>Ga0308159_1000079_pt1 | contig 394865 bp, 309 predicted proteins | sample PhyCR1_FD_201040 | JGI IMG/M metagenome (GOLD analysis project Ga0308159, IMG submission 201040) | Phyllosphere microbial communities from UC Gill Tract Community Farm, Albany, California, United States - DLSLC.R1 | ecosystem: Host-associated > Plants > Phyllosphere > Unclassified | place...
CAAGCGCCAAAGCTTTTGCCAAAGGATAAATCCCCGGTTCAACATTATCGCCAGCCAAACGCACTTCAGGCGATTTAATGTACTGATTAATGTTATGCTCTGCTTCTTTTTTCTTAAAAGGTGGACGTGGTCCCCTGTTAAATCCTGGTCTTCCTAATGCCAAATGTGTAACTATTTTAATTTAAACTGTTATTTCTTTTTTTAATAAATCGCTGAACTCCTCCAACGTCATTTCCCCTAAATCTCCCTCACCGTGTTTACGTACTGAAACTTTTCCTTCTGCCATCTCTTTATCGCCGATAATCAGCATATAAGGGATCTTTTTAACTTCGGCATCACGAATTTTACGCCCGATTTTCTCATCACGAAAGTCAATCAGCCCGCGAATATCGGAATTATTTAGCTCATCTAAAACTTTTTTTGCATATTCTTCATATTTTTCTGAAATAGGAAGAATAGTAAATTGTTCCGGACTCAACCATAAAGGGAAATTACCAGCACAATGCTCTATTAGAACAGCGATAAATCTTTCCAATGAACCAAACGGCGCACGGTGAATCATCACAGGTCTGTGTTTTTGATTATCACTTCCGGTATATTCCAGTTCAAAACGTTCAGGCAAATTATAATCCACCTGAATAGTACCCAACTGCCACTTTCTACCCAAAGCATCTTTCACCATAAAATCTAGCTTCGGACCATAAAAAGCCGCTTCGCCATATTCTACAACAGTGTTCAATCCTTTTTCAGCAGCAGCTTCGATAATTGCATTTTCTGACAACCTCCAGTTCTCATCCGAACCAATGTATTTTGATTTATTTTCCGGATCCCGTAAAGAAACCTGTGCTGTATAGTTATCAAATCCCAACGACTTGAATACGTAAAGTACTAAATCGATTACTTTTTTGAACTCTTCCTTCACCTGTTCCGGCATACAGAATAAGTGGGCATCATCCTGAGTGAAGCCACGTACACGGGTTAATCCGTGTAACTCACCACTTTGTTCGTAACGGTAAACGGTACCAAACTCTGCAAAACGAACCGGAAGATCTTTGTAAGAACGAGGTTTTGTTTTGTAGATTTCGCAGTGATGCGGACAGTTCATCGGTTTTAAGAAGAACTCCTCACCTTCTTGTGGAGTTTTAATTGGCTGGAATGAATCCTTGCCATATTTTTCCCAGTGACCAGAAGTTACATATAAATTTTTGTGCCCGATATGAGGCGTAATTACCTGCTCGTAGCCTGCTTTTGCTTGTGCTTTGGTTAAAAAATTAACGAGACGTTCGCGTAAAGCAGTTCCTTTTGGCAACCATAACGGTAAACCCATCCCTACTTTTTCTGAGAAAGCGAATAACTCCAGCTCTTTTCCCAGCTTACGGTGATCACGCTTTTTCGCTTCTTCGATCATCGCAAGGTATTCAGTAAGTTCGCTCGCCTTTGGAAAAGTTACTCCATAAATCCGGGTTAACTGTTTTTTAGTTTCATCGCCACGCCAGTAGGCACCAGCCACATTCATCAGTTTTACCGCTTTAACGAATCCAGTATTTGGAATGTGGGGACCACGACATAAATCGGTGAACTGACCTTGAGAATAGAAAGTAATCTTTCCATCTTCCAAGCCATCAATTAAATCCAGTTTATATTCATCACCCTTTTCAGTGAAATATTTAATTGCATCGGCTTTGCTCACACTTTCGCGGGTGAAAGTTTCTTTTTGCTTAGCCAACTCGATCATTTTGGTTTCGATGGCTTTGAAATCATCAGAAGAAAATTCCTTATCGCCAAAATCTACATCATAATAAAAGCCGGTTTCAATAGCCGGACCAATACCAAACTTCGTTCCCGGGTACAACGCTTCTAAAGCCTCAGCCATTAAGTGGGCAGATGAATGCCAGAAAGTTGATTTTCCAGCTGCATCATTCCAGGTGAGCAATTTAACTGAAGAATCTGCTTCGATTGGGCGTGTGGAATCCCAAACTTCGCCGTTTACTTCGGCAGCTAAAACATTGCGGGCTAAACCCTCAGAAATTGATAATGCGATTTGATGGGCGGATGTGCCGCGTTCGTACTGACGAACGGAGCCGTCAGGTAAAGTAATATTAATCATCTACAACTATGATTTGTTCCTTGTGCTTTAATTGGCGTTTCGGAACGGTTTAAAAAAAATATGAGTTTAAATCACATACAAAGTGATTTTTTATTGTCGCGAAGATAAGAAAATTTATTTCAACGTTATTTGAGACGGAAGAAATTATTTTAAGGAACTTTAAATGTAGTGTCAGCCTCTATCCGCCTGGCGGCAACAAAGGTTCAGCATTCTGATGATGGTAGTAGATAGGAACGCATAAATTCTTTTGCTGCGCTTTGGAGTGGAATTGCATGGTTTGAAAAATCTTTAACCAAATGCAAATTGAGAAACGATGGATAAAAAAAGGGCCTTTCGAAAATACATCCGAAAGGCCTTAAAATAACTTTTTCAAAAATTAGTTTCCTGGAACAACGATTCGCTGAGCACCACCACCTGGTCTGTTCTGTCTAAAACGTTTCATCATATTGTCCATTTTAACTTTATATTCTTCCTCTGTAATTAACTTCGCTTTTTTAGGCGGCGTAACGTCTTTACTGCTTACACCTCTGTATTCAATACTTTTTGCAATAGTGGAATTGCCTTTGCCTTCAATGGCCAATACTGTACCTTCCGTCCACATTTTAGGATTTGGAGAAAAATTGAAGCCTAAATCGTTGGTATACCAGATGTGTGTTTCTTCAGTTACCTCTTTATCCATATCCAAAATTTTCACTGATCTGGTCGATTTTACGATCACTTCCTTACAGTCAAAACCAATTATTTTTTTGGTGGCATCTGTTTTTACCACTTCAATTTTAGGAGGTGCAACAGGCTTAGGTTTAGTGGTATCGCCAGGATTTCCGCCACCCATTCTAAATGATCCAACAGGGCCAGAAGTAGATAACGTTAACTTGCTGGGCATGTAATAAGTGGTATCGTTTAAATCGAATACCTCTGTTAGTTTCTGATCAGCGAAGCTATAATAGTATTCACGGTTGCCAGCGCCACCACCAAAACGCATCATCATTCTACCCATTCCACCGCCACCGCCGCCTGCACCATTGCTATCTTCCATATCTTCCACGGGCATGTAACTTGCATTTGTAGCCGTAAATAATAGTTCGAAATTGCTTTTAGCTGCCGATGGCATTCTTGCCTTCATCTGCTCCGGAATTTGGAAACCACTGGCAGCAGCCATTGCAGCCGGATCAACCGTGGTTTCAAACTGAATGGCTCCGGAAGTTTTCTTCTGTGCATCTGCAACAGATACCACAGAAAAAATGCTCAGCAAAGCGAAAATTATCTTTTTCATGTATTGTTCTTTTAGCTTTTAGAGGGGTTGTTAAGGAAAAGGTTTAATGAGGGATTACAGAACCCTGCTAAATTAATACTCAGTACTTTCCAGCCAGCCGTTACATAAAACATCGGCGATGTGCATGGTTTTAATCGGGATATTATTTTTTTCAATATAGCCCTGCAGATGCAGCAAGCATGATAAATCAGTAGAGATAATGTAATCGGCTTTTTGAGCCATGGCATGATTAACTTTTTGCTCAGCCATTGCTGAAGAAATCGCATCGAATTTTACGGCAAAAGTTCCGCCGAAGCCACAACACATATCAGTATCCTGCATTTCTAACATTTCAAGTCCATGCACTTTTGAAAGTAGCTGACGGGGTTCATCCTTAATCTTACACTCCCGAAGAGCACTGCAGGAATCATGATAAACCGCTTTTCCTTCCAATTCTGCTCCGAAATAATCTTTCTTCGCTACGTTAACCAGAAAATCTGAAAGTTCCCAAATGTTAGATTGTAAATTCCTGCACTTATTGTGCACTATCGTATTGGTAAACAAATCATTATATCCGCCTTTCACCATGCCTACGCAAGAAGCTGAAGGTGCCACCACATAAGTATTTTCTGAAAAATCATTCAAGAATTTTGTTCCAACCTCTTTGGCTTCGTCCCAGTAACCGGCGTTGTAGGCTGGTTGGCCGCAACAGGTCTGTTTCGAATTATACTCCACCTTACATCCAGATTTTTCTAATAACCTCATGGTATTAAAGGCGGTTTCCGGGTATAATTGATCAACAAAACAAGGGATAAATAATTCTACTTTCATAATACGCTAAGGGCACAAACTTACAACTTTACTGCCTCTTTGCTTTCGTTTTTCCTTAAGATTAGCAAAAAGATTAAGCCAACTATAAAAAATGATGCCAAAGCAATAATCGAATAGCGAATGTTTCCCGTTAAATCTTCAATGTAGGCAAAGCTAAATAATCCAATTACGATGGCCAGTTTTTCTGTTACATCGTAAAAACTAAAGAATGATGTGGTGTCAGGCGTATTTACCGGTAAGTATTTAGAATAGGTTGAACGCGATAGTGATTGGATACCACCCATAATTAAACCCACAATGGCCGCCAAGGAATAGAATTGAATTTCATTTGTGATGTAATAACCATAAACACAGCAGCCAATCCAGACCATTACCATGATAATTAAGATGTTCACATTGCCTATCTTTTTAGCCAGGTAAGACATCAGCAAAGCGCCCGGAATAGCAACCAATTGGATAATCAGAATCACCGCAATCAATTTTGCCGTTCCAAGTTTTAAGGTTTTTTCTGCGAAACCGGCAGCAGCCAGCATAATGGTTTGAACCCCCATCGAATAGAAAAAGAAGGAAAGTAAAAATCCTTTCAACCGCTTAATCTGCCTGAGTTGTTGCCACACTTTCGATAATTCACTAAAGCCGTCTTTGATGATGTTGGTTTTAACCTTATCAATCTGTGGTGTTCCGTTTGGAAGAACTGAAAATGGAATCTGTGAAAAAGAAATCCACCACACCCCTACTAATAAAAACGATAATCTGGGCGGGAATGATGCATCGGTGATTCCGAACCATTCTGGTTTTAGTACGAAGAGAAAGCAAACGAGTTGTAAAAGCACAGAACCGATATAGCCATAAGAAAAGCCCTGTGCACTTACCCGATCCTGGTGTTCTTCAGATGCAATTTCCGGCAAATAAGAATTACTGAATAAAACGCCACCAATATAGCCCATTGCAGCCAGGGCAAAGAAAATAACGCTTACCTCAAGCGTATCGAGCTTGAAAAAATAAAGCGCCATACAGGAGACACCGCCCATATAGGTGAAAAATTTCATAAACGTTTTTTTATTCCCTCTTCTATCTGCGATTGAAGATAATATCGGTAACGCCAGCGCCATAATCAAATAGGCAAAAGACAAGGCATAATTAGATAGTGAAGTATTAACGAAGCTCCTCCCAAAAAAAGTAACCTGATCGCCATGCTCTTTCGTTGTGGTGATAATGGTATAGTAAGCAGGAAAAATTGTTGACGTAATTACGAGATTGTAGGCAGAATTTGCCCAGTCGAAGAAAGCCCAGGAACGAATGGTTTTCTTATTATTTTTTTCTATCATTTATGTTTTCGCTTCGCGGAGGTTAAAAAAAATTATTGAGTTACCCGGATAGATATCACCAATACAAAACTAATATTTAATTGCTCATTCCTTACTTTCTATTTCTGTTTCCCGTTCCTCTCCCTCAATTCTATTCCCATTATCTAAATATAATATTTCTTCCCATCAGTTTTTATCTTGCCAGCATCTAATAATTCGCGAATGGCAGTAATACGCTCGTTTTCCGTTCCGATTTTAACTCCGCTTACCAGATCATCAAGATCTAAATGTTGCTGCTGGAGTAAGGAAATGATTACAAAGTCAATCTCGTCATCAATTTGTTGCTCATTTTCAGCTTTCTTTTCAGCGAGACAGACATCGCACACGCCACACTTTGAAGCATGGTTTTCATCGAAATAAGACAATAACTGAATGCTGCGACAAACGTTGGTAGAAGCATAGGTAATTACGGCATTCACTTGCTTAAGTAGAATCTCCTTACGCAGCTCGAGGTATTTCACATCCAAATCAAAATGGTCCATATCTACACGCGGACGAACATATTGTAATTGCGGCTGGTCGGTTTGTTGAATGTAGGTGAGCAGTTCTATCGATTGTAACTTGTTTAGCAATGCAACGATTTCTTTGTAGGATAACCCTGTCTTCTTCGCTAAATCTGCCTCTTTTATATTGATAAAACCATCAAAAGCACCGCCATGAGAACGCAATATGGTTTTAATAACGCTGTCATAAGCTTTGTTTTCGATCTGGAAACGATAAATATCTTCGTGACTGGCGATAAACATCATTCTGGAAGGAAGGAAAATACTTTCCGATAAGGTTAGATAACCATCATGTTCCAGAAACTTCAGAGCTGAAATGGTTTTCAACACACTAATATTAAATCGCTTACAGAAGTCGGCGATATCGAAAGTAAAGGTTAGCCCCTCACCCGCACCGAAAGCAAGTTGAAAATAATTTCCGAGGTAATGGTAAATTTTTCTAATCTCATCAGACGATGGAAAGCTATCAATATAACGAGACTCCAGGTTCATCATATCAGACTGGTTCGCCAGCAAAACGGCGTAACTTTTTTTCTCGTCCCGACCTGCCCGTCCGGCTTCCTGATAGTACGCTTCTAAACTTTCGGGCAAATCTAAATGCACCACAGTGCGGACATCAGCCTTATCAATACCCATCCCAAAAGCATTCGTAGCCACCATGATGCGGATTTTATTTAGTTTCCAGTCTTCCTGTTTTTGAAAGCGAACGTCGCGTTCCAGTCCGGCATGATAAAAATCTGCTTTGATTTGATTACGGTTTAAGAAATTCGAAACCTCTGCGGTTTCCCGTCTATTGCGCACATAAACCAATCCGGTGCCTTTTACATTCCGGCAGATTTCTATTAGTTTTTTATATTTATCTTCCTTATTGAAAACAACATAGCTTAGGTTATTTCGGGCAAAGCTTTTAACAAAAACCTGTGCATCTTTCATTTCCAGCTTTTCAATAATATCCTGTCTTACGAAATTTGTAGCGGTAGCAGTAAGCGCTAAAACCGGTACATCGGGTAAAATTTCTCGGAGTTTGGAAATTTGCTGATAGGGCGGGCGAAAATCGTATCCCCATTGTGAGATACAATGCGCTTCATCAACCGCAATCAGATTCACATTCATATAAGAAATCCTTACCCTCACCAATTCAGAAAGCAACCTTTCGGGAGAAAGGTATAAAAATTTGATTTTTCCGTAAATGCAGTTATCCAGTAAAATATCGATTTCGCGTTTCCCCATTCCTGCGTAAATGGCAATGGCTTCAATCCCTCGTGATTTGAGGTTTTCCACCTGATCTTTCATTAAGGCGATGAGCGGAGAAACTACAATACAGATCCCTTCTTTTACAAGCGCCGGAACCTGGAAGCAAACAGACTTGCCGCCACCCGTAGGCAAAAGCGCTAAACTGTCTTTTCCCCCCAATACGGAATTGATGATATCTTGCTGTAACGGTCGGAAGGCAGAATAACCCCAGTATCGTTGTAAAATCTCTATTGCTGTCATAAATCGGCGGTATCAAAACTATAAAATTTATACGTAAAGCAATAGTATATTTACAATTGGCGCAAAACCATTTTGCAAAAGATTATTAACTTTGATGCTTACAAACGTTACATGTTAGAAAACCAATTTATAGAAATAGTAAGCTTGATTAAAAAATCAAGAACAAACGCTATAAAAGCTGTAAATAAGGAACTTATTGATTTATACTGGAGTATTGGTGAATATATTGACAAACGCATTAGTAACTCCGATTGGGGCCAATCAGTTGTAAAGCAATTGGCCGACTACCTTCAACGTAACGAACCTCATTTAAAAGGATTTTCAGATAAAAACCTCTGGAGAATGAGGCAGTTTTATGAAAACTATAAGGATAATCCAAAACTTTCTGCACTGACGAGAGATATTAGCTGGTCTCATAATTTAGCTATATTTTCAAGATGTAAGACTTTGGTCGAAAAGGAATTTTACCTCAAACTTTGTAAAAAAGAACATTATTCCTTTAGAGAACTGAACAGACAGATTTCCGTTAGCCTTTTTGAAAGAACAATAGGAGCAAACACAAAACTCTCAACAGCGTTGAGAGAATTACACCCAGACATAGACACTTCATTTAAAGATAGTTATATTTTTGAGTTCTTAAACCTTCCTGAAATTCATAGTAAATACGACCTCCAAAAGAAGTTAGTTATTGAAATGAAAAACTTCATTCTTGAGCTTGGAAAAGATTTTCTTTTTATTGGAGAGGAATACAAAATACAAGTTGGTAATAGTGATTTTTATATAGACTTACTTTTCTATCACCGAGGCTTACAATGCCTTGTAGCATTCGAACTTAAAACAGATAAGTTTAAACCCGAGCATCTTGGACAATTGAATTTCTATTTGGAAGCGCTAGATCGAGATATTAAAAAGAGCCATGAAAACCCTAGTATTGGTATCTTATTATGCAAAGACAAAGATAACGAAGTGGTTGAATATGCTTTAAGCAGGAGCCTATCTCCAACCATGGTTTCAGAATATCAAACTCAACTTCCCGATAAAAAACTTCTTCAACGAAAAATACACGAACTATTCCGATAATATAAAATGAAAAAACTCTATTTTCTTTCTGCGCTCTCACTCCTCTTTTTCAGTTCAAATGCCCAGGAAAAAAAATGGGATGTCGAAAAATATCAGGGTACCACTAAAAATTTTACGCTGAATACAGATGAAGGTACGTGGATGAACCTTGATGTAAGTCCTGATGGACAAGAAATCGTTTTTGATCTGTTAGGTGATATTTACACCATGCCGATGAGCGGAGGACAAGCGAAGTTAATCAGTGGAGGCATTGCGTATGATGTGCAACCAAGATTTAGTCCGAATGGAAAGTACATTTCTTACACCAGCGATAAAAGCGGCGGTGATAACATCTGGATCATGAGCCGCGATGGTTCGAATAAAAAACAGGTGACCAAAGAAACATTCAGGCTGTTAAACAATGCTACCTGGATGCCGAACAGTGAATATTTAGTTGCCCGTAAACATTATACCGCAGGCCGCTCTTTGGGCGCAGGTGAAATGTGGATGTACAACATTAACGGTGGTGAAGGTGTTCAGCTTACCAAGCGCAAAAACGATCAGCAAGATGCCGGAGAGCCAAACGTTTCGCCAGATGGCAGATATTTATATTTCAGTGAAGACGTAACGCCCGGACCAAACTTTGAATACAGTAAAGATCCAAATGGAACTATTTATGCCATTCGCCAGCTTGATTTAACAACCGGACAGTTAATCACATTCATTAATGAGCAAGGTGGTGCCTGTCGTCCACAAGTTTCACCAGATGGAAATCTAATTGCCTTTGTTAAACGTGTTCGTTTAAAATCTACACTTTACGTTCAGAATATTAAAACGGGTGAAGAGTGGCCTGTAAATGAGGATTTATCTCATGATCAGCAAGAAACCTGGGCAATCTTTGGTGTTTATCCGAATTTTGCCTGGACACCAGATAGTAAAAGCTTGATATTTTACGCTAAAGGAAAAATCAGAAAAACAGAGATCGTATCTTTAATCAATACGACTATTCCTTTTCAGGCTAATACCGTTCAAACGGTGCAACAGGCACTACATTTTGAGCAAAAAGTTTTTGATAACGAGTTTTCAGCAAAAATGCTGCGGCAATTGACCACCTCGCCAGACGGAAAAACAATTATTTTTAACGCCGCCGGATATTTGTACCGACAAGAATTACCAACAGGAACACCAGAACGTTTAACCAATGGACAGGATTTCGAATTTGAACCAGCATTTAGTCCAGATGGAAAGTTCATTATTTATACTACCTGGAGCGATGAACTTCGGGGAGCCATTAAAAGAACGGATTTGAAGTCTGGAAAAACCATCACACTAAGCGACGAAAAGGGGTTTTATTATTCTCCTCAATATTCAACAAAAGGCGATAAGATCGTTTTTAGGAAAGGAAGTGGAAATGATGTGCTGGGTTACAATTATGGCCGTGGAACCGGAATTTTCACCATGGGTGCAAATGGTGGTATAAAGACAATGGTTTCTGATAACGGTATTCGCCCCCAATTTAATAACACAGATACCCGAATTTATTTTCAGAGTTATGCAGATGGCAAGAAAGCACTAAAAAGCGTCGATTTAAGTGGCGGAAATGAAAGAACACACTTTACGTCGCAATATGCCAATCAGTTTGTAATCAGTCCTGATAATAAATGGCTGGCCTTTAATGAACTCTTTAATATTTATATCACCCCAATGATCAATATTGGAGTTGCTCAGGATGCATCTGCTGGCAATAAGGCCATTCCTGTTACAAAAGTGACAACGGATGGTGGAACCTATATTCAATGGAGTGCCGACAGTAAGAACCTGCATTGGACTTTAGGACCAAAATATTTTACTGTGGATGTGAACAGTGCCTTTAATTTTGATGGCAGCACGCCAAAAGCTCAGGCGACATCTGTAGATATCAATCTTGTTTTAAAATCTGATGTACCCATCGGTATAGTAGCGCTTAAAGGTGCGAGAATTATCTCCATGAAAGGTGATGAAGTAATTGAAAACGGAACCATTTTAACTGATGGCAATAAAATCACAGCTATTGGGAAAGCAGATGAGATAACTATTCCATCCAAGGCTAAAGTGATTGATGTAAATGGGAAAACTATTATGCCTGGAATCATTGATGTTCATGCACATTTACGTACTAGTCCCGATGGAATTTCACCTCAAAGCGATTGGAGTTACCTTGCTAATCTGGCTTTCGGAGTAACTACATCACATGATCCATCCAGCAATACAGAAATGGTTTTTAGTCAGAGTGAAATGTTGAAGGCCGGCAGAATGATTGGTCCACGGGTTTATTCTACAGGTTCAATTTTATATGGTGCTGATGGTGATTTTAAGGTGGTGATTAATAGTTTAGAAGATGCCCTGGCAAACCTTAAGCGATTGAAAGCCGTTGGTGCATTTTCGGTAAAATCATATAACCAACCTCGCAGAGAGCAACGTCAGCAAATTTTAGAAGCAGCAAGACAATTAAAAATGGAAGTGGTGCCTGAAGGAGGTTCTACATTCTTTCATAATATGAATATGATTGCCGACGGACATACCGGAATTGAACACAGCATTCCGGTTTTACCAGTATATAAAGACGTAACCACGCTTTGGAATAACACTGAAGTTGGCTACACCCCTACTTTAATCGTTGCTTATGGTGGTCAGTGGGGCGAAAATTATTGGTATGATCGTACCAACGTTTGGGAGAATGAAAAATTAATGAGTTACACGCCTCGTTCGATTATTGATTCAAGAGCGAGACGCAGAACAACTTCAGAATACAGCGATTACAACCATATTGATATTGCTAAAGCAGCCAAAAAAATTGCGGATGGTGGCACAAAAGTAAACCTGGGCGCTCATGGGCAAATTCAAGGTTTAGGTGCACACTGGGAGTTATGGATGTTTGTTCAGGGTGGTTTTACACCATTGCAAGCCATTAGAAACGCTACTTTAAATGGTGCGAGTTATTTAGGAATGAGCAAAGAGCTCGGTTCATTAGAAGTGGGTAAACTTGCTGATTTAGTGATTATGGATGCAAATCCTTTGGATGACATACGTAATTCTGAAAAAATTAAATACGTGATGATTAACGGTCGCTTATACGACAGTGCAACCATGAATGAGGTGGGAACAAGGGAAAAACTTCGGAGTAAATTATGGTTTGAAAATGCTAGGGGAAATGGATATGTCGTTCCGAACGGGGAATCTGAAACCTGGACGTTTACTGTTCCGCATTGCGATTAGTTAACCAATTCTTGATGCTGAATGTATTTTCAGCATCTGTATCAATTTTATTCTGTAAGAATTAAAACATCTTGTATTTCTCATAAAGAAGAACAAATGACCATGAAAAACAATAAATTATACCATATTATCTCAGTTATTTTTCTTTTTTTAGCGGTCTTACTTTTCTTGTCATACAGTGAATACTATTTACTTGGAATTTCTACAGTAAACATTTTTATAGTATTAATCTTTTTTGCTTGCATCAGTTCTATTATTGCTTTAAGAAAAAATAGAAAATCAGTAATATCATGGCTATTAATTATTTTGAATTCAATCGTGGTGGTTTGCATTATTTTTTTCTTAACGTATTTTAAGCTGAAAATTTAGTTTTTTTTATTTAAGCTCAAACCAATATATTATATGTAATCGATTATTTAAAATATCTGTATGAATACAAAAGAGATCATCATCTACATAATTTTTCCTTTATTTGGTATTATACTTTATATATTTCTAGTTACTAAAATACGGAAGGAAAAGTCCAGAAATTCTATTCTTTTAGAGTTTTTCTTCATTTTCGCCAATTATGGTGCACTTATAATAACCATATTAACATTTTATCTCTTAAATTGGTCAGCAATGGCAGTAATGGTTTATTTTTACGTAACAATCATTGCTCCAATCATTATGGCTATTATAGCATTCAGACATAGGAAAAACAAGAAAGAAAATAATGTACACAAGTACCTATATTACAGCACCATATCTTACATTATTTTGTTTCCGTTAGTTTGTTTATTAATATATTTCGGCTAATAAGGATTCTTAAATCTGTTGATCAAGCCATAAATAATAGAATATGGTTATTTGCTTAAAGGACCAATAAGCCAAATTCTCTGAGCCTATTTACTGGCTTAGAATACCAGAACAATTCGAAATTTTCCATTTCCATTTCATAATTATTCTTCACTTCCTGAAAGGTAATTACCTCTTCGCTATCTATTGAAATTTTATCCAGAATAGCGTTCAGCCATATACCTTCATTTTTATTGGTTTGAATAGTAAAGGTTTCCTTCTTATCGTGAAAAGTAAGTGAAGCCATTTCCCATGAATTACCTTTTTTGGTTTTAGTAAAAAAATCAATTTCAGGTCTTGTACCTAACCAAACTACTTTAGCTGTAGATTTAGTACTAAAGTTATGATCTTCGTTTAACGCACTTTCAATAAAATCAGCAGGAATTTTTGTTCTCGGAATTTTAAAATCAAACCAGTCCTGAAGTTCGTAGTCAAAACAGATTCCATGCATAAAATTGAATAATGATTTTTTTAATCCAAAGCTAAATTTGTTATGGTCGATACCTGTTTTATCAGTATAGTTGATGTCGTTATTTGCAAAGGTGCCAATGGCTTCAGTATCTTTGACTACACCAAACCTTTCTGGGTATAAACCTACCGGACTATGAGCCGTCATGGCAAACTGATGCCAGAAACCTGACTGCAAAATTCCCATTTCAAACAATTGCCGGATCATTTCAAGGCTATCAATCGTTTCCTGAATGGTTTGTGTAGGATAGCCATACATTAAATAAGCATGCACCATAATGCCTGCTTCAGTGAAATTTCTGGTTACACGAGCGACCTGTTCGACCGTCACCCCCTTTTCAATTAGTTTCAGTAAACGATCTGATGCAACTTCTAACCCGCCAGAAACCGCAATGCAGCCAGATGCCTTTAGTAGCAAACATAGATCAGCCGTAAAACTTTTCTCAAAACGAATATTAGTCCACCAGGTTACCGCTAAGCCACGACGAAGAATTTCTAAAGCTACTTCACGCATTAAAGCAGGTGGAGCGGCCTCGTCTACGAAATGAAATCCATTTTGTCCGGTTTTAATGGAGAGTTCCTCAATCCGATCTACAATCTGCTTTGCCTGAACCGGCTCGTAAACTTTAATATAATCTAAAGAGATATCACAAAACGTACATTTACCCCAATAACAACCATGGGCCATTGTTAATTTATTCCATCTCCCATCGCTCCACATGCGGTGCATTGGGTTCACTATTTCAATTACAGATATATATTTATCGAGAAATAAGCCTGAATAATCAGGTGTCCCAACATCGGCTTGCTTGTAATCTTTCCTGAAGGAATCATTTTTATAAGTGACAGTTCCATTTTCGAGCAAGAACGTACGCTTATACATCTGCATTTTAGTAGGTATTGTCCCACTAATATTTTGAATAAGCAGTTCTATTGGCAGTTCACCATCATCAAGGGTAATAAAATCGAAAAACTCGAAAACCCGGGGGTCAGAAAGAGAACGAAGCTCAGTGTTAGGGAAACCGCCTCCCATAGAAATTTTTATTTCAGGATGATGCCCTTTAACCCATTGTGCACAACGAAATGCGCTATATAAATTACCAGGAAAAGGAACTGAAATTAGAAATAAAGAAGGTTGAACAGTTTCAATATATTCCTTTAAAATGGAAATCAAAATCTCATCAATATAGCTGGGCGCCTGCTCTAAAGCACTATATAGCTCATTAAAAGAACTTGCACTTCTACCTAATCGCTCCGCATACCTACTGAAACCAAAATTTTCATCTACGCATTCAACAATATAATCGGAAATATCTTCCAGATAAAGCGTGGCAAGATGCTTGGCTTTATCCTGCGTGCCCATGGCACCAAAAGCCCAGTCCAATTCTTCCAATTGTGCAAACCGTGATGCCTGAGGTAAAAAATCATCGCCGCAAATCTGCAAAGCTAATGTTGGATTTTTTCCCTGAAGAAAATGAATAACAGCATCGATGGTTTTTAGATATTCACTTTTTAATGCTAAAATTCGTTTGGCATTAGCACTTAAGGGTTTTGTTGTTGGCTTATTGAAGAGTGTATTTAGGCCTTTCTTAGAAAATAAAATGAGGATGACTTCAATACCTAAATCTGCTTGTGTAGCACTAATCCCTTTCGTATTTAAAAAACCTTTAATATACGCCGTTGCTGGATAAGGTGTATTCAGTTGTGTAAAGGGTGGCGTAATGGCAAAAATTTCTGTTTTCAAAAGGATATTATTTCCCACAAAAGTAAGTGAATTTTAAGACTTCTTGTCGACAAATCATTCAGCTTGCAATTAAATGGACTAAACTAAAACCATTATCTAAACGTTTAAAAATTACATCAACACCATTACTACCTGAATGAGAGTTTTCTATTTTCTATTAATAATGCTATTGGCACAAATCAGCTTTGCTCAAAAATCATTTATTTTCCCTAAAGTAAAGCAGCAAGGTTCTTCTATTGAACAGCTTACTCTCAATAACTGGACAGTAATTGAAACGGCTCAAGGCGACTTGAACAATGACCAAAATGAGGACTTAGCTTTAGTTTTTGAATCAAATCAGAAAATTGATGAAACCCGAACATATGGCGACAACAATTCTGAAATCATAAAGGAAACACAGAAACCACGCATTTTAGCGATTTATTTCAAAGACAAAAATGATAGCGGATATCATCTATCAACTCAGAATAATGATTTTATCTTACGATCTGAAGAAGGTGGAAAACTTGGAGATCCTTTACAACAAGTTGAGATAAAAGATCAACAACTATTTTTACGCTTTAGAGGAGGAAGTGAATGGCGATGGGAACTGGGCTATACTTTCAAGTTCCAAAATAAAGATTGGTTCTTAACCAGTGCAATTAACCTTTATTTTAACCAGAACACTGGCGATATGACGGAAAGAATTTACGATTTTACTTCCCGCCAACTCTTTACTACTGTTGGCAATTTACACCGCAGGGATATTGCCAATCAAAAAACCAGCGAAGTATTATTTTTCAGTCAGCTAAGAACATTCAAAACCTTTAAAAAGCCATGGGCCTGGGAAATCATGCCAAATGTTTATTTATAATGTTATAAGCCTATTTTAAACCTCATAGGTTTTAAATACCTATCAGGTTTTTTAGTTAAATCTGCTGTGCAATTACAAAACCACTGGCCCAGGCCCATTGGAAATTATATCCACCAAGCCAGCCTGTTACATCCAAACATTCGCCACCGAAGTACAGGTTTGGGATTTTTTTGCACTCGAGGGTTTTGGAAGAAATTTCATTGGTATCAATTCCGCCTCGCATGACCTCCGCTTTATCATAACCCTTATCACCAGCAGGCTTCACTTTAAACCGATGTATGGTTTGATCGATTAACTCAATTTCAATTTTAGTTAATGAAGCCACAGGCTTACTTAAAGGTAAAAACTTACCCAAAGCATCTGTCAGCTTTTTTGTGTAAAAACGGTTCAGCAAAGTAGAAACTAAAGTTTTTCCATTTAATTTACGTTCATCCTCAAGCAATAGGATCATGTTTTCTCTGGGAAGAAGATTTAAATTAATAGCCTCGCCCCTGCGCCAAAATGACGAAATCTGTAATATTGCCGGACCACTTAGGCCCCAGTGTGTAAAGAGAATATTTTCTTCAAAAGAAATTTCGTCATTGCTTACTTCACAAAAAATTGAATTACCAGAAAGCTGTGAAAACCATTCCTCGTCTTTCCCCGTAATGGTTAAAGGAACTAAAGCCGGAGCTGTTTCCACAATTTTTAAATGATGCTTCCTGGCAAAACGTAAGGCAAAGTCTGTAGCGCCCATTTTAGGAATCGGTAACCCACCTGTGGCAATTACCAACTTTTCAGCAGTTAGCAAAATTGTTTTGCCATTTTTCTCATAAGTAACCTTAAAACCATTCGGTAGCACATCGATGTCTCTCACGTCAGCTTTGGTTCTGATTTCTTGTCCAAAATCGGCACAAACAGAAGTAAAAACTTCCACCACATCCCTTGCATTCTTACCATCAGGAAACAATTGTCCTAATGTTTTTTCTTTGCCCTGAATACCATAAGTCTCGAAGAAACTGATGGTATCATCAACCGTCCATTGGTTAAAAGCTGATTTGATAAAATGAGAATTGGCAGAGATAAACTGCTCGGCAGATGTAAAATGATTAGTATAATTGCAGCGCCCACCACCAGAGATTAAAATTTTAGCTCCGGGTTTTTCATTCTTTTCCAGCACAATAACCTTTTTGCCCAGATAGCCAGTCTGTACAGCACACATTAAACCACAAGCACCTGCACCAATAATAATCGCATCTGCATCCATCATTTAAAACCTAAATTGTTACTTTTGTACAAAATTAGCATAATTTTCAACCCCTCATGGCAAAACAGATAAGCGAATTAAAATTAGGTATTTTAGGTGGTGGACAACTAGGCAGAATGCTTATTCAGCAAGCAATCAATTATAATGTAACTTCCTTGGTTTTAGATCCTGATCCGGATGCACCTTGTAAACACCTGGCAAACTATTTTGAAAATGGTTCGATAACTGATTTTGACACGGTTTACAATTTTGGCAAGAAGGCAGATGTAATCACTATCGAAATAGAGAAGGTGAATATAGAAGCTTTAGAACAACTGGAAAAAGAAGGGAAACAAGTATTTCCGCAATCGAGAGTGATTCGTTTGATTCAAGATAAAGGGATTCAAAAGCAATTTTTTAAAGAAAATGATATACCAACCTCTCCCTTTCAGATTGTAAATACTAGAGAAGATATTGAAAACAGCCAGATTCCTTTTCCATACATTTTAAAGTTGCGTAAAGATGGATATGACGGCAAAGGGGTAATGAGGATAAATAGTGCTGATGATTTAAATGATGCATTCGATGCTCCTTGCATCATTGAAAAACTGGTTGATTTTGAAAAAGAAGTAGCGGTGATTGTAGCCAGAAATGCTAAAGGCGACATGAAAACCTTCCCAATGGTTGAAATGGAATTTAACCAGGAAGCTAACCTTGTTGAGTTTCTGATCTCACCTTCTACTTATGCAGAAAACCTGCAACAAAAGGCAGAAAATATTGCTAAAAACATTGCATCGGCAATGAACATCACAGGTATTTTAGCTGTTGAAATGTTCGTATCAAAAGATGGTGAGATTTTAGTAAACGAAGTGGCCCCTAGACCACACAACAGCGGTCATCATACTATTGAAGGAAATTATGTTTCTCAATTTGAGCAACATTTAAGATCTATCTATAATTTGCCTTTGGGCGATACCACTAGCATTACTAATGCGGTTATGATTAACCTGTTAGGTGAAAAAGGTTCAGAAGGAGTAGCTAGATATGAAAACCTAGAGAAAATATTAGCCATTGATGGTGTCTTTGTTCACCTGTATGGTAAAAAATATACCAAACCTTTTCGTAAAATGGGTCACGTTACCATTGTTGATATTGACAGGGATAAGGCCATCGAAAAAGCAAGATACGTACAAAATACATTAAAGGTAATTGCTTAAATCTCTTAACCTTAGATTGCAGGTTTAAAAGCAAAGAAATAGCAAAACATCAAAAATTTTAGATAGGATTAAACTTATAAATATGAATAATGGAAATTCAAGTTCACCTCTAGCAGCAGAGGATTTTTTAGTAGGGATAATTATGGGAAGCAAATCAGATTTGCCCGTAATGCAGGATGCTGCTGATATATTAAAAGAATTTGGAATTAGTTATGAAATTACGGTTGTATCTGCTCACAGAACACCAGAACGCATGTTTAATTATGCTAAAGAAGCTCACGGAAGAGGTTTGAAGGTAATTATTGCTGGTGCTGGCGGTGCGGCTCACCTACCTGGTATGGTAGCCTCCATTACCACATTGCCTGTAATTGGTGTTCCGGTAAAATCTTCCAACTCCATTGATGGCTGGGATAGTATTTTATCTATCTTGCAAATGCCAAATGGTATTCCTGTAGCCACAGTGGCGCTTAATGCTGCTAAAAACGCGGGCTTGTTGGCTGCTCAAATTTTGGCAACAGCTGATGAATCTTTAAGTATAAAAATGCAGACTTACAAAAATGAATTAAGAAGAAAAGTGGAAGAAAGCGCTGAAAGCATGTAAACCTCCTATTTTCTTTAATGAACGCTCAAACTGAAGTATTTAATACTAAAAATCATTATCAAATTCTTGATGGTTTACGCGGTGTAGCTGCATTTTTTGTAGTCATGTTCCATATTATGGAGGCATTCTCCATGGGCAACCGTTTTCAACAGCTATTAAACCATGGTTACCTGGCTGTTGATTTTTTCTTCCTATTATCTGGTTTCGTAATTGCTTACGCTTATGATGACCGATGGGGTAAATTAACAAAATGGGAGTTTCTTAAACGAAGACTGATTAGATTACAGCCCATGGTTATTATGGGTACGATTATTGGAGCGGTGTTATTTTATCAGGGTGTAGGACCAACATTCCCACCCATTGCTCAAACTCCGATATGGCAACTGATATTGATTATGTTTATTGGTTTTACTGTCATTCCGGTCTTGCCATCAATGGACATCAGAGGCTGGCAGGAAATGCATCCTTTAAACGGTCCGGCATGGTCATTATTTTTCGAATACATTGGCAATATCCTGTATGCATTACTGGTAAGGAAGTTTTCTAAGAAGGCTTTATCCATTTTGGTTTTATTGGCTGCCTGCTTATTAATTTACCATACTATATTTGGCAAGCAGGGCGATGTAATTGGCGGCTGGTCTATTACTCCTGAACAACTTACAATCGGTTTCACTCGGTTACTATTTCCTTTTTTTGCTGGAATTTTGTTGGCTAGGTTTGGCAAACTGATCAATATTAAAGGTGGTTTTTGGGTGTGTGCGCTGTTATTGCTTACTGTATTATCCCTTCCGAGATTTGGTGGCACGGAAAACCTTTGGATGAATGGAATCTATGAATCAATCATAATTATTTTTATTTTTCCCCTAATCGTTTCCATAGGAGCGGGAAGTCACATTATAGGAAAAAAAAGCCAGCATATATGCAAATTTTTAGGCGACATCTCCTACCCGATTTACATTACTCATTATCCTCTTATTTACGTTTACACTGCCTGGGTTATCGATAATAAAATTACTTTAGAAAAAGGATTTCCAATCGGCCTGATGTTATTTTCAGGAAGTGTTGGTATTGCCTACTTAAGTTTGAAATATTATGATGAGCCCGTTCGAAACTGGTTGCAAAAGAAATTTCTGAAAAAAATTTAAGGCTTAATTCAAACTCGGATCAATTGGAAAATTGCTCACATGTGCATATTTTGGTCCGAGATTTACAATTACATCTCTCCAGAGTTTTTCATCATCATTACCAAAAATGAGGTCAAGATCGGAAACCTCACTTACCATCCAGGCATTTTGTTCCAATTCTCTGTCCAGCTGCCCATTATCCCATCCAGAATACCCCATAAAAAACTTAACTTCACTCTCGTCTATAGCGTTAGTATTGATTAAAATTTTAAGTGTTTCAAAATTACCTCCCCAATACAAGCCATTGCCAATTGGTTCACCACTTTGTAGTTTATCATAAGCACGATGAATAAAATGTAAAGTATCGGCAGCTACTGGTCCGCCAAAATAAACGTGGTTTTGCGCCTCCCATAAATCCTGAATTACATCTTTCAAAACAACGTTAGCTACCTGATTTAATATATAACCTATAGAACCATCATTACCATGCTCGGATAATATTACGACAGATCTTTTAAAATTTGGATCAGACATAAAGGGTTCGGAGATTAATAAACGGCCTGTTTTTGGTTTTATATTGTTAAGCATGATGATAATCATTTGTAGCACCATAAAAGATGCCTATTTTTGTTTTATGCAAGTTACTAATGAATATCTACAAAACCTGCGCCAAGAATATAAAAGCGCCACGTTGGATGAGTCTGACGTAGATAACAATCCTATTACCCAGTTTAAAAAATGGTTTGATCACGCTGTTGAAGCCCAGATTTACGAGCCGAATGTGATGACATTGGCAACCGCTGATAAATCAGGCAGACCAGATGCCCGAATCGTACTTTTAAAAGGTGTTGATGATGACGGATTTAGGTTCTTTACCAACTATTTAAGTGCAAAAGGTAAAGACTTAAAAAGAAACCCTTATGCTGCATTGGTCTTCTATTGGCCGGAGTTGGAACGTCAAGTAAGAATTGAAGGGACCGTAGAAAAGCTAGATAAAGAAACTTCAGAAGCCTATTTTAACACCCGTCCGGTGGCTAGTCAGATTGGTGCCGTTGCATCTCCACAAAGCCAGGTCATCCCAAACAGGTCTTTTTTAGAAGAAAAATTTGAAGAACTAAAATCTAAGAGTGAGGATAAAAATATTGTAAAGCCTGCTCATTGGGGTGGCTACATTGTAAAACCTACACGAATCGAATTCTGGCAAGGCAGAAGAAGCCGACTACATGATCGCGTTAACTTTGAATGGATTAAGAATGAATGGGTTAAAAGTAGATTAGCACCATAAATATCACTTTAAAATAAAATAGAGATCTGCTATCCAGCAAGATCTCTATTTCTAACTAATCATTAACTAACCTAATTTTCGAGGAAGTACTTTTATACAGTCGTGATTTATTTTAAGACAATTATTTCATTTTTTTATAAGCGATCAAATCTGATTTTGCTTACTCCATGAATCAAATTGAGTAAAGTACCTTATTGAAGATTGCTTTATTTGTGAAAACGTAATTTTAGTCGATTAAATATATTATACACTTAAAACCGGGAATTTATTTAACTCATTTTAACACATATCACGATCTATCAACCACTTGATGGCCTTTAATTTTTAAAATGATCTTCCTAAGCAAATCTTAAATTTCCTCTTTCACTAATACAAAACCAATAAACTTAGCTAACCAAAAATACCAAAATGATAAAGAATATATCCGTTATTGGCTCAGGAACAATGGGAAATGGCATTGCACATGTGTTTGCACAATTTGATTACAAAGTAAACCTAATAGATATCCAACAGACTGCACTTGATCAGGCTTTAAAAACTATCTCTAAAAATCTGGATAGACAAGTAAGTAAGGGATTACTCACCGAAGAGCAGAAGGCTGCTACAATTAAAAATATCACCACTTTTACATCAATAAGCGAAGGAGTGTCAACAGCAGATTTAATTGTTGAAGCCGCAACAGAAAACGTAGAACTGAAATTAAAAATATTTAAAGATTTAGATATTTATGCCCCTGCAGATGCCATTCTGGCTTCCAATACTTCATCTATTTCGATTACGCAAATTGCGGCAGTAACCAATCGTGGTGATAAGGTAATAGGCATGCACTTTATGAATCCTGTACCCGTGATGAAACTAGTTGAAGTGATTCGAGGTTACCAAACCAGCGATGAAACAACTAAGGCCATTATGTCTCTTTCCGAAAATCTGGAAAAAGTTCCGGTTGAAGTAAATGATTATCCAGGGTTTGTAGCTAACCGGATTTTGATGCCCATGATTAATGAAGCCATTTATACTTTATATGAAGGTGTTGCTGGAGTTTATGAAATTGATACCGTGATGAAACTTGGCATGGCACATCCAATGGGCCCGCTTCAACTTGCTGATTTTATCGGACTTGATGTTTGTCTCGCTATCTTGAAAGTATTACACGATGGATTCGGAAATCCTAAGTATGCGCCTTGTCCGTTATTGATTAATATGGTGGCTGCAGGAAAAAAAGGAACAAAATCAGGAGAAGGATTCTACAAATATACCCCTGGATCCAAAGAGTTGGTGGTTTCAGATAAATTCACACAATCCTAATTTTTTTAGCAATTTATCTTATATTTGCGTTATGAACGAAAATCTTGATCCGGATGCTGACCACCTCTCGCCCACTGACCGTGATATTGAAAGGGTATTACGGCCACAGGCTTTTGAAGATTTTACAGGACAGGAAAAAGTGATGGAAAATCTAAGGATTTTCGTTCAGGCAGCAAAACTTCGTGGCGAGGCATTAGATCATGTGTTGTTGCATGGCCCTCCGGGTTTAGGTAAAACAACATTATCCTATATTATTGCCAATGAAATGGGTGCCGGAATAAAAGTAACATCAGGCCCTGTATTAGATAAACCTGGAGATTTGGCCGGACTTCTAACTGGTTTGGATGAAGGTGATATCCTTTTTATTGATGAAATTCATCGTTTATCGCCTTTAGTTGAAGAATATCTTTATTCGGCGATGGAAGATTTCAAAATCGACATCATGCTAGAGAGTGGTCCAAATGCACGCTCAGTTCAGATCTCACTTAATCCGTTTACATTGGTTGGCGCTACTACCCGATCTGGTTTACTTACGGCTCCACTAAGAGCCAGATTTGGAATCAACTGTCGTTTGGCTTATTATGATGCCAAATTATTAACGACTATTGTACTAAGATCATCAGACATTTTAAATACACCAATCAGTGATGAAGGTGCGTTTGAAATTGCCCGCCGCAGTAGAGGTACGCCACGTATTGCCAATGCACTTTTGCGTCGTACCAGAGATTTTGCTCAAATTAAAGGCACCGGAAGTATTGATCCTGATATTGCTAACTATGCTTTAAATGCCCTTAATGTAGATGAACATGGTTTAGATGAAATGGACAATAAAATCCTGACAACCATTATTGATAAATTTAAAGGTGGACCAGTGGGCTTAAAAACCATTGCTACTGCTGTAGGAGAAGATGAAGGCACAATTGAGGAAGTTTACGAACCCTTTTTAATTCAGGAAGGCTTCATTATGCGAACCTCCCGTGGCCGTGAAGTTACGGAAGCTGCATACAAGCACTTGAAGAAAAACTATCCGGCACAAACCGGGAAATTATTTTAGCATTTTTTTTGCAAAAAATTTAAAATTTACAGTAATTATCGATGCCAAAGATAATTAGGCCCGCAGATATAAGGAGATTCAAAGCGCCGATTGAAATGGATTTTTAAACAACCTATATTTCATAATTTCTTTAAATTTGCGTTTCTTATCCTCAGCAATCTGCGGGAAAACTTAATGCAACTTGAAGATAGCAGTAATTATCGATGCTAAAGATAATTAGGGAACTAAAATATAAAGAGATGGAAAGCAATGATTGAAATGGATTTTAACATCCTATATTTCATAATTTCCTTAAATCTGCGTTTCTTATCCTCAGCAATCTGCGGGAAAACTTAAGGCAACTTGAAGATAGCAGTAATTATCGATGCTAAAGATAATTAGGCCCCCAGATATAAGGAGATTCAAAGCGCCGATTGAAATGGATTTTTAAACATCCTATATTTCATAATTTCTTTAAATCTGCGTTTCTTATCCTCAGCAATCTGCGGGAAAACTTAAGGCAACTTGAAGATAGCAGTAATTATCGATGCTAAAGGTAATTAGGCCCACAGATATAAGGAGATTCAAAGCGCCGATTGAAATGGATTTTTAAACATCCTATATTTCATAATTTCTTTAAATCTGCGTTTCTTATTCTCAACAATCTGCGGAAAAACTTAATGCAACTTGAAGATAGCAGTAGTTATCGATGCTAAAGATAATTAGGGAACTAAAATATAAAGAGATGGAAAGCAATGATTGAAATGGATTTTAACATCCTATATTTCATAATTTACTTAAATCTGCGTTTCTTATCCTCAGCAATCTGCGGGAAAACTTAAGGCAACTTGAAGATAGCAGTAATTATCGATGCTAAAGATAATTAGGCCCACAGATATAAGGAGATTCAAAGCGCCGATTGAAATGGATTTTTAACATCCTATATTTCATAATTTCTTTAAATTTGCGTTTCTTATCCTCAACAATCTGCGGGAAAACTTAATGCAACTTGAAGATAGCGGTAATTATCAAGCCTAAGGTAATTAGGAAACTAAAATATTAAGAGATGCAAAGCAATAATTGAAATGGATTTTTAAACATCCTATATTTCATAATTTCCTTAAATCTGCGTTTCTTATCCTCAGCAATCTGCGGGAAAACTTAAGGCAACTTGAAGATAGCAGTAATTATCGATGCTAAAGGTAATTAGGCCCACAGATATAAGGAGATTCAAAGCGCCGATTGAAATGGATTTTTAAACATCCTATATTTCATAATTTCCTTAAATCTGCGTTTCTTATCCTCAGCAATCTGCGGGAAAACTTAAGGCAACTTGAAGATAGCAGTAATTATCGATGCTAAAGATAATTAAGGAACTAAAATATAAAGAGATGGAAAGCAATGATTGAAATGGATTTTTAAACATCCTATATTTCATAATTTCCTTAAATCTGCGTTTCTTATCCTCAGCAATCTGCGGGAAAACTTACATTTTATAATATATTTAGATACTATGTTGACCATCTGTTTGAACTCATTTTATTTTCTACTTAATTACTATTCGTCTAATCCATATGCTTTACGAAAAATACTATTTGCGATATTGGCAGAATTAAAATTAACCAGCAAGCCAAGTTTGTAACCAGATAATTTCAGATAAGTAATCAATTGCCTATGATGCAAATTGCTAATCATTTCTACAGATTTTATTTCAACAACAACCATATCCTCAACCAATAAATCTAACCTATATCCAACGTCAATTTTTATTTCATCATAAATCATTGGCAAAACCACTTGACTTTTCACTAATAAACCAGACTTTTGAATTTCATATTTTAATGCTGCCTCATATGCTGATTCTAATAAACCTGGTCCTAAAGTATTATACACCCTAAATATAGAACCTCTAACAATGTATGAAACTTGATTTTCTGTCATGATCTAAAATAAAAAAATATTCCTAAAAAGAATATAAGCAGTATTTTTAGAATCTATTCAATGATTATTATTATTTAATTTATTTAATCAAACATTTAATGCGCCCATCCGTTCAGTAAAGGTAAAACCAACAAATTTATGAATATCGAATTACGTAAGCTGACGCTCGAAGATTATGCTGATTTAAAAGAGTCTATGTTGCAAGCCTATGATAGCATGGGCGGATCCATTTGGCCAAAAGCCAGCATTGCTAAACTCTTAAATATATTTCCTGAAGGACAACTTTGTATTGCCGTTGATAATAAAGTAGTGGCCTGTTCGCTTGCCATCATTGTTGAATATGATGAATATGGAGATCGACATACATATAAACTAATAACCGGAGATTACTCTTTCTCTACACATGATGCAAATGGCGACACGCTATATGGCATCGAAATATTTGTACATCCCGAATTTCGCGGATTAAGACTTGGAAGAAGACTTTACGAAGCCAGAAAGGAACTTTGTGAAAGTTTAAACCTGAAAAGTATCATTGCCGGTGGAAGAATCCCAGGTTATCATACCTATTCACAAACTCTAACACCAAGACAATATATAGATAAGGTTAAAGCCAAGGAAATTTATGATCCTACATTAACCTTTCAAATCTCCAATGATTTCCACGTAAGAAAAGTTCTAAAAAACTATTTACCAGGTGATAAAGAATCAAAAGAATTTGCCACACTAATTGAATGGAATAACATCTACTATCAGGGGGTTGATGCTTCAGCGCGTTCTGCAATGACGATTAGGCTAGGCTTAGTTCAATGGGAAATGCGCTTGTTTCCAGATATGGATGTGTTTTATGAGCAGGTTGAATTTTTTGTTGATGCATTGAGTGGTTACAAATCGGACTTTATCATGTTTCCGGAATTATTTAACACACCACTCCTTCAACCTTACAACCATCTTCCTGAAATTGAAGCCATGCGTAAACTGGCTGAAAAAACCCAGGAAATTGTAGATAGAATGCATGAATATGCATTAAGTTATAATGTGAATATCATTACAGGCAGTATGCCATTACTTGAAAATGGAAAACTTTATAATGCCACCTATTTATGCCACCGAACTGGTAAAATTGATGAGTATAGAAAAATTCACATCACACCAAATGAGCAAAAATACTACGGAATGATTGGCGGTGATAAAGTTCAGGTTTTTGATACGGATTGTGGAAAAATCGGAATTTTAATTTGCTATGATGTTGAGTTTCCCGAACTAAGCAGAATTTATGCAGACCAAGGGATGCAGATCCTATTTGTTCCTTTTTTAACAGATACACAGAATGGTTATACGCGGGTGAGACATTGTGCACAGGCCAGGGCAATAGAAAATGAATGTTATGTTGCCATTGCAGGTTGTGTAGGTAATCTACCAAAGGTTAATAATATGGATATACAATTTGCACAATCAGCAGTTTTTACCCCTTCTGATTTTGCTTTTCCAACGAATGCCGTAAAGGCAGAAGCCACACCAAATACAGAAATGGTATTGGTGGTTGATGTTGATTTACATCTTTTAGATGAGTTGCACCATTATGGAACAGTTAAAGTTCTAAAAGACAGAAGAACAGATTTATATCAAACGAAATTGCTAAAATAAGTTCAAAAAAATAATGCCGGTTGCATCAACAACCGGCATTCAATCTAATCTAAAGCTAATTATTTTCGTAATACAAACCATACGATCAGTCCAATGATGACTGCTACTGGTAAAATCCATTTTAAAACAGATCCTGCACCATTTTCATCTTTTTCGGTTACGGCTGGTTTTGCTGGCCCTGGTGCATCTTTATGACTTTCATAATCTTTTTCAATCGGTTGAGGAGCTGCTCCTGATTCCGTATGTTGTGGATCTATATTTTCCATATTTTTGTTATTGGTAAATTCCTTAATCCTCATTTATTAGTGATTAAGAGGCATTATAAATATTTTAGTTTCTGAAGAAAGAACACTTGATTAATCAAAATGTTTTAAATCCTAAGCCTTATCTTTACAGTTCTGTGTACAACAATGCAACAAAATATAGCCAGCTAATTAAGGATGAAGCCAAACGGCTTGGATTTTTAGATGTGGGTATTTCAAAAGCAGAATTTTTAGAAAGTGAAGCGCCCAGGCTAGAAAACTGGCTTCAACAAAACCACCATGGCGAGATGAAGTACATGGAGAATTATTTTGATAAACGCCTTGACCCCAGGTTATTGGTAGATGGTGCAAAATCTGTTATCTCCTTATCTTTAAACTATTATACTGAAGAAAAACAACTGGATCCTAATGCTCCAAAAATTTCCAAATATGCATATGGCCAGGATTATCACACCGTAATTAAAGATAAGCTTAAAGCCCTAACGCATTTCATTGAAGAAAATATTGGTGAAGTATCGGGAAGGGCATTTGTAGACTCAGCACCAGTTCTTGACCGGGCTTGGGCCAAAAAATCGGGTATTGGCTGGATTGGTAAAAACTCAAATTTAATTAGCAAAACAGAAGGCTCGTTCTTCTTTCTGGCAGAACTGATTGTTGATTTGGCCTTAGATTATGATCATCCATTTCAAACTGACCATTGCGGAACCTGTACCAGATGTTTGGATGCCTGCCCTACAGATGCGATTATTGCGCCGCAGGTGGTAGACGGAACAAAATGTATTTCTTATCTCACCATCGAATTAAAAAATGAAATACCAACAGAATTCAAAGACAAAATGAGCAATTGGATGTTTGGCTGCGACATTTGTCAGGATGTATGCCCATGGAACAGATTTTCAAAAGCCCATAATGAAGAAGCTTTTAAACCAGAAAATGGACTTTTAGATCTGAGCGCTAAAGATCTAACTGAAATTACAGATGATGTATTTAAAAAGGTGTTTAAAGGTTCTGCAGTTAAACGGACTAAATATAACGGACTGAAGCGCAATATTGATTTCCTTAAACCGGAATAGCTTTGATTAACAGAGGGCCTTTAATGGTTAAAGGCCCTCTGTTAATCAAAGCATTCAAATGCTTATTTCACATTAAAGGTATTATCACCTTTAGATTTATCGGGAACATGGCTACTTCCCATCACCACTTTATTTAATTTTTTGGTTGTTTTTATATTTACCAACACAACTTTATCTCCGCCTTCCCAAATACCTATAGAACTGTGATTTTTCTCTGTAGAGCCATCGTCATAAGTTAAAGTCAGGTCAATTGGTAAAGGCTTTATCCCTTTATTTTCAATGGAAACAGCATATCCGCTATTGGTTTTATCTACAGCCTTGATACCTAAATCTAAAACCCCACCTTCGAAAAACCATGGTTTCCAAAACCAGTCTAAGTTTTTACCACTTCCTTCATTGATACTATTGAAAAAATTGTATGGCATAGGATGTTTTCCATTCCAGTTTTTGATATAGGTATGCAGTGCTTTTGTAAAGATTTCATCGCCTAAATAATCTTTAATAAATAAATAAGCCAGGCCCGGCTTAGGGTATGAATTTGTAAATGAACCCGAGCCTTTTAAATCAGGAGTCAATGTCATAATCGGCGTATCATCTTTACTGCCTGACGATGACGCAGTTGGCTGAATCCCATATTCATCCACTATTGTCGAATCAATCATCGGAGAAATAAGCCACTCCCCTATGGTTGCCCAGCCCTCATCCATCCATCCGTACTTAGTTTCGTTAATTCCCATATAAAAAGGAAACATGGTATGAAAAATTTCATGATCCGTTAAAGTAATGGCATCCTCCCGACTATCAACTGGGTTATCATTAACCATCATTGGATATTCCATTTGATCTAAACCATCAAAAATAGTTTCATGATTATAAGGAAATGGCCATTTTGGAAAAACAAAACTCATAGATGATACCGTTTTACGGGCAAAATCAATAACCTCATAATAGTCTTTATGTTTTGGATTAAAAACGGCATCCACACGGGTTCTTCTTTTCGTTTTTGGATCAACAACTAAACTGGTAGATTTCCATAAATAATGATCACTTAAGGCAAAAACAAAATCTGTTACATGAAGTGCCTCAAATTTAAAGGTATTGTAAGCGTTATTTTTAGTCACTTTTTTAGCAGCCAAATCCTGGTCGGTAATTACATCAATAACTTCATCTTTTTTCTCAGCAGCATTTAGCCTGGTTACAACCTGCTCCTGAAATACATCTGAAGCATTTTTAAGATCGCCAGTTGCCCAAACACCATATCCACCCGGAACTGTTATCTCTGCATTAAACTGATCAAAATCATTATAAAACTCTTCTGCACCTGTATAAGGGTATTTATTCCATCCATCAACATCATCATATACAGCAATTCGAGGAAAAAAGTAAGCAACGAAATGTGAACCGTCATCTACCTGACCAGTGCGCATGTGTGAGCCTTTATTCAAGGTATAATGGTAGTCTATATCAAATTTAATGGTTTTACCTGGTAAAACTACCGGCACTTTAACCGTCATGTTTGTACCATCGATTTGATAATCACTGATCATTTTTCCAGCAGCAATTAATTTTTCGATAGCCACCCCTTCGCCTAAATCAGACTCAGCGATTTTAGATTTCCTGGGTGTACCTTTTTTATAAAGGTTTGGATATAATTTAAACCAGATTTCACTTAATGCATCCGGACTATTATTAGTATAAACTACACTAATCTTACCTTTTAATAAGCGACTGGCCGGATTAAAATCTATTTTAAGATTATATTTAGAAGCATTTTGCCAGTAATTTTTGCCAGGCTTTCCAATAACATTTCTGGTTTCGTTTTGATAAGTTTTCTGAAATTCAGGCGCTATGGGTAAAGCAGTTTGTGCACTGGCATAAAATGCCGTACCCAATAACAGGCTAAATATTTTTATAAATTTCATTTTTGAATTTTAAACATAATTTGGGAACAATGCTATCACCCTCGTAATCTATCCATCATCCCAATTCCCATTTTACCTATTTCCCAAACTTCATTTTCAACTGTTCCAGCATATCCGTATTAATAGGCTCTGCGGGTTGATCAGGTTTTGGCTGAGGCTTTTTAAACTGTGGTCGAGGAGCCGGAGGATTATTTTGGGGTTTTGGTGCTCTGTTTTCATTCTTTTTGGCGCTAAACTTTGCCCATTCCTCATCTAGTTTCTTTTTAGTATACAGTGGAAAATCACCATTTTTCATCCATGCATAATAACTAGGTTCTACAGCAAAAACCTGCTGAGTGGTTTTGCCTTTATGCTTGCCGAAATTAAAACAAACCTCATCCTGATCATTATAAACTAAACGACCAGCAAAATCAACAGGTTTATTAATATTGGTAAAAACATGCAAGGCATCTACATCATTTACAACCGGAATACTTTTAACTCCCTGTTTGCTTTCAAATTCAGTTTCCTTGTACATTTCTAACTGACCTAAAAGTACTTTATAGGTCGCAATAACATCTGCTTCTGCAGCGTGGGCATTTACCAAATCTTCCTGACAGTAGAATTTATAAGCAGCTTTTAATGTGCGCTGTTCCATCTGGTGGAAAATGTTCTGTACATCAACAAACTTTCTTTCTGTCATGTCGAAATCAACATCTGCCCTCAGAAATTCTTCCAAAAGCATTGGGATATCAAATTTATTTGAGTTGTAACCAGCAAGGTCACTTTCTCCTATAAACTCAGCAATTTCTGCTGCTAAAACTTTAAATGTTGGCGCATCAGCAATATCCTCGTCATAAATACCATGAATAAGAGAGGTTTGCAAAGGGATCGGCATTTCTGGATTTACACGCCAGGTTTTAACTATTTCAGTTCCATCTGGCATTGCTTTTAAGATGGCAATTTCTACAATCCTGTCTGCTCCTACATTTATACCAGTTGCCTCAAGATCAAAAAATGCTAAAGGGCGCTTTAAATTTAATTTCATCAGTTTTTAATATCAGATTTAGATGAAGCTGTAATCAACATCCATTAATATATATTTATTCAAAAGTGCTAAAAAGGATTGATTGTTTGTACATCACATTTATTTAATTCGAAATATTTCCTAGTTATCATTCCTAGCATTAAATTGCGAAAAATTACGCTTAGAATGAAAATCTTATTGCTGCCTGTAGCCCTTTTTTTGCTCACATTAACATCTTTTGCTCAAAATTTTACTTTTGGACAGATCACTTATGACGAAATGGACTTCGACAGAAAAAAAATTGATAGTACTGCCAATGCAGTAGTGCTCAAAGAATTTGGAACAACTTCCATTCAAAAAGATGATAACACAGGTCAGGTTGAACTCATCTTTGAATACCATACTAAAATCAAAATATATAATAAAAATGGTTTCAGCGCTGCGAATATCGTTATCCCAATGTATAAAAATGAAAATCGTGAAGAGCTTGTGAGTGATCTAAAAGCCTCTACCTTTAATTATATTGATGGAAATTTTGTAGAAACGGTGATGGATAGTAAAGCTATTTTTCTTGAAAACAGATCAAAATACACCAGATTAACCAAGTTTACCTTACCAAATTTAAAAGAAGGATCCGTAATCGAATACAGTTACCGGTTAAAATCTCCAAGATTATTTAATTTCAAAACCTGGGAATTCCAATCTGATCTACCCAAAGTATACAGCGAATACCAGGTATACATTCCAGGGATATACAACTATAACGTATCGTTAAAAGGATACCAAAAACTAACCGACCAAAAGGCAGAACTTTCGAAAGATTGTTTAAGGTTTAATGGGGTAAGTATAGATTGTTCAAAAATTACCTACCTGATGAAGGATATTCCGGCATTTGTAGAAGAAGAAAACATGACTGCACCCAGTAATTTCAAATCTGCTATTTATTTCGAATTATCTGATTTTACCAACCCTAATGGTGCAAAAACATCATACACCAAAACATGGAAAGATGTTGATTATGAATTAACAACTGATAAATCATTTGGCGCACAGATGAAAAGGAAAGATTTGTATAAGGATTTAATTGCAACCATTATAAAGGATGCTCCTGATGATTTGCAAAAAGCCAGTGCAATTTATGCTTACATCAAAAAACAAATTAAATGGAATAATTATTATGGCATTTTCACTGAAGACAACATTAAAAAATCTTTAGAAACCAGATCTGGAAGCGTTGCCGATATCAATCTTAATTTGATTGCAGCACTATCAGCAGCAAATCTGGATGCTGAAGCAGTTATTCTATCCACCCGAGAAAATGGAAGCATTAATAAATTATATCCAGTAATTTCTGATTTTAATTATGTGGTGGCTAAAGTTAATATTGGCGATAAAAGCTATATGTTAGATGCATCCGACCCATTGCTTCCATTTGGCTTGCTGCCATTAAGGTGTATCAATGATCAGGGAAGGGTTATTAACCTTAAAAAACCATCTTACTGGATTGATTTAAAAGCAAGCCAGAAAAATACGACCAGTTATATATTACAAGGCAAATTGAATACTGATGGGAAATTAACAGGATTACTGACGACCTATAGTCAAGGTTATGCAGCCTATAATAAAAGGAAAGACATTAAAAAATATGGATCAATAGATGAGTATGTGGAAAAGATTGATGAGCGTTTGCCCAGAATTAAAATTAAACACTTCGAAATCAATAATGTAGACAGCATTGAAAATACACTTACTGAAAAGTTTGAAGTTGAATTTAATATGGTTGATGGAACTACAAATAAACAATTTTACCTGAGCCCGTTTTTTATCAATACCATCACTAAAAACCCTTTCAATTTGAATGAAAGAACATACCCTGTTGATTTAGGTGCTGCTACTGATGAGCGAATTTCCATTCAAATTACAATGCCAGATCAATACGAAGTCTTAGAAAAACCTAAAGATATGGCCATGGGCTTACCAGATTCTGGCGGCAGATATTTACTAAATACATCATTTGAAAACAATATATTAACGCTAACCCAGGCGCTACAGTTAAACAAGGTTATTTATGAACCTGATCAATATCTTTATTTGAAAGAATTTTACAGCAAGATTATTCAAACTCAAAAAAGTGAGTATTTATTTAAAAAAGCGAACTGATGAGACTGATTATCATATTAATATCTTTCATTTTAATGGTTAAATCAGGCTTAGCACAGGTAAATTATGATGCTGATCTGATCTCGCCGCAGCTCCGTAGCAGGGCAAATGCATGTATCAGAAATGAAGAAATTACTGTAGATATGAGGGCTCCAGACAATGTAATGTACCTGCAAAAAAAGGTGATTACAGTCTTCAACCAAAACGGGGATGATGATGCCCGCATGGCTATTGCCTATGATAAAAATACATCCATAAAAAGTATTAAAGGAGAAATTTACAATTCTGGAGGAATATTAATTAATAAATTCAACCAAAATAATTTTTCTGATGTAAGTGCTGTAGATGGATTTTCTTTGTTTACAGATAGTCGATTAAAATACTTCACGCCATCAGTAAATCAATATCCCTATACTATTGCGTATGAAATCGAGATCAGAAATAAACAAAATCTGATTATCCGCGATTGGATGCCAACACTTCAAAATAAAGTTTCGGTTGAAAAAAGCAGTTACACCTTTATTTGTAAACCAACGGATCAGATACGGATTAAAACACAACATTATGAAGGAAAACCTATTGAAATCATTGATGAAAAGCAGAAAAAACTGAGTTGGTCCATCAGCAATCACATAGCAACCAAACCAGAACCGTATAGCCCTAACCCTGAATACTATATCACTAAAGTACAGATTGCACCTCAGCAGTTTTATTATTATGGGCATAAGGGGAATTATGATAACTGGCAAAATTTGGGTAAATGGGTATATGATGATTTGTTAAAAGATAGAACAGCATTGCCTCCTGCAACCATACAAGTGGTGAAAGAACTGGTTAAGGGTGAAGTGAACGATAAGGATAAAGCCAGAAAGATCTACCAGTTTTTACAAGAAAAAACCCGTTACATTAGTGTTCAAATCGGAATCGGTGGTTTCCAGCCTATTGCAGCCAGTGAGGTTGATCGCCAGGGTTATGGAGATTGCAAGGCATTGGTAAATTATATGCAGAGCTTACTTAAAGCTGCAGACATTGAATCTTATTATTGTGTGGTAGAAGCCGGAGCTTTAAAAAGAAATGTCGACCCAACCTATGCAAGTATGACCCAGGGCAACCACGCCATCTTATGTATGCCCCTTAAAGGTGACACCACCTGGCTGGAATGTACCAATCAAAAAATTCCTTTCGGGTTTCTGAGTGATTTTACTGATGATAGAATTGTATTTGCCTGTACGCCTGCAGGTGGAAAACTGATGCATACGCCTAAGTTAATGACTAAAGATAACTTGCAGGTTCGGAAGGCTACGTTTACCATCAGCCCTGATGGCAATGTTAAAGGAAAGATGAATACGGTATTTTCAGGAGCCCAGTATGATAACCGTGAATCTTTGATTAATGAGCCAATAACTGCGCAACACAAGCTTTTAAAGAATGCCTACAACATTGATAACATTAATTTTGAAAGCGTTGGCTTTACTGAGAAGAAAGCAACTAATCCGCAAATAACAGAAGATATTAACCTGAGCATTAAAAATTATGCCCCCGTAAATGGTAATAAAATGTTTTTGCAACTCAATGCATTTAATGTGCAGCCAACTGTTCAGGAATTAGGAAGTCGTACTTTACCAGTTTACATCAATCGTGGTTTTACAGATGAAGACCGTATAGAATATGAGTTACCAGATAATTTAAAATCTGAATTGGTTCTAATTGAAGACAAACACTTCACAAACTCATTTGGCGAATATGAAAGAAAGGTAAGTAAAAAAGAAAATAAATTAATTTACTATAGAAAGTTGACCCTCCATGATGGTACATTCCCTGCCGAAAAGTATACTGAATTTTCTAAGTTCATCAATGATGTAAATGCAGCAGATTACTTGAAACTGGTACTTAACTTAAAATGATAATGCCAAGTCCTATTCCGATGATCATGATCAGGTACATGATGATTTCTGTTGAAGCAAAGCGTTTATATTTAGTCCAGAACGAATAATCATGATCTTGGTTTGGCATGTCAACAATTTTTATAGCCAAATGTAAATAAATTCAGCTAATTATCTGGTCGATATTTTGTAATCTGTTTGGCCATGCCTCTAAAAAGCACCAAGTGGAATGGCCACATGGCGTACCAATACATCCTGCCCCATAGCCCCCGAGGCCGGAAAGTGGCAATTTGAGATAAAAATGCTTTGCCGTGAAAATTAATTAATTTGAGTTCCAGCCATGCCTCACCCGGCACTTTCATTTCAGCATATAGCAAAAGTCGTTTGCTCTTTTTATCAGCCAATAAAACCCGCCAAAAATCAAGAACATCTCCGGCTTGTAAATCTTTGTTACTCGTTCTTCCCCGTCTGGTACCTACGCCGCCGAACATTTTATCTAAAAAACCCCTAAATTGCCATAACCAATCCATGTAATACCATCCCCTGTTTCCACCAATGCTCCAAATGTTTTCAAAAACTTCTTCGGCTTCTCTGTCGAATTGCATTTTCACCTTGTATTCTAAAGTACCATTTTGAGGCACTTTGATCTGATCCATAAAATCGGTATGCAGGTATCCCCTGTTCAATGCATCTTTCCAACTGGATACTATAGAATTCTGATCAATTTTTTCAAAAGCCAGATGTAAAGCTTCGCTATAGGTTAAGCATTTTCTTGGCACTACCTTTTGGATTCTGTTGTCTTTACAAACCACTTCATTTTTCATGCTATCGACTAAACTTCTGGCTAAAGCATAAGGTACAGGTGTGATCATATTTAACCAAAGTGATGAGAGTCTTGGTGTAAGTACGGGCACGGTAATAATCCATCTTTTAAGTTTTCGCTCTTTAGCATAGCCCAAAAGCATATCCCGATAAGATAAAACATCAGGTCCTCCAATATCAAAAGTCTCGTTATAAGCCTTTTCATTTAGCAGCACACCTGTTAAATAAGCCAAAACATCTCTGATACCAATCGGTTGGCATAATGTTTTTACCCATTTTGGAGCCACCATTACAGGTATTTTTTCTGTTAAATCTCTAATAATTTCAAAGGAAGCACTCCCAGAACCAATAATAATGGCAGCCCTTAAAATAGTACAGGATATTTGAGAAGATTTTAATTCGTCTTCTACAGCCAGTCTGGACCCCAAATGCTTGGAGAGATGTTCGTCATTAGCAATTCCGGTGAGATAAATAATCTGTTTACAAGGGGTATTTTTGATTACAGCAGAAAAATTTTCTGAAGATTTCCTTTCCATATCAGAAAACCCTTGCTCACTGGAAGACATAGAATGAACCAGGTAATATGCAGCATCTATATCTTCAGGTATCTCGCCTAAAGTATCAATATTAAGCAGGTCGCCAGAAATAACAGTAACTTTTCCATTCGCATCTGACGGTAAAATAAACCTACGCTTATCTCTTACCATACAAACTACTTCATGATTTTCAGCAATTAATAAAGGCAATAACCGGGTACCAATATAACCGTTCGCTCCTGTTAATAAAATTTTCATCCGATGATTATTTTAGAAATAACAGATTTAGGCCGGCTTTGTTGCAAATTGACCAGCAACTTCAAAAATTTAATCAAATAGTCTAGCTATATTAGTAACTCGTCACGGAAACGTAAAACACTTTGTAATTTAAATTATACGTTGCATCTTTAATAATAAATTAATCCAATCACCGTATTAATTCGAAGTATTATCCTAAATATTATAAATGAGAAGAAGCACCTTGCGCATTGCTCCTATTTTTTTAGTAGCCATCACCATTATTGGTACCAGTTGGAAGACAATAGAAATTAAAAATAAACAACAACAATCAATCATCAGCTTTGCAAAAGACAGCATTTATAACCTTTACGTTTCTAACATTTATCATCAGGTGAAACTGGATTCTGCAGGATTAAGCGAATCCGTTTTTGAAAAAGCATTAACTGGTTTTTATAATTTAAGATATTCTGGATTGAATCCATCAAAATCAATATTAACAATTGCGGATTTTGACCAGGAAAGTTGCAAAAAAAGACTCTATATTATTGACCTTCAAGAAAATAAACTGCTATTAAATACATGGGTTGCTCATGGGCAAAACAGTGGTGGAGATAAGCCAGATTGTTTTTCTAATACACCTAATTCGAATCAAAGTAGCTTAGGGTTTTATATTACAGGCGAAATTTATAATGGGAAACATGGCCGATCCCTTAAGCTTGATGGAATGGATTTGGGCTTTAACGATAAAGCAAGGGAAAGGGCAATTGTACTGCATGGTGCCAACTATGTCTCACAAGGAACTATTGATCAGTTGGGGAGATTGGGGCGAAGTCAGGGTTGCCCGGCTGTTTCTTCAAAACTAGCAAATCAAATTATTGATATGATTTCAGGCGGAAGCGTATTATTCATCAACAGTTCAGATCAGAATTATAATTCTCAATTTTTAAATGAAAATTTAGCCGCTAGCATGGTTTTCAATCATCAAGAAGTTTTCACTGCTAAAATATATTAATATTCAAAAACTACAATTTTAAACTAATTAAAACCTCATTTTAGTAATTTATTCTATACATTTAGAGTCTAATCAAAATCACTCTATTTTTTATACATCCCAATTAATAGGAGATTATGAAAATATTGTGTTTTTTGGTGGTAGTATTTCTATCCACGCCTTATCTTTATGCCCAAAATAATCTGGGGCCCAGGCTTTCTGCCATGGCCGATAATGGAGCCGCCGTTAATGATATCTGGGCAATACAAGCTAATCCTGCCGGAATAACTTTTTTAGATCACCCGGCAATTTCATTAAACTACATTAAACATCTGTTAAGTGATGAGATCAGCTCACAAAGTATTGTTGGAGTAATTCCTTTTAAAAATAATTATGTAGGCGCAAGTTTTCAACGTTATGGTTTTTCCGTATACAATGAAAATAAAATTGGTTTCACTTATGCTAAGAGCTTTGGTGAAAAACTGTCCCTTGGACTTAATGGAAACTATCATCAACTAAAAATTGATCATTATGGCGCTTCAACTGGCTTCTCAATTGACTTTGGGGTATTATATCATTTTGACAATCATTTTAGTATTGGAGCTTTCACCAACAATCCATCAGAGCAAAAGTTTAATAGTCAACTCATCTCTGCTAAAATTCCTACATCATTTAACCTTGGAGCAAGTTATCTAGCTACGAATAAAGTGCTAATTGCTACAACTGTTACAAAAATCGTTAATCAATCTATAGATGTTAAACTGGGAATAGAATACAAAATGGTTGATTTATTGAGTCTTAGAGGAGGAATAAGTTCAAAACCATTTAAACAATCTGTTGGTTTCGGACTGAACTACAAACAATTTTTAATGGATATGGCAACAAATTATGATGCTAATCTAGGTTATGCACCCCAAATTGCAATCGGCTATGCGTTTTAGAATGCTAACTACTTTGTTTGTTTTGATGGGATTCATTTCAAATGCTCAAATCTTAGAACAAGAGCTTGATGTTAAAGATCTACTGGAGAGTGTAGCCGATAACTTGCCAGACGATTATGATTTTTCAGAACTTATAGATATCCTAACCCGATATCGGAAGCATCCTATTAATCTAAATAAAACTTCGCCTGAAGAATTAAAAACATTGGTTTTCCTTTCTCCCTTGCAGATTAGTAATTTTTTCAGCCACATTAAAGAAAGTGGAAATTTAGCTGACGTGTTAGAACTTCAGTCTATTGATGGTTTTGATACCAAAACTGTTCAAAGCCTCTTGCCTTTTGTAACGACTAATAATATAATGGAATATGAGAAGTTATCCTTACGAAACATCATTCATTTAGGTGAAAATGATTTAATAATGCGTTTTGCTCAAACATTACAAAAGCAAAAAGGATTTACAGATTTACCAGGCAATCGCTATTTAGGCTCACCAGAACGTTTTCAAACTCGGTACCGTTATCACTACAGTACTATTTTATCTGCAGCCATTATATTAGATAAAGATGCAGGTGAAAAATTCATTGGTAAACCTTTTGACTTTTACTCTGGGAATATTGCTCTTTCTAAACTTGGAAAAGTAAAGAAATTAGTCATTGGAGATTACACCATGCAATTCGGCCAGGGCTTAACCTTATGGTCTGGATTTTCATTTGGCAAAGGTCCGGATGTAACCAGTGTTGCAAAAAAGGATCTTGGATTACGACCTTATAATTCTACTAATGAATATTCTTTTTTAAGAGGCACCTCTGCTACTATTAATTTTTTAAATGGTTTTGATATTACTCCCTTTATTTCATTTAGAAAATTAGATGCCAGCCAGGACATTGGCATTGATGGAGCGCTCGCTCAATCAACGATCAACCAAACTGGTTTACATAGAACTCCGACAGAAATTAAAAACAAAAATAATTTAACTCAGCAGATCTATGGAACTGCATTCCAATACCATGAAAATGAATTTTCTGTTGGTGCCATTGCTTATCAGAGCAAATATGGAAATAGTTTTATCACGCAAACTGCACCTTATGACAAATTTAGTTTTACAGGAAATTCATTAAACAATTATGGGATCTACTACAATTACACTTATAGAAATATGTATTTATATGGCGAAGGCGGAAAAAGCTCTCCAGGTGGTTTTGCATATATAAATGGTGCATTGATCAGCTTATCTCCAACCGTTTCAGCAGCAGTAACCTATCGCAATTATGCCAAAGATTATCATAATTTCTTTAATCAGGCTGTGTCTGAATCCAGTGAACCTGTTAATGAGAAAGGTATTTACACGGGATTAAATATCAATCCGAATAAGCAATGGGCCTTTTCTGTTTATAGCGACTATTTCCGGTTTCCATGGCTTAAATATAGAGTAGATGCACCTTCCAAAGGCTATGAGATATTAAGTCAGGCCACTTACACACCAAACAAAATCTTTAAAGTACTGCTTCGCTATAAAACGGAAAACAAACAGCAAAATACAGATTTAGATGTACCCATAACCTTTATTGATGACGTTAAAAAAGAAGGATACAGATGTGAATGTTCCTGGCAGGCAAATCCAAAATGGGGTTTTCAAAACCGAATCGAAGTGTCTCAATATAAAAATGGTGATGCAAATGCTGAATTTGGATACCTGCTTTATCAGGATATTGATTATTCTCCCTTATTCTCCAAAATTAGCGGAAATCTCAGGATTGCTTATTTCAATACACCCAGTTATAATAGCCGGATTTATGCTTATGAAGATGATGTGTTATACAGCTTTGCATTCGGAATGTATAGTGGCAAAGGTTTTAGAACCTATCTGAATATGAAATATACCCTGGCCAAAAAGTTAAATCTGTGGGCGAGATACGCCATGTTTCATTATCAGCATGTAACAACTATCGGTACCTATCTCGATCAGATTGAAGGAAACAACAAGTCAGAAGTTAAAATTCAACTGCGTTACCAATTCTAATATGTTTAAGGAGGAGTATTTTTTCGTCAGAATTTTAGTGCCATTAACGCTAGGCATCGGAATATTTTATTTCTTGCCTCATGAAAATCTGATCTTTATTGTTGGCTCAATTTGCACGGTATTATTTTTTTCAATCCTATTGCTAAATATTTCTTACAGGAAATTAAGCGTTTATAAATTCAAAGGTTTTACTGGAATTTTAATATACCTGCTGTTTTTCTTTATTGGTGGTTTACTTAGCCTTACTCATAATGAAAAGCTTAAACCTGATTACTTTACAAAAAAGAATATTAATTATTTAAAAATTCGAGTAAACAATGAGCCTGTATCAAATAATGACATTTTAAGATTCAGAGCAAGCGCCATTTCCGGTTACACCAAAAACACACAGACTAAAGTGAGCGGCCAGATTTTGCTGGCACTGAAACTAGATCATTTTAAGCCCTTAAAAATAAAGTATGGAGATGAATTAATTATTACAGCGAAATATTCAACAGTTGAGCCACCATATAACCCTGCAGAATTTGATTTCAAAAACTGGTTAGCGATACAAAACGTTTATGAGCAAACATTTATTAATCAAAGCCATGTATTAAAAACCAGCCGTAATATCGGGAATCCAATTTTAAGATTTGCAATGGAATGGCGTGAGCAGCAGATAAATAAATATAGAAAATTCATTAAAAATGATGAAGCCTTTGCAGTTGCATCCACACTTATTTTAGGCTATCGGGCCGATCTTTCAAAAGAAACATTGGCCGCGTATTCAAAAACTGGAACTATTCATGCATTATCCGTTTCAGGAAGTCATGTGGCCATTATTTTCCTGGTGCTTGATTTTTTATTAATGTTTCTGGATAGAATAAAATCTCTTAAAGTATTGAAATTCATTTTAATATGCAGTTTGATATGGATTTATGCGCTAGTTACGGGATTATCACCATCAGTAGTTCGTTCTGCGATTATGATCACCATATTTATTACTGCAAAAACATTTGCCCAAAACAAAAACGGCTATAATACTTTGGCTTTTGCTGCTTTTTGCCAATTCATCTATGATCCATTTCTGATTTGGGATGTTGGATTTCAGCTTTCTTATCTTTCAGTTCTCGGACTCATTTATCTTCAACCAAAAATTTATAAATGGGTCTATATTAAAAACAAATGGCTTAATAAGGTTTGGGAGTTGATCGCACTTTCCATAGCTGCACAGCTGGCCACATTCCCGCTATGTATTTATTATTTTCATCAATTTCCAGTATACTTTCTTCTTGGCAACTTATTTATCTCAATTCCCCTTATGATCATTATGATTTTAGGAATAGCCATACTCCTTCCCTTATTAAATAAACTTGCGCCAATATTTGAATGGATAATTATTTCTAACAATCAGGTTTTAAAATGGATAGCTGATTTACCTTATGCCACTTTTTCATCATTATGGATTAATTTACCTGCATTAATTTTATTGAGTTTATCATTTGCATTTTTCACATATGCAATGGCGAAGTACAACAAAAAGTTTCTTTTTGCCTCTATTTCTACCTTCATTATTTACCAATTCATAATTTTTTGTGATAGCTACCAAGCTGTTAAACAAAAGAGAATTATCTTTTATACTTTAAGAAAAAACTATGCTGCGGCATTTATCCAGGGCAATCAAACCTTTCTGATTACTGATTTAAATCCTAAAGATAAGACCTTCCAGTTTTTCATTAAACCGGCGCTAGACCAATCACGGATAGATCAAATTAAAATTATTAATTTATTAACCGATACCATTACGGACTATTTTGTGCTCAAAAACAAGCAGATCATTTTTAATCAATACAAAATTTTGATTATCGATAATTCTTTCAATCATAAAAAACTCGATGCTAAAGGAAAGTTCAATGCCATCTGGCTTACAGGCAATACCACCTTTAAAATAAATAAACTTCCTACTGAAGTTGAGTATGAAAACATTATAGTAGACGCGACGAATAAAGATTACAAAATTAAATGGTTAAAAAAAAATGAACATAATATTAAAGCACACCTTCAAATTTTAAAGAAAAATCCTGCATATTTGGTTCAATTAACCGAATAATATGGAAGAACTGGTTTTATATAGTGTAATTGAAAGAATAGCCACCATTACGATAAACCGTCCTGAAAAGCGTAATGCACTAAATCCAGCACTTGTTGATGCACTGACCCTTGCATTCCTTCAGGCAGAGGAAGACGAACAGGTTAAAGTAATTGTATTAAATGCTAATGGAGGTACTTTTAGTGCGGGGGCTGATTTAGAATATTTACAACAACTCCAAAATAATAATTTTGAAGAAAACATAGCTGATTCAAACCGCTTGAAAAAGCTTTTCACCACTATTTATTACCTGCCGAAAATTGTAATTGCCCAGGTTGAAGGACATGCAATTGCTGGTGGTTGCGGATTGGCAACCATTTGTGATATTATTTTTGCAACTCCAGAGAGTAGCTTTGGTTACACTGAAGTAAAGATTGGTTTTGTACCTGCAATTGTTTCTTGTTTTTTGATGCAGAAGGTTAACGAAACCATTGCCAGAGAGATTTTACTTACTGGGAAAATTTTTCCGGCAGCGCAGGCATTGGAGTATAATTTAATAAATTTTGTAACAAATTCAGCAGAAATAAATCAAAAGGTTAAAGAATTTGCTTTAAGTTTGTGCAGCGAGAGTTCGGGGAATTCGTTAATGATTACGAAACAACTGATTAGTCAAACTACGAAACCGCTTTTAGAAAAAACTTTAGAAACCGCTGTACAGATTAATGCCCGGGTGCGTGAAAGTGACGATTTTAAAAAAGGCGTGGCATCATTTCTGAATAAAGAAAAAATTAACTGGTAAATAACTAAACTGAAATAAAAACATGTTCAAATCAATTAAAACAAGTGTTGTAGCCTTTATATTAATAGGTACAGCTGTAATCGCTCATGCCCAAAAGAAAATAACTGAAGGCACGCTTATCTATGGAATGGAATATAAATTAACGGATGAGCAAAAATCTGCAATGGGCGGACAAGAACCGCCAGCAGAATTAAAGGTTAAATTTAACAATGGCCTTACTAAAATTGAAATGGAACAAGGACCAGCAATGATTGGCATTATTTCTGACAATAATGATAAAACAGGCTTACTTTTAATTGATGTGCCAATTGCTCAAAAACAATTTGCTGTAAAGCAATCAAAAGAAGATGTTGCAAAAGTAATGGGCGAAATGCCGAAATTTTCTGATTTCAAAGCTACTGGTCAGAAACAAACGGTTGGTGGATTTAATGCTGAAAAATATACTTTTAAAGATGATAAAGGTGGCGCACATGAACTTTGGGCAACTAAAGAAGTAGATTTACCAAATGTTGGATCTCAGAATTACTTTCCAGGTCTTGGTGCTTTCCCTGTAAAATATACTTTAGTTCAACGCGGTATAGAAACAACAACAACCCTTAAATCTATCGCTGAAGGAAAGATTGGTGCAATCTCTAAAGATGTTCCAACTGGCTACGAAGTAGTTACCATGGAAGACCTTGCTAAAATGCAAGGTGGTGGTGAATAATTAAACACTATCGATTAATATTAGGCTTTTTAACTGCCGGCTTTTTATTTAAATTAGCCGAAAAGTTAAAAAGCTTTTTTTATGATTAAAATATATGATTAAAAACTTATTATTCAAATTATCCATCATTTGCATTGCTGCTTTTACAGTATTTGATGCGCAGGCACAAGGCATCAATTGGGCAAAAGATGGAAACTCTTATTATCAGATTTCAAGCGGAGAGATTGTTTTAGTCACACTTCCAAAAAATGAGAAAAAAACAGTTGTTTCAAGAGGATTATTAACACCAGCAGGCTCCAGTAATGCGATAGCAGTGAGAAGTTTTCAATTTTCAGCTGATGGAACAAAGGCATTAATTTATACCAATAGTAAAAAAGTATGGCGCTATGATACCCGAGGTGATTATTGGCTGGCAGATTTAACTACAAATAAAATTACCCAGATTGGAAAGGATAAACCCGCCTCTTCCCTGATGTTCGCCAAAATATCTCCTGATGGAAACAAAGTGGCCTATGTAAGCAAACACAACCTGTATGTAGAAAATGTTGACGGATCAGGAACAAAAGCCTTAACAACAGACGGTACAGATCGCATGATTAACGGAACTTTTGATTGGGTTTACGAAGAAGAATTTGATTGCCGTGATGGTTTCAGGTGGAGCCCGGATAGCAAAACCATCGCTTACTGGCAAATAGATGCTACGAAAATTAAAAACTTTTTGATGATTAACAATACCGATTCTATTTATCCTTTTACCATACCAGTAGAATATCCAAAGGTGGGTGAAAATCCATCGGCATGCAAAATTGGAGTAGTTGATATCACAACAGCGAAAACCAACTGGCTAAATGTTCCAGGAGATAATATACAGCATTATATCCCTCGTATGCAGTGGGTTCCAAATAGCAATGAGATTATTTTACAGCAACTTAGCCGCGAGCAGAATGAAAGTAAGGTTTTTCTTTGTGATGCAAATTCTGGTGTAGCAAAGACAATTTATACTGAATCAGCCAAAGCCTGGATTGATGCACAGGACGAATGGAAATGGTTATCCGATTATAAAGAATTTACCATTCTATCCGACAAGGATGGCTGGAACCACTTATATAGAGTAAACCGCGATGGCAAGAAACAAACATTGGTTACTAAAGGAAATTATGATGTGATCGACATCAAGTTAATAGATGAAAAAAATAATTATGTTTATTTTACAGCATCACCAACCAATGCTACTCAAAAATATTTATTTAAAACCAAATTAGATGGCAAAGGTAAATTGGAGCAAATAACGCCATCAATTTTACCTGGAACACATAATTACGACATTTCACCAAATGCTGCTTTTGCACGTCATACTTATAATAGTTCAGTAGTTAGACCTATTATGGAGTGGATGAACTTTACAACAGGTAATCCATTTACAATGGATGGAAGTATCACTACCCAGCTATCTAAACAAGAACCACCTAAAAATAAAGTAGAGTTTTTTAAAGTAACTACCGAAGATGGAGTGGAATTAGACGGATGGATGAAAAAACCAGACAACTTCAATCCTGACAAGAAATATCCGGTGGTATTTTATGTTTACGGCGAACCGGCATCACAAACTGCTGCTGATACTTATGGTGCCGGCATGAACAGGTTATATGCAGGTGATATGGCTAAAGACGGCTACATCTATATATCAATGGATAACCGAGGTGCACCTGTTCCAAAGGGTGCGGTCTGGCGCAAAAGCATTTATAAAAACATTGGTGTACTGAATGTTCATGATCAGGCAATGGCTGCAAAAAAATTACTAGCTACAAATTCTTTTATGGATAAAGAACGTGTTGCAGTTTGGGGCTGGAGTGGTGGCGGTTCATCAACTTTAAACCTAATGTTCCAATATCCGGAAATTTACAAAACAGGAATTGCCATTGCGGCAGTGGGTAATCAACTTACTTATGACAATGTATATCAGGAACGTTATATGGGGACACCTTTCCCAAGTAAGGATGCTTATATTAAAGGCTCTCCTATTACATATGCTAAAAACCTAAAGGGTAATCTGTTGTATATCCATGGTACCGGAGATGATAATGTTCATTACCAAAATGCTGAAATGTTGATCAATGAATTAATTAAGAACAAAAAAGTTTTTCAATTGATGAGTTATCCAAATCGTACCCACAGCATCTCTGAAGGTGAAGGAACAAGTGAACATTTATCACTTACTTTTACTAAATTCTTGAAAGACAACTGTCCTCCGGGAGCAAGATAAATACATATTTATAAAATAATTTCAGCGGGGAATCGGTTTCGATAGCCCCGCTTTTTATTTTAATTAAGTTTCATCATTAAAGAAGTTTTAACCTAAAAATCCTTTTACTGCCAGCGCAATGCCAATAGCAATTCCAAAACTCAGTAAAGTTCCAATTAAAACATATTCTGTTAATTTTAAATCATGCGTTTCTTTTAAATCACCAAAGCGGAAAATAGATTTAGCAGCGAGTAAAAATCCTACAGCTTCAAAATGATTGGTCGTAATAAAGATAAAAATTAATACCCGTTCTAAAATTCCGATGTACTTTCCGGCATTTTGCAACGATTTTGGACTTTCATCATCATTTTCAGGTAACCATTTGGCGATAATTACTTTCATAATAATGGAAGTGGGCATAGTTAAAAACAAAGCACAGGAAATTAAAATCCAAAAATTAATATCATTAAGATAACTAATATCCAGAGACCCCTTGAAAAAAAGATGCCAGACTAAAACAATGGATGAAAAATGAAATATCTGATCAATAAAAAACAATACACGAGCGTTTTTGTGAGTCTGAAAAATAGCTTTCGCTCCATCAATAAACAAATGTAATAATCCTATTGAAAGCGCGATCTTCCATATACTAAAACTGAAAAAGACTAAAAAAATCAGTGTTATATGTACTGCTACATGTATGTATAGTTTTCTTGATTTTAGTTTTTTAGTTGCCTTATCCTTTACCCAGGAATTTGGTTGCAAAAAGAAATCGCCTATTAAATGTGCAAGAATGAGCTTAATTAGATAGATATCCATCAGTTGGCAAATATTTGATTCATTTTTTTACGATACAGTTTATCCATATCCATTAACTCAGCGTAATGCGCACGCTTTAAAGCCTCACTAACAGATGATTGTGTTCTACCTGAAAGGGTAGCCAACTCACTTTGCAATAGATTTTCATGTTCCAATGCAAGTTTTACCATCTCTGCAGCAACAATTCCCCAGCTATCCATGGCAATTAATGCAAGCTTAATCATTACATTAATATCTTCATCAAATCCTGGAAAATCAGTTTTGATAGCCAAATTTACTTTTGCTTGTTTTAAGCTATCAAAAGCAATTCCTGAATTCACAAATACATCTCCATTTGATTCAGAAAGCTTTTTACGTTTACTTTTAACTGCCCCAATCCCTATTCCCATTCTAACATCAGCTGGCTTATTAATCCTGATGCATGCTTTTAAATAAGCGGCTGCTTTGATTGCATTTTCGGGTTCAACTTCTATCTGAAAACTATCTCCCCGGTAAATCTCCCATTTATTGTATTGCCCTGCAATCACCTTCAGCGCACTTTTTAAGTTCGATAGCCAACTATCCTTCACTTTTCTGGAGCCTACAATATCACCTGTAATAATGCAAATCATAATACTAAGATATTTAAAATTATTAAATTTCACAAAATTATCGGCTAATTACCCGATATTTCACTTTATCGGCTAATTACCCGATATTTCATTTTATCGGACAATTACCCGATATTGTATCAAAACTTAAATTCTGATTTATTGTTTACTATCTATGGCATTAATCGAATTTACAAAAAGAGGCATTTATTGCAAACAAGGCGATTTCTATGTAGATCCTTGGTGGCCTGTAGATTATGCCGTAACTACACATGGACATAGCGATCATGTTCGTTTTGGAAACAAATATTATCTATGCCATACGCTTACAAAACCAATCATTAAAAGGCGTATTAGTGAGGATTTAAATGTAGAAACATTAAATTATGGCGAAAGCATTGTTCGGAATGGCGTTAATATCTCTTTCTATCCTGCAGGTCACATTATTGGTTCAGCGCAGGTGCGTTTAGAATATAAAGGAGAAGTATGTGTTATCTCTGGCGATTACAAAACTGAAGATGATGGCATTAGTGATGTTTTTGAACCGGTAAAATGCCATTCTTTTGTTTCGGAAAGTACTTTTGGCTTACCCGTTTATAAATGGCAAAAGCAAGAAGTGGTTTTCAATGGAATTAGAAGCTGGGTGAATGATAATATCCAACAGCAGAAAACAAGTGTATTAATTGCCTATAGCCTTGGCAAAGCACAGCGCCTGATTAAAAACCTTGCAGGCGATGTTCCTATTTATGTACATAATAGTATCGCAAATTTAAACGAAGTAATTATTGACGCTGGTGTAAACCTTCCTGAAACCATTAGAATTATACCAGAAACTACAAAAGATGAGTTGCAAAAAGGAATTGTTATTGTTCCGCCAGCCATGAGAGATAGCCGATGGATTAAGAACTTATCTCATCCAGTAACAGGAATTTGTTCAGGTTGGATGCAGGTACGTGCACATCGCCGCTGGCAAAGTGCAGATGCAGGCTTTGCCTTAAGCGACCATGCCGATTGGACAGGTTTAATGGACGCCATTACTGCAACTGGTGCAGAAAAGGTTTATGTTACACATGGCTTTACCGCTGCTTTTAGTCGGTTTTTAAATGATGAGGGAATTGAATCAGAAGAGGTAATGACCAAGTTTGGCCAGGAAGATGATGAAGAAAATAAGGTTGATTTAGCCGATGCTGAAAATCATCATGTTGAAACAGAAAATAAAAAATCAGAATGAAACGTTTCGCAAAACTAATTCAACAGCTTGAGCTGAGCAATAAAACCAATGATAAAATTGCTGCATTGGTTGATTATTTTAATCACGCAGATGATCAGGATAAAATCTGGGTAATTGCTCTGTTTACCGGTAAGAAACCCAAACGCCCAATCAAGTCTGCTTTACTCAAATATTGGGCAATAGATATTACACAGACACCTGAATGGCTATTTTCTGAAAGCTATTCAAACGTTGGTGATTTAAGTGAAACCATCGCACTGCTCCTGCCGCCAGCCGAAAATACATCTGATTTTCCATTGCATAAATGGATTGAAGACTTGCATGATTTGGAAGGCAAAGATGATGAAACTAAAAAAGGGTTTATTTTAAATGCATGGAATCAACTGGAAACACAGGAACGCTTCATTTTTAACAAACTTATTTCAGGAAATTTCAGAATTGGCGTTTCAAACAAAATGCTGGTAAACGCTTTGGCTAAACAAAGTAGTTTAGATAGTGCTCAAATTATGCATAGCATTATGGGTAAGTGGAATCCATATGAAATAACATTCCATGAGTTAATTAATGGTACCCATGTTAATACTGATAACTCCTGGCCTTACCCTTTTTGCCTGGCTTATGCCCTAGAGCAGGAGCCAGAAAAATTAGGTGATCTATCTGAATGGCAGGCCGAATGGAAATGGGATGGCATTAGAGGACAAATAGTTAAAAGAAATGGTGAACTTTTTATCTGGAGCCGTGGAGAAGAACTGGTAACTGAACAATTCCCTGAATTACATTTCTTAATTGATGTTTTACCTGATGGTGTTGTAATTGATGGAGAAATCCTGGCGGTACAAGATAAACAGGTGCTATCTTTTAGTACGCTACAACAACGCTTAAACCGCAAAACGATCAACAAAAAGCAGCTGGAAGATGCACCAATCGGCTTCTTTGTTTATGATATTCTGGAGTTTGAAACCCAAGACTTTCGTGAACACCCTTTAAGTGAAAGAAGAGCAATCTTAGATCAGCTAATAGGAGATTTAGAAGAAAGTGTTGTTATTCTTTCTCCGGTAATTAATTGCAAAACCTGGGAAGAACTAGCTGAATTAAGAAAAACCTCACGCTCAATTAATAGCGAGGGGATTATGCTTAAAAAATTAAGTTCTCATTATCATAGCGGCAGAAAACGAGGTGATTGGTGGAAATGGAAAATCAATCCTTATACGGTAGATGCAGTAATGATCTATGCACAAAAAGGTAGCGGCAGAAGGGCAAACTTCTTTACAGATTATACTTTTGCAGTTAGGGATGGAGAAAATTTAGTCACTATTGCAAAAGCCTATTCAGGATTAACAGATAAAGAAATTAAAGAAGTAAACTCATTTGTAACCAAAAATGCCATCGAAAAGTTTGGGCCTGTACGTACCGTAAAACCAGAATTAGTTTTCGAAATTGCATTTGAAGGAATTGCGGAAAGTAAAAGACACAAAGCCGGGCTGGCCCTTAGGTTTCCACGTATTTTACGTTGGCGGAAAGATAAAAAAGCAGCTGAAATTAATACACTTGAAGATTTACGCCAGTTGCTGGAATCGACGTTTATAAATGGCTAGAAACCTATAGAATTTCAAAAACCTTATAAGCCCGGTAAAAATATAAAATACTGAAACTATACATGGATCAAACCAAAACCAAAGGTTACAAAAAGATAAAAGCATGGCTTAAGCAAAACAAGCGTAAACCATTTAAATTTCAGGAAGATGCCTGGCAATATTATCTTAATGGCTATAGTGGTTTGGTAAATGCTCCAACTGGTTTTGGAAAAACTTTTTCTTTATTTTTAGCTGTTGCCATCGAAGCTTTAAATGCATCAGAAGCTAGTAATAAAAAGGCAAAAGATCGTTTACAATTAATCTGGATTACACCGCTACGTTCACTGGCTAAAGATTTAGCAAGGGCCATGAGGGAAACTTTAATTGAACTTGAACTAGACTGGCATGTAGGTGTTAGAAATGGAGATACCTCACAGGCAGAGAAAGTTCAGCAAAAGAAATCAATGCCAGAGATTTTATTGATAACACCTGAAAGTCTGCATCTACTTTTGGCACAGAAAGGTTCCTCTACCCTATTTAAAAACCTGAAATGTATTGTTGCTGATGAATGGCATGAGCTTTTAGGCAGTAAACGAGGCGTATTGGTAGAACTTGCAGTATCCAGAATTAAAGGCCTGCAGAAATTAGAGCAGCATCAATTTTTAAGAGTTTGGGGAATTTCAGCAACCATTGGGAATATAGAAGAGGCACTGGATGTTTTAGAACCTGATGAGGCAGCCAAAAGAATCATTGTAAAAGCAGATCTTGAAAAGAAAATCATAATTAAGTCTATTCTGCCAGATGATATAGAAACCTTACCATGGGCTGGACATTTGGGCTTAAAGTTAGCCTACAAGCTGTTACCCATTATTGAAAAAAGTAAAACCACTTTAATCTTTATCAATACACGTGGCCAGTCTGAAATGTGGTACCAGCATCTGTTAAATATAGAACCTGAACTGGCAGGCCGAATTGCGATTCACCATGGGTCTATAGATTTTGAATTGAGAAACTGGATTGAAGATGCTTTGCACACTGGTCAATTAAAAGCTGTAATTGCAACCTCCTCATTGGATTTAGGAGTAGATTTTAAACCTGTAGATACCGTTGTACAAGTGGGATCTCCAAAGGGTGTGGCCAGGTTTTTGCAACGTGCAGGCCGTTCAGGACACTCACCAAATGAAGTTTCTAAAATCTATTTTCTGCCCACCCATGCACTGGAATTGGTTGAGGCTGCTGCAATTAAGGAAGCGGCAAAAACTAATAATATTGAAAGTAGAGAACCTTTTATTATGGTCTTTGATACCTTAGTACAATATTTGGTTACCCTTGCTATCGGCGATGGTTTTGATGATAAAATCATTTATGAAGAAATCAAAAATACACATGCTTTTAAGTTAATTTTGCCTGAAGAATGGACTTGGGTGATGCAATTTATTACTTCAGGTGGTGATAGTTTAGGTGCTTATAATGAGTTTAAAAAGGTTACCAAAGATGAAGATGGCCTTTGGAAAGTAAAGAGTCGGCAATTGGCTATGCGGCACCGTTTACATATTGGCACTATTGTGAGTGATGCCATGCTGAAGGTTAAATTTCTTTCAGGTGGTTACATTGGCATGGTTGAAGAATACTTTGTAACCCGTTTAAAAGCAGGTGATAATTTTCGTCTGGCAGGTCGCGTTTTAGAATTTGTACACGTCAAAGATATGACGGTAATTGTTAGAAACAGTAAGCAACATAATGCCATATCACCCAGCTGGAATGGTGGCAGGTTACCTCTATCATCTAATTTAGGTTCAGTTTTAAGAAAAAAATATAACGAAGCTTTAGATAAAACACATCAGGATGAGGAACTTGATTCTGTTTATCGATTGTTTCTATTACAAGAAAAGCGGTCTCATGTTCCTAGAAATGATGAATTATTAATTGAACTTATTAATAATAAAGAGGGATTTCATCTCTTTGCATATCCATTTGAAGGAAGATTGGTTCACGAGGTTTTAGCTGCTTTAGTAGCTTATCGCCTGAGCAAATTATTACCAATCAGTTTTTCTATCGCCATGAATGATTATGGCTTTGAACTACTAAGTGAAACTGAAATCCCCATGGATGAATCGATTGCCTATGAAGTTTTCTCACCAAAAAATCTCACTGAAGATATAACTTTAAGTATCAATTCGACAGAAATGGCCAGAAGAAAATTCAGAGATATTGCCTGTATTTCTGGTTTAGTTTTTCAGGGTTATCCAGGTAAATATGTTGCAAATAAGCACCTCCAGTCATCTGCGGGTTTGTTTTTCAATGTTTTTAGTGATTATGATAAACATAATTTACTTTTGCGACAGGCTTACGATGAGGTATTTTACCAACAACTGGAAGAACCTAGGTTGGCGGCTGCTTTGGAAAGAATTCAAAATAGTGTGGTTGTCATCACAAATCCGAAAAGTTTTACACCATTATCGTTTCCGATTAAGGTTGATAGCTTGAGGGAAAATATGAGTTCGGAGGAATTAGAGCAAAGAATTGCTAGAATGAAAGCAGAATCGGAGAAAGTAAAATAATCCAATTTATTTTTTGACCATACTAAATATTAAGGATAATACGCTTACATGAACTTATATTTCTTATGTCGAAATTTTACAGATACATATTAATAATTATTACATGATAATTTACTCTTTGACTAAATCAGACATTTAAGAAAATATAAGTTTAAGCACAATAGCTTACATTCCTTATATAGTAAAATTGCATAGATACCTATTAATAACTGTTACAACCTAATTTATTCTTGACCATATAAGACATTTAAGAAAATTCAAGTTTAGGCACAATACGATTACATGAACTTACATTTCTCATACTGTAAAACTTTATAGATACAAATGACCATTACAAGCCACGGGGAAGAACTGATTTTAGATAAAGAAAGGGCTTTATATTTACCCAATCATCAACTTTTAGCCATTAGCGATTTGCATTTAGGCAAGTCTGCACATTTTAGATCTGCAGGTGTTCAGGTTCCATCTACAATTGCACAAAACGATTTGCAAAGATTGGGATCACTGATCGAAAAGTATAATCCAAAAACTTTGCTCATTAATGGAGATATGTTTCATCATGGTTTAAATACTGATATAGATGATTTTTCAGAATGGCAAAAAGAATATCCTCATTTAAATTTTTTACTTGTAAAAGGAAATCATGATAGATTATCCCATGCAGACTATGCCTCAATGAATATTGATATACACGATACAAGTTATTGTCTTGGTCCTTTTTGTTTTATTCACGATGCACCGAAATGTACTGAAGAAGAGTTATACCCTATCACCGGACATATCCATCCAGGGGTTACTATTGTTGGAAAAGCAAAACAAAGACTAAAATTTCCATGCTTCTATTTCGGAAAAGAATATGCAGTATTACCTGCATTTAGCACGTTTACAGGCCTGTACAATATCTACCCTAAAACAAATGAACAAATTTTTGCAGTGACACCAAACACTGTCGTCGAAGTATAAATTATGCGTATGAATCAATTATTTGTTTCAACTGCGAAGTTTGTAAAACCCCACTTTGACGCCAAACTTGCTTTCCATTTTTGAACAGCATTAACGTAGGAACACTTTGAACACTATAAGCAGATGCTGCAGCTTGATTCTTATCAATATCAACTTTAATAATAGCAACTGAATCACCTACCTGAGCCTTTAACTGTTCTAGAATGGGTTTCATCATTTTACAGGGTCCACACCATTCAGCAAAAAAATCAACCAATACAGGTTTATCGCCATTTATTAATTCTGAAAATTTAGCCATAATTATACTTATTTTATTAGAAACAAGTTAAGTTTAATTTGGTTTTAAATGATAGAAGTCAAGCTAAAAACTTGACTTCTATCATATCTCGATGTATTAAATCTCTCTGTTATAGTCCCAATTTTCAAGATAATCTGCAACTCTTCGCACAAACATCCCTCCTAATGAACCATCAACAACTCTATGGTCATAAGAAAGTGAAAGAAACATCATATGCCGAATGGCAATGACATCGCCATGCTCGGTTTCTAAAACTGCTGGCTTCTTTTTAATGGCACCAACAGCTAAAATAGCTACCTGGGGTTGATTAATAATTGGAGTACCCATCACATTTCCAAATGAACCTACATTTGTAAGTGTAAATGTTCCACCCTGTGTTTCATCAGGTTTTAACTTTGAATTTCTTGCACGCAAAGCCAGATCATTAACCGCTTTAGTTAAACCCACTAAATTCAGCTGATCGGCATTTCTGATTACCGGAACAATCAAATTCCCACTTGGTAAGGCAGCAGCCATTCCAATATTAATATCGCGTTTTTTAATAATTTGTGTTCCACTTACGGAAACATTAATCATAGGGAAGTCTTTTATGGCTTTCGCAACGGCCTCTACAAAAATAGGTGTAAAGGTTATTTTCTCATTTTCACGCTTTTCGAAGTTATTTTTTACTTTGTTGCGCCATAAAACCATATTGGTCACATCAGCCTCAACAAATGAAGTTACATGCGGAGATGTTGTTTTACTCATCACCATGTGATCGGCGATAAGTTTGCGCATTCTGTCCATCTCTATAATTTCATCCCCACCAGAAACTGATGTAGTTGATGTTTTACTAGGTATAGCGGCTACAACTTGAGCTGCAGGAGACTTATTTTCAATTGGTTCTTTTTGCGTTTCATTTTCTACAAGCTGCTGTCCACCACTTTTATTAGCGATGTAACTTAATAAATCATCTTTATTCAGACGACCATCTGCACCAGTGCCTTTAATGGCATTCAACTCTGAAACGGAAATATTTTCCTGAGCGGCAATACTTTTAACCAATGGAGAATAAAAACGTTCTGAAGTAGAAAAATCAGGCTGTGGCAATTTGTTTTCTGCCGGAAGTTGTGCAATACCAGGAATAGGCTCGGCCTTTTCTTCAGGTGTTGAAGGAGCAGGAACACTTTCTTCAATCTTTATATTATTAGCAGTTTGAGTTTCAATAATGGCAATAACATCTCCAACCTGAGCGACATCATTTTCTTGAAATAATTGTTTAACCAATTTACCAGCAACTGGCGAAGGCACTTCAGAATCAACCTTATCTGTCGCAATTTCTAAAATGGTATCGTCTAAATCGATAGCATCACCAGGTTGTTTTACCCATTTAATTACCGTTGCTTCGGCAACGCTCTCACCCATTTTTGGTAACAATAATTCGTATTGAGCCATATTAAAGTATATTATATTGGTATTGCGACAAAAATACGTTTTTTATTCTTTCAACCCGTCTTCCTTAAGTAGATTTAAAAGCATTGTTAGTGCAGATGCAGCTGATCGTTCTATGTTTTGAATACGCTTATTGCTGAAAGTAAATACTTTAGCTACCGTTTTATTTTTATTTGATACTGCAATCCAAACAGTACCCACTGGTTTATCTGCTGTACCACCATCTGGTCCTGCAATTCCACTTACGGCAATAGAATAATCAGTTTTAAATTGTTTAATCGCTCCCTCAGCCATTTCAGTAACTGTTTCTTCGCTCACCGCACCAAAAGTATTTAATGTTTGATCTTTAACCCCTAATATTGATTCCTTTAGTTCATAAGCATAGGCTACTGCCCCGCCCCAATACACTGATGAACAACCAGGATGTTGTGTAATTAAATGGGCGATGTATCCGCCTGTACAGCTTTCTGCGGTAGATAAAGTAAGGCCACGACTTTTCATCATATTAAGAACAGCTTTTTCAAACGGAATATCCTCATCTACCACTACAAATTTTGGAATTTTTTCCATAATCTGTTTTGCATAAGATTCAACCTCAGCGCTTAAAGCCATTTCATTAGCTCCACTGGCTGATAACCGCAAGCGCACCTGCCCTAGTTTTGGTAAATAGGCTAATTTAATATGCTTAGGAAGCTGATCTTCAATTTCCTGAATTTCTTTAGCCAAAAATGATTCTCCAATATTGGCAGTGAGAATGGTTTTATGAACAATTGATGGCAGGGTAAATTTTGATTTAATTCTTGGAAGAATCTCATCATCCATCAAGTACATCATCTCATAGGGAACACCGGGCATAGAGACAAAAATCTTATTGTTTTGCTCAAACCACATACAAGGTGCTGTACCATTTTGATTTACGATAACTTCACAACCATCCGGAACATCTGCCTGCTGAATATTGATATCAAGTAACGGACGATTATATTTTTTGAAAATGGAAGTGACCATTTCAAGCGTACCCTCATCTCTTCGGAAACCCATGCCGAAATATTTCGCAAGCGTCTTTTTAGTGATGTCGTCTTTTGTTGGACCTAATCCTCCTGTAATTAAAATCAGATCAGCACGTTCCTGGGCTTGCGCAAGTGAAGCTAGAATATGATCTTCATCATCAGAAACCGATGTAATTTGTTTTACAGAAACGCCAATTAAATTGAGTTGCTTTGCCATCCAGGCTGAATTGGTATCAACAATCTGACCGATGAGTATTTCATCACCAATGGTTATTATTTCTGCTAACATAAATTTATTGATAAGTATTGTAGAAGCCTTGTCTTTTACTTAGTTTCAAGTCCTGCAATATCGATGCTTTTACTTTAAGTGTTAATGAATAACTTTTATAGGCTCCATAAGGCACCCAGTTTACACTCATGTCCCAGCAATGCAAATCGCGATAAATACCGATGTTCATAGGTGTTAAACCATTGTTCTGAAAATCATATCCTGAATTAAAGGTTACCTTCCATTTTGGAGTAAGATTTAAATCACCATTAAAATTAAGCGTATTACTGGTTCTGCTAATCCCTAAATCATTTGTGTATTGAAAACTGTAAGAAAATGAAAAATTCCATGGAATGTTAAAATCAACAAATGCATTTGGATCACGGCTGATTGCAGCCAGTTGTTCTGATTGTAATGGTGATAATCCTTTTTGTTTGGCTGTTTCACTTAATTTATCATTGGCTTCATTTTTCTTTTTTAGAGCCTCCGGATTCAAACTATAATCAAATGAAAAGCCAATAGAAGTTAACCTTGCTAACCTACCTCTTTTTAATAGATAATTATTACTTCTAACATAAACTGGACTTCCATCTGCATTAGTAATAACATTTCCACTAAGATCTGTTGATAGTTCTATATCATATGGATCAAAAGTACCATTATAGTTTATCCCCAGTTTATCAGTGAATTGGGAACGTCCGCTAAAGCCAAGTGTTGATAGTTTATTTCTGGCAGCTAAGAAATTATAGGATCCATTAATACTTAAGCCCTGAATAATGGGAATTTTTCGCTCTCCGGTTCCTGTGGTATCTTTACTCGATTTTACTTTTAATTCTACGGTATTATCAACTCCGAAACCAATGGAAGCAGTTTTAGGTGAAAATGATCCCTGATAGGCCATTCCCTGAAACATGGAATATGTTAAGGGAACCATATTCGCATCTCTGATGATTTTCTTACGCCCGTCTCTTTCAAATTCATTTTCAGAAACCGCCGCTAAAAATGGTCCACTGCCCGCTTTTGTAAAATCAGGAGAATAATTAAAAGAGACATTCGGTGTCATGACGTGCCTTAGTGCCTTTATATTTCCAAGGTTTTTGAAAACTTTTAACCCATAAATTTTTGTAGACATGCTGGTGGAAAGATTGTAACTACCGGCTCTTTTAAACCCACTTACCGTATCAGATCTTACTGTATAAGTATTATCAGCATAAGTAGTATAACGATTTCTAATGGTTTGAAAGTTCCAAACCTCATTATAAGTTCCGCCTAAAGAGAAGTTTAAATACTTCAAGGCAGTGAATGACATGTTGATTGGAATATTATGTGAAAAACCAGATTTCAATCTTTTCAAACCATCATTCTGGAACAATAAACTATCCTTGGTATCAATCGCATTAGTTCCCTGTAAAGCGTATCCAACTGTAATTTTTTGATACCATTTCTGTTCACCAACTCTTGTTTTCGAATCAAATGGACTAAAAGTCGGCACGTTGAAGGTTGCTTCTGGTAGTCTGATTGAAACATCTCTGGTACTCAAAGTTTGATTACTCGTCATCGATAACGAGTAGTTCATATTATTGGAAAACGTTCTGGAATAACTGATACTACTATTGGTGGTGTTATTGGCTATTGCCCTGATATCATATGTTTGATTGGCCGCAGTATTTGTATAGTAACTGCTTGAGGTAATATTTACACTCGCACTAAAGGTTGTTCCAGGGTTTGCATTAGCATTTTGAGAATGTGACCACCGGATGCTAAAATCTTTTTTCGGATTATCGAAAGCTTCTGTTCCTTCCAGGCCGTTTTTGACACTGGCATAGTTAATTCCGATATTACCAGAATATTTATATCGCTTAATATATTGTGAGTTTACACTGGTTTCATAAGAACCATTGGTATAAATACTACCCAAAAATTTAGCATCCCAATAATCATTTAAACCAAGGTAATAACCCCCATTCTGAAGAAAAAATCCTCTCGTAGCATCTTCTCCTGGTGATGGCAAAATAATTCCTGAAGTTCGTTTATTAGGCTTGGGGAAGAATGCAAAGGGCAATCCTAATGGGGTTGGAATATCTTCAATGATCATGTAAACCGGACCTGTAATGATTTGTTTCTCCGTAACAACGCCTTTAGAAATCATTAAACCAAAATGTGGATGTGGCAGGTTACACGTACTGTACATTACATTTTTAATGTGTAACTCATCATCAATTTGCTTTTTACTTTGTCCGCCGGAAAAGAAACCACCTTCCTGTTCAGAAAATACCCCAAATACTTTTGCACGTGTAGTTTCTGAATTGTAATATATAGAATCAGCTATTGCAGATCCTTCGGGACCAGACTTAAAAATCGGCTTTCCTACATACTTATTTGTTTTCGGATCTGTTCTGCCACTTGCAAAAATTACTTTTTTATCTGAATCATATCGGATGTAATCGGCATCCAATTCAAAGTCGCCATAAAGCACTCTTGCATTTCCGTATAAATAAACAACACTCTTATTTTTATTGAATTTTACAGAGTCTGCCTTGTACTCTACTTTTTGATCAAGACCACTATTATTTTTAGCTACTTTTTTTGTAGTATCCTTTTTGGAAGTATCTTGTTGAATGATTTGCTGCAATGAAAAACGAGAAAACGCGTTAGCTTTACCAACACCATGTGTTAATAAAATGACAGAAATTAGTAAAATAGAACCCTTAAGAAGTTTCAAATTCGTATTTGAATGTTATTTTTGCACAGATGTTTAATCAGAAACGTTCAAAATTAGTGAAAAATATACCATTGATGTATCTTAAAACCATTTTAACATTTATTATTTATTTTGTTCTTAATAATGCTATTGATAATCAAGCATTTGCGCAAGGATATAAAATTAAAACAATTGTAATTGATGCCGGCCACGGTGGCAAGGACGGCGCCACACACGGTGTTTATTCAAAAGAAAAAGATGTTGCTTTAAGAACAGCATTAAATTTAGGTCAGGCACTTCAGGATAGTATAAAAGATATCAAGGTAGTATATACCAGACAAACAGATGTTTTTATTCCACTTTATGAAAGAATCAATATTGCCAATAATGCAAAAGCTGATCTTTTTATTTCTATTCACTTAAATGATATGCCTGTAAGGGTATCACGTGTGGTAGATTATTATAAAAAAGTAAAGGGAAGAAGTGTTCCTGTTTACAGAACTATTGCAGCTAAAAGTACTTCAACAAAGGGCACTGAAACTTTTGTATCCGGAACAGGCCGTTTAGGTGAGCAGGATGAAGTAATTAAACGTGAGAATGCCGCGATGTTTTTAGAGGATAACTATCAAAAAAACTATGAAGGTTTTATCGCTAACACTCCTGAAAATGACATTATGCTTTCATTAATGAAGCAAACTAATCGTGACAGGAGTTTGAAGTTTGCATCATTGCTGCAGCAGGAATATGTAAGTGCGGGCAGAATTAACCGCGGTGTACAGGAAAAAAGCTTAGCAGTACTAGCAAGGGCCGCAATGCCAGCCGTTTTAACGGAGATTGGTTTTGTGAGCAATCCAGACGAAGAAGATTATATGAATTCGCCTGAAGGTCAGAAAGAAATTGTAGATGGTATTATTAAAGCAATTAAAAGTTATAAGCGTATAGCAGAAACATCATTCTAACATCCCATAAATGAAGATTAAACTTGCAGTAACATCAGTTTTTATCTTAACACTCTTTTCAGTACAGATTTTATTTGCCCAAGGGTATAAAATTAAGACCATTGTCATTGATCCCGGACATGGTGGAAGAAAGCCCGGTGCTTCTGGAAGTTATTCTAAAGAAAAAGATATCGCACTTAAAGTAGCTTTGAAACTTGGTGCTAAACTTCAGGAAGACATGCCTGGAATTAAAGTGATTTATACCCGCACAAAAGATATAGATGTTGATTTGTATCGCCGTGCCGAAATTGCCAATAATGCTAATGCTGACTTATTTATATCTGTTCATTGCAACTCTATGCCACCTGGAAATAAACATGTGAAAGGTACGGAAACATTGGTTGCAGGTTCTCATCGGTTAAAAGAACAGGATGCAGCAATCAGAGAAAATGCCGATATTAAGCTGGAAAAAAATTATAAAAGTAAATATGATGGTTATGATCCAAATAAACCTGGTACATTTATTTTAATGTCGCTACTGAAAAATACTTTTAGAGATAAAAGCATTAAATTTGCAAAACTGATACAAAACAGCTACATCAATAGAGACAATAGGGCAAGCAGGGGTGTTAAGGAACAAGGAGTTTTAGTTTTACAGCGTTGTGGAATGCCTGCAATATTAACAGAGGTTGGTTTTATTTCCAATAAGGAAGAAGAAAAATACATCAATTCCAGTAGTGGACAAAATGAAATTGCCGAATCAATTCTTGCTGCAATAAAGAAGTATAAGAAAGATATAGAGATTGATTAGTTTGGCATTATAAGTGGTATTGAATTGTATTTAAAAAATTATAACAAATACCAAACAAAAACGTTAGTGCAAACATTATGTAATTATAATACCTTTGCACTACAAAAATGATAGCGCTCATGCAGATTTTGAATTAAAACCATATTTGCAGCCAATAAATAGAAACACATGAAAATTAAGAACGAAACCAAAGTCGGTATTTTAGCTGCATTCGCCATTGCTTTATTAATTATCGGATATAACTTTTTAAAAGGGAATTCCATATTCTCCAGTGAAACTACTTTATTTGCGAGATATACACGTGTTGATGGTTTAACCGTATCTAAACCGGTTTTAATTAATGGTTATCAAATTGGTCGGGTAGCTAAATTGCAATTAGAACCAGGCGGAACAATTCTAGCAACATTAAGCATCAATAGCAAATATGACATTCCAGAAAATAGTGTTGCACGCCTGGAAGGTACAGATCTTTTAGGGAGCAAGGCTATCGTAATGTCTCTTGGTAATTCAAAGAAAATTGCGGAAGATGGTTTTACCTTAAACGCTAACGTTGAGAAAGGTTTAATGGAGCAAGTACAACCTGTTCAAAAGAAGGCAGAATTAATTATAGGTAAAATGGATTCTATTTTGAGCAGTGTGAACTCTATTTTAAATCCGAATTTTCAAAAAAATGTGGATAAGAGTTTCAACAGTATTGCCGGAACGCTTGCCTCACTGGAAACAACATCAAAAAAAGTGGATGGTTTAGTAGGTTCTGAAAGTGCACGTATTGAGGCTATATTTAAAAACGTTGAAGGTATAACAGCAAACCTTAACAACAACAATAAAAAAATCAGTGATATCTTAACCAATATTAATACAGTAACTGATAAGTTTGCAGCTGCGAACTTTAAGCAAACTTTAGACAATGCAAACAACGCCATTGCAGATTTACAAGGTGTGATTTCAGGAATTAAGGATGGCAAAGGAAGCTTAGGTCTTTTATTAAATGATGAAAAGATGTACAATAACTTAAATAGCGCTTCTAAAAATCTTGATGAATTAATGATCGATTTAAAGGCAAATCCTAAACGTTACGTACACTTCTCAGTATTTGGCGGTGGAAATAAAAAAGATAAGTAATTAACTCTATAAAGTTGAAGCCTTGTAATTGACATTATAAGGCTTTTTTTATGTTTTAAATTTTCTGTGCTAATGCTAGTAAATGAACACCTTAATTTGAGGTCTTCGGGATTAGGAAACTTCGCAATTGAATTTACCTACATGCTAAACGATACGCCCTGAAATATTATATCGTATTAAACTTTGCGTGTCTACCTTTATATGCTTTGCTGTTAAAATGCACTGAGATTTAAAGCTGAAAGGTTCTACCTTCCACAGCCAACTCTGTATTTTCAAAAACTGATTGAGTTTCTTCCAAAAGCATTTGGAGTGTTTTATAACGAGACGAAAAGTGACCAATGAGTAATTTCTTAACTCCGTTTATTTTGGCAATTTCGCCTGCTTGTTTTGCGGTGGTGTGATGCGTTTCATTCGCCCGATCTAAGAGTTCATGCATAAAGGTAGCCTCATGATACAAGGTATCACATCCTTTAATGGTTTCAAAATAGCGTTGATCATACATCGTATCTGAACAATAAGCATATGATCTAGGTGGCTCAGCAGGGGTTGTAAAATCCTCACTTCTTAATATCTCACCGTTACTCTGCTCTATATCCTTTCCTTTTTTTAAAGCTGCATAATAAGCCATTGGTATATCTTCAGTTTTTTCTTTAATCAACTTTCGTTGTCTTGGTTTTTGCTGAAAAACAAATCCAGTGGTTGGAATACGGTGATTTAATACTACCGTATTCACTATCAAATCCTGATTTTCAAATATTTGTTTTGATTCATCAGCCTCGATAGGAAAAAACTCAATAGGATATCTTAAATTGGTATCAGAATATTTAAACTGAATTTCTAAAATCTCTAATAGTGGCCCAGGGGCAAAAATTTGCATGGGTTTAATTCGTCCATTCAGGTGGAGGCTGGATAGTAAACCAATTAAGCCGAAGTAGTGGTCACCATGCAGATGACTAATAAAAATATGATCAATCCGCGCTGCCTTAAGATTATACTTAGTTAGCTGTTGCTGGGTTCCTTCCCCACAATCAATCAGATAATATTTTTCATTACAATTCAAAAGCTGTGCAGATGGATTCCTATTAAATACAGGTGTCGCCGAACTACTTCCAAGAATGGTAACTTCAAATTTCATCATGGTATGATATAAAAAACCTCGTAGGTTTAGTAACTACGAGGCTGTATTTTTAGATTAAAAACGTGATTATTTATCGCCTCTGAACTCTTTTTCCAATTCATCCATAAAGATGAAATCGGTAGCCTCTTCTATTGTATTAACAAACGTTACAGATTGAAATATGTTTGACAATTCGATAATAGGTTCAAGCTGATCATTGATACCAGTTACTATAAATAATCCACCAACTGACTTACAAAGTCTGTCACCAACCAACAAGCAACTTAAATCTTGTGCATCATTACATTCTTTAACATCACTTAAATCAACAATGATATTTTTAAATCCTTCTGCATTAAGCAAATACAATTCAGATTTAACACCTGGGGCATTATCATTAGTAAACTTATGCTCTTCTAATTTTAAGGTTACGTATTTATCGTGTTTATCTATTGAAAATTTCATTTTTATTTTGTTTTACTAATATATAAAATTCATTCGAATTCTATAATGTTTTCAAAGCCTCTATAACATTGGCTTCAATACGAGTTGAAATTGCATCTGCCTCAGCTTTGATAAAAGCCTCACCAACGATCTGTTCGTAAAGTTCAATGTAACGCTCCGATATTGAAGCTACAATTTCTGAAGTCATTTCTGGTATCACCTGGCCATCTTTACCCTGAAAACCATTTTCAATTAGCCACTTTCTTACAAATTCTTTAGAAAGTTGCTTTTGAGGTTCATCAGTTCTTTGGCGTTCCTCATACCCCTCTGCATAAAAATAGCGGGAAGAATCTGGTGTATGAATTTCATCAATTAAATAAATTACGCCATCTGCCTTTCCAAATTCATACTTTGTATCAACCAAAATCAATCCGCTTTTTGCTGCAATTTCAGTTCCTCTTTGATATAAATCAAAAGTATATTTTTCCAATTGTTCATAATCAGAGATGGAAACAATTCCCTTTGCTAAAATATCTTCCTTTGAAATATCTTCATCATGACCAACAGATGCTTTTGTGGTAGGCGTGATAATTGGTTGGGGCAACTTGTCATTCTCTTTTAAACCATCTGGCAATGATACGCCACAAACTAAACGTTTCCCAGCACTATACTCACGCCAGGCGTGACCAGCTAAATAACCTCTAATCACCATTTCAACTTTAAATGGCTCGCAAATACGACCTATGGTAACCATGGGATCTGGAACATCTAAAACCCAGTTAGGAACAATATCCTGTGTAGCAGATAAAAATTTAGCAGCGATTTGATTTAAAACCTGCCCCTTAAAAGGAATAGCTTCGGGTAATACGACATCAAAAGCAGAAATGCGATCTGATACCACCATAACCATAAATTTATCGGCTATGGTATACACGTCACGTACTTTACCTTTATAAAAATTGCTCTGATTTGGAAAATTAAATTGGGTTTCTTTTAGTGCTTTCATGAGGCCATAAAAATAGGAAAAAAGTTGATAAGTCGGAAAGTCTTTGCTCCATAGTCTATAGTCGATTCAGACTTAATACTATAAACTACCGACTCATGACTCAATTACTGAATATCGCCATAGGCTTTCAGGATATCTTTCACCAATTTATGGCGAACCACATCTTCACCACTTAAATAAATAATATCAATGCCTTTGATATCTTCTAAAATGCGTAAGCCGTTAAACAAGCCCGACATTTGCTTTTTAGGTAAATCAATCTGCGTCACATCTCCTGTAACAATAAATTTAGCGGTTGGGCCCATACGGGTCAAGAACATCTTTAGTTGCATATCCGTAGCATTCTGTGCCTCATCTAAAATTACGAAGCAATTATCTAAGGTACGGCCTCGCATGAAAGCCAATGGTGCAATCTCGATTGTACGGTTTTCAATGTAGAATTTCAATTTCTCCGCAGGGATCATATCATCCAATGCATCGTAAAGTGGACGTAAATAGGGATCAATTTTTTCCTTTAAATCTCCCGGTAAAAAACCCAGATTCTCCCCTGCCTCTACAGCCGGACGTGTTAAAATGATACGCTTAATTTCTTTATTCTTTAAAGCACGAACGGCCAAAGCAACAGCGGTATAAGTTTTACCCGTTCCGGCAGGGCCGATAGCAAAAAGAATATCATTTTTAGCAATACTACTTACCATTCTGCGCTGATTTGCTGTTCTGGCTTTAACCAAAAGACCATTTGTTCCAAAAACAATCACTTCTCCGCCTCCACCCGTAGGCTGTTCAACATCTTTTTTTACTACACCATTTGCTTTCGCACCAAGTATAGATTCTACATCATTATTGGTAAGTGAACTGTATTTTTCCAGGTGTGCAACCAGCTGACTGAATTTATCTTCGAAGGCCTTAAGTTCTTGTTCATCACCGAGAACCTTAATCTCACTTCCTCTCGCAACCAGTTTCAACTTCGCAAAAGCACCTTTAATCATTTCGTAATTCTCATTATTTGCTCCCCAGAAGTGAGCAGGATTTACGGTATCCAGAGTTAATTTTAATTCGTTCAAACTGTAGTATTTTAAAAAGTTATCGGGGTATATTAATTAAAATTTGAATATTTGCAGACGCTTAGGCCTTCACACAAGAATAAGCAATAATATTGAATTTTTAATGGGTATAATTACTTTAACAACAGATTTAGGTTCGAAAGATTTTTACCAGAGCGCCCTTAAAGGTAGCCTGTTTAGTCTTATGCCTAATGTTAATTTAGTTGATATTACCCATGAAGTTCCATCATTCAACATCTCCTATGCGGCTTTCGTTTTAAAAAATGCTTATCCTTATTTCCCTAAAAACACCGTACACTTAATTGGGATCGATTCTGTATATAGTGAAAGTACCAAATACATTGCCATCAAACATCGTGATCACTTTTTTGTGGGTGCAGATAATGGCATATTTTCTCTACTTTTTGATGATGTTCCAGAAGATGTAGTAGAACTTAATATCATGCAGGATTTAAAATATCTTCACTTTCCCTTAGTTGATATTTTTGTTAAAGCAGCTACTCACCTGGCAAAAGGTGGGCGCTTAAAGGATATTGGGTTACCTGTAGCTCAAATTGAACAGAAGATGCTTTTACACCCTGTAATTGAGCGTGATATCATTAGAGGAAGTGTGGTTTATATTGATACCTTCTGTAATGTAATTACAAATATCACAAAAGATCTCTTTACTAAAATCCAGAAAAACCGCGATTTCACTTTATACTTTAGAAAGAGTGAAACCATCACACAGTTAAGCTGGCATTACAATGAAGTTCAGGAAGGTGAAAAACTTTGTCTCTTTGGGATTAGTAATCACCTGGAAATTGCCATTAATAAAGGCAAAGCCAGTGGATTACTGGGTTTACACCTCGGTGATATTGTTAGGGTAGAGTTTCATTCTTAAGTGAACTGAAAGCTAAAAGACCAAAGCTGAAAGATTAAAGATTAAAGCAGAAAGACTAAAGCTAAAAGATTAAAGCTTAAATAGCAAAACCAGAAGGCAAAACGCTAAATGGGCCACATTCTCCTCTATTAAGGTTATTAATCATTTTGCTAACTATTAAACTAGTAGCAAATGAACTAATGAACTTTCCATATCAAACAACTCTACTCTTTTCACGTTTATTATACATGAAAAAATGCATCTATCTCGTCTTATTTTTATTATTTCTTCAAATTCAAGCCAAAGCCCAGCAAGATACATCAACTTACGCAGCTCAACGTGTAAAGGTAAATGCTTTACTGGCAGAGCGAAGTGAAAAATTTGGACAGTACGATGAAAGTCTGAATCAAAGAACAGGCATATTTGGTTGGCAAACCAAAAAAGATATTAAAAATTCTAATGAAATTCTGCGTGAGGTGGTGTTAACGGATAACAACATTTTTAAAGAATTGAAAATATTAATGGAATATAAAGACCTGCAGAATCAGCAAAAAGTTGCCGTTGCCGATCATTCACAGGAACGGATTGAGGGTTATATGAAAACGATTAAAAAACTACAAGATCAGAATGAAATACTTCAAAAAGAATCTAATCAAAATAGTTTTGGGATGTCTACTTACATCATTATTTTGTTGATTTTAATCCTGGTAGCCGTGTTTTTTTTCTATAATAATAAGATTCGAAAATATGAAAAAGGGAATATTTAAAGCTTTAGCAAAAATAAACAAGTTGGTTTTACCAAGTTTATATAAAAAAGATCCGAATAAGCTTAGCACTTTTCAGAAAGCAATATTGGGTTATCGGTATTGGGTATTAACGAAAGCTTTGGATTAATGAAATAAAAAAGGTGTTACTAACTTTTAAAAAGTTAGTAACGCTAGAATTTAATTTATTTTTTAAAATGCTCAATAATTAAAGTCGCCAATTCCGTACCAATACGTTCCTGTGCTTCGTTTGTTGATGCACCGATATGCGGTGTTAAAGAGATTTTAGGATGTATTAAAATTTCTGCCAATGGTGTAGGTTCATTATCGAAAACATCTAAACCAGCAAAAGAAACCTTACCAGAATTTAAAGCATCAATTAACGCAGGCTCGTCAATGGTTCCGCCACGTGAGCAATTTACAATTCCAACACCATTTTTCATTTTGGCAAATTCTTCAGCACCTAAAATTGGCTTTTCAGCAAATGGAGTATGTAAACTAAAGAAATCACTTCCCTCAATCACCTCATCTAAAGAAACCGTTTTAATCGGAATACTTACTGATTTTCCACCTTGAAATTCTAAGTTAATTTCAGTTTCTGATGGATATAAATCGTAAGCCAATACATTCATTCCTAAACCTAAGGCTACTTTAGCTGTTGCACGACCAATACGACCAAAACCTATTATACCAATGGTTTTACCACTCAACTCAGTTCCTTTGGCATATGCTTTTTTTAGGTTATTGAATTGCGTTGAACCTTCAACTGGCATTTTACGGTTAGCATCCTGTAAAAATCTGATCCCTGTAAATAAGTGAGAAAAAACCAATTCAGCTACTGATAACGAAGAAGCTGCTGGCGTATTTACCACAGCAACACCCTGACTGCGTGCGTATTCTACGTCAATATTATCCATACCAACACCACCTCTACCAATTAATTTGATATTTGGTACAGCATCAATTAATTCTTTTCTAACTTTTGTTGCACTACGAACAGTGATGGCATCGTAGTTTTTTAAAGCTTCGGCTAACTGCTCCTGAGGAATGGTTTCGGTATCAACCTGAAAACCTGCTTTTTCTAATAATTCTTTTCCGATAGGGTCTATTCCATCGTTTGCTAATATCTTAATCATTGTTATTTATGATTGCACAGATTACCAGAGTTACACCGATAATCTGTGATTATAATTTAAATTAATTTGTTTTCGCTTGCTTCTCTTCAAAAGTTTGCATTGCATCAATTAAAGCGTGAACACTTGTAATTGGTAACGCGTTATACATGGATGCACGGAAACCACCAACACTTCTGTGGCCTTTAATTCCTACAATACCTTGCTCCTCTGCAAATTTCAGGAATGGTTTTTCCAATTCTGCATTTTCCATTACAAAACAAATGTTCATTTTTGAACGATCTTCAACGGCACAAGTGCCTTTGAATAAAGGATTGCGATCAATTTCTCTGTATAGCGCTTCAGCTTTCTGCTTATTCTCTTTCTCAATTTCAGCAACACCACCTTTTGACTTTAACCAGCGAAGATTTAATAAAGCAACGTAAATTGAAAATACAGGCGGTGTGTTGTACATTGAACCATTATCAATATGCGATTGATAGTTTAACATTGATGGAATTTTACGGTCGATTTTACCAAGAATTTCATCTTTCACAATTACAATTGTTAAACCTGCAGGTCCTATGTTTTTTTGCGCACCAGCATAAATTAAATCGAATTGAGAAACATCAATTACCCGACTCATGATATCAGATGACATATCGCAAACTATCGGAACAGTAGTTTTAGGTGCTTCAAATAATTCAGTTCCATAAATCGTATTGTTTGATGTATAATGAAAATATGCACTATCTGCCGGAATTTCATAATCCTTAGGAATGAATGTATAGTTTGCATCTTTTGAAGAAGCAACAACATTTACATTTCCTACAAATTTTGCCTCCTTTAATGCTTTAGTAGCCCAAACACCAGAATCTAAATAACTGGCAGTTTGCCCATCTCCAAGTAAATTCATAGGAACCATCGCAAATTGTAAACTTGCACCGCCCTGTAAAAATAAAACGGAATAACCCGATGGCACATTTAGCAACTCTTTTACCAATTTCTCAGCTTCAGCAACAACGGCCTCAAACTCGGTTGTTCTGTGTGAAATTTCTAAAATTGATAATCCATCGTTAAAATCTAAAACTGCCTGTGCAGCTTGTTTAAACACTTCTTGAGGTAAAATACAAGGGCCTGCGCCAAAATTATGCTTCATCTTATTATATAATGTTTTATGGGCGTAAATGTAAAATTTTTATAGGAGTTATCTTAAAAAATCGTACCCTAAAAAATTAGATATTGTTAAAATATAACAGAATATTGATTGATTTATTGCAGTTTTTGCAATAAAATCGATTAATCAGAAAATTGTAGATTTAATGTTTCGAAAATTAGAAAAGCAAATTTTTAGATAAGAGTTCCTCCATCCGTTTCATTTTATTTAACGGACCTCGTTTTGAAAACAATAGTTTTACAAATCCATTTTATTAAGATTTATTTTTCAACTTGACAATTAATTTAAGATTAAATTGTCTGCCGGTTAAATAATTTGGAATGGCATATTGTACCTTATCAACATCATTTAACCATAAGTAAGAAACAGTATTATTGATATTTAACAGATTAAAAATTTCAAAAAACAGAATCACTGAACTAAAGTTTTTATCTAAAAATTTAGGTTTATGTACTGCAACATCATCTAAAAAATCTTTAGAAAAACCGATATCAACACGCTTATAGGATGGAATAAAAAACTTATCCAAATATTTCGGTGTTTGTGGCGGTCCGATAGGTAAACGGGAACCATATACTGCATTTAGATGCACTTTATAAGTCGGACTATTTAACAATTTATCCTGAAAGAAAAACGAAAAATTTAACCTTTGATCAGTAGGGCGCTTTAAAAATCCAGGATAAATAGTTTTTCCATTTTGCACATAACTATCACCAATAATATCTTCGGTTGCCCGCATCACCGACATCCTAAAGTAGGATATTAAATCTTTAACAAATTCACCTCCTATACTAAAATCTGCACCATAAGCATAGCCTTTTGATACCTCATTAGCCAGATACCTGATTCTTAAGTTATCAATTTTATAAGGAATTAAACGGTTAGAATATTTAAAGTATGCTTCTGAAGTAAATTTTAAACGGGTACCAAAGGCATCAAATGCATAATCATATCCAAAAGACGTATTGTAAGAACTTTGTGCTCTTTGATTGATATTTAATTTTCCAGAGAAATCCCGAATGGTTCTGTAAGAAGGTGGCTGTTTATAAACACCAGCAGTAAATCGTAAAATCTTGTTGTCTCCATCAGGTCGGTAAGCAATTAACATCCTTGGACTAATAATCAATTGCCTGCTTAAAGAATTGTAACCCGCACGTGTACCTAATTGTAATTCTGCATAATCGGAAAGTGAATAACTATCCTGAATGTAGGCGCTATAGTTTTTAATATCTATGCTATTTTCTACGTTAACTATATTTTGTAATACAACATCCTTACGTTGATTTTGCACTATCATTTCTGTTGAATCGGCATAACTATACTCATATAACCGATCTGTATAATATGAGCGATCAAACTTTAAACCCCAGGAAAAAACATGATTATTAAAGTTTTGGTCTACTTTAATCTCCGAAACCAAAACCTGTGTATTCAGGCTATTGTCGCCATAATTGTAATAATTTCCTATTGCTCTATCTTTGTTATTCGCAACCAAATTTCCTGATGAAGGATTTGGATCAACTTTATCAAAGATATAACTTCCATTAATATCAAACCGTTCCCGTTCGATGGTGTTAAAATAACTATTTATAAATTTAACCACTAGATTTGGCTTTGGAGAATAGGATGCAGTAACTGCCATACCAAGTGTTTGGTAGTCATCAATTTCCTGGCCTGTATAATCAACATCCAATCGAAGTGTTGTATTTAAGGTACCAAATGTTGTTTCTCTATTTGTTGGCATCAGCTTAAACTGCCCAAGATTTAAGTTCCCCAAAACGCTGATGTTAAATTTAGGAGAGAAATCGTATTGATACATCAACTGCCCGTCAGCAAAATTTGGGCTGTAACTTCCCTTGTCATCTTGTTTAATGAGCACGCTTGAATTATTTTTATACCTTAAACCTACCAGCAAAAAACTGCGTTTAAAAACCCGTTTGGCCGTTAACGAAGTATTTAAGAGACTGGTACTGATAACTGTTTGATTACTGTCTGGCTTATCATATTTAATATCCAATACGGATGACAACTTATCACCATATTTAGCCTCAAAACCACCCGCTGAAAATTTTGCTTTACTAACTAGATCAGCATTAATAAAACTCAATCCTTCTTGCTGTCCATTTCGAATCAAAACTGGCCTATTGATTTCAACATCATTAACATAGATTAAATTTTCATCGAAATTACCCCCACGAACGCTATATTGTGCACTTAGTTCATTATTTGTTGAAACGCCTGGTAGCGTTTTCAGCATGGTTTCAAAATTCCCTGATACCAGAGGCATGGACGCCACATCAGCGATATTTATGGTAGTGGTATTACTAAGTTGATTTTGCTTATTCGTGATATTTATTTGTTCCAGTTCATTAATATTGGTATACAAATTTATCTGTTGCGTAATCCGTGCTCCTGAACGCTCATTAAATTTTAAAATCTGTGGCTGATAACCCAACAAAGAATATTTAACACTGAATGACTTTGATTTGGAATAGATGGTGTAAACACCAAATTCGTCTGTAATAGTGGATTGAGCCTGACCTAATACAATAACCGTAACATGTGCCAAAGGAAGTTGCTGCTCATTATAAACAATTCCTGAAATTCTAACCAATGGCTGTGCAAAAGCTAAACCACAACCGGCAATTAACAGAAAAATGATTAGCCGAATTTGGAGCATTTTTTATATCAATATAAGAGTACCAGGTATTAAGATGTTTGCACTTCATCCTAAAAACAATTTAGCAATAAAATATTTTACAATTTAAATATTTATTGAGCTAGCCGTAAGGCTTTTCATGTTAGAAATGATTTCAGGTGGATTTTCCGCAACAAAAATAGCGTTACCAGCTACAAAAGCATTTGCTCCAGCAGATACTAAATTGGTTATATTTTGTAAACCTACGCCACCATCAACCTGAATAATTAAATTTTCATTTACACCTTGAATCAATTGCTTTATATCTCTTATTTTTTTATAGGTGTTATGGATAAATTGTTGTCCGCCAAAACCCGGGTTTACTGACATAATTAACACCAAATCCAAGTCTTCAATAACGTCCTGCAACAATGTAACTGGTGTATGTGGATTTAGCGCTACTCCTGCTTTACAGCCTGATGCTTTAATTAATTGAATAGTTCGATGTAAATGAGTACAAGCCTCGTAATGAACGGTAATCCGATCTGCCCCTGCTTCTGCAAATTCAGAAATGTATTGATCAGGGTTTATAATCATTAAGTGCACATCTAATGGTTTAGTTGCGTATTTTTTTACAGCAGCCATTATTGGAAAGCCAAAGGAGATATTAGGTACAAAAACGCCATCCATCACATCTACGTGAAACCAATCGGCCTCACTTTTATTAATCATTTCGATATCACGCTGTAAGTTGCCAAAATCGGCTGAAAGTATGGATGGGGCAATGATGTATTTCATTTTTTTATTGTTTTTCATCATTGCGAGGTACGAAGCAATCTTAATGCATTAGGATTAGTGAGATTGATTCGTACCTCGCAATAACGATATAGTTATATAATTTTACGACCATGGCAAGTTACAAAACAGGACTGAAAGTTTTTAATCTGAAACACTGAAGTTCGTTTTATACTAAACAAAAAACCCTTCCAGTAAACTGAAAGGGTTTTGTTATTATGCGTTACTCTAAATTTATTTCAGAGTATATTAAACAGATGCTGAATCAAGTTCAGCATGACGTATTGTAATTATTGCGCCTGTGGCGTAGCTGGTTTTTCTGGTCTTGGCAATAAAACTTTACGAGAAAGTTTCATTTTACCTTGTTTATCGATGTCTAATAATTTAACCTCGATTTTATCACCTTCTTTCAATACACCGTCCATAGTTTCCAAACGCTCCCAAGAAATTTCAGAAATGTGTAGTAAACCATCTTTACCTGGCATTACCTCAACAAATGCTCCAAATGGCATAATTGATTTTACTTTACCTTGGTAAACTTCGCCAATTTCTGGTTTAGCTACGATGTTACGAATACGGGTAACTGCTGAATCAATAGCTGCTTTATTATCAGCAAATATTTCTACGATACCTTTACCATCAACTTCTTCGATAGAGATTGAAGCCCCAGTTTCACGTTGCATTTCCTGAATAATTTTTCCTCCGGGACCGATAATAGCACCGATGAATTCTTTTTCAATTGTTAAAGAAACAATACGTGGTGCATGTGGTTTGTAATCTTCATTTGGCGAGCTGATGGTTTTCTTCATCTCATTTAAGATATGTAGGCGACCTTCTTTAGCTTGTAATAAAGCTTTAGTTAACACCTCGTAAGATAACCCATTGATTTTTAAGTCCATCTGACAAGCAACAATGCCATTTTCAGTACCTGTTACTTTAAAATCCATATCACCTAAGTGATCTTCGTCACCTAAAATATCAGAAAGAATGGCATATTTACCAGTTTTCTCATCAGTGATTAAACCCATTGCAATACCTGAAACAGGAGATTTAATTTTAATACCAGCATCCATTAATGCCAATGTACCCGCACAAACAGTTGCCATTGATGACGAACCATTTGATTCTAAAATATCAGAAACGATACGGATTGTATATGGATTAGCATCACCCTGTGGCAATACCTTTTTTAATGAACGTTGTGCTAAAGCACCGTGGCCAATTTCGCGACGACCTGCACCTCTATTTGGTCTAACCTCTCCGGTTGAAAAACCTGGGAAATTATAGTGTAACAAGAATTTGTTATAACCATTAAAGAAAGCACCATCAATCATTTGTTCATCATCTTTGCTACCTAAAGTAACTGATGTTAAAGATTGAGTTTCGCCACGTGTAAATACTGCTGAACCGTGAGCAGCAGGCAAATAACCAACTTCACTCCAGATTGGACGAATTTCAGTTGTTTTACGACCGTCTAAACGGATACCTTCATCTAATAATAAATTCCTGATGGCATCATACTGAACATCATGATAATAATGTTTAGCCATTGCTTTAGTTAAATCTGCAGTATCTTCTGGCATTGCTGCAAAGAAATCATTAATAATTGCAGTAAAACCTTCTTTACGAACATCTTTATTTCCACCAGCTTTTGCTACAGCATAAACTTTTTCATAAGTATCTGCATAAACTTTTGCTTTTAAATCAGCATCATGATCTTCATGGCTATATTCACGTTTAACAGTTTTGCCAGTAGCTTCTGTTAATTCTTTCTGGATAGCACATTGAATCTTAATGGCATCATGGGCAAATTTCAATGCCTCAACCATTTCGTCTTCCTGAATTTCATCACATTCACCTTCTACCATGCCGATATCATTTGCAGAACCCGCAACCATAAATTCTAATGTTGCACGCTCTAGATCACTAGCATATGGGTTAATGACTAATTTACCATCAATCTTAGCTACACGTACTTCAGAAATTGGACCGTTAAAAGGAATATCTGAAACTGATAATGCAGCTGAAGCAGCTAAACCAGCTAAACAATCAGGCAAGATATTTTTATCAGCAGAAATTAATGAAATCATCACTTGGGTATCAGAGTGATAATCAGAAGGGAACATTGGGCGTAAAGCTCTATCTACCAAACGTGAGATTAAAACCTCATAATCTGATAACCTTGCTTCACGACGTAAAAATCCGCCTGGGATACGGCCGGTAGCCGCATATTTTTCCTGATAATCAACTGATAAGGGTAAGAAATCAGTTCCTGGTTTAGCACCTACAGTTGATACTACAGTTGCTAACAACATGGTATCGCCCATTTTCACTACTACCGAACCATCAGCTTGTTTAGCTAATTTACCAGTTTCAATTTCAATTGTTCTGCCATCGCCCAAATCGAACGATTTTTTTATTACATTCATTTAATTAGAATTGTGGTGTGTTTTCCTCTTTCTACACACCGTTGTTTATATATGTTTTTGTTTTTGCAAACGAAGATAAGATTAAAAAACCCTATCTATAATAAATCCCGTCAAAATATTTAACAGGAAAGTAAAAAAGCCATTCTAGAGAATGGCTTTTAATGATAAAATTACGCTTATTTTTGTTTAATGATATCACGAAGCGATAAAGCTTTAATGATAGCACGATAGCGCTCAATATCTTTTTTGTATAAGTAAGCCAAAATACCGCGGCGTTTACCTACCAATTTTTGAAGTGACAACTGAGTAGAGAAATCTTTACGATTTTTCTTTAAGTGTTCTGTTAAGTGCGCAATACGGTATGTAAATAACGCTACTTGACCTTCTGCAGAACCTGTGTTGGTTTCTACTTCGCCGTGTGTTTTAAAAATTTCGGCTTTCTTTTCTGAACTTAAATACATTCTTGAATAATATTAAAGTGTATAAATTAATTAATAATGCTGCAAAGATAAAGTTTTTTTGCTTACCAACAAAGTATGCTGAATTGTTTAATTGCCAATTTATTAAAGTGAGCTTAATAAAGTAAATTTTAATAATAAGGCTCTGTTTTATAGGTTACTGAAATCTCGCAATCACTCCAATCTTTTTGCCTTCTTACTTCCTTTGTCGTCATTTCGAGGAGGAATGACGAAGAAATCTAATTTGGTAAGTAAATCGAAAAGTATATCCGCTAATTTGGGTTTTATTTAAGATCGTACTGAAAAGATTTTAGCTATAATAAAAAGACTTTTTAATGTTGCTTTTACCCCTCTTAAGACTTTTGTTAAAGTTTAAATTTGTAAACATCAAACTGTTGAAACTTTTCTAACAGCAAAAGCATTTCTGGATTTCTTTATCAAAAGTCATAAATGGAAATTATATGGCTGGCTTACGAATGACCAGGCCTTTGCCTTGAGGAGATTTTAAAGGCCTACCGCCATTCATGACCACTGAAATGTGATTGAGATACAACACGCTAAAAAAACGTTGCTCCGGACTTTCGGCTCAAATAGACACTTTCACGCTCTTGAGCGATTAATTCACGTGGAATTGAAGTATCATATAATTTAAGCTTTCCCATTTTATATCAAAAATACGAAATTTGCGACGTAAAGATGTAATGACGTAAATATATATTATACTTTTGCATAAAACATCTACCCTTGAAAAAGAACCAATACAGCATTTTTGAAAGCGAATTACGTGTACGTCCGGATGATATAGACATGTTTAACCATGTGCATAACAGCAAATACCTGGACTATGTGCTGGCTGCCCGCTACGAGCAAATGGAAAAATTTTATGGAATGCCCTGGGAGCACTTCACCAAACAAGGTTTAGGCTGGGTAGTTAGCCATGTCGACATTAATTTCAAACGCCCGCTTTTGATGAATGATCTTATGTTAATTAGAACAGGGATTTTAACGATGAATGATAAGGGCTGTGCTGTCCAATTTGAGATTATCAACAAAAAAACAGGTAAAGTTGCTTCCGATGGAATATTCGATTATGTTTTAATTGATTTAAACACCAGCCGGGGAACAAAAGTTACTGATGAAATGATTCAAGCCTATAGTATTTAAGTTTAAGGTCTTGTTATATAGTATCTGAATTTCAATAAGTCGTCATTTTGAGCATACTCGAGAAATCGTCGAAAATAAATTATAACAACTTTTAAAGATTTCTCCGTTTCGCTGCGCTCCAGTCGAAAAGACGAACGCCAGTTTAAACATAATATCATGGAGATACGATCAATTTTTTAATTTGTAGTAAATAGATTAGTCGTCCTTTCGGGCACAACTAAGAAATCTTTAAATCATACTTTTTAATATATAAAAAGACATATTCGACTATATCCCAATCGTCAAGACCAAGATTATTTTAATCAAAGAATCAAAAATAAGTATTATTTTCAATATCATTACCTATATTTGCCCCATCAAAAAGATCAGAGCCATGATAGTATCTGCAATCCGTTTGAGGTTCTAAGCAACCGAGGATTCCCTCCTATTTTAATTTAAGATATGTGCAGTTAACTGCATATCATTGGTATAATCATACATTTTACAATATTTATATGTCACAGTCAGTAAAGACACAGGGCAAACTATCTTCATTTTTTGATGTCCTCGTACAATCTTTAAAAGGAAATGAAGTAGATTTAACTTCAATTAGTATTAAACGAGCTATTATTTTATTAGCCACTCCCATGATGCTAGAAATGGCAATGGAATCCGTTTTTGCCTTAGTTGATTTATATTTTGTAGGTCATTTGGAAAATAGCAGCCATGCGATACAAACAGTAGGTTTAACAGAATCAGTTCTCACGATAATTTATTCATTAGCAATAGGTTTAAGTATGGCAGCCACTGCTGTTGTATCAAGAAGAATAGGTGAGAAAAATCCAGAAGCTGCATCTAAAGCCGGGATGCAAACCATCGTTATTGCAGTTGCATTAAATATTCTGATCAGCATTGCAGGCTTAATTTATGCCAGAGACATTCTTTTACTCATGGGCGCATCAACCGAAACTGCTGATCATGGAACCGCTTTCGTTCGCATTATGATGGGTGGAAGCCTTATCATTGTGCTGCTATTTTTAATTAATGGTATTTTTAGAGGTGCAGGTAATGCAGCAATCGCCATGCGGAGTTTGTGGATTGCCAATATTGCTAATATTATCCTCTGCCCTATTTTTATTAACGGCTTTGGTCCGGTACCTGCATTTGGTTTAACCGGGGCCGCCATTGCCACTACAATTGGCAGAGGTTTGGGCGTAACCTATCAGCTCTACAATTTGTTCAATGGTAAAAATGCATTAAAAATTAGTATTAGTCATTTCATACCGGATCTGAAACAGATTAAAGCAATTATCAAGATTGCAGCACCCGCCATTTTCCAATTCGTAATAGCAAGCTGCAGCTGGGTATTTTTGGCAGAACTGGTGGCTACTACTGGTGGAGATGAAGGTTCTGCTGGCTACCAAACCGCATTAAGGTTAATGATGTTCTTCTTATTGCCCGCCTGGGGTTTAAGTAATGCTGCTGCAACATTAGTTGGCCAGAACCTGGGTGCCGGACATATCGACCGGGCTGAAAAATCAGTTTTTCAAACCATGAAATACATTCTCATTTTTATGGCCGTAGTGAGTGTAGTCTTTCTAACCTGCGGACATTTATTTGCGGCTTTTTTTACATCTGATGAAAAAGTGATTGAAATTGCCAGCAGGGCATTAAAGATTCTAAGCATTGGCTTTATTATATACGGAATGGGAATGGTGTTGACAAGTGCTTTTAATGGCGCAGGTGATACCTGGACCCCCACAAAGATTAACATTTTTGCATTCTGGTTATTTCAGATTCCATTAGCTTATTTTCTGGCTAAATACTTAGAGATGGGTCCAACTGGTGTTTTCATCGCCATCCCAACTGCAGAAATTGGAATTGCCATAGCCGCTTTTATCTTATTCAAAAGAGGGAAATGGAAAAAGACGATGGTTTAGTTTAATATGATTCTATTAAAACTGAGTGAAATTGAACTGTCATGACATCAGATTTTCCATCTCCTATTTTACATTAAAAACTATATCTTTGCGCAAAGATGAAGCATATACGTAATTTTTGCATTATTGCACATATTGACCACGGAAAGAGTACACTAGCCGATAGGTTATTAGAATATACTGAGACGATTTCGAAGCGTGAAGCGCAGGCGCAATTGCTCGATAATATGGATTTGGAGCGTGAGCGAGGCATTACCATTAAAAGTCATGCCATACAAATGAACTATAAGGTTGGAGACATTGAATACAATTTTAACCTAATTGATACACCGGGGCACGTAGATTTTTCATACGAAGTTTCGCGTTCTATCGCCGCTTGTGAAGGCGCATTGCTTATTGTAGATGCATCACAAGGAATTCAGGCTCAGACCATTTCAAATTTATACTTAGCATTAGAACACGATTTAGAGATCATTCCGATTTTAAATAAAATGGATTTGCCTGGGGCGATGCCTGAGGAAGTTAAAGACCAGATAATTGATTTAATCGGTTGTAAACGTGAGGATATTATTCCAGCTTCTGGTAAAACTGGTTTAGGTATTCCTGACATTATTCAGGCGATTGTAGACCGTGTTCCGGCTCCAGTTGGCGACCCTGAAGCACCTTTACAAGCATTAATTTTCGACTCAGTATTTAACTCATTCAGAGGGATTATTGCTTATTATAAAGTGGTAAATGGCGAAATCAAAAAAGGCGACAAAGTAAAATTCATTAATACCGGAAAACAATATTTGGCTGATGAAGTTGGAATCTTAAAACTGGATATGTCGCCTAGAAGCGTAGTTAAAACCGGAGATGTGGGATACATTATTTCTGGTATTAAGGAAGCCCGCGAAGTAAAAGTTGGTGATACCATCACTACTGTGGATAGACCATCTCCTGATTCAATTCAAGGTTTTGAAGAAGTTAAGCCTATGGTTTTTGCTGGTATTTATCCTGTTGATACAGATGAGTATGAGGAATTACGTGAGGCAATGCACAAGTTACAATTGAATGATGCATCTATCGTTTTCGAACCTGAAAGTTCAGCAGCTCTGGGCTTTGGCTTCCGTTGCGGATTCTTGGGAATGTTGCACATGGAAATTGTTCAGGAACGTTTAGAACGTGAATTCGACATGACGGTGATTACGACCGTTCCCAACGTTTCATATATTGCGCATACGACAAAAGGTGATGAATTTATAGTAAATAACCCTTCAGACTTGCCAGATCCAAGTAAATTGGATTCGGTAGAGGAACCTTTTATCAAGGCTAACATTATTACTAAAGCTGAATTTGTTGGACCAGTAATGTCACTTTGTATCCAGAAAAGAGGAACAATTATTAACCAATCATACTTAACATCAGATAGAGTTGAGCTGATTTTTGAAATGCCAATGGCCGAAATCGTATTCGACTTTTATGATAAGCTGAAAACAATTTCTAAAGGTTATGCTTCTTTCGATTATCATCAAATAGGTTACCGTAAATCAGATTTGGTACGTTTAGATTTATTACTAAATGAAGAACCTGTTGATGCTTTATCATCATTAATTCACCGTAGTAATGCTTACGATTTTGGTAAGAAGATTTGCGAAAAATTAAGAGAGTTAATTCCCCGTCAACAATTTGAAATTAAAATACAAGCTTCGATCGGTGCAAAAGTAATCGCCCGCGAAACGCTGAGTGCCTTACGTAAAGATGTAACCGCTAAATGTTATGGTGGTGATATTTCTCGTAAGCGTAAGTTATTAGAGAAACAGAAAAAAGGTAAAAAACGCATGCGCCAGGTTGGAAACGTAGAAATTCCACAATCAGCGTTCATGGCAGTTTTAAAATTGGATTAAAATAGAATCAAGATATGAGTATCAAGTAGCAAGATAAATGCTAATCTGGATACTTAATACTTGATACTCGATACTTTGACAATGAAATTATTAGACGGTAAATACGTATCTGAAAAAGTAAAAATTCAGATTGCAGAAGAAGCTGCAGAATTTTTAAATAAAAGTGGTCGTAAGCCACATTTAGTAGCCATTTTAGTTGGTAATGATGGTGGCAGTGAAACTTATGTAGCCAGTAAAATGAAAAACTGCGAAAAGGTAGGCTTCAAATCCTCACTTTATCGTTATGATAATTCAGTTACAGAAGCAGAATTATTAGCTAAAATTAAAGAAATCAATCAGGATGCTGATGTTGATGGCTTAATCGTTCAGTTACCTCTTCCAAAACACATCGATCCGGAAAAGGTTACAGAAATGATCGATCACCGCAAAGATGTAGATGGATTTCACCCGGTAAATTTAGGTAGAATGATGCGTAGTTTACCATGTTTTATTCCGGCTACACCGTATGGCATTATGTTAATGCTACAGGAATATAATATTGATACGACTGGCATGCACTGTGTTGTAGTGGGTAGAAGCAATATTGTGGGCAGTCCGATGAGCATATTAATGGCTCGAAATGCTAATCCTGGCAATTGTACCGTAACACTTACACATTCCCGTACTAAAGACTTAAAAGAGCAAGTTCTACAAGCCGATATCATCATCGCAGCAATTGGCAAAAAGAATTTTATCACTGCTGATATGGTTAAGCCTGGTGCAATTATTATTGATGTGGGTATTAATAGAGAATCATCTACTGAGACAAAATCAGGCTTCAAACTTTATGGCGATGTTGATTTCGAAAATGTAGCACCAAAAGTATCTTACATTACGCCTGTTCCAGGTGGTGTTGGATTAATGACTATTGTTGGTTTGTTAAAAAACACGTTGGCATCTGCCAGGAAAGAAATTTATTCGTAAGCAAAAAGATGATAAGTGAACCTAAAAATTCACTGTTAAAATTAAGTAGCTTAATAAAATTAAGTTTCTTTTTTACGTGTTATTTTTTTTATCTTTACGTAAATAAATTTTAGGTTATGGATTCAAAACTAACTTTAAGCTTTAACCAAGATGTAGTTGTAAAAGCTAAAAAATATGCTGCCGAGAATAACATTAGTTTGTCGCGTTTAATCGAGCATTTATTAATTCAGGTCACAGCAAGTGATTACAAATCTCTTGAGGATTATCCCATTTCTGACTGGGTAAGCATGGTTGCTGAAGGTGAGGTAGAATACAAAAAAACACCAAAATTATCACGCAAAGCATCAAAAGATGAGTTTTTTTCCTCTAAAAAATAATTGATGAAGATATTTTTAGATGCAAATGTTCTTGTTTCTGTGCTGAATAAAGAATACCCATTATTTACCTATTCATCTAGAATTTTAAGCTTAGCATCACATCCAAAATTTGAAGTGTATACTTCGCCTCTTTGTTTAGCGATTGCATTTTATTTTGCTGAGAAAAAACATAAAACTTCGGCTAAACAAAAAATTGATTTGCTTTGTCAGCATGTTAAAATTGCACCAAATTCCTCAAACGGTGTTTCTAAGGCATTATCAAACAGATCGATTCATGATTTTGAAGATGGATTAGAATATTATGCGGCAGAAGCGGTTGGTTGTACCTGTATTATTACGGAAGATATTGCAGATTTTTATTTTTCTGAACTAGAAGTATTGAATTGCAAGGCATTTTTTAAAAGACATTTATTAAACTGACCTCACAATTAATTACAAATCAATATAAAAGTTAGCTCCATAGCTTAGTCCACCAGCTTTCTTCAAAACCGATGTACAATCCATCTTCACGTAATTCGGTGGGATATATATGAATGTAATCACCTTGTCCTTCTACTCCTCTTCCCGTTTTTAAATTGTATTCATATCGATGGATGGGGCAAACCAAGTGTCCATTTTTACACCAGCCACCAGAAAAATGACCACCAGCATGCGGACAGTAAGACTGTGTTGCTACAATATTAGCTTCAGTATTAATAATACAAAGTTGTTTTCCGCCAACTTGTACAGTTTTGATATCCCCTTCTATAGGGATTTGAATTATATTTAAAGCTTTATGCCACTTCATTACCACTAATTTAAGTATTTAAATATCAGTCTTATTTCATCTTTCTATTAAATATTAAATCAAGACCAACTCGACGATATTTTTTTTGGATATTTGCATCCTCAAAAATGAAACAAAATATACCAGAAGACGGCACATTACTTCCTTTAATGGAAGAGTTCTATACCATACAAGGAGAAGGATTTAATACAGGTAAAGCAGCGTATTTTATACGCTTGGGTGGTTGCGATGTAGGTTGTCACTGGTGTGATGTTAAAGAAAGCTGGGATGCTGATATGCACCCGCTTACACCAGCAGATGTTATTGTGGCAAATGCAGATCAATTTCCGGGTAAGGCGGTTGTGATTACAGGTGGAGAGCCTTTAATTTATAATCTAGATTATTTAACTAATAAGCTTAAAGATAGGGGAATTTTAACTTTTATCGAAACATCTGGTGCTTATCCATTATCTGGTAACTGGGATTGGATTTGTTTATCGCCTAAAAAATTTAAAGCTCCACGACCAGATATCACGCCATTTGCGCATGAATTAAAGGTAATTGTTTTTAATAAAAGCGATTTTAAATGGGCTGAAGAATATGCAGCAATGGTATCGCCCACCTGCAAATTGTATTTGCAACCCGAATGGTCTAAATCTAAAGAAATTACGCCGATGATTATTGAATATGTAATGGCAAATCCTAAATGGGAAATTTCTTTACAAACGCATAAATTTTTAAATATTCCTTAAAAAACAATACATTAGCTTAATAACCAATGTATTGTTTATGAGGCTTTGCTTTACCCTTCTTTTAATCTTTTTTGGCTTTTGTGTTTTCGCACAGTCTTCTAACAATAAGAAAGCACAGCTATCTTATGATAAAGCAGTCTCTTTATTTGAAAAATCAGATTATTTAGCTGCAGAGCAGCTGCTTAAAAATGCAGTAGATGCAGATCCATTATTTCAATCTGCCTATATTCTTTTAGGAAATATTCAGAAGCTGCAAAAAAAATATACAGAAGCAAAGGCTGCCTATCAAAAAGCGGTTTTAATCAATGCAAAAGTTTCACCAATCGTTATTTACAGTTTGGCAGAAACTGAATTTGCCGCGCAAGAATATGATAAAGCCAGGATTCATTTTACAACTTTCCTGATTTCTGATGCTTCATCTGATCAGGCGAAAAAAGCAAAAAAGTACTTGCTAGATTGTGATTTCTCTTCTGTAGCCATCAATCAACCTGTAGTATTTACACCTACAAATCTTGGCAAAGGCATCAATACCACTGATGCTGAATATTTCCCGGCATTAACAGCTGATGGTGAAACATTGATTTTTACGAGGCAAGTTAATGGCAATGAAGATTTTTGGACTTCACAGTTTAAAAATAATGCATGGGCAGAAGCAACACCATTATCTTCGAGAATCAACACTTTAAAATATAACGAAGGTGCTCAAACCATATCTCCTGATGGAAAATATTTATTTTTTACAGGATGTAATCGCCCGGATGGATTCGGCAGATGCGATATTTATGTCTCTCATCGTGAAGGAAACGATTGGGGTGAACCATATAATTTGGGAAAACCTGTTAATTCAGAATATTGGGAATCGCAACCAGCTATTAGTCCTGATGGAAGAACTTTATATTTTATTAGTAATCGCCCAGGTGGATCTGGTGGCTATGACATTTGGAAAAGCACCATTACAGATGATGCCAAATGGGGGCCTGCAATTAATTTGGGGCCAGATATAAACACTATGTATGACGAAAATACTCCCTTTATTCATGCTGATGGACGGACATTATATTTTTCATCAGATGGATGGCCAGGATTTGGCCATAAAGACATCTATTACAGCAGAATGAATGAGTCTGGAAAATTCCAAAAACCTGTAAACATAGGTTATCCAATCAATTCATTCGAAGATGAAAATGGTTTGATTGTAAGTGCAGATGGAAATCTAGGTATGTTTTCTTCAAACCTTGCAAAAGGTTTTGGTATTCAGGATATCTACAGCTTTGAAATTCCTGAATCTGCAAAGCCACTTAAAATTTCTTATGTTAAAGGAATTGTAAGAGATAAGGATACCAAAAAAACAATTGAGAGCAATGTTCAGGTAATTGATCTAAAAACCAATCGTGCTGTTTTTGATGACTATACTGACCCGGAAACCGGTCAGTTTTTAGCGGTGATGCCCGTTGGAAGTAATTATCTTTTTAATGTAAACGCCGATGGATACCTTTTTTACTCTGAAAATTTTGAGTTAAAGCAAGGTAACATTAACCAGCCTTATAAGATTGAGGTATTAATGGAAAAAATAAAACCTGGCGCAAATGTTACTTTAAAGAATATCTTTTTTGACACGAATAAATATAATCTTTTACCTGCATCAATACGTGAATTGAATTTGTTGATTGATTTCCTGCAACAAAATGCAGGTGTCCATATTGAAATTCAAGGACATACTGATAATAACGGAGACAATAAGCTAAATGAGAAATTGTCGTTCGATCGGGCAAATGCCGTTTATGAGTACTTAACTAAAAATGGAATTGAAGCAAAGCGACTTACCTTTAAAGGTTTTGGTTCAAGTAAACCCATTACAGATAATAAAACGGAATTGGGCAGGAAAAATAACCGTAGAACCTCATTTGTAATTACTAAGATTTAATATACCAAATATGTTTTTGTGCGGTCGTCACCTTGAATTTATTTCGGGGTTTGTTAAATAGATGCTGATATAAATTTACTACGTAGCTTTCTGCTACGCTACGGGTAAGCATGATTAGGAGAAAATGCGATACTCTTTCAAAACTTCTTCCCCTTCATTACCCTTATTTCCGATCCCTCAGCCAACATTACAGAATCTGGTTCAGCGCTATTTAAAAAAGCAAAATCATCACCATAATTCGCTCCGAAATCTACATCTATAGCATATTGCATAACCGGATAAACTTCCCATCTCGGATGTTCAACACCATATTCAGAAGTACGGTTTGAACCTATTTTTGTATAGCCCCAGTAATGTTCTGTTATAAATTCCTCTTCACTACCCATTGGAATATCTACCGCCTTTGAAGATGCAGTGACAGAAAAACTATTCCATTTCTTAGCATTCCAAAGATAGTCTACCTTAATTTGATTATCCTTTGTTGTCCAAAGGTGCTTCATTGGTAAGGTTTGATAATTTTCTTTATAAATGGTATTTGCTACAAAAGTAATGGCGGGCAATGGTACAATCTCTTTGATAAAAACAACACCTCGTTTCCATTCAGTACCATCCAGATACTTTACATAAAACCTGAGGTTTACTTCCTCAAAATTGGTATGAAAGGGAATATTAAATCCAAGTAGTTTCACATCAACAAACATAAACCCAACCAAACTTACATAATACTTTCCTTGCCAATCATCCAGTTCTGTATTTGGTGGAAGATATTTTTTAAGAATCTCTTCATCAACCGCATATTGCGCTAAAGCCAACTTTCTCCATTCGGCGGTCAGGAATACTTTGGATTTTGTCAAAATTATAAAATGGCTTGTCTGATACGAATCAGCTTAACTAATGTTTCTTCAAGTAAATCAAGATGCAGCATGTTCGCACCATCAGATTTTGCATTGGCCGGATCTGGATGCGTTTCAATAAATAGACCATCAGCGCCAACTGCAATTGCCGCTTTAGCTATCGTTGATATGAGTTCAGGCTTACCACCTGTTACACCACTACTTTGATTGGGTTGTTGTAAAGAATGTGTGCAATCCATCACAACTGGTACGCCAAAACTTTGCATTTCGGGTAATCCACGGTAATCCACGATCAGATCCTGATAGCCAAAGGTATTTCCCCTATCTGTCAATATCACCTTGTCATTTCCAGCTTCTTTAATTTTTTCAACTGCAAATTTCATTGAGCCAGCAGAAAGAAACTGACCTTTTTTTACATTAACCACTTTCCCTGTTTGTGCGGCAGCAATTAACAGATCAGTCTGGCGGCAAAGAAAAGCAGGAATCTGCAATACATCTACATATGCGGCTGCCATTGCAGCTTCATCACTTTCATGAATATCAGTTACTGTAGGTACGCCAAATTCTCTCCCAATTCGCTCTAAAATCCGCAAAGCTTTCTCATCACCAATACCAGTAAAGGAACTGCCTTTGCTCCTGTTTGCCTTCCGGTATGAACCTTTAAAAATATAGGGTATTTGAAGTTTATCTGTAATGGATATAATCTTCTCAGCAATACGCATGGCAATATCTTCTCCTTCAATTGCACATGGGCCGGCCATTAGAAAGAAGTTTCCAGATTCGGTATTTTTTATTTTATCTAAGTAGTTAAGCATAATTGAGATTTGAGATTTGAGATTTAAGATATGAGATTTCAAAACGTCAACTGTCTCAAATCTAATATCTATTATCTCAAATCTAATTTTTAGTTTCCTAGTTCCGACATAAATTTAATTCTCATCAATTGAATCTCTTCGCGGGTATAATCTGTTTCGCCCAGCTCATTCAATGCTTCATCAATAGAATCACTTTCAGCTGCTCTGAAATAGTCAAAAACCTCATCCTGTCTGTCATCATCAATCACTTCATCAATGAAATAATTCAGGTTGAGTTTTGTACCAGAATTTACAATAGATTCTACCTCTTTCAAAATTTCTTCATAGGTAATCCCTTTTGAATCAGCAATATCTTCCAAACCAATCTGACGATCTATATTTTGAATGATAGAAACCTTCATTTGAGATTTGTTCGCCTGCGTTTTAATAATTAAATCAATCGGCCGTTCAATATCATTATCCTCTACATACTTTTTGATCAGCTCAATAAATGGTGTACCAAATTTCATGGCTTTACCAGAACCAACACCAGAAATTTGTTTGATCTCTTCCGTAGTGATCGGATAATGTGTACACATTTCTTCTAAGGAAGGGTCTTGAAACACTACAAATGGAGGAACACTCTTTTGCTTGGCAATTTTTTTACGTAAATCTTTAAGTAATTGCAGTAAGTGCGTATCTAATGCGCCAGAGCCCTGTTTTACATCATCATCGTCATCATCTGTACCTGTTTCAATGGGCTCGTTTAATATAAATTTTAAACTATAAGGATTAATGATAAAATCTTTTCCTTGTTTGGTTAATTTTAATAACCCATAATTATCAATATCCTTAAAAAGATAATTATTTAATACCGCCTGACGAATCACTGATTTCCAAAGCAATATGCCTTCTTCTTTACCAATACCAAATTCGGGCACTTTACTATGCTCATAAGCAATGGTTTGTGCAGTTTCCAAACCTAAAAAAACATTCAGTAAATGGGCATCATCAAATTTTTCCTCAGTTTTTTGAATAAACTGGAGTAAGGTTGATAATTGTGCTTCAGCATCAAATTGTTTCTTAGGTTTTTTGCAGTTATCACACATGCAATTGCAACCTGTTTCATTAAAATTTTCTCCAAAATAATGAAGAATTTGCTTCCGGCGGCAAACGCCAGATTCAGCATAGTCAATAACTTCTTTTAATATTTGGGTACCAATTTCACGTTCTGAAACTGGTTTATCTTTCATGAATTTTGCTAACTTATCTACGTCTTTTTGCGCATAAAAAGCAATGCAAATTCCTTCTCCACCGTCACGGCCTGCCCTTCCAGTTTCCTGATAATAACCTTCCATACTCTTTGGCACATCATGGTGTATTACAAAGCGAACGTCAGGTTTATCAATGCCCATTCCAAAAGCAATTGTTGCCACAATTACCTCAGCATCTTCCATCAAAAATTTATCCTGTGTTTCTGCCCTCACCTTAGGGTCTAAACCTGCATGATAAGGTAAAGCACTAATCCCATTTAAGTTTAAAGCTTCTGCAACTTCTTCTACCTTTTTACGACTAAGACAATAAATAATTCCAGATTTGCCTGGATTGGATTTAATATACTTGATGATTTCTTTATTAATATCACGCTTAGGACGGATCTCATAAAACAGATTAGGCCTGTTAAATGAGGATTTAAATAAAGTGGCTTCAGACATGCCTAAGTTCTTCATAATATCCTGCTGAACTTTCGGCGTAGCTGTGGCTGTAAGTGCGATGATTGGAATATTATCGCCCAAACCAGCAATTACCTGTTTAATTTTACGGTATTCTGGCCTGAAATCATGACCCCACTCTGAAATACAGTGTGCTTCATCAACAGCTACAAAAGAAATTTTAATCAAGTTTAAAAACTCAATATTGTCTTGCTTAGCCAAAGATTCCGGAGCAACATATAACAGTTTCGTATGCCCGCTAAGCAGATCAGATTTAACCTGAGTAATTTCAGATTTATTTAAAGATGAATTCAGGAAATGCGCAATACTGTCATTTCCACCAAAGGCCCTTAATTGGTCAACCTGGTTTTTCATTAATGCGATAAGAGGCGAAATAACAATTGCCGTCCCTTCACTCATTAGCGCTGGTAACTGATAGCAAATAGACTTCCCTCCGCCCGTTGGCATAATCACAAAAGTGTTGTTGCCTTCTAAAATATTTGTTATGATCGACTCCTGATCACCTTTGAAATTATCAAACCCAAAGAAATTTTGCAGGTTATCAAATAACGACTTTTTCACGTCCATTTTGTGTAATAAAATATGCGATGCTATTTTTCTATCCAAAATAACATAATTTTACAAGAAATTCAAGTATCAACAAACAATTTTTTTCTCTTTGAAAAGTAAAAAATATATTCTCCAGTCAGCTGCAAACACTTTAGCGCTCGAAGCAGCGGCAATATTGAATGTTGCGAAAAATCTAAACGATGATTTTGAAAAGGTAGTATCAACCATTTTAAATTGCAAAGGCCGCGTAATTGTAACTGGAATAGGTAAAAGTGCCATCATTGCACAGAAAATAGTGGCTACGTTTAATTCCACCGGTACACCAGCTATATTTATGCATGCTGCCGACGCCATTCATGGTGATTTAGGTATGATTCAACGGAATGATGTTATTATCTGTTTATCAAAAAGTGGAAACACACCAGAAATTAAAGTATTAATTCCTCTCCTTAAAGCCGCAGGAAATATTTTGATTGGCATGGTAGGAGAATTAAGCTCCTTTTTAGCCGAGCATGCACACTTAATTTTAAATACGGAGTTTGAAAAGGAAGCTTGTCCGCATAATCTGGCACCAACAACAAGTACTACAGCTCAGCTAGCTTTAGGCGATGCCCTGGCTATTTGTCTTTTAGAATGCAGAGAATTTAATGAGTCTGATTTTGCAAAGTATCACCCCGGTGGTTCACTTGGTAAAAAATTATATCTAAAAGCTGGTGATCTGGCATTAACAAATGAGAAACCTGCTATCAGTTCTAATGCATCCGTAAAAGATGTGTTAATAGAAATTAGCAAAAACCGTTTGGGTGCAGTTGCTGTTGTAGATAGCGAGAATAATGTGCTTGGCATAATTACAGATGGTGACATCCGTAGAATGCTTGAGAATAATGAATCAATTGCCGGATTAAAGGCAGAAGACATTATGGGCAAGCAACCCAAAAGTATACAGTATAACTCACTTGCTGTTGATGCGCTACACATAATAAAGGAAAATAACATTACACAGTTGCTAGTGTTAGAACAAAACACTTACTTTGGAATAATCCACCTACACGATCTCTTGAATGAGGGAATTGTGTAACATTAAAATATATAATGAATAAAGATTACTACGCACTAATTATGGCAGGCGGAGTCGGAAGTCGCTTTTGGCCCGTTAGTAGAACAGAATACCCAAAACAATTTATAGATTTTTTCGGAGTTGGCAAAACATTGATTCAAAGTACATATGAAAGATTTTTGAAGATTTGCCCACCAGAAAATATTTTTATCGTTACCAACGATATTTATTCTGAATTGATTAAGGAGCAACTTCCGCAATTAAGCGATAATCAAATTCTTGCTGAGCCTTTAATGAGAAATACAGGACCTTGTATTGCTTATGGAAGTTTTAAAATTGCCGAATTGAATCCAAATGCAACCATAGTGGTGGCACCATCAGATCATACCATTGCAGATATGGATGGATTTATTGCTTCTATTGAACAATCGCTAGAAGCAGCATCTAAAAACGATTGCCTAATCACTTTAGGGATCAAACCTAACCGCCCCGATACTGGATATGGTTATATTCAGCATACAGATCATGTATTAAATACCGATACCGATTTACATAAAGTTAAAACTTTTACTGAAAAACCTAACTTAGAACTGGCCAAGTCATTTATACAGAGTGGTGATTTTTTATGGAATGCAGGTATTTTTATTTGGTCTGCAAGGGCCATATTAAACGCGTTTGAAAAACATCTACCTGATATGTATGAGATTTTCCATATTGGAAGATCAGATTTAAACAGCCCCGGCGAAAAAGAATTTATTAACAACGCGTATTTTCAATGCACCAATATCTCTATTGATTTTGGTATTATGGAAAAGGCAGATAATGTTTACGTACTTCCATCAGATTTTGGTTGGTCGGATTTAGGTACCTGGGCTTCCATTTATGAAATGGCAGATAAGGATTATGTGGGTAATGCTGTAATTCCATCAGAACAGGTAATTATGTTTGATTCTTCTAACTGTATGGTGAACGTACCGAAAGAAAAGTTAGTTATTTTGAACGGATTACATGATTATATTGTAGTAGAGAATAACAATATGCTCATGATCTGTCCTAGAGATGAAGAGCAAAAGGTAAAAGAATTCGTAGCCGAGGTAAAATCAAGATTTGGCAATAAATTTATTTAAGCGAAAGTTAAATCAATAAAAAAAATCCTAACGGCTATATCATGTAGAAGTTAGGATTTTTTTGTTTGTAACGCTTCATTCGGCTAGCGCCTAATGAAATGTTTATGAAAGGGTTCTTTGTCTTACTGCCTCGTATAAAATCACACCGGCAGAAACAGAAACGTTAAGCGATTCTATTTTCCCTGACATTGGAATCTTGGCTAAATGATCAGCGACACGTAAAAGATCATTAGAAATTCCTTCATCTTCTGATCCCATTACAATTGCGGTAGGCATGGTATAATCAGGTGCATAAATTAAATCGCTTGTTTTTTCCGTACATGCAACAATCTGTAATCCGCTTTCCTGTAAATACAGACAGATTTTGTGAAGATTCGCATGCCTGCAAATTGGAATATTGAATAAAGCACCAGCTGAAGTTTTAATAGCATCAGCATTTATCTGAGCAGCATTTTTTAACGGTACAACAATAGCATGAACACCAACGCAGGCAGCCGTTCTCGCCATGGCGCCCATATTTCGCACATCCGTAACACTATCTAGTACCAGAATTAAAGGCACCTCCCCTTTTTCAAATACAGCAGGAATGATATCTTCAATGTTCTGATAAGTGATTGGAGAAATTACCGCAATAACGCCCTGATGGTTTTTCTGCGACATGCGGTTTAATTTTTCAATTGGAACAGCATTTAAAGGAATCAGAGTATCTTTTAATAAGGCTTTAAGTTCCAGAAAAAGTTCTCCGCCCAGGCCACGCTGCTGATAAATCGTTTCAATATCTCTTCCAGCTTTTACCGCCTCGATTACGGCTCTGATGCCAAATACAAACTCATTATTTTCTTTTGCGCGTTGCGGTCTTCTAAAATTATCCATGTTTCGAAATTGTTTGCAAAAGTAATTGTTTTTACGGCAAAGGCGAGTAAATTTATTAGTAATAAGGAATCGAAATTCTCAAACATGAAATTGATTGTGTACATACCCATCCACTTCCTGTTTTCAACTTCCAATTTAAACCATTTACAAAATCTAAAAATAAATTTATTCAGATCCAATTTGTTAACAAACTGCTAGTAACTTGTTCAAACATTCCGATAAACTTTTACCTACTTTTGTAAAATGAGTATCGATAACGGACAAGGCGGAAAAAATAGTTTAACAGCACGGAAGGCAAGACTAACGAGCACAGTAAGCAACATGGGGAAATTACCTCCACAAGCTTTAGATTTAGAAGAAGCTGTTTTGGGTGCACTAATGCTTGAAAAAGATGCCTTATCAGCTGTAATTGACATTTTAAAACCCGAAGTATTTTATCAGGAAGCACACCAAAAGATTTTCGAAGCCATTCACATGCTTTTTGAAAAATCTAAACCTGTTGATATATTAACCGTTACCGCAGAGCTTCGACAAATGGGATCTCTGGAAATGGTAGGTGGTGCTTATTACATTACTAACCTCACCAATCGTGTTGCATCAGCAGCCAATATTGAGTACCATGCCCGGATCATTTCTCAGAAATATATTCAAAGAGAGTTAATCAGGATTTCTACAGACATCATTACTACAGCATATGAAGATACAGCAGACATATTTGATTTGCTGGATCATGCAGAGAAAGGGTTGTTTGATATTGCTCAAAATAACTTGCGTAGAGATACCCAGAAAATGGACGATATCATTAAGCAATCTTTGGCAACACTCGAAGAATTAAGAACTAAAACGGATGGTTTAACTGGTGTTCCAACTGGTTTTACCGGACTGGATAGAATTACCGGAGGCTGGCAAAAACAAGATTTAGTGATCATTGCGGCTCGTCCGGCGATGGGTAAAACTGCTTTTGTTTTAACCTGTGCACGAAATGCAACGGTAGATTTTCAAAAACCTACTGTAGTTTTTTCACTGGAGATGTCATCAGTACAGCTGGTAAATCGTTTAATTTCCGGAGAAGCAGAAATTGAGCAGGAAAAAATCAGAAAAGGAAATCTACAAGAATGGGAATGGCAGCAATTGCATAGTAAAATTGGCCGCTTAACTGAAGCTCCATTATTAATTGATGATACACCAGCATTAAATATTTTTGAATTCAGGGCGAAATGCCGGAGGCTAAAATCGCAATACGATATCCAACTTGTTATTGTGGATTATTTGCAGTTAATGCACGGTAAAGGTGAAGGAAAAGGTGGTGGTAACCGTGAGCAGGAAATCGGTAGTATTTCGAGGGCTTTAAAATCAGTAGCCAAAGAACTAGATGTTCCGGTATTAGCACTTTCACAGTTGAGCCGTGCGGTAGAGAGCAGGCCTGGTTTACAAGGCAAGCGTCCGATGCTTTCCGATTTAAGGGAATCAGGATCTATTGAGCAGGATGCTGATATGGTATTATTCCTTTACCGTCCGGAATATTATGGAATTACGGAAGATGAGCAAGGAAGATCACAAGCAGGTATTGGAGAGGTAATTATTGCAAAACACCGTAATGGTGAAACCGGAATTGTACCACTTCGTTTCATCGGGAAATTTGTAAAGTTTACAGATCTGGAAGAAGATTTTACTGCACCAACTTCTTTTGCTGCTGCAGATCCATCAGCTGGAATGTATCCTTCGCAAGATTTTGAAAAACAAAGTAATGTGATTATTCGCCCATCAAAAATGGATGATTACAATGATGATGATCCACCGTTTTAGGAAGCATAATTATTAATATAAGGCCATCTCATAATTTTGAAATGGCTTTTTTATGTTTTTGTAGGGCCATCACTGCTTGTGCATTTCTAATTTAAAATCTTCCGGCTTTGCCTTTATTTTTTTTATAGAGGACTTAAAACTGATAGCATGTATTGAGAACGTCTGGCTATTTTTTTAAAGGAGAATGATACATCAATTTTCGGCATTTTTAAACAGCCTATTTGCGCCACTTTGCTCATAAAATGCCTTATAATCTTTAATATTCAACATATCATTTACAGCCTTAGCTTTGTCATTACTTTTATCATAATAAGCTTTACAAATCTGGTATCCTACCCAATAACCTATGTCGGCTGGTTTGTCGGCAGTTTCCTGGTCTGAGTTAGCAATCCAGTTATAACTACGTTTAAGGTACATTTCCTTCTCAAAATCGCCCCATATTTGATTTTCTTTTCCTTTTGCCCAAACGTGTAAACGTTGATTCGCATTGTTTCCAGATATCAGCTCACCAATAAAATCGGCCATACCTTCTACCATTACACCGTGTAAAAGCGAAGTATCTTGTTTCATACCATTCTGATTAAAATGAATCAACTCGTGCGCTATTAAGTTGGGCAAACTAGATAGATCGTTGAAATTGTTATTTTGCCAAAGCGACAGTTCGGTTACCGGAATATCGGGAGTACGCACAATTTGATCCAGGCCAATTAGTAAGCCATTATCTGAAGATGTGCCGCCAGAGGTAAACGCGCCCATCACAAAATATACATCGGGAAAATTAGCCGCCTGATATAGTTCTTTAAATTTCACAAAGCTTGCAATCATCTTAGGTTTTTGTATATCAACCATAGATGTATTTTTTCGGATAGCGGCATAGAATTTAGGTTTATTATCATGCGTACGAACAAAGTATTTTATGCTACCTACTTTCATTGCAAAATAATCCTGCAATCCCGCTGTACCAGGATCTATATAATATTTTTTATAAATGGCTAAGCGGTTAATGGTATCCTTTTGCGCTAAATCATATGCTTTCCAAAAATTTTTGATATCGGTGGAAATTAGTTTCGCTTTCAGCGGATTATTTGTGCTAGACTTCAGTTTTTCAATCTGGTCAACCAGTGGCGCCCATTCAGACATATTATGCAATGGATTAAGATCTGTATCTGTCACTAGGTGTGCGCCATTTTTATAACCATTTTTAACTGCTTTTTTTAGCAATACCATAGCGCTATCTGTTTTACCACTTAATGAGAAGCAGCATGCAGCATTATAATATTGGCTACGTTTCGAAGCTTTAAATTCGGCTGTACCAGCAGCCAACATATAATATTTACCAGCTATAGCAAAATTTTTAGCTGCATACAAGCTATCGGCTTTTTTACTATGCATATTTTGTGCAAAAGCGCAATGGATAATTAGAGATAAGAGTGATAAACAGATGAATTTAGGCATAATCAAAAATAGTAATTATTCTATAACAAAAGTAAGGCAGGATTTTTCTATACCCTGATTTGTCTGATATAGTTAAAATTTAGCTTAAAGTTTTTAAAATCTGTTCTAAAAAAGATATCCAATTAAAATTCCTGCTAAAACAATAAAGGGTGGACTAACTTTAGTAAAGTTCAACAGTAAGAAAGTAGCAACCATTATAGCCAGGAATAACCAGTTCATTGCCATAGGTATGAGCAGTAGAATAAAAGCAGCGATGATAAAACCTACACTTACGGCATTGATTCCGCTGAGGCTATACCGTATTCTGGAAATTTTCTTTAAGTCATCCCAAAAGGGAACGATGAAGAGCACCAAAATTAAACCTGGCAAGTTGATCCCAACTACTCCAATCAGGCCACCTAAAATTTGTCCGGAAAGGCCATAACCAAAGTTTTTCATACTTAATGCACCAAGGTAACTTGTGAAAGAGAAAGTTGGTCCGGGAAGTGCTTGTTGCAATGCAAAACCCGATAAGAAACCAGGTGCAGCCAAATAATGTTTCATATCTACAAACTCTGTAAACATAAGTGGTACCAGCACTTGCCCGCCACCAAATACCAGGATACCATTACGGTAAAAATTTTCCAGTAAACGAATGGGCAAACTAAAAGGTGATGTTCGGTTGATGATTGCACCCACCAATGCAAACAAAAGCAATGCACCTAAAAAATAAATCATTTTTTTTGGGTTCAGGTTAGAAAATAGCCTTACCCTCAATTCTGTTTCTTCTTTTGGTGTCTCAATAGCAGAAGAAATGATCCCACCCACAAGGATCGCCAAAGGAAATACATAAGCGTTTCTCAATACAAATGTAGCCACCACCGATCCTATTGCTAAAAATATGGAGACTTGTGAGGTTAACACTTTTTTACCTAGTTTCCAGGCACCATAGGCTACTATACCTAAAGCAATAGGTTGGATATATTCAAGTACATCATTAAACTTCTGCTTTTGATCAAGCAAAGCATAACTTATTGCTGCAAAGGTCATAATTGCAGCTGTAGGTAAAATCCAGATGAGGAAAGTAATAATAGCGAGTTTTAATTTACCCACTTTCCAGGCAATGCCAACAAGTGTTTGAGTAGATGCCGGGCCTGGTAAAACCTGTGCAAGTGCATTCAATTCTAATAATTCCTCTTCAGAAATGAACCTGGTACTATGCACAAAATATTTTAGTAAAAGTGCTAAATGTGCCTGAGCTCCACCGAAGGAAGTAAAGGTAAAAAATAATACGTTACGAATAAATAACCACTGCTTTTTTACTGAGATGGGTTTAGGTTGCATTTAGAAAAATATTTTATTACTAAATTGTTGAGATGATTGGTTATTGCAAACTAAATTAATCATCTTCATAATCTAGACCCGCTGCAGTATTATATGCACCTTGAAGTTCAGAAAAGGCATGCATATCCCTTTTATTTCTGGCGGTTACCATTCCTTTCTGATATACTTCGATTGCTTTCTCTTTTTGACCATCCTTTTCATATAATTTGCCTAAATGGTAATAAGTCCCTACATAATCTGGGTGTTTGTCCGTTAACTGAAGGTAAAAAGAATAGGCTTTTTCCTTATCATTTTGGTTGTTATACTCTGTGGCTAAGGCATATAGAATAAACGGATCATTCGGTTCACTTTCTAAAAACTCTAATAACTTGACTAAACGGGTTGATGACATTTTATTTCCTTGCTTTTTTAATTAAATTTGCAGAAAGACCTTATATATAAATCTCAATAAATATGAAAATATTAGTTTGTATCAGTAACGTGCCCGACACGACGACAAAAATAACTTTTACCAACGATAATACCGAATTCAATACGGCGGGAGTGCAATATATTGTTAATCCTTACGATGAAATTGCGTTATCACGAGCAATTGAATTAACTGAGGGTGGTAAAGGAACAGTAACTGTTATTAATGTTGGTGAAGCTGCCAATGATCCAACGGTTAGAAAAGCACTTGCTATTGGTGCAGATGATGCTGTTCGTGTAAATGCCGCTCCGCGTGATGCTTATTTTGTTGCGAAACAAATTGCAGAGTATGCAAAGGATAAAGATTTCGACATGATCTTAACTGGTCGTGAATCTATCGACTACAACGGGAACCAGGTTGCAGCAATGGTGGGTGAGTTTTTAGATATTCCTTCTATCTCGATTATTAAAAAACTGGATTACGATGGAAGCTCAGCTACCATTGAAAGAGAAATTGAAGGTGGTAAAGAAGTAGTAACTGTTTCAGGTAAATTTGTAGCAAGCTGTGCGGAAGGTGTTGCAGAACCAAAAATCCCAACCATGCGTGGAATCATGAGTGCTAGAACCAAGCCATTAAACGTAGTAGAAGCTGTAGATATAGAAGAGGTTACCAAAGTTGCCAAATATGAAACCCCTGCCCCACGCGGCTCGGTTAAACTGGTACCAGCAGATCAGGTTGAATCACTTATTGGTTTATTGCATAGCGAAGCTAAAGTAATCTAATGCCTAAAGCCCCAAAAGTAATTTAGTTAAATAATCAAATCGTTTACACGTCCGAATAAAGGATCAAGAAATAAATATATGTCAGTATTAGTATATGTAGAACAAGCTGAAGGTAAGTTTAAAAAATCTGTTTTTGAAGCAGTTTCTTATGCCAAAGCAATTGCCGATCAGCAGTCAACAAATTTAACGGCTATTTCCATCGGTGATGTTGCTGAAAGTGAATTGAAAGAACTAGGAAAGTACGGTGCTGCTAAAGTATTAAATGTAAGTGCAGATCAACTAAAAACTTTTGTTAACCAAGCTTATGCAAGCGTTATCGCAGCAGCAGCTGAAAAAGAGGGTGCAGATATTATTGTCTTATCTAACTCTTTCTCTGGAAAAGGTTTAGCTCCACGAATTGCAGTAAAACTTAAGGCTGGCTTAGCAGATGGTGCTGTTGAATTACCAAGTACTGATGGTAAATTTGCCATTAAAAAAACAGCTTTCTCCGGAAAGGCTTTTGCCATTACAGAATTGACTTCGACTAATAAAGTGATTGCTTTAAATCCGAATGCGTTTGGTGTTAAAGAAAACGCAACAGAAATTGTAGTCGAAAACTTTGCAGCTGACATTAAACAATCAGACCTGGGAACTGTTATCAAAGAAATTGTTAGGGCTACAGATAAAGTGTCGTTGCCAGATGCAGAATTAGTAGTTTCAGCAGGAAGAGGCTTAAAAGCGCCTGAAAACTGGGGAATGATAGAAGAATTAGCTGGCCTTTTGGGTGCTGCAACCGCTTGTTCAAAACCAGTTTCAGATGCAGACTGGAGACCTCATTCTGAACACGTTGGTCAGACTGGAATTTCTATTAGTCCAAACTTATATATTGCAATTGGAATTTCAGGAGCAATTCAACACCTTGCCGGTGTGAGTTCCTCTAAAGTAATTGTGGTGATCAATAAAGATCCTGAGGCACCATTCTTTAAAGTGGCTGATTATGGTATTGTTGGGGATGCTTTTGAAGTGGTACCAAAATTAATTGAAGCATTAAAAGCACATAAGGGATAATATCTTATAGACCTTATAGGTTTTAAAAACCTATAAGGTCTTACCATAAATATGAAAAAAGTAAAATTAGACATTGTAGGATTATCTTACAGCCAGACGCAATCTGGTGCTTATGCCCTTGTTTTAGGAGAAGTAAATGGACGAAGGCGCCTGCCTATTATTATAGGTGCATTTGAGGCGCAAGCCATTGCAATTGAAATTGAGAAAATGACCCCTAGCAGGCCTTTGACGCATGATTTATTTAAATCAATGGCAGATACGTTTCATATCAATATTGAGGAAATTATCATTTATAACCTGGTTGATGGTGTTTTTTATGCCAAGTTAATTTGTAATGACGGGAAGAACAAGCATGAAATTGATGCAAGAACTTCTGATGCTATTGCATTGGCGGTTCGTTTCGATGCCATGATCTACACCTATGAGTTTATTTTAGCTTCTGCTGGAATCGTAATTGAGGGTAATGACTTTTTATTTCTGGAGAATATGGATTCCATTGCCAAGGAACCTGAAGCTGATAGCACTCCCGGAACCAGCAAACATCAGGGCTTTAATGATTTATCAGTTGAAGAACTTCAGCAAAAATTGCAGGAAGCGATAGCTGATGAAGCTTATGAAAAAGCAGCGAGGCTAAGAGATGAACTCAGCAAACGAGGTACTTCTTAATTATAGCGCATAAAAGTCTTTAAATATTATTCAATATTTTTTTCATAAAAACATTAAAAGTTGAAATGACCCAAATTATTTAAAATAATTTGGGTTTATTTTTGAATTATGTTTCAGATTAGTTCTATATTCAGCCTTTACTTAAGAAATCAAACTAAATTATTATTATGAACGTTAAGTTTCGCTTAACTATAATGAGTTTCATGCAATTTTTTGTGTGGGCTGCCTGGTTAATTACTATTGCAAATTACTGGTTTGGAACTAAACAATGGGATGGTGCAAATTTTGGAATTATTTTTTCAACAATGGGGATTGCATCTCTATTTATGCCAACCTTAACAGGAATCTTGGCTGATAAATGGATTAATGCAGAGAAGCTTTATGCCATTTTACATATTCTTTATGCTGCTACCATGTTCTATCTGCCTCAGGTGGATGATCCACATACATTTTTTTGGGTAATACTTGTTGCCATGTGTTTTTACATGCCAACCATTGCCTTAAGTAATTCCATCAGTTACACTACTTTAAAAAATGGAAATTTCGATGTGGTGAAGAATTTTCCCCCTATACGTGTATGGGGAACAGTTGGCTTTATTGTGGCTATGTGGATTACCAACCTAACGGGCAACAAGGCTAGTGCAAATCAATTTTATATTGCAGGTGTTAGCGCTTTATTTCTAGGTGTTTATTCGTTCACACTCCCAGCGTGTAAACCATTAAATTTAATCAGCGAGAAAAAAACATTCGCACAAAAACTAGGATTAGAATCCTTCAAGCTTTTTGCTGATTATAAAATGGCTTTATTTTTTATCTTCTCTATGTTTTTAGGTGCAGCATTACAATTAACAAATGCCTATGGAGATGTTTTTTTAGATGAATTTAAGTTATTCCCAGTTTTTGCAGAATCTTTTGTCATTCGTTATTCCACCATTATTTTATCTATTTCTCAAATATCAGAAACACTTTTCATTCTGGCTATTCCATTCTTTTTGAAAAGATTCGGAATTAAATGGGTAATTGCCATTGCAATGTTTGCCTGGGTATTACGCTTTGCACTATTTGCTTTTGGTGATCCATCAGAAAATTTATGGATGATAATCACGTCTTGTGTAGTATATGGCATGGCGTTCGACTTCTTTAATATCTCAGGTTCATTGTTTGTTGAGACTTCTACCACACCTAAAACACGTTCATCTGCACAAGGTTTATTTATGATGATGACCAACGGCTTTGGTGCTGTTTTTGGAAGTTTGGTATCTGGCTGGATGATCAATAAATATTTCACTACTTATTACAGCAATATTAGCTCGCTCTCTAAATATGTAAAAAGTGAGGAAGACAATGTTCATTTGCTTAAATTTTTGAAGGACAAAGGAATCAGCGTTTTGCAAAATGGCGATTTAAGCAGGGCTTTAGATGTAAAAGACTGGCATAATATCTGGCTTTCTTTCACTATTTATGTTCTGGTGATTGCCATTGTTTTTGTATTCATTTTCAAACACAAACACACCAAGGCTGAAGAGAAAGCCATTGAAGCCATTAGTCATTAATTAACCGCTCAAAATTAAATATGTCATCTGGTAAGTACAGAAAAGAACATGACTGCCTGAATTGTGGCGCACATGTAGAAAAACACTATTGTAGCCAATGTGGACAACCAAATTTAGAACTCAAAGAAAGTTTCTGGGGCTTCATTAGCCACAGCATTGCACACTATTTCCACTTCGATAACAAATTTTTTCAAACACTCTCCCCTCTCTTAACAAAGCCAGGTCAGGTTACGCTTGATTATTTAGCCGGTAAAAGAGCTCGGTACATCAATCCGGTAAGTATGTACATTTTCGTATCTATTGTATATTTTTTGGTGGTATATTCTCCAAAACATGTCGAAAAAGATACGGACAATGTTCATGTTAATATTGAAAAGAAAAAGAATCAAAATGTAACAGACAGTGTAAACAAAGCATTAAAACTTACAGGGATACCCAAAAAAATTGCCAATAAAGCCACGAAATCGATTGATGAGGCAATCAAGAAAGAAGAATTTATTGCATTGGGCTTTGCTGCTCAGGAAAAAGAGTTAAATAGACTAAAAGCAGAAAATACCAGGTTAAAATCTGATTCTATAGCAAATAGGATTGAAGATTTTAATGAGATCCATATTGAAAGGAACGACAGTACCTATGCTGCTTATCTTCTACGCCAGAAAAAAATGTCTGTTGCCGAACAGGACAGTTGGTATGAAAAATTGATTAAAAAAAGGGCAATTACTATTGGGGAGAAATCTGAAGTTATCCAGGAGACTTTGGAACATAACAGACCAAAACAATATTTTTTATTGATGCCATTACTGGCAGGATTTATCATGCTCAATTTTAGAAAAAATCATATTTACTATTTAGATCACCTGATTTTTACCATCCATGGGATGATGGTTTATTTTATTATCTCCATTATTACCAAACCAATCATGATACATGTATTTGGAGAGGATTCTTTTTTAACTAAAATTATGGAGGTTGGGGTTACCATTTATTTATTTTGGTATATGTTTAAAGCACTTACCGTTTTTTATCAGCGTAAAACGTGGAGCACAGTATTTAAAATCTTTTGGATTTTAATTCTTTATGCTGTTGCCTTTAAGCTATCAGAAATGGCGATGATTAATTTAATTTATTATGTAGCTACTTAGAGCTTAATCGTTATGCTAAACTGTTTCAGCATCTTTTTATGCTGTAAAACATATATAAGACCCTGAAATACATTCATAGTAACGACTGTTCAAGATTTAACGCCATAAAAAAACCCACTCGACATTATCGAGTGGGTTTTTATTGTTTTATTGCAATTATTTTCTGTCCTTCAATTCAACAAACTCTCTATCAGTTTCACCAACATAAATCTGACGGGGACGACCAATTGGCTCTTTGTTTTCATGCATCTCTTTCCATTGTGCAATCCATCCCGGTAAACGGCCTAATGCAAATAATACCGTAAACATTTCAGAAGGGAAACCTAAAGCTCTGTAAATGATTCCTGAATAGAAATCTACATTTGGATAAAGCTTTCTATCAATGAAGTATTGATCAGTTAAAGCAGCTTCTTCAAGCTTCTTCGCAATTTCTAAAATAGGATCATCGATTCCCAGGTTTTCTAGAATATCATCACATGCTTTTTTAATAATTTTTGCACGTGGATCAAAGTTTTTATAAACGCGGTGTCCAAATCCCATCATGCGGAAAGGATCATTTTTGTCTTTTGCTTTGTTAATCCATTTTTCAGTATCTCCACCGTCAGCTTTAATTAATTCCAGCATGTCGATAACAGCTTGGTTTGCGCCACCATGAAGCGGACCCCACAATGCAGCGATACCTGCAGCAATAGATGCATATAAATTACAATCTGATGAACCAACAATCCGAACAGTTGATGCCGAGCAATTCTGTTCATGATCTGCATGCAAAATCAGCAATTTGTTCATTGCATTTACCACAATCGGGTTTACATCATAATCTTCCGTACGTTGCCCAAAAGTCATCCAAAGAAAATTAGTCACATAATCATATTTATTTTTTGGATAAATAAGCGGGTGACCCAATGATTTTTTGTAAACGAATGAAACAATGGTTGGGAATTTAGCCAGCAATTTTATAATGGTTAAATCCTGTTCTTCTGCAGTTTGATTAGGCTTTAAACATTCCGGATAAAAGGTTGATAAAGAAAAAATTAGAGAACCTAACTGACCCATTGGATGAGATCTGGAAGGATATCCGTCGAAAAATTTCTTCATATCCTCATGAATGAGCGTATGTCTGTTAATTTCAGCCTGAAAATCTTCTACCTGTGTTTGCGTTGGAAGATCTCCATATATGATCAAATAAATTACTTCTAAGAAACTCGACTTTGCAGCAAGTTCTTCAATAGAATAGCCTCTATATTTAAGAATCCCTTTCTCACCGTCTAAAAATGTGATTTTACTTTTTGTTGAACCTGTATTTTTGAAACCAGTGTCTAAGGTTACAAAGCCAGAAAGATCCCTTAATTTCGAAATATCTATGGCTTTTTCGTCTTCTGTTCCTGTAATTATTGGTAATTCTAATGTCTTACCATCAACTTTAATCTCTGCAATATCTGACATATTATTGTATTGTGTTTATAGCTTTCTAAATTATATAAAATTAATATACGTGCATAACAAATCTGTTAAATTAATATGAATAATTGGTCAGAAAGACGTAACAATCATGCTTAATTTAATATAAAACTAATTTTCTAATTTGCTTTTAATTCTTCTGTAACCCTACCACATTCCAGCATTTCTTTTCCGTAATACGGATTTCTGATTTCCTTTTCTGTTGATAACCAGTCGCCCCCATCTCCTTTATTGGCCATCGGGCAATGTTGAACAAAGATTACTCCTTTTTCTATTTCTGCACTTTTCATCAAGGCAATCAGATCAGAACTTAAAATGGTAAAACCCTTTCGCTGATCAACAAGATTACCACTGCTGGCTATTTTCGCAGCAACTTCAGCCGTAGGTTCGCACCCTTCAAAATCAGCTAAACTCTTCTGTAGATCTGCGGCATTTATTTGAGTAAGCTTTTCATCTGATTTAACTAAAGCGTTTTTTAAATTCACATATTTGATTAAAATATCCTCTTTCTTTTTATCTTTAATAGAAACTTGATTGTTTACACTAAGTGAATCGGCTTGAGTAGAATCATTTTTATTTGCCGACTTTTTTTCAGACGTGTTGCAAGCTATAAAGGTGATGAGTATGGCAATTCCGAATATTTGTTTCATGGTATTTGGTTTTCGGTTGAAATTAGGTAATTAAATATTAAATAAACAAAAAAAGCCCCGCAAATTGCGGGGCTTTCAAATTAAATGATGTTTTAATTATAATTTGAAATTATAAGCCAATCTTAAAGCATACTGACCTGTTTTTCTAAAATAGGTTGTTGAAGCACTATCATTCACATAACCTTCATATCTGATGCCAGCATCAAAACCACCAAATTCATAGCCTAAACCCCCAGAGTAGATAAAGTTTGTTTTAGCACCGTCTTGAATAGAGATACCTGCACCAGCCTCAGTAGCTAGGTACATTCTTTTAATTGGAAATACTTTTACTCCACCTTTTGCAGGAATAAAATCAGCATCCACAGCATTGTCTTTAGCAACCAGTTTAGTGTAACCACCAGATGCAGTAACTGCAACGTAAGGTGTTAAGTCCCACTGTAATTTCAAATCTGCACCATAAGCGTAATCCATTGGTGATTTATCACGGAAAACACCGCCGTTAATCCCCACACCTACTTTAAAAGCCATGCCCTTTGGAGCTGGATTCATGTCTTCAGTTGTAGTCATGGTTTGTGCACTTAATGTGGTAGTAGCAAAAACTGCAACCGCAGTTGCCGCTGTTGCCAAAATTTTAGTAATCGTTTTCATATCAGATAAATTTAAGTTATTAATAAGGTTTTGATGTATATACGAAAAACGATTTCGTTTAGATTTATTTATTTTCATTTTTTTCAGAAATGATGATAAATAAAAAAAGCCTCAGCAAATTGCTGAGGCTTTCATTATAAAGTTAATTTAGATTACAAACTAAATCCATAAGCTAAACGTAGACCGAAGAAACCAATGCTACCACCGTCTCTTGATAAGCCTTCATATTTTACACCTAAATCTAAACCATTGCTCCAAGCATATCCAACAGCTGGAGAGTATACGAATGAAGTTCCACTCCCAGAATTTGTACCAAAACCAGCACCCAATTCTGCTAAACCATAAACACCAGCTCCAGAGTCATTGAAAAAATATTTTGCACCAACTTTAACTGGAATGTAGCCAAAATCTGTACCATCTACATTTATGTTTCCAACTGTGTAATCTTTAGCAAACATACGAGTATAACCAGCAGTAACGGGAATTGATAATTGTTTATCAACATCAAATTGATAACGTAAATCCACTCCACCAACAAAATTATATGCATCGTTTGTAGGTATACCTGCTGTTAATCCTATTCCTAATTTTTGTGATTGTGCATTAGCGCTAGTTGTGAAAAATAATGCCACTACAGCTGCTGAAGTAGCAATAATTTTAGTAAATGTTTTCATTAATATGTTATTTTTAAGTTATTGAATATAGTTGGGTATATACAAAACCTATGCCAAAAGCAATATCAGAACAACTTTTAGGAGTCACATTATTAAATAGTCTTATCCTTAGGTAGTTATATTCAAGACGTAATTTTAGTTATAATTTGTTGCGTTAAGTGATCAGTTGGCATGGCAGCATCAAGCCAGTTAATGTATACCTCATCCTTCTCCATTTTCCTGAAAAAGGTGTTTTGCCGTTTAGCATATTGACAAATGGCTATCCCCAATCTCAGCTTTAATTCATCATAGCTAAGTTGGCCATCAAGATAGTTTACAATAAATTTATATTCTAAGCCATAGTAAACTAACATTTCTTTAGATACACCACTAGCTATTAAGGATGCGACTTCTTCAATCATTCCATTTTCGAGGCGGTGTTGAAGTCTGAATAAAATTTTCTCCTTCGTAAGTTCTACCTCTTTTTTTAATCCAAAAACGATCGGCTTAATTAAAGGCCAATTTTTATCCTCCACATCATGATATTTTAAGAACTCAGCAATTTCAATTGCCCTGATTAATCTTTTTTTAGAGGATTGATCTACGTGTGTTACTTCTTCAATTGGGTACGCATTGAGTTTTAGGATTAACTGTTCTTTTTCAAGTAAATCTAATTCTTCCCTTAAATGCATATCAACAGGAACAGCAGTATATTTTTGATTTTGCAATAAACTATGAATGTACATGCCTGTTCCACCACATAAAATGGGTAATTTATTTCGATGGATGATGGACTCAAATGCAGTATAAAAATCATTTTTAAATGCATCCACATGATAACGTTCCCCTGGGTCTAAAATATCGATCAGGTGGTATGGAATAGTCCTATTGTTGATTTCATACTCATGAAGATCCTTCCCCGTACCAATATTCATTTTTCTGAAAATCTGGCGGCTATCTGCACTGATAATTTCACCATTACATTCATCTGCAAGCTGTACGGCAAGTTTCGTTTTACCAGAGGCTGTTGCTCCGAGTACGATGATTAAATTGTAATCTACCATTTTAAAAACTCAGAATAAATTTAAAACTTCCGGTATTAAAGGTTATCAGATCATTTTCTTGAACCTCTTGATCTTTCTTTAGCTTGCGATTTAAATTTTCATCCAGTAAGAATTGTTGAGGTTCAAGGATACCGGTTAATGCAAAATCAAGTGTTAAATAAGCCTCTCCCCCAGACCAATCCCTATCCGCATAAGTCATTAAATCATTAGGTTTTTGAAGTAAATAAAAATGGTTAATTAACTTACTTAAACCTCCGGTAACAGTATAACCCGCTTTTACTGCAAATCTAATTAACTCTGCCGACTTATAATTTTCAGTGTGATTCATTCTTCGTAATGCAGAAAAGGTAGCCACAGCAACCAGTTGCTCACCTTCAAACAAGCCTAATTTATGACGGCTATTTACTGAACCTTGTAAATGATTTTCATCAATAAATTGATTTGCCACCGGCTTTGCTATTTTGTTAACTTTAGTTTTTCGGCCATGGATCCTGACATTTAAACCTAATAAGGATTTAATTCTAGCCAATACCTGCAATGGTCTGGTGCACCAGATATCTTCCCAAAGATGAATAAGCTTGATTTCTAAGTTATCATATTTCTCCTGCAATTGGAGAAAATCGGCTGGTTGAAAAGGATTTTTGATATCAGCCAAGTGGATCACAATTTCACTTTTCCCCAAAGACAATAGCTTAAAGTTATGCTCTAAAAAAAAATGGCACTCAATTCCTAAATCCTCTAATTTGGATTGCAATTGATGATGCCAGTCTGTATTTTTGTAAACCTTAACGTGATTCAATGATACCTAAATAATTAAAGGCAGTAATTGCCTGCAACAAATTTAGCCATCAATTCATTAAATCCATTCTTTTTCTTTAAAGTTCAAATGGATAATTTCTACGAACGTCTGTATTTCATTTAATTTTTGATCATCTAAACTTGTGATCTGAAATCCAATCTTCTGATCATCAAAGAGATTCAAACCTGGTGTATTAGCCGTAAATTCTTCCGCGTTCAGCTTAACCTCTACAGTATTTCCATTGATGTAAATTCCAATAAAAAAACGTTCTGTAATTTTCCCATCAGGTGTTTCAATATTTTTTTCGCTATAGAGATCATATCCCGTTTCAGAGTTTTCATGAACGGTATAGCCTCGCGTTGCATAAGGTTGTACCCCTGCCCTAATCGTTTGAAATATTTCTACAAGGTCTGTTTTCATAATCGTATCTAATTTAAAAAAATAAACACGTTTAGGCCATTATTGTTTAATATTATTCCTCCGGCCACCAATTCGTATTGGGTAAATAACTGTCTATTTGGATGGTTTCTCCAAGTCTTGCGGTTACCAAGCGTAATTCCTTTTCTTTTGCTGCTTTAACTACCCTATTAATTGGTTCGTTCCAGGGATGCATGGACAAACTAAATTTACCCCAATGTACTGGCATTAACACTTTTGCCTGAAGATCAATCGCAGCCTTTACAGTTTCTTCCGGAAACATGTGAATATAAGGCCAATAAGCATCATATTGCCCGCATTCTAAAATTGCCAAATCAAACGGACCGTAGGTTTTACCTATTTCTAAAAAGTGCGTATCATAACCAGAATCACCCCCGAGAAATAACCTGGATTGAGATGTTTCCAACACAAATGCAGACCATAAGGTTTGGTTACGTTTAAACTTTCTTCCTGTGAAATGCCTTGCAGGCACAGCCGTAAACTTAAGGCGTTCAGCCAATGAAACCGTTTCATGCCAGCAAAGTTCATTAATCCAATCTTTAGGTATCCCCCATCTTTCCAGGTGTGCACCCACACCAATGGAAGTAACTATTTTTTTTATGTGAGGTTTAATGCTCAAGATCGTTTGATAGTCCATATGATCGTAATGATCATGAGTGATCAGCAAAACATCTATATTTTTAAATTGTGCAGCGTTAAGAAAGTCTGTTCCTGGAAAAGCTTTACTCCCAATAAATGAAAAAGGCGATGGTACTTTACTAAATACCGGATCTACTAAAATACGAAGATTATCCACCTTGATCAGATAAGAGGAATGTCCGAACCAAATGATTTCAGGTGAAGGATTTTCAGGTACGGCATCAAGAGCTGGCTCTACAAATTTCAAAGGAGTTTTAGGTATTTTATTTGGATGTTTTTCAAAAAAGAAAGCCTTTAAAATGGTGAAAAAACTAACACCCTCAGGTTGCATGGGCGTAGGTGAAAAGTTTTGGATTGCACCATTACGATAGTTAGGCAAATGACGAATTTTATTTAGCCTAAAACCACTGGGCAAACTTCCGAATACGGGTAGATTAACAACAATTACAACCAATGTGGCAATGGTTACAACAATATAAAAAATGATCATGTTCTATAATTAACTCCGTAAATGTAGGCATTGCCTTAAGTATTATTTACAACAAGTTAATCGTTCAATGCTTTTTCACTTTATTCTTACAAATCATAAACAGCATGTTGATCGCCTAAGATCAAATTAGTTTTTTATTAAGGCTTCCTGGCGATATTTCATATTGTTTTTTAAAGGCAGTAATAAAATGTTGTGCATTTTTATAGCCCACCAGAAAAGCAACTTCATTAACGGTTTTTTTCTCCTGAAGAAGCAGGTAATGTGCTTTTTCCATCCTTAATTTATACAAATAACCAAATACGGTATGACCTGTAAGTGCTTTAAAGCCTTTTTTTAGCTTAAAATCGTTAATTCCAGCCTGACGTGACAATTCAATTAGTGAACTGGGGCGCTGTAAATTATTTTCAACTAACTGCTTGGCTAGCATAATTTTCCTCACATCATCTTCTTTGAGGAATAAAGATGGTACGCTTTTTCTGTGCAGGTAGAAAATGATCAATTCAAATATTTTAGATTCTAAAAAGATTCTCTTCATCCGGCCTTGATACTTTTGGCTGCTTAAGCATTTGAGCCATAAATTAATTTCGGGAGCAATTGCATCTTGTTCAAATTTGGCCAAATCAGTAAATCCACTATTGGTGATTTTTCGAAAATAGGATTCAGTTAACTGTATATAAATGTAAGTGGCACTTTCAACCACATTAATCACTACAGTTTCTGGCTGACCAATTGAAATGTATTGCTTATTCTGATGTATAGATAATAAGTGATTCGTTTTTGAAGCATTATATAAATTCATCTTTCCATTTATACAAAAAAAGAAACCGATATGCTCAATTGATGATTCGTAATAGAAATCTATATCCTTTGCAGTGGTTATATCTACAGAGCTGATATGAATCCCATCAAACCATGTTTCATTCCAAAGAATATGATAATGATCTTCCTGAATTTCATGATCAATCTCCTCTAAATCTTCTATTGCCTCGAAATTATTTGCATAACTATGGTGAAAAATCGCATTACGGGAAGGATATTCGGAGAGACTTATTTTCATTTAGTTAATTCTTTTTAGTAGTGGCACTAGCATTTTAATCACATAGTGTCAAGATTCATATCTATTTTTTTAATCCGCTTTACGGCATTAATTATCCGCCTAACGTTATCTGAATTTTGTGATTATCCACAAATTTGCATAATTATTTATAATTAGTCTAAATAAATGAAAATATATTTATTGCTTCTTTTTGTTTTTTGTGAATCAATCGCTTTAGCACAACATGTTAAGGTAGATACAATTGGTGCAAATGATTTAAAAGATGTTGTGGTGACTGGTCAATATGCGCCACAGTCATTAAAAAATTCGGTATACAAGGTGAGAACGATTAGCGCAGAAAAAATCAGACTGCGAGGCGCTGTAAATATTCAACAGGTTTTAAGCACCGAACTGGGTTTTAGATTTAGCAATGATTTAACACTCGGTACATCGGATGTGACCATTATGGGGATGAGCGGTAGAAATGTTAAGGTTTTATTGGATGGTGTTCCAATGATAGACAGGTCTGACACCAGAGAAAGCTTAAATCAAATTGACATCAATACCATTGAGCGTATAGAAATTGTTGAAGGCCCCATGTCCGTTGTTTATGGATCGGACGCTTTAGCTGGCGTAATTAATATCATCACAAAAGGAGCAGGAAAATCACACTTAAATGTTACGGCAAGAGTTCAGGAAGAAACTGTTGGAAAAGAATATAATGCATTTTCTGACAAGGGTAATCACATTCAAAACATCGGCGTAAGCTGGCAAAATAAAGGATGGAGTGCTTTGGCTGGCATTACACACAATGATTTTGGTGGCTGGAATATTAAACCGAGCACTACCTCAAGAGATATTGTTGATCAGGATTTAGCAAGCGGAAACCGTTGGAAACCAAAAGAACAATGGCTGGCCAATACAAAAATCGGCTACCACAATGAAAATTTCAATATCTGGTATAGATTAGACGGCCTACAAGAAGAAATTATTAGTCGTAGTGGAATGAACCCATTAAATTATATAGCCGAATGGCAAACTTATAAAACTTTACGCTACACCAATCAATTACAATCTGAATGGAAAATAACACCTTCCTTTCAAATCAATGCAATTGCCGGCTACTCAGATTTAAAAAGATTAACCAAAACCATTAACCACAATTTTAGTACAGGAACAGATCTATTAAGTACCGAACAGGGTAAACAAGATACAGCAAAATTCAATTCAACCATATTCAGAGCTACTGCTCAATATATTCTGACTGATCAGATTTCGTTTCAGCCAGGTATTGAATACAACAGAGATGCAGCCAGCGGGCAAAGAATTAATGGTTCACCTGTGATTAATGATTATGCTTTCTTTATATCATCAGAGATTAAACCAATAGAAGGCATTAATATCAGACCTGGCTTAAGAATCATTAAAAACTCCATCTACAATGCGCCACCGATCATTCCATCATTGAATTCCAAATTTGCTTTAGGTCAAAAATTTGATTTAAGGTTAGCATATGCACGAGGATTCAGGGCTCCGGCCTTAAGGGAATTGTATTATGATTTTGTAGATGCCAGTCATAATATTATTGGCAATCCAGATTTAAAGGCAGAAGAATCAAATAGCTTTAATGGTTCAATCACCTGGGCAGGTGCAGATATTAATGAATTTCAACTTCGTAGCTCTTTTGCAGCTTTTTATAACCTGTTTAAAAACCGGATCACCTTTGCGCAATCTGCTCAGAATCTATCAATGACCACTTTATTTAATTTAGCAAAGTATAAAACTACAGGCTTTACGCTAGAAAATACCATTCATTATCAAAACATCAATGCAACTATTGGAGCTTCCTATATCGGACGTTATAATGAAGAATTACAAAATGACCCCAACTTAAACATTCCTGAATTTTCATGGTCGCCAGAAATTACGGCAACCATCCTTTACAACTTCCCTAAAATAAAAGGAAATGTGAGTCTTTTTTATAAATACACAGGCAAAATGCCAGGCTACCAAAACAGCGGGACTAGTGCTACAGATTTTAAATTAGTTGAAATTGGAGATTTTAGTTTAGCTGATTTAATGCTGAATAAAAGTCTTTACAAATACTTCACCATTAATGCTGGTGTAAAAAATCTGTTTGATGTTACCCAACTCACCAATACTTCAACAGCAACAGGCGGAGCCCATAGCACAGGCGGCGGCGCAGTGCCATACAGCTATGGTCGCTCTTATGTACTCGGAATAACTTTTAACTGGAACAAATAATAAAAAACAAAAAATGATGAATAAACTTCACTCCATGATTGCAGTCGCCGCATTGGCGATCACTTTTACAGCTTGTAAAAAAGATAATGATGAACCTATAATTGTTGTACCACCCTCGGATGGGAGTACGTTAACTTTAAGTGGTAAAACTTCAGAATCAAATTATGCAAACATTGTATATGCTGATTTAAGTACAGATAAATCAACGTCTGTTAACAGAAAAAGTTGGGCTTTAGGATTTTATAATGGTGCTGATTTTAAAGTAGTCCTCAATCAATCCTTTCAAGCTTTAGCACAAGTTATTAATAAAACTGATATTAATGCGGTGACTTTGGATGATGCAAAAGCCTCTATAATTTATAACATAAATTTTCAATCATCAACATTAACCAATGCGGTTAGTTTAGTTGATAGTTATGATGGAAACCTAAATCGCACGGCAATAGCTACAGTATCTGCAACTGATAGTGAAAACAAAGTGTATATTATAGGTTTGAACGGAACTTATACAGAACCGAATCTTTATAAAGTGAGGGTATTGAGAAATGGCACAACTGGCTATACGCTACAATATGCTAAAGTTCAGGAAACTACCTTTAAAACTGTAAACATTTCAAAAAATGCCGATTTTAATTTAACGTTTGTATCACTAGGAAATAATAATGATGGTGTTGTAGTTAGCGCAGAACCTAAAAAAGCAGAGTGGGATTTTCATTGGAGTTACAGTACCTATAGATCTATAGCCAGTAACTCAGAATCCAATCCATATTTTTATCAGGATTTTATTACAACCAATAACTTAGGTGGTGTAAGCGCACTTCAATTTGAAGAAACAACTTCATTAACGTATACTACTTTTGCCGAAACTAATCTAAGTGGATTAACATTTTTAACTTCAAGAGATGTTATTGGGAGCAACTGGAGAGTAACAACAGGTACAGGAATCGTTAAAAAATATTTCTATTTAATAAAAGACAGTGCCGGTAACATTTACAAATTAAGATTTGTAAGCATGGGTGTTGGCAGCGATGGCGGAGAACGCGGCAAACCTGTAATTGAATATAAATTAGTTAAAAAAGGATAGAGATTTAATCTCTAAGTAAAATATGTTTTGTTAGTTGGATAGATGCTCCCCGCGATGGGGAGCTTTATCTTTTTACAGCCTTTGCCATTATCCCAAATTTTATAGCTTTACAAAAAGATTAAATAATGATAATAGAAAATACTTATTTTAACGGAAACGTTAAATCTCTCGGCTACGAAACTACAGAAGGAAAATCTACTATAGGAATTATAAATCCTGGTGAATATGAATTTGGTACAGCAGATAAAGAAATCATGCATATTGTTGAAGGAAAATTATCAGCATTATTGCCCAATCAAACCGAATGGCAGCATTTTGACGCACAAAACAGTTTTGAAGTTCCGGCCAATTCCAGGTTCAAAGTTAAAACAGAAGTACCTACAGCTTATCTGTGCCAGTACCGATAATGAAGTTAAAAATATAAAAACCTATAAGGTCTTTAAGACCTTATAGGTTTCTAAATATAACTTTCTAAAAAACTACTTCTTCCCTACCACCACTTCGGTAAAATCTTCCTTATTAAAATATTTAATGGCTAAAGTACGAATCTCTTCGGCCGTTATTGATTTTACTTTTTTAATGTAGTTTTCATAATAATCATAACCCAAGCCGAATAAGTGAATGTTTTTGAACTTATCTGCATGAGAAAAAACATTTTCTAAACTACCCAACATCGATCCGAGCATATAATTTTTAACTAAGGTTAATTCTTCTTCTTCAACCAAGTCATTTTTAAGCAATTCAATCTCCTTATAAATTTCAGTTAAGGCATCAGCGCAAACCTCAGCACCAACTTCAGTTGCGATAAAAAGATAACCCGCATCTTGTAAGGATGATATGCCAGAACCAATGCCGTAAGTATAACCCTTATCTTCACGAATATTATTCATCAGGCGCGAGCCAAAATAACCACCTAAAACAGTATTTAGAATCTGGAGTCCTGGAAAATCCTCGTGAGTACGATTAATGGCCAGCTTTCCTATTCTAATGGCAGATTGCAAAGCATCCGGACGATCTTTATAAATAGCTGTCCGTGGCAACAAGCTAAAGTTAAATTTATTTTTTACTGCTTTACCCAATTCCCAATTACGGCCAAATTGCTCATTTAGCAAATGAAAACTCGCCTCTTCAAACTTGCCGGAAACTACAATGGTACAATTATCCGGTGCATAAGCAGATCTAAAATAGCTAACTAAATCTTCGCGTTTTAATTCATCATAGTGTTTTGCCTGAATATCTACACCATAAGCCGTATCACCAAATAGCGCATGTGCAAACTCTTTCCGGGCAAGAATATCATTTTTTTGAAGATTTACCTGAAGTTTCTGTTTTTGATTTTGAATGTAAATATCAATCTCCCCTTGAGGAAACTGACTGTCGGCAAGTACATTTTTCACTATCGGTAATACCGACGCAAGGTGCTTGTTTAAGGTATAAAGCGTAACCGTAGAATGATCCTGAACATACTCTGTTTGAAAGAATGCACCATAAAAATCAATTTGTTCAGCAATATCTTTTGCAGATAATTTGCTGGTACCGTTATTTAACATGGCGCTAACGGCAATGGCTTGTAAGGGTTTCTCTACATTCCAATTCACATTATTAAATATGAATTCAATGCGCACTAAATCTTGTTCACCGGAGTAAATGGTATAAACAGGGATTTGATTATCTAAAGCCTGTTGAGAAGGCTGAATAAAATTAATTGTAGATACCTGCTTAAAATCAGGTGCTAATTGTCTGTTAAGCATGTTTTTCAGTTAAATAATATAAGGTTGATGATTTTTCTCTACCAAAAGTTTCATTTGAAATTCTTTTAATATCTTCTGCAGTTACTTTTAAAAACTCTTCAGCTTCCTGGTTTAATAATTCGGCATCGCCCAACAGTTCATAATAAGCCAAATTCATTGCCTTATCCAATAAACTCATTTCAGAAAACACCAATACAGATTCTACCTTATTTTTAACTTTAGTTAATTCTTTATTAGTAACAACTTCAGCTTTAAGCCTGTCTAATTCTGCCCAGATGGCTTTTTCAGCAGCCTCAATCGTTACACCTTCTACCAGCTTGCCTTCTACGATAAATAATCCGGCATCTAAACTACTTGAAATATAAGCATTGATATCACTAAATAATTTTTGGTCCTTTAAAAGGCTGTTGTATAAACGAGAAGATTGTCCGCGTGATAGAATGTCTGAAAGCAAATCAAACGCATAATAATCTGCATTTAATCTCCCTGGCATTTTAAAAGCCATATAAATGGCATTCAAGGGTACGTTTGCTTTTACCGTCTCGCTTCTTGATTCGGTCTGAATATCTTCCTGTATTAAATTCCGAACATACTTATCTCCTGCCGGAATAGGTTCAAACCACTTCTCGGCCATTTCTTTAACATCTGCTGTTTTTACATTTCCGCCAACCACTAAAATGGCATTCTGTGGGGTGTAATGTTTCTTAAAAAAAGCTTTCACATCATCCATCGTTGCATTTTCAATGTGCGAAAGTTCTTTTCCTATTGTCGCCCAGCGATAAGCATGTTTCTTGTAAGCTAAAGGACGCAGCTTTAACCAAACATCACCATAGGGTTGGTTTAAATAGCGTTGTTTAAACTCTTCGCTCACTACATTTCTTTGGGTTTCCAAGCTTTTTTCAGAAAATGCAAGGCTCAGCATCCGATCGCTTTCTAACCAAAAAGCTGTCTCTATATTCTCCGAAGGCAAGGTAATGTAATAGTTGGTGATGTCATTACTGGTGAAGGCATTATTTTCGCCACCAACCCGTTGTAAAGGCTCATCATAATTAGGAATGTTAACTGATCCGCCGAACATTAAATGCTCGAATAAGTGTGCAAAACCAGTTTTTTCAGGATCCTCATCACGGGCACCTACATCATATAAAATATTTAGAACTGCCATTGGTGTGGTTGGGTCTTCATGAACCAGAACCTTTAATCCGTTGGCAAGTGTAAAACGATTAAAATCTACCATAAGCAACAAAGATAACTGAATTGTTGAATTGCTAAATTCTTTGATTACTTAAACAGCAAATTGATTATTATTTTTTTTATGTCTCCTGTTTATTGATGCGAATATTGTTTGTAATTTTCTTATTACGTTTAATTATTTTACTTTTATAAAATATTAAACCACAACAATATGCTTACTTATGTTATAATATCCCTTATATTAATTGCAATAAGTCTTTTCTTAATCAATTTTAAAAGAGACAGTCCCTGGCGTAAAGACAACCATCAAACAGTAAGTTTTATAATCTCACTCATTTCTACTTTTACAGGATTATTTATTGCCTTAGCCGTAAATACTTTTCTGGATAACATTAATAAAAAGAATAACTTAATTAAGCTATTAAATACCACCAATTTGGCTATAGAAAACTGCCAGATGAAAACCAAAGGAATGTATTTGAATACTTCAAATGCCGGAGTTCCCTTAATTGAAATTTTAAAGAAAACGCCCGTTACATTGCCTAAATTATACCCACAACTTGAAACGAATAATTTGGTTAATGATTATTTTACACCAAATGCTTTTCAGGCTTATATTGTTTGTATAGATAACATGGAAACCTTTGTTAAAAACCTTGGCAATGACGAACAAACCAACAACGGTACTAAAATTGAAATCCTAACCAGTTATTTAAAATATTTAGAATTCGCTAAAAGTATTAACAATTTAGAGATTGAAAGACTTGGCGGAAGCCTAACAGAAAAACAAGAAACCGATTCTTTAAAAACAATAGTTAACCAATTTACAACCTCAAAATAACATGAAAAATATAATTTTAGTTTGCTTATTAGCCTTCAGTTTAACAGCATGTAATACCGCAACAAAGAATGAAGAAAAAATTGATTTCACTAAATCTTATGAAACTGCCGCACTGGCACTTACCGATGCCAAATTAAATTATGATGCAGCCGTGGCCAGTAATGATACCACAAGAATAGCAGCCGCAAAAGTACAGTTAGAAACTGCCAAAACAACATATTTAAAAAGTAAAACCTATTATACCGCAAATGGTGGTATAGTAAAAACAGAAGATGAGCAATTGCTTGCTAAAACAAATACAGCTTTAGGTAAACCTGCTAATGATACAACTACCGTAGCCGTGCAGCCAACAGCAGAAACGAATAAATCATTGAGTAATTTAGAACAAACGCCAGTAGCTGTTGCAGCCAAAAAGCTTTTAGATAGTAGTAAACTAAATGCCAACAAAAAAATAAAACAAGTTTCGAGCGCGATAACCACTGGTGAAAACACCGTTAAACATGTTTCAGATGCAGTTAACACTGGCCAAAATACAGTTAAAAGTAATGTAACAAAGGCCAATGAAAGTTTAACAAAGGCTAGCGACAGCACAAAAAAGCGTTTAGAAGAATTAAAAAAACAAGGAAGCGATTTGCGAAACCTGTTTAAACGTAATGCAGATACAAACTAAAATAATGAGGGCTGGCTTGTTTTTTTTATAAAACTGTGATTATACTGCTACTTATTTCGAGTATTTTTGCTTTATGAATACAGCCGATTTACTGCAACGGGCCCTACATTTTGATTTTTTAACACAAGAAGAAGGTGTATACTTATACCACCATGCCGACACTGCATCGTTGATGTTTGTTGCGAATGAATTAAGGAAAATTCAGGTTCCGAGTGGTAAGGTAACCTGGCAGATAGATAGAAATGTAAACACCACCAATGTTTGTATTGCTAATTGTAAATTCTGTAACTTTTTTAGAAGACCTGGTCATGATGAAAGTTATATCACAGATATTGAAACTTATAAAGTAAAAATTGAAGAAACTTTCCGTTTAGGCGGCGATCAGTTATTACTTCAGGGTGGCCACCATCCAGATTTGGGTTTGAATTTTTATGCGGATCTATTTAGAAAATTAAAAGAACTATATCCTGATTTAAAGCTTCACGCTCTAGGTCCACCGGAAATTGCACATGTTGCAAAACTGGAAGGCATTAGTCATACAGAAGTTTTAAGAGCGTTGAAGGATGCAGGAATGGATTCGCTTCCGGGCGCAGGTGCAGAAATTCTGAATGACCGAGTTCGCCGTTTAATCTCTAAAGGGAAATGTGGTGGACAAGAATGGCTTGATGTGATGCGGGCTTGTCACCAATTGGATATTACTACATCAGCAACCATGATGTTTGGACATGTAGAAACCATTGAAGAACGTTTTGAACACCTGGTTTGGATTCGCCAGGTACAAAGTGAAAAACCAGCCGATGCAAATGGTTTTCTAGCCTTTATTCCATGGCCTTTCCAAGATGATGGAACTTTACTAAAAAGATTACGCGGCATTAGCAATAACGTAACAGCGGATGAGTATATCAGAATGATAGCTCTAAGCAGAATCATGCTTCCTAATATTAAAAACATTCAGGCAAGCTGGTTAACTGTCGGAAAAACTACTGCACAGCTATGTCTACATGCAGGAGCAAACGATTTTGGTTCAATTATGATTGAAGAAAATGTGGTTTCTGCTGCAGGTGCGCCACATCGTTTTACAGCAAACGGCATTCAGCAATCTATTAAAGCAGCCGGTTTTGAGCCACAACTACGTGGACAAAAGTATAATTACCGTAATTTACCCGAACATTTAGAAGAACAGGTGATTACTTATTAAAACCTTCAGAAACCTATCAGGTGTTTTAAGACCTGATAGGTTATACTTAGCTTTTTAATCTCAATTAACGATTCACTTTTAGCTTTTTACCAGCTAAATCTTCCCAACGGTAAAAATGAAAGGTTTTATCATCACTCATTGCCACCAGTAAACCATGTTTAAAATCAGCATTTAGCGGTACAGAAACCACATCTATTCCATCGGTTTGGTTGGCTGAATATTTTATGGTCGTTAATAATGGGTGCTCATTTTTAGCATCACCCTTGCCCGTTCGTCCATATACTTTCAACTGTCTGTCACCTTGATCAGATACCAATATATAGCCCTTGTTTCCAGCGGTTTTATAAATGGCAACACCTTCATTATCTACCGCAAAATCACCTTGTCCAAAAAGCGCCAGTTCATGGTTGCCTTTTTCAGGGTCTGCATAATATTTTCGTACGCCAAACTGCTCATCGCAGTAATACACAAAACCCAATTCATTATCTACTGCAATTGCCTCAATTTCTTTTTTGCCACTATAGCTTCCAAACTTTCGCACTAAACTTGCCTTCACATTACCTTTTCCATCATCTGTTAATAGATATTGCCACAAATATCCACCCTCTTTAGGACCAGATTTACGGCCAACAATGGCATAAATTTGCCCTTTAGGATCAGTATACATCGAAATCCCCATCAAGTCGCGAAACTCGGTTCCAGTTTCACCAACAAAAACCGGAATACCACCACCGTCAACAGGTTTCATATCGGGCAAACTGTATATCCGCAATTTATGGGTATAGCGTTCAGTGGTTACGGCAATATCCGTTTTTTTACCACCAAGGTTTAAACCATAGGCAATATCAACATTATCAGGCCGTTTTAAACCCTTAACAGTTTTCGATTTTATAATCTTTCCTTTCAGGTCAAAAACATACAATCCACCATTGGTATCTTTATCAGTACCAATTACTAAAGATTTGGCAGGTTCGGCCGGATTTACCCAAATAGCCGGGTCATCTGTATCAAAATCAACAGGATCAGATACATATAACGGTTTTACTTCATTATTATTAATTTGCTGTGCCCCACCATTACAAGAAATGGTTAAGCTTAACACCGCAACAGAGGCGATGTAAATCAAGTTTTTATGCTTCATTTTTATTATTTTGTGCCATATGCACCAATAAATGTAGATGGTGCTGGTGATGTATAAGTGATACCGTTTTTCATGACAATGCCTGCCTGATGGTGACGGGTAAAGTTGGTGATTCCTTTGCTCAAAGCTGGTGAATTTCCTTGCAAATGGAAATCCCAGGTGGAATTAAAATCTGAATTGTTTAAAGATGTGTTTAAAGGATAGTTTACAAACTTAGGGTCGTTATCGCCCGCAACAGTTCCAATTATGTCATTTTTACCGCCAACAATATCGCCTTTAGGCTGAAACTGATTCACTGTAACCTGGTCAAAACCATAATACCAGTTATTGCTGTATACAGAACGAGCATCTTCTGGCTTTTTCGGATCTCTTTTAATACCAAAACGGGTATTGGCAAAAAGGTTATTGTATAAATCTGCACGCACAGTGCTTTCCAACCATACTGAACCACCTTTCGCGGTTGGTCTTCTCCAGCCTGTATTTACCATGGTATTGTTATAAGCAATGATATAGGTTTGCGGTACCTTATCACCCGTATTGGAAAGTTTTAAGGCATTTGTGTTGGTGCTATAAATCAGATTATAAGCGATATCAGCCAAACATCCCGATTTAAAGTTCATCGCCTCGCCACCAGTTACTCCAGTAGTGTAGAAAACATTGTTGGCAAAAATGATTTTTCCACCTTCTATATAGGTACAATCTTCCTGAAGGTTTCTGAACACGCTATTTTGCACCACTAGTTTGCCTTTGGCATTAGCAAACCATAATGCAGGGAGGTTTTCGCCCGCTACGGCTTTATAAAGTCCCATTTTTACAGAGGTTGATGCATCGGAAGTGGTTGAACCTGCGTATTCAATTATAGTATGATCAAGCACCAGTTCCTCACAGGTTGGCCCGGCCAGTATGCCTCCCCAGAGTTTACCAAATTTCTTCTGCGGGGTTTTGTAAAATTCATTCACGGTAAATTTAATCGGGTTATCTGCCGTTCCCAAGGCATATAAATTTCCTTTTACCACAATTTCAGGTTTGGCCACGGTATCCATTAAAATGGTTACGCCTTCTTCAATAGTAAGCGATTTACCCTCTGGAATAATGATATCCCCTTTGATTACCTGCGTACTTCCTTTTGCCCAGACACCTGAAACTTCACCAATGGCCGAACCATCAACAACGGAAGTGTCTACATCAATATTGGCCTTTTCACATCCTGCAAGGGCCAGTACCAAAAGGATGAATAATTTAAAAATCTGATTCGATTTCATATTTTTTGTTTTAAAATTTCGATTAGTTAAACTTATATCTGAAGCCCAGTAAATAACTCTGACCATAGTAATCACTTCTAATGAGTGTCCGCCCGTCTTTGATTAAATCTTCATTGATTTTATCATTCTCTGGATTGGTACCTTTAATGAATAATTTAGTTGGTGTATTTAAAATGTTGTTTGCCTTTACAAATATGCTGATGCCACCTTTAAAACGTTTCTCGGCTGACGCATCCATCTGTACAAATCCTTCCTGCCATAAATCATTGTTGAGGAATTGTGAAACGGTATTGATTCGTGGACCTGTATAAGCACCAGCTACCTGCGCATCCCAACCTTTTTTAGTATCCTTAAACAATAAAGAGAGGTTTCCAATATGTTCAGACTGGCCGAAAAGTGGTCTTTCCTGATCTACTGAAAGTGCCTTAATATCACCGGTAAGCGGGTCAATGCTTCGGGTTGTTTTTGGCGTAGTAATGCGAGAATGCGTATAGGTATAATTTGCTTTTACCCCTATCTTGCTGAAATACTTGATATAATCTACCTCCGCTCCATAGTTATGCGCTGTGCCGAAATTTCCTGGGGTATAATAAATATCTTGTCCACGAGTGGCATCGGCCTGAAAAGTATATTCAATAGGATCTTTGATCTTTTTATAAAAAGCACCAACCATAAACTGCTCTGATGCACCAGGGAAAAGCTCATAGCGTAAATCAAAGTTATCGGCCAAGGCACGTTTCAGATTTGGATTACCTCGCTCCTGAAACTCTTCATTCACTACCTTTCCAGGTACAATTTCATAAAAGCCAGGGCGATTAAGGGCCTTGTAATAAGAGGCATGCAATTGTGCTTTTTCGGTTAAAAAGTATTTTGCCGCTAAGCTCGGTAAAACATCAGTATATACTTGTGATCCTTTTGGAAATGTTTCACCGGCAGGGAAAAGCAAGTTATACCCCTGGTTGGTATGTTCAACTCTGGCACCACCTACCACTTCAAGCTTTGATGAGCTATATTTGAACATCCCATAACCTGCACTAATTTTTTCTGATGCATCATAGGTTAAGGGATTAGCCACCGCACCCGTTGGGTTGGTTACAATTAAACTCAAATCAGTATAGTTCTGAAAGTCTACACCATAAACACGGCCTGCATCGGCAGCACCTGGTGCAAGGGTATAATTATTGAAGAAGCTGCTGCGCTGTTTATCGCGATATAATCCACCAGCCATTACATCCAGTTTGTTATTTCCAATATTTAAACGGTAAGTGAGATCTAAATAGCCAGCTAAATCTTCATCGGTATTGCGTTCCCACCTGCGGTTTACCGGAGAAGTATTTACTAAAGTTGTTCTGTTACTTTGAAAGTTCTGCTGTAAGCCATTCAGGCTGATACTGGTATTATCCGGTACATCATTTTTGGCTGAAGAATAAACCGCCGACCACTGCACCTTAAATTTATCATCAAAGAATTTATGATCACCATGCAAAGTACTGTTGTAAATCTGTTGTTCAGTTAAACGGCTTCGAGTATTATAAACTAATTCGGCATTACCAGCCGTTGGATTGTAAACACTATTGTATGTGGTTGTCACCGCATCTCTTAGCTGCTGATTTTTTAGATTAACGTAAACATTGTAAAGCGTTAACTGGTGGTTTTTATTGAAAACATAATCTACCTTTCCATGCAAACCAGTACGTTGTTGCTGCTCTGAAAATTCACGGTAACTTTTACTGGTAATCACCGCATAAGCATCTGTTCCGGTAACAGCGTTATTATAAAAAGTACTGTTGCTGCCGCGATAAGTATTTTGATAACTTCCGGCCAATACTACGCCTAACTTACTATCTAAAAACCGCTGACTTAAAGATAAACTCCCAATAAGATTTGGTGCAGGGCTTTTGTATTTATAATCTAGTGTTCCTTTAGTGAAATCGTTTTGAGTAGCATTATAGCTTTTTCCATTACGTTCGTATGGCGATTTATATTGAATATCTGAAGCATTGTAACTTGCAAATTTCCGGTCGAAAAACAACTGGCTGTAGCCAGTAGCCAGATTAGCATTTACCTGAAACTTGCCTGGAGCATTTTTCATGACCATGTTAATTCCACCTCCAATGGCATCGCCTTCTAAATTTGGCGTAAGTGTTTTATAAACTTCTAACCGATCAAGTAAATCAGAAGGAAAAAGATCAAGCGGCACATAGCGATACTTATTATCAGGACTTGGAATTTTCACTCCATTTACTAATGTGTAATTGTATCGTTTATCCATCCCCCGAAGAATGGCATATTGTCCGTCGCCATTGCTATTCCGCTCAATGGATACTCCGGACACACGCTGCATTACATTCGCCACGGTTAAATCTGGCGAAATTTCGATTGATTTACCAGAAACAATATTCATAATCTGTGTGGCATTTTTCTCCAGTCTGCGGGCACCCTGATCTGTTGAGCTCACCGGGTTTGATTTGATGGTTATATCATCCAGACTTTTAGAATCACTTTCCAGATAAAACTTTAGGTGCTCATTATCTTCCTTTTCTACAGTAAAGGTTTTAGTAATGGTTTTATAGGTAATGTAACTCACACTGATGGTGGCCGGGCCTGTGGCTACTGCCTTAAATTCGAAAGTTCCATCAAGGCCCGTATTGGTTACCCGCCTGGGGTTTTCCATCACCACTGTAGCACCTACAATTGCCTCTCCGGTTTGCTTATCGTAAACGTGTCCTTTTATTTTTGTTGCATTGGCTGTGCCCGCACAAAAGAGAACAAAAAACAGAATTTGTAATAGTTTATTCATTGCGTTGATATGGTCTTTTATTATCGACGGCACAAAGGTGTATACCCTAATTTACAACAGAAAATTAATGGAGTTACATAAAGGCAACAGCGTTACAGCTACCATAAACCAAAAGGCAACAGTATTAAATAAAATATTGATTTTCAATAAATTAACAACACACTTAAACTCCGTTATGCTTTTATTACTGTTACATTAACAAATTGTTAAGTCCTAAAAAGTGATGAAAATGCATATGAAATATATCAAGAATGTAACGCTTAAAGTGCTTGTATAAATGCAGAAAGGTTATCGCCTTGAACCAGATTAAGTTTCCTCCGCAACCTGTATCTTGATACTCTTAAACTATCAGTAGATATACCGAGCAAAGTAGCAATATCAGTAGAATCAAGGTTCATTTTCAATAAAGCAATCAAGCGCATATCTGCAGAAGTAAGTTCATTGCTGAATTTTTTGAGGTTTTCCAGAAACTGATGGTGTACCTGTTCAAAAGCTTGGGTAAATTCTTTCCAGTTACGTTCGTGATTAAAGCTTTGATTAATCTCCGTCAGGATTTGATTCATTTGCTTTTTCTGATCTCGCTTATCATCCTTTACCATCGCCTGCAAAGTGGTACGCAGGTTTTCAAGAAACTGATTATGCTTGATGAGATTTAAAGTGTGATTAGATAATTCCCTACTCTTTACCTCAAGCTGTTGTTTCAGGTTTTGCTCTTCCAGCTGAAGATTCTTCAACTCCAGGCTGGTTAAATCATGTTCAATATCCTTCTGCTTAGCCAACATCTGCTGATCACGAAGTTTGAACCGCTGCCTGCTGAAAACAACAAAACCAAGTGTAACCAAGAGTATAACCACAATGGTAGCTGATGCAGCGATAATGCGGTTAACTTTTTTATCGTTTTGCAGCTTATTAATTTCATCAGATTTTTTATTGATATCATAAAGCACCTGTAAAAAGGCAACCTGCCTGGCTCCATCTTCAGAATATAAATCCAACGTATATTTATAGCCCAGTTTAACATAATGATAGGCACTATCCATCTGGTTCATCAATTCATAAGCTTTGCCCAAGTCTCTGCAGCACGATGCCAACTGATAAATATTGCCCATTTTGCCTGCTAAATTTTTAGCAGCTTGTGTTTGTACAATGCTTTCCTTGTACTTGCCCGTTTTACGTAAAATGTCTCCCAGATTATTAATTACTTCAATACTCCCAATCTGGTTCTTATTCTTTTGATAGAGGTTGAGTGATTTTTTAAAATTAACATCAGCTAAATCATACTTTTCTAAATCTTCATAAATGCTTCCAATGTTTTCATAAATTTTTGCTGCGCCCGCTTGATCGCTAGTTTTTTCGCTCAGCTTTAAAGCAATTTTTTGATAATAAAATGCCCGATCATAGTTTTGTCGCTTTTCATAAAGCTGTCCAATATGCCCATATACGGCAGATTGGCCACTTACATGCTGCAAATACTGGTATATTTTTAAAGCAGAGGTATAGTATTTTAAGGCCTTATCGGGTTGTTTTACATAATAATAAAGTACACCAATATCGCATAGGTTAGCCGCCAGCAGCAGCGACTGATTAGATGTATTAAAAATTTTATCTGCTTTCAGAAAAAATTCTAATGACTGTCGGAAATGTCCCTGAACATAACAAACCTTCCCCATTTGCTGCAGACACTTCCCCTCTAAAATAACATCGCCATTTTCTATAGACTGTGCATATATTTTCTTCAGTTCAATAAGCGATTCAATTGGCTTTTTAGTGTCCTGATCAAAAAAAGGTAATGGTTCTGCTTCCTGGCTGTAAACCTTGGAAGCTGAAAATATGAACAATAAACAAATCCAAAAATATTTAATCATGCTAAAGGCTGGTTTTTCAGCAAAGTAAGCGCTTGCATGTTAAATTAAGGTTAAGCAAATGCCTTGATCAGGAACACTTTTCTTACGAAGTTTTGATGGAATGGTGTGTTGGGAGAACCTTGTCAGGCTTAATAGAATTAGAGGATTAAAAATCCTCAGTGAAATGAATCGGGATAAAAAATCCCGACCAACACCGAGGAAGTTTAAAACCAGTTAGTCCGGAAATTTTTTCCGGACTTGTATATCTATGGATTGCTAATCCATCATAATAAAAAAATGTTTAAAAGATTCCTGCTGAACTAAGGCTGATGGTATTTAAAATCATTTGGGCATATTTTAAATGGTTAATCACAATGTAGAACCAGAAAAATGGAACCTGTTAATGATTCCACTGATTTAAGTAACAAATTACGGAAAAAGAATTGATTAGCTTTTACTTCGTTTAATGGTCATGCGCTTAGCCAATCTGTTCTGTTTTTTCTCTTCATCACCCAAAATTATTCCCCAGGGTTTCAAACTTTCTATCCTGTCGAAGATAATTTTTAAAACCGCAATTACCGGAATAGAAAGAAACATACCTGATATACCCCACAACATTTCTCCAACAATTACACCCAATACCGTAATTAAAGCATTAATTCTAACTTTAGATCCTACTACAATTGGCAGCAATACATTACTATCAATCAGGTGAATAATGACCAATGTAACCACTACTAATATCACTTTAGTTAACACAGCTGCCGTGGCAAAAGTGATCAGTGTACTTAATAAAAGGGCTACAAAAATCCCTATATAAGGAATAACATTTAGAATCCCTGTGATTAACCCAAGCAGGATGGCATATTTAATTCCCAATGCCCAGAAAATAATGCTAACGGCTGTTGCTACAATACCCATTTCAATTAAGAGGCCAATAATATATTTTCTGATGATGTATTGCACCTGCTCAATGATATCATAAACCAGTTGCTTATTCTCTTCCAGAAACACTGATACCAAGAACTTCATAATCAAGCTACGGTATAAGAGAAAGAAAAAGGTGTAGATAAAAGTGAAAACCAGAAACAGCAAAATAGAAGATAGTGAAAGTACTGTTGCGCTAACCACTGTAGTGCTGGAAGCAAGTGCTTTAGTTGTGGCGGTATGTACATAATTGAGTTGGTGAGCTGCATCAATATTAAAGCGGGCATCAATCCACTGTTGAAGATTTGAAATTGAAACACCTAACTGCGCTTTAAACTGTGGCCAATCTGAAGCAAGATTACTCAGCTGTGAACCAATTAAATAAAGAACCAGGCAAATGATGCCAAGCATAAGAATAACAGATAGCATTGAAGCTGCACTTCTTGGCAAATTAAAACGTCTTTCGAAAAAAGAAGCCATTGGCAAAAGCAAAATAGAAAACAAGCAAGAAAAAATTAGTGGCGAAAGAATTTCTTTGGCTATAATTACCAGATAACCAAAGGCAATCAGGCTAACCAGCACACACATGGTTTTTACATAAAATGGGCGCTGTGAAAATTTAATATCCATAACGATAGCTTAATATTAAGGAAGATTTTTAAATTATATTATTGTATAAAAATTACTGTAAAATATTTATGTAGGAACATTTTCTTCATCCAATACCTGAGGATCTTTCTCCTGAGGTTTCGCAATACGTTTCAGTATATACGATAAAATCATTGCGAAAATGACATAAGCCACAAAAATTAAATACCCCGGTTGCAGGCTACTGTTATTTTCAGTTACCGTTTTTAAAGGCCCGGTATCCATATTCAAGTTAGAAAGCTGACTTTTTAAAATACCATTTAAACCAATATAAGTCATAGCAACACCTACCACCATTACATCTGCCATATCCCATTTGCCAGATTCAAAAGCCAGGTAACGTACCACCTTATTTTCTGCAAAACGATCACTCCCCCATACATGCATTCCCTTCCCTAAAAGTCTTAAAACAGGTAGAATAATAACGAAAAGCATTAACAAGGCACCAACCAAAATCGAATCTGGTTTAGGTTGTTTCATTAGCGTTTCAATGATTCCTAAAATACTTTTGCTTTGAAAAAACAGGACCTGATTAGTGAATGCTATATTTTCATCCAGGAGCTTAAAATTTAAAGTGGTTATTCTGGCATCCACCTCAATAATAGTGGTGGTAATTCCCGAGCCTAATAGTACAATGGCAAACAAAAGAGACATAATGAAAAGTGTGGTTTGCAATCTGGTCTTTTTCCTTAGAATTAGCCAAAGTACCAATGCCACAAGCACACAACCCAACATGGCATAAGCATAATTATATGTTAAGGTATGGATAGCACTCAAATGGCTTTTAATGGATTTATCGAAATCAGCTGCATTTGAAACCTGGTACTTAGCAAACATCTGGCGGGTCATGGCATTTTTAGCGATTTCAGTTTTGTCATAGGTTTGATCCTCCAATTGATCCATTTTACTGTTGGCAATTCGCTTAAGCCTCTTTTTACTTGCAGGGCTATTGATCTTAGTGATGATCGTTTTAGAGAAGACCGGAACCAGGGCATAGAGTTCATCCTCATCTACAAAACTATTGAAAGCCAACTTCTTAAGCTTTCCACCTAAACTTTTTTGAGGTTTATTAATCTGTGCTACCGTTTTATTAATCAAACCATTCAACTGATCGGTAACCTGTGCCTGTAATGCCACTTTTTGTTTAGCCGTCATACTAAAACCATTCACCTGTTGCCCAACTACAGCAGAAATTTTCTCCCGCCATTGGTCAACAGAGAAAATACCAAAAGTAATGCTGTTGACCACGCTGTAATCTTCTTTAATCTGCTCTTGTTCAGCAGAAATGGTGTGCAGGCGATAGCCGAAATAGCTTTCACCGCAAAGCAAAATCCCAAGGCTGGCAATAAGCAGAATATTGGCGACTGTGGTTTTCTTTTTGGCTGGTTGTTGAATATGATTTGTCAATGCTGATGGAATAAGATGTTAGAAAAATACCTTTTAACTGAATTAATGTGAATCGTGTGGCGTTATAAACTTCAGAATAGTAGAGAGCGTCAATCCATATAACACGAAACTGATAAAGATGATATAGCCGGGCTGAAGCGCAGTGTTATTTGTAGTGATAATCGTAAGGAAATCACTATTGATATGCAGACTTTTTAATTGAGATTCCAGCAGACCATTCAAGCCGATATACGTCATAAGTATCGCGATTACAATCACATCTGCCATGCTCCACTTACCCGATTGAAAAGCAAAATACTTTATAAACCTGTTTTCAGCCAACTTTCTGTTGCCCAACAAATGAATACCGGTTGAACTCAATTTCATAACAGGAAACAATACACTAAAAATAAGTATTAAAACACCCACCAGAATGGAATCTATTGCCGATTGGCCTATTAAAACCAGCACCACATCCATAATACTTTTACTTTGAAAAAAGAGTACCTGGTCTTTAAATACCACATGTTCGCCAAGCAACATAAAATCGAGCGATTTAATTCTGGCATCTACCTCAATCATAGAAGCCGTTAAACCCACCGCTAATAAAATGAAAGCAAAAAGCAAAGACATTACAAAAAGCGTAGTATGTAGTTCAGTTCGTTTTCTAAAAGCCCACCAAAGCGATAACACCACTACAATACAACCTAGCATACCAAAGCAATAGCCATAAGTAGATTTTCTAATGTCGGCCAGGCTGGTATTGAATTTCTGATTCAATTCTGCTGTAGAAGTTACATGGTACTTTTTATACATACCTCTGGTGGTCATTTCAATAGCCGTTAAAGTACTATCAATGGTGCCGGTACGCTCCATTTCTGTAAACTTACCCATCGCCATTTTACTCATCTTTTTTTTATTGGCAGCATTATCTACCTGAGCAATGATGGTTTTAGCAAAGGCTGGGGCTTGTGCTTTAATCTTATCTTTATCAACAAAGGTATTGATCACAAACTTTTTGATCTTTCCATCCACGGTTTTTTTAGTCTTATTTACTAAAGCCTCAGCCTTATTGATCAAAGCTATAATCACCTGTTCCACTTCGGTTTGAAGTTCCTTTTTCTGACTCTTAGTCATGGTAAAATTGCGCACCTGATGATTGATGATTGCAGCTACCTTATCATGCCATTGCCCTACAGAAAAAAGACCATATGTAATGTTATTGATGTTGGAATAATCCTTTTTAATATCTTCCTGGTTACTGGAAAGCACATGTAATCTATAGGCAAAAAAGCCCTCTACACAGAGTAAAATGGCAAGAAAAAAGATCAGCAGGATTCTGGGTACAAAAGATTTTGTTCCTTTAAGGGCTTTTGGTGTTGTTGTCAATTCTTTAAATTTAAGTTTGTTGGCTGTACGGATAGTTAGTCTGCAAGTTAAAACTGGTGATCAATCAAAAATGTATTGTTCTGAATAAATTGGTTACTGGCAAGTGGCTGGTATGGATAAATTGCATTTTTAATCTTCCATATTCCATTTAATATTGGTTAAATTAGATAGCTTAACAGCGAATGTCCAAGATGGTTTTACCAAATGGATAATATAGTTTAAAGGAGTATGATTTTTAATTACGTTTAAATCAAGCATTCTAATAATACTTGTCGCTTATTTACCACATCTCACTGGCCTTGAGCAGATAACGAATTCATTCTACATCAGGTTGAAGCGGAATAAAAATAGATGCTTAAAACTTTCCCTGTGTAAATTAGCCTGAAAGTAAGTATGTTTGATGATATGCTTTCAACTTTCAAACTTAAAACACTGCTTGAAAACCCATTATTGGTTATCGCAGAAATTGCTTCAGATAGTCCATCAGCTCTAAACGCTCCTATAGAAAATAATTGGATTCTTCTGGAAAAATCATCTGGTAAAATTACCAGGTTAACACAGCAAGTAAAAACAAGCACCTCAAAGTACAATTTCTATGAAGGCCAGCTTAGGTTAAATGCTACAACAGGCAATTTCCTGTTCAGGCATGGGCTGAAATGGGAAGTTCTTGATCTGAATATTGAAAAATCGCTTGATGAAGATTTAACGGAAATCATTCAGCAATTTGTTGATCTATTTACCGACCATGAACTCCTTTCTTTAGCTGCATGTCCGGCGTTAGATTTTGGTTATGAAATTATCCAAAATGGTGATCAGGCTAATCCCAAATCTTTTAAACTTTCCATTAAATTTGTATTCAATCCTGCCGGGCATTTCTCTTTTGATCCAAATGCATCAGAAGTTAAAAATAATAAAGAAGTTGCCATTCGTGATGCACAATATGTATTAGAAAGTTATGAATCCATCCGTACGCAAATTTTAGCACCAGATATTGAGATTACAGTATCCAACACCTTAAATCCAGGCCAACTCATCTCGCTTAACAATCATCTTGCGGATGAAAATAATGGCTTCTCAGATTTTTTAACCCATGCAATCGAATGGATTACCAATTTTATTGCTCAACCAGACGAACAGAATCTTTTTGCAGCTGATCATGAATCACTTCTTTCAGTTACTTCCATTTATTGTATATGGAACAGCCTTCAGGAGTTGAGTAATCCACAAAAACTATTTCCATTGGAGGTTCATCTGCTTACACGGAGAAAACTAAGCTACCCGCAATCTCAGCATCAATTAGTTGATTCTGCAAAGCCAGGTGTAAATACTGGTATTGAAGAAAACATGACTATTGTAACACCTTTTCACTTAATCAACCTATATGGGATGGAAGGGCCAGATCAACAGATTTCTGCACTGGAGCAATTTACCCACGAAGTAGAAAATGCATTGACTCCGATGGATGTTAAATTGGCCTTATCGGTTCCTGAAGAGGGCTCTAGTCTTACTGATGGTAAGTTTAACCAATTGTGGTTAATGAGGATGAGAGATCTACTCGATCATTGTCATACACCCTCCAATTCCATAAAAGATTTGGAACATCAATATTATTCTATTGCGCCATTCTCCACTACGCTTTTAAGTTCAAGTACCGTCGAAATTTATTCTTTTGAACATTATTTGGGTCAAACAAATACCAGCACCTCTTATCAACTCACAGATATTGATCTTGAAACATTAATGGATAGATTTTTGCATGATTTACAGCGCATGCGTAGCAAACCTGTACTGGAGGCATTGGCTTTGATTGATGGGCAGAGCAATGAAATTCCTTCTAAACACATCGGTTATCTGCAGCAACAAGTAACTGAACATCTTGCTGATCGGATTGTTACACAGCTCAGACCACTGGTAATCATTCCTGATGCTAAAACCACTAAAATTACAGGGACTGAAAAATTTAAAAAGGCCCTTTTAAATGATCTGCATCGCACTTATACCTCAGCTTTTCTATTACCTGTAAACATTAAGCCACTCCCTTACGATCAGTCTGCAGAATCTTATCTTCCATTAGCATTTACAGCATCTTCTACCCTAATTGATACTGCTTACGACAATCCAGATGAGAGTTTGAATGATGTCATAAAAATTCCGGGAGTTGCTTTAGAAAGCAATATTGAGCAGCATGATTCTTATGTTGCCTATACAGATGCTGACTTGCGTAAGCATTCCTCCATTGGGATAAAGTTTGATTTTGATGTTAAACAAATCAAGATCACCAATACCGCCCCAGATCCGGATCAACCTGCTATAAACTCTGAAAATATAGGATGGTTGAATCTGATTTTGCCCGGCGATGCATTATCCGGTTTATCACTGGAAGAGACAATTCCGAATCCAGTGAAAAAATATCCTGATCCGGTAATGCTAATTCGTCAGGCATTTTTCAACGAGCCCTATCAAGAAAAAAGTAAAAAGCCGGATATAGCGGCAATACTTTCTACAGGATTTGCCATTGAATATCAATTGAATGAATTTCACGCACAGGATACCCATCAGTTTGAAATAACTTTTAATAGCCTTGATGATCAATCAGCACCATTAAAAGTTCATCCTTCAATTGAGCCGGCTTTAGAAACCTTTCTTCATAAAATATTTCAGTTTAATATCGTTTCGGCTCAATTTCTGGCTTATTTTGAGCAGGAAATCCCCAAAGTTCATCAGGATATCACCACAGCTGAAGTTCCGACGCTACAAAAATTGCTTAAAGCATTCTGGAACCTGGCAGGTGAAGTCGTATCTGTTTGGCCAGCGGTAAATGATATTTCTAATCCTGCCCCATCATTATCTTCATCCGTTAGCTATACGAAGATCAGTTTCCAGGTGAGGGAACGTGCATCAATTCATCCAAACGAAGAAGCCCTTTTCGAATCTGTGATTTCTGACTGGAATAATGAAATATCTGACTATAACTTTTTCTTGCTCCCAGAACTTGAAGGCTGGATGGCAGAACCTCAATTATTTACTGATGATACAGCAATAACGCCTATACCTATGGAAAAAGAGGGCTCAAAACAAATTGCTGTCCGCTATTTCAATACATCAGGCAATGAAAAAAAATATCTTTCTTTTGAACAGGGTGTGGAGATCATTTCCCGCCGTATAACACTTTACAAACTGAACTTGCCTGGAATACAAAATGCAAACACCTCTATAGCTATATTAAGAAATGAAGGTTTGAATAATCGTTTAGCAATAGATAAGCATTTTGTATATCAGGCACAACCCATCAGCTTTGCTCATGCAGCTGTGCCAAATAAAGTAATCAGTGAAAATATTAACTGGCCAGATCTTGCACCTCCGCAATACCTGGTGGCTTACATTAAAAATATTTTTGAGCTTCTTTCTACGCCACCAAACCCAGGGAATCTCCCACTCTTCATTCAAATAGAGATTCAACTGAAAACGAAACTTTTAGCTGATGATTTTTCTCCTGAGACCAGCATACCTATCCTTATGTTCCCTCAAAATAAATTTGAGGATGGACCAATTAACGAAGCGTTATCTAAAGCAATTAGTGAAGCAATATTAACCTGGTTTTCTACGAATAGGCCAGCTATAATCCTTTCTACATTATCGCTTTCTATTCAGATCTTTGGTGATACCAATCAGAATCGAGTACCTTTATTTGTTTTGGAGAATATCAGGCTTAATATTGCCAATATACCAGATGTTATTAATGCAGTAAAAAACTAAAACTTATCTAAATATTGGCCAGAAAATTTCCGGCCAATATTTTTTAGCATAAAATTATTTAAGTGTATTCATTACAAAGCTGGCCAGCTTTGTAATACTTTCTCCTAAACCAGCACTTGAGGTATCGATGGTTAAAGCCACATTTTTAGGCTCTTCAAATACGTCGTTAACACCAGTCAGGTTATCAAGCTTATCAGGGTCTCCATCAGGTAGCAATGCACGTTTATAAAGTCCTTTGGTATCTCTTTGTAATAGAATATCTAAGTTGCAGTAAATATAAACAAGTTCAGCCCCGCAGGTCTCTTTTAACACCGCTCTTCCTTCCTCATAAGGATTAATCACCGCAATAATAATAACATCATATTCTTTAGACAATCCAGAAGCAAGTTGTCCTAAGCGCCTTACGTTTTCTATCCGGTCTGCTTTGGTAAAACCAAGATCGGCACAAAGCGTTTTACGATAATAATCTCCATCCAAGATCTTAATTTTTCTGTCTAGACATGATGCCTGAAATGCATCTGAAATACTGGTTTTACCCGCTCCAGACATCCCTGTAAATTGTAAAATTAATGCCATACCTTATTAAGAGAAATGATTGATAAAAGTAGAATAAGCTTTTTCAGCTTCAGGATGAGAAAATCTATCTACAGGTTTTTCATCTTTAAAAAGTTGATCAGGGTATTTGCTGTGCCGGGTCAGGCGCTCTGTAATGCGGGTATTCATAGGCAATGGAAGGTTGATAGATTTAAAAAAATAATCTACCATTTTGTCAACCCCTATTCCGTAGTCAAAAAAATAATTTAACTGGTGCTTTTCCTGGCAGATCACAGATAATTTGATATAGAATTCTTTTAACACTTCTGCAGTGTAAAGGCCTGACTGTGCATTAAATTCATCTCTATACTGAACATTAAGTAAGTTTGCATCAATCAATCCCGGAACCATGTGAATACCAGGGCGAAGCTGATGGGAGGCAATTACCGCATTAGGTTCTCTGGAAATGAAAAAGAAAGGAATATCCGGAAAACAAGCCCGCAAAATAGCATAATAATGGATATGCCAGCTATCCAGTTTAATAAACATATTCTGATACTTCACATTTCTTTTCTGCCCGAGAAGTTTAATCGCAGACTTAAGGTAAAACTTCGTCTTATCTGTATCAAAGCTTAAATCATTTTCATGGGCACGAAGGATCTGATCAATAAGAGGCGCTTCGGCATAGACGATATTTTCTTCAGCAGTTGAAAGCGCCTGAGAAAGCAAGGTGGAACCACACCTGGAAACATGAAAAATCAGGGCTTTAAGTGGAATGGTTTCTATATAACCAGAAGCCTCCAGCATAAAATCAAGATCGCTAACACTCCGAAAAATAGATCTTTCGCGCATCCGGGCACGACGAATGGCAATTGTTTCATCAAAAAAAGGCTCTGCAATGTGATGATTTCCTAAATCCATCCATTCCACCTGCCATACTTTATCAAGCAAGTTAATTTTATAAGGTATCCAGTCACTAAGCGCTTTCATATCATTTCTTTTTATAGTGAGATACAATTGCCTGGGTTGCCGGGCCGTCCATTTTTTCGATATCTGAAAAAATTTTTAATGTGTCAATTTCGTCACCAGTTGCAGAACATATAGAAATGCCTTTCCAACTCACTTCACAGTGATTACTGTTAAAATGTTCATTCCAATTAATGGTAGCCAGAAGGGCAAGATACTGCCTAAGTAACAGAATTTTAAATCCTTTACCAAAATAAATGTAGTTTTTCAAGAGCGTTAATTTGTCTGTAAAATATAGAAGAGATCACAAACGTGCAAATATTTATTCAATTAATCTAAGAACAATAATATGATAAGTGATAAGTTTAAAGCTAATGTTAGTCCTGTGAACTGATCGACAAAATTATTGTGTAAAAATTTAAAAAAACAGATTATATATTTATATTTGTCAAAGTAATGCTAGTTTTATAGCTAATAGAAAAACTCTCATCCCAAATCTATATTAACGACAATGAAATTCATTGGATTCTCTCTCTTTGCCATGTTAATTGGCAATATTGCTTATTCGCAGACCGTTGTAAATGGTAAGAATAGCAATCCTGTATTAACTGCTGTACCATTTTTAAACATCACGCCAGATGCCAGGTCGGGTGGAATGGGTGATGCTGGTGTTGCCTTATCTCCTGGTGTTTTTGATACCTACTGGAATCCTTCTAAAATGGCTTTTCTGGATAATTCATATAAGGCTTCACTTTCCTACACACCATGGCTTAGAAATATTGCACCTGATGTTAATATGGCTTATGCAAACTTTGCTAAAAAGCTGGATGACCGCAATGCCATAGGCGCTTCGATTAATTATTTTAATCAGGGCAGAGTAACTGCATATGACAATAATGAAGTTTATCTGGGTGCCTATCAGCCTAATGAATTTGCCATCGACTTCTCTTTTGCCAGAAAACTAGGAGACAACCTCTCTATGGGGCTAACTGCTAAATATATTTATTCTAACATTGTTGGTTCAAGCGCATCTGTTGCAGGTTCAGCCGGTCATTCAGGCAGTGCCTTGGCTGCAAGTGTTTCTCTTTTTTACACAAAGGCTATCAGGCAATTTGGCAATGATGGAAAATTCTCATTTGGCACCAATATTTCTGACATTGGTACGAAGATGAATTATTATAGTAATGGCATTAACTATTTCTTACCAACTAATTTAAAGGTTGGAGTAGCAGACGAATTTAAGATTGATGCACTAAGTCGATTAACCCTGACATTGGATTTAAATAAATACCTGGTTCCTACTCCCCCATTATTAGGTCCAGATGGTACCATCATCGCTGGACGTAGTGATGATCAATCTATTGTTTCAGGTATTTTTGGTTCGTTTAGTGATGCCCCTGGAGGTTTTAGTGAGGAAATAAAGGAAATCAGTTATGCAGCGGGTGCTGAATATATGTATGACGATAAATTCGCATTACGTACTGGCTTCTTTTATGAAAACCCTTATAAAGGAAATAGAAGATATGCCACAATGGGTGCAGGGTACCGCTACAAAAACATGATGTTGGATTTTTCTTACCTGGTGGCTACAGAACGTACAAATCCGTTAAATAATACTTTAAGATTTACATTAAGCTTTGATTTTGGAAAAGGTAAATACTAATAAATAAAATACTCGCATTACTTCATTTTGAATGCTTAAATAAGGCATTATTCCATTTTAAATGAGAATAATGCCTTTATTCGTTTATGGCATTAAAACTTTAATCCTGGCGTATTAATATCGCCGTAATAAATTGTTCTTAAATTAATATATTGAATAAGATCACGACAGTATATTATTCATTGCAAGCAAAACATGGTGTGATCTCATCATTTATAAATCAATTAGCATAATGATTGGTTTTTCAAGCTAATATACAAGACTTAAGTCCTTACATAAGCAAGCATTCTATTCTGTGATGAATAACCTTTAAGATATATTTTAGCTTAAGAAGATGAATACATGATAAGGCTACTATTTTGTATTGATTTATCTCATATATAGAGATTTAGTGCCTTAATGAGAATTAAGTATATATAGAAATCGAATTGTTAATAATCTGCTATGTTTTCATCTATGAGTTAATAAAACCCTGATCATTTTCTACTTATTTCTTAAAGATCAAGACTAACTCAAGTTATATATTAACGTGTTATATAAACAGAATATTTATTTTTGAATAGCCCACCATTAGGGCGCTGCTTCAGAGCAGGGGAAGGATGATTGGTATACTCCTGTAATAGATAAGTGGACGAAGACCTTAGTAAAAGCAATAATTAATGGCCGAAATCTAAAAACAAAAAGGCTGCCTGTTTATAAAACGAGCAGCCTTTGTTATGAGTTAATGATTAAAATTAATTTCTGGAAGGATAAATACCCTCAATTGCAATGATAAAATTCATGGCCAAATAAGGCTGCATGTTACTGTGTGGCTGACTGCCTCCAGCTGCGCTTAATGCTGTGGCACCCATCACTGCATTTGGAGCCGTAGAGGTATAAATATTTGGACCTGTAGCTGAAGTAGGGTCAGTGGTATCGGCCAAATAGTTATTTTGTGGATTAACTGAAGTAGCTGCTTCAGGTGTGCTATTTACTGATATAGCATGTGTATGCGCAGGCATTTGCAGTGTAGTTAGTGCTACACTTTCGCTACCACCACCTTTACCTAACGGATAAGCTGTACCTGTTGGAGCTGTCCCAAAGTGAACAGGTACTTTACCAATTAAATTTGGCAATAAAAATGTATTTACACCATCACCACCATAAGTTGTTCCTAAAACAGCGAAAAGTGCCTGATATTGTCTGATTTGCATCGTTTGACCTTGGCAAAAAGCCCAGCCGCGAGGGGCATAAGTGCCTGCAAAAATAATAATTTGACCAATGAGAGGATCCATAGTTTTATTGAGTTATATTAATTAATTGATTTAATTGGCCTGATATCTAAGAGCGGTAGCGACACGTGTAGACTGCCCTGTAGTATTTTGGGTTACCTGAAAGGCAAAGGTATCTCCCGCATTAATGACTACACTGGCAGTACTGGTTCCTCTGGTGCTTACATTAAGCGCCCCACTGGTAGGAACTGTGATTGTAATTCCTGTAGATACATTATTGATATATAAAGTAACAGTTACATTTGGTGCCGCACCACTTAATGCTGTTGGCGTAAGAACCACTGTTAACTGATCTAATGTACATGAAAATGGAACGGTTTGAGCTACAAAATAATAACCACTAGTTGAAACTGTAGATAGATAGCCATTAGGTGTAAAAAAGACAGAAGACTGACTTTGAAGTACGGATTGTGCTGCAAATATACCACTACCTCCAGCTGCACCTGTTGCTCCGGTAGCACCTGTAACACCAGTCGAACCTGTAGAACCAGTTGCTCCAGTCGACCCTGTAGCACCCGTTAAACCTGTAGCACCTGTTACACCTTGAATACCCTGAATGCCTTGTAAGCCTGTAGCACCTGTAACTCCGGTTGATCCGGTAGCACCTGTAACACCAGTTGCACCTGTTACACCTTGAATACCCTGAATGCCTTGTAATCCTGTAGCACCAGTTGAGCCTGTAACTCCGGTTGATCCGGTGGCACCTGTAACACCAGTTGCTCCAGTTACACCTTGAATACCCTGAATGCCTTGTAAACCTGTAGCACCAGTAGATCCTGTAACTCCGGTTGATCCGGTGGCACCTGTAACACCAGTTGCTCCTGTTAAACCTTGAATACCCTGAATGCCTTGCAAACCTGTAGCACCAGTAGAACCTGTAACTCCGGTGGCACCTGTAACACCAGTTGCTCCTGTTACACCTTGAATGCCTTGTAAACCTGTAGCGCCAGTTGAACCTGTAACTCCGGTTGATCCGGTAGCACCTGTAACACCAGTTGCTCCTGTCACCCCTTGAATACCCTGAATGCCTTGCAATCCTGTAGCGCCAGTTGAACCTGTAACTCCGGTTGATCCGGTAGCACCTGTAACACCAGTTGCTCCTGTTACCCCTTGAATACCCTGAATGCCTTGCAATCCTGTAGCACCAGTTGAACCTGTAACACCAGTTGATCCGGTGGCACCTGTAACACCAGTTGCTCCAGTTACACCTTGAATACCCTGAATACCTTGTAAACCTGTAGCACCGGTTGAACCTGTTACTCCGGTTGATCCGGTGGCACCTGTAACACCAGTTGCCCCGGTTACACCTTGAATACCCTGAATGCCTTGCAATCCTGTAGCGCCGGTTGAACCTGTAACTCCGGTTGATCCGGTGGCACCTGTAACACCAGTTGCACCTGTTACCCCTTGGATACCCTGAATACCTTGTAAACCTGTAGCACCAGTAGATCCTGTAACTCCGGTTGATCCGGTGGCACCTGTAACACCAGTTACCCCGGTTACACCTTGAATACCCTGAATGCCTTGTAAACCTGTAGCACCAGTAGATCCTGTAACACCAGTTAAACCTTGAATACCCTGAATGCCTTGTAAACCTGTAGCTCCTGTTGAACCTGTAACTCCAGTAGCCCCTGCAACACCGGTCGCTCCTGTTATACCTTGAATGCCCTGAATTCCCTGTGCACCTGTAGCTCCTGTTGAACCTGTAACTCCGGTAGCACCTGCAACACCAGTCGCTCCTGTTATACCTTGAATGCCCTGAATTCCTTGTGCACCTGTAGCTCCTGTTGAACCTGTAACTCCGGTGGCTCCTGTTATACCTTGGATACCCTGGGCACCATCAGCACCATTTGCACCGGTTGTCCCCTGAATACCTTGTAAACCTGTAGCACCAGTAGCTCCTGTTGAACCTGTAACTCCGGTAGCTCCAGTTATACCTTGAATACCCGGTGCACCATTAGCACCATTTGCGCCGGTTGCACCCTGAATACCTTGTAAGCCTGTGGCACCTGTAGCCCCAGTTGCTCCTTGTACGCCCGGTGCACCATCAGCGCCAGTGGCTCCTGTAGCTCCACGAGCACCTGTAGCGCCATTTAATCCGTTTAAACCATTTAATCCGGCTTCACCCGTTGCACCAGTAGCACCGCGTATACCCTGCGGGCCAGTGGCACCTGTAGCACCTGTAGCTCCGGCAATACCCGCAGCACCAGTAGCGCCTTGTGGGCCAGTGGCGCCTGTGGCACCTTGCGGACCAGTTGCACCCGTAGCTCCTCTAGATCCAGGCCCTGAATTAAAGGCATACGTTGCATAAGGCACACTTAATAACTTAGCTGTTCCCATATCTACATATCCAGAACCTGTGTTTAGTTCAGTTTGAATATATTTCTGTGCAGCTGCCCAATCTATGTTATTAAAAACACCACGGGCTACGGCACCCGCACCAATCTCAATGGCAAATGTTCCAAATTGATTGGTAGAAACCGTATGTGTTTCCTGATAATCGATGTTTCCTGTAGCTGAGCCACTTCTTACGGAAATACGAATGCCCAAATTGCTGTTTGACAAAATGGTTCCATTGTTACTTCGGGCAACGCCCTGATATTTAAAGGCCTGACTCTGCGCCTGGGCCACAACAATGGCAAAAAATAAAAAGAGTGTTAATAGAGATTTTTTAATCATGGGATGATTATAGTTTGATTAATTTTACAGAGCCTTTAATTAGTTCATTTCGGACAGCGATATAATAATTACCGCCTTTAAATTGCGAAATATCCAGGTCAAGGTTTAAGCTATAGTCTTTAGTATATTTTATGGATTTACTGTAGATGGATCGGCCACCGGCATCATAGATATCAACAGTGTAATCACCATCAGGCATATTCCGGAGATCTAATTTCACTGTGTTTGCGGTAGTTGGATTTGGATAAACAGCCAATTCGCGTGATACCAAGGCAAAAGGTCGGTTAATGACTTGATCTCCCTGAATGAAACCAGTAGATAAAATTCTGTCAATTGTAGTATTTTCCAGAAGCGCAATAACGGGTTCACCTATAGTATATACGAGCGTAATATTATTTGCGGTTGAACTTTCGCCTGCTGATGCAATGACAGAACGGTCAAGTAATTGGCCAAATGCTACATTACTACATAGCAAAGCCATAGAGATTGTGAGTAGAGTTGAGAGCTTAATCATATTTAACTCAAAAGTAAAAAATTATTATTGTATATCACAAGAAAGATTACAAAAAAAAGATATTTTTTTTTCATCTTATAAAATTACTTCTGTGAAAAACGGTGATTAACCTAATTAAGTAAATAGCTGGCAGTTGTATGAATATTTATATTTATTGATTACTTTCGCTACAATAATTAGCACTGATAAATGACGCTCAAAATTCTGATTATCATTCCATGTTATAACGAACAAGCATCGTTACCAATTTTACTTCAGGAAATAAATACACTGTCTCTTCCGGAAGAATATGAACTAGACAAAATTATTATTAATGATTGTTCTAAAGATAAAACCAGTGAAGTTGGAAAAGCAAATGGTGCTAAAGTACTTGATTTGCCTTGTAATCTGGGAATTGGCGGCGCAGTTCAAACAGGAATCAAATATGCTATAAAACATAACTTTGATCTTGCCGTACAAATGGATGGTGATGGGCAGCACCCACCTTCTGAACTAATTAAATTATTGGAGTGTCAGCGATTAACTCAGGCAGATATTGTTATAGGTTCAAGATTCATCGATAGAAAAGGTTTTCAATCATCTTTTATCAGAAGAATGGGGATCAGGTATTTTTATGGTCTTAACCGTCTTTTTACGCAAAAATCCATTTATGATAGTACTTCTGGCTTCAGACTTCTGGCACGGAAAGCCTTAAACCTGGCAGCTAATAACTATCCTGACGATTATCCTGAACCAGAATCTCTTGTTATTTTTTCAAAGGCTAATTTATCCATCAAAGAAGTTCCGGTAACAATGCGTGGACGTTTAGGTGGAAAATCTTCTATTGGAAGCGGTGCTTCTGTATTTTATGGCTTAAAGGTAAGTTTGGCCATGCTTTTCTCCCTCATCAGAAACTAATTATGACTCGGATACAACTGATTACCATTCTGGTAAACTTCATTTTTATTGCCTACATCGCAAGGCTAATTATTAAAGGTAAGCTACGCGAAGAATATGCCATTATCTGGGTAATCTGCACCATATTATTAACCATATTTTCGTTCTGGCCAAATGGTTTGGAGATTATGGCCAAACTACTAGGAGTATTTCAGGCACCCAATTTATTATTTACCGGTGCCATCTTTGCAATCCTGATTTACCTGGTTCATATTAGTGTGGTATCATCAAAGCTGCACAACAACATTAGAAAACTAACACAAGAAATGGCTTTGCTGAAACAAGAACTTGAAAAGGAAAAACAAGAAAATAAGTATCCACAAAAGGATCCGGATTAATTTCTTTTTTTGCCTTGATATGCCGCAGCAAGATTATTTTTCAACAGGGCATTAGATGGATTAAGCTTTATCCCCTTCTCCCCTGCCATTATTGCCTTGTCATATTCTTTTAAACTATTGTATGCAGCGCAAAGATTATTATAGGCAATATCAGATTTTGGATTGCTTTCTAATGCCAGCCTTGCTTCTGCAATACATTCCTCAAATCTTCCGCCATTGTAATATTCCAGACTCTTATTGATATGCCTTGCCTCTCCTGATTTATCTATTCCAAAAGATTTATCATTCGCAGCGGTTAACTGACCTTTTTTAGCAACCTCCAAATTATTTGAAGCAAGTGTAAATCCCGGGTTTAACGCTAACGCTTTCTCTAATACCGGAATGGCTTTCTGATATTCTCCTTTAAGGTTATAAGCTGAACCCATGTTATTATAGGCTTCTGCCAGTTTTGGATCGAGGGTGATGGCCTGCTCACATGCGTTTATACATTCATCAAATTTTCCGACTGCATAATATTGAAGACTGAGGTTAAGAAAGTTCAATGCCGAGGGTTTCTCTTTCACCAATTGCTGCGCCATTTCCAATTCTCCTTCTTTTTTCCTGCTTGCTTCCAGATACCTGGAAATCAACTGATTTTGAGGACTATATTTAAGTGATTCAATGGCTAATTTTTCCAGTTGATCCCATTGACTGGTTTTTTGGTAAATATCCATCAGCAGAAAACGTGCATCGAGATGCGAAGGGGATAAGGCTAAAACCCTAAGTAACTCAGCTTTTGCAGTATCATATACCTTTTTTCGATATAAATATTTTGCATAGTAAAAATGGGTATCAGGATAATTTTGCCCAAACTCAATTCCTTTTTTAAAATAGAAGGAAGATTGATCATCATGCCCTGTTGCCGCTTTTAATATTCCCATATTGATATAGATATTAGCATAAGTAGGTAGCATTACAAGGGCACGTTCAAAATAAACCGTAGCGGTTTTATAATCTCCCTGTGCCATTTTAGCGAGGCCATAATTCATTAACCCCCGGCCATTTAAAGGGCTTTTAACCGTTACATCATACCATAAACTTTCTTCATCCTTCCAGATTTTATTTCGTTCATAAGTGGCAAAAGCGTAAAAAGGTAGCGATAAAAGTGGAATAATGGCAATGAGATAAGCATATTTAAACCCCTGTTGTTTTAATTTTGCTATCCCCCACTGTATGATGAGTGCAAGTGTCCAGCATACTGAAAAAATTAGCCCGATAAATGGGAAAAACATCCTATGATCATTTAATACTTCAGCTAGCGGAATGATGCTTGATGTAGGGATCAAAGCGAGAAAGAACCATAATATACCGAAAGCTATTGGTCTGCGTATCTTATTTAATGAAGTTACCCAGGCAATATATAACATCACTATAATAAAAGTTACCCCTATGAAAAAACGAATATCCTTAACAGATGTTAACAAGCCCCAATCTGTATCAGCACTTAAACCTGTAGGTAAAAATAGGGTGTAGAAATAGTGTGTTATAACAAAAGGTTGGGTAATGAGGTATCTCAAGGGTGAACTTCCCCCCGGTTCCCAGGTTTTAGGGGTAAACCTATCAATGAATAAATACAGGGCAAGACAAAAAATAAAAGCAGGAGCTACTTTTTTAAAGGTTCTAAATAATTTTTGATAATTAACCTTTTGAAAGACATCACGAATGCTCATCTCCTCTTCAAAAAACAAAACATAAAAGAAGAATATTGGGGCAAACATTACGGTAGTTGGCTTAGCTAAAGCGCCTAATAAAAGTGGTAGAAAATAAATATAATATCTTCTGCAAATAGGAGAATATAGGTATAAAATGAAAGCTAGTACCACACCAAATGTAGACCAGATATCTGACCGGGCAATTACATAATTTATGGTTTCTGCAATAGCAGGATGCAATAAATAAAGCGCTACACCTCCTAATGCGGCATAAACCCCAACGTTTGCAGTCATTGCATGGTTGTAAAGTTTTTTATAAAGAAAAAACATCAGGATGCCTTGCAATAGGAATAACACAAAACTAGATAGGTGGAAATAGAAATAATCATATCCATTGCCTAACCAATAGTCAATAGCTAAAGTAGTACTTACTACTGGCCGATAGGATTGATTTTGTGGTAGGTTACTACTGGTTGTACCATCTTTAAAAAATAGCGGAATATTAGAAAGGTTTCTGATGTAGACGTTATTTTCTACAGAATGTGAATCGTCAAAATGAAAACCATTTTGAAAATGATTGGAATAAGTAATGGCTGTAGTTAACAATACAAAACTCAGCAAAAGATAGACAAGTAAGCTAGAGAGCGGTTTCATAGTAATAAAAGAAATCGTAAAAACAAAAAGTAAACATAGCAATTAATATTTTTTCCTAGTTAATCCAATTGTATATATTCATTTTGATCAATAGTTTTACTAAAACTAACTTCGTATAGCATCTGATGGCTTGAAGGCAAATAAAGAACTGGCTAAAAAACTCCAGTTAAAAACCACTATAACAGCTATTAATTTGCTAAAATATAAACCCAAACCTCCCCAATGCGTCAGCACATAAACAGTTGCTGTGTTAAGCAGTAAACCTATAGCACAAATGCATACAAATCTGATAAAACGTTTTGTCCCTTCTCCATTTACCGCACCAAATGTCCAGTAATTATTCAGCAGGAAATTACAGATAGACGAAAACAAAAAACCTAAACTACTTGAAATTAAACCATTTAAACCTAGCCCATTATGCAGTAGCCAGGTTAAAGAAAAATCGATTAAAACAGAAATTCCGCCAACTGTTCCAAATTTTAATAATTTAAAAAAATTGATTCTGGAAATGTTAAACTTCACTTTATATTCTGATTTGCTCTAGCAATAATACAAATTTAAACCAATACTCAAGCAATCGTTTTAACATTACAGCTTCTTCAGATATCACGATTCTGATTAAATGACTATGATACAAAAAAAGCCAGTCACCCTTTGGTAACCAGCTTAATAAGTTTAACAATTAAATTTTAATGATTATTATCCTGACTATTCACCAGGTTCTGATAATGCAATTAACATGGCACCACTAATTATGGCAATCCCTCCTACAACAATCTGCCAGGTAATTTTTTCTTTTAAAAAAATAACGGATAATATAATGGCAAATATCAATGAAGACCTTTCTATAGTAGCAACATAAGATGCCGGCCCCATAGAAAGTGCTTTATAAGAAAACAAGGTAGAAAGAGAGGTAAAAACACCCGCAGCAAGTAAAAATATCCAGGCATTTTTTTCTATACCTTTCCAATCGCCTATATTCCCTTGATAAATTACTACACCCCAGGTGATCAGTAAAATTAATACCGCCTGTATAGCAAATGCCAAACTTGAATCAACATTTTTTAAACCAGCTTTAGTTAAAACAATTACCAAAGCTGCTGATATGGCAGCAAGTACTGCCCAAAGTATCCACATGTTTTATATTATAAATTAAGTTTAGCTTGAATAATCAATAAATTTAAAGGATTATTCTTCCAGGCCCCTACCTGTTTTGTGTTGCAATTCGTCAATGCGTTTTGAAGCTTCTGATTTACTTAAGTTATCATCAAACGTTTCCCCTGCTTCATCGGAAAGTGTTTTGAGATAAGATTGCTGTGCACCTGTCATTGGTTCATCACCTGTAGTCCACTCATCCGGATCTTTGATGGTATTGGATCCTTTCGCTTGATGATTGTTAATTTCGTCAGCATTTGCCTGACCGTTTTCTATTGGTTGCTCGTCTTTGTTTATCATTTGTACTTTATTTTAGTTTATATAGGAACAAATGTTTTGAATCAAAGTTTGCTGATATCTTGCCTGAGAAAGAAGAATTTTGATGTAGAATAAATGCTATTAATAATCGAGATGTCGTAAAAATCTAAATACCCCTTACAAATTAGTTATTGCTTAAACTTTTTATATTAAAAAGCACCGATATGCCCGCAGAACTCAGGTTACCCTCATACTTCCCGATACCTGTTAACGGAACCTTTAAAAAAGGTTGTAATCCAAGGCTCAAACGTGAATTTACTTTTCGCTCTACCCCTACTGAAAAATTAGCAATCCCCATGAAATATTTATTGCCAGTAACAACTTCATTGCTCACCATTGATGCAGAACCACTGGTTAATTGATATTTTTCACTTAACATGATGTAGCTGGAAAGCCCGGCACTTACATTAACAGCAAGGCTTCTTTTTTTAAAAACCTGATAATTAATATTCACAGGCACATCCAGTACTCTACAATCTGCATTTACCTGCCAAGGTCCGGCACTATAACCAGATGTTGACGTACCGAAGCCGTTATAATCATATATTTTTTTTGCATAAATAACTCCAGTTGATACACCTATTTTTTTGGTTAACGCATAATTAATCAGGAGTCCAAAATTAGTACTGACTTTATTGCTCACACTCGAACTGGTAGAAGAGATATCAGGTGCCGCCATTACCGTTAAAGAAAGTCGATTTGGGTTAAGGCTTTTCCGCAAATCCTTTTCTGATGGTTTTGTTTTACCAATACGCAAATCCTCAGGCAGTTGATCATCCGTTTTTAGCTGTGCCATTGATAAACTATTAATGCCTTCCCCAGCTATAACAACCTTTGATAAAACAGGTTGCAAGTTTCTGATAGCAGAATCAGTTATTTTGGCCAATACTTGCTGATCAGTAACAACTGGAGCTTGACTATTAACGAACGACTTTTCTACATCATGGTGAATCAGCGTATCAGCCGGATTGCTTTTAGGAGACACTAAAGGCTGGTTCTTTTTTATCCGGCTTACGGTATGATTATTTTTAGGTGTATTAAAAAAAATGAAAAATATTAAAATTGATGCAGCCGCAGCAGCACACAGGCTCCACCAAAGTGGAAATTTTGGTTTTTGATCTTGCTGATCAAGTTTTTTGGACATTTCCGCCCAGTCAGGTTCATGAAAGGGAATATCAATCTCATCCAGCCCCTCTTTAAACAACTTATCCAGATTATGCTCGTCTTTCATTCTTGGTTATATTTTGTTCATGGTTAGAAATAACCTTCATTTTTGCATTCAGGGGTTCCATGTCCCTAATCATTTCCTGAAGCCTTTGCCTGGCTTTAAAGAGGTTGGATTTAGAACTGCCCACCGAAATATTTAAGGTTTTTGCAATCTCATCATGTGAATAGCCATCAATGGCATACATGTTAAAAACAATCCTATAACCTGGTGAAAGGCTTTGAACTAACATCAATAACTCTTTGTAAGCCATTTGCTCATATACAATGGCTTCCGTACCGTTCTGCTCATATTCGCTAATATCATCATACGTGGTAAAGCGCAAATTTGCCCGATAATGATCTATCGCCGTATTAACCATGATTTTACCAATCCACGCTTTAATGGGTTTGGCAGGATCATATTTATTTATATTATTGAAAATTTTTAAAAATCCGTTATTCAGTACATCCGCAGCTTCAAAATCACCAATGGAATATCTTTTACATATCCCCATACAGTAACTGTAAAATTCTTTGTATAGCAGATGCTGACTGGCCCTATCCTTTCTGATACATCCACTAATAATTTCTTTCACTAACAAGTCTGTGTTGATGTTTTGGTCTTCTTTATACACGGTATACGGGGCAAGTACACAAAAGGTTGCCAAAGCTAGCAAAAATACTCCAAAAGATTGTAATCGGCTGTATGATAGACTTTTTAAAAAAATTAAATGTTTTTGAACACCTGCAGGCAACCTTTTGCCAAGCTGGGCCGTAATCCTGATAATTAAACAACTTAAAATTATCTCTATGAAACTTAAATTCAAGAAAAACTGGTCTCTGTTCGCTCTTTTATTCGTTACCGTAATTTCTTCCTGTTCAAAAAACAATGCTGCCGACCCCAATCCAACAACTGCAACAGGAAAAAAAACATTGAAAACAGTTTCAAATGCAACCTTTGGAACAGTTATTACTGATGGAGATGGCAAAACATTGTATTTCTTTTCTCTGGATGCCAATGGCAGTTCTGGTTGCACAGATGGTTGCGAAACAGCCTGGCCGGTATTTTTAGCTGATGATTTAAGTAGTATGCCTGGCTTAAATGCAGCAGATGTTTCTACCATTACCAGGGCAGATGGAAAAAAACAAACCACCTACAAAGGCTGGCCATTGTATTATTATGCCGGTGACGTAGCCGCTTTAGATATTAAAGGTGATGCTTCCGGAGGCACCTGGTTTGTTGCCAAACCAGATTATTCGGTTATGCTGGCCAGTACCCAACTGGTTGGAAACGATGGAAAAAACTATCTTGAAAATGCTACGGTAGGTAATGGCATTACACAATACCTCACAGATGCGTCTGGCAGAACACTTTATGCCTTCACTCCAGATACTTATAATGTAAATACTTACACCAAAGCAGATTTGAGTAACAATGGCACTTGGCCAATTTATGAATCGGATGTTTTAAATGTGCCTTCTGTACTTGCAAAAAATGTGTTCATCCAGATTACGGCTGCAGGGAAAAAACAGTTGACCTATAAAGGGCATCCACTATATTATTTCGGACCAGATGCGAAACGTGGCGATACGAAAGGCGTTAGCGTACCAAGTCCTGGTGTTTGGCCTATTCTAACAAAATCTACCATTGCCTTAAACCCATAACTATGAAAAAAAATCAGAAACTAATATACGCTGCCCTGGTTGTCGTATACATCTTAATGAGCATCAGTTGCTCTAAAAGACAAGCTGATGAAATTGTTCCAAAACCCACAAATCCGGGTGGCGGAACATCAACAGTTACTTATACCAATTTTACGCAAGCACTTATCCAAACAAAATGTGCCGGTTGCCATGCTCCGGGAAGGTCTGTAGCATCTGTATGGACTTTCAATGGCCTGGCATCAATTACGAGTAATGAAACCAGAATCAGACGGGTGGTACTGGAAACCAAATCAATGCCTATAGGAGGTTCATTAACTGCTGCAGAGCTCTCATCACTACAAGAATGGTTTGATAACAAAATGCCTAACTAACTATGAAAAAAATATTCTTTTTAGCAGTAATGGGGCTTTTCTGCCTCCCTGCCTCTTCGCAAATCATCAGTACCAACAAGGCTCAGGTATCTTTTTATTCTAAAACACCTTTAGAAGATATTGAGGCTAAAAGTGCTACCGGGAATTCTGTCATCGATGTAAAAACTGGAAAAATTATCTTCAGGTTAAGTAACCGTTCATTTGAATTTCCTAAAAAACTCATGCAGGAGCATTTTAATGAAAACTACATGGAGTCTGAAAAATATCCTACCTCTGAGTTTAAAGGAACACTATCTGCACCTATTAATTTAGCAAAAGATGGACTTATAAAAATGGATGTAGATGGAACGCTTACAGTGCATGGTGTAACTAAATCATGTAAAGCAAAAGTAGATATCCTCGTTTCAAAAGGAATAGTATCTGCAACTTCAACTTTCAAAATTAAAATAGCTGATCATAAAATTGATATTCCAACAATCGTTTTCAAAAAAATTGCAGAGGAAATTGAGGTACGTATTCAGGCCACCTATTTAGAAAAGAAATAATGAAAAAAAACACAAACAAACTTAGACTCTGTATATCACTTCTGGCCATTATGATTTCTTTTAATGGATATGGGCAGGATGAACTAGAAAAAGCAATGGCTACATCTGGTGGAAAAAGTGAAAAGGTGATTGCAACATTTAAAGCCACTAAGCTGATCAATGGCCATACTAATGAAACACTTTATAAACATGAACTTGATTTCAAAGTAGATCACCGCTTTGGTGATATTGCCGGAAGCAATGGCGGAATCAAAAAGTTTTTCGGGCTCGACAATTCAACAGATGTGCGGATTGGATTTGAATACGGCGTGACCGATAAACTAACTATCGGACTTGCCCGTGCAAAAGGTGCTACTGCTGTGCAACAGCTATATGAAGGAAGCCTTAAATATCGTTTATTGGAACAAACCGTTGACGATAAGGTGCCATTAGCAGTAACACTATTTGGGAGTAATACCATTGCTGCTGTAGAAGCCAATAAAGATGACCCTACTGCTGCCACATCATACCGGAATTTTGGAGAACGAATGAACTGGGTAACACAAATCATCCTGGCCAGGAAATTTAGCTCAAATCTATCTTTTAGCTTAACGCCAAGTTATGTACACCGAAATTTAACCACTTTCAGGGATCCGAATGACCTGTTTGCGATTGGTGCAGGCGGAAGATTAAAATTCACGAAGCGTATGGCATTGGTAGTAGATTATTTTCTTCCTTTCCGAAATAAAGCTGATAAAGAATATGTAGAGGCACAAAGAGCTACAAAGTTCTATAATCCACTCGGCGTTGGTTTAGAAATTGAAACCGGTGGCCACGTATTCCATATTAATTTTACCAATGCAACGGCTATTCAGGAGATGCAATTTATTCCTGAAACCACAAGTTCATGGCTAAAAGGCCAATACCGTTGGGGCTTTAGCATCTCCAGAAGATTTTCTTTTGATCGTAAAAAAGTAAAATCCGAAAGCAAAGAATAATCATATTAACATTAATAAATTACTATCTGCATAAAGTGATGTGATTTATTTTAAAACCCGATTCGATAAGGATCGGGTTTATTGCGTTTTACCGATCTGATAAATTGATTTTTAGTAAGCTTAAAAAAAATATAAAATTTATCAAACAATATCCATTTATAGTGGTTCTTATACTACATCTACCTAAAAAACTGATCGTATACTTTGGTTAGTTGACCGATCTGAATATTTTAAGGCCGCTTGGTTTCCAAGTGGCCTTATTCATTATTAAATCTACAATTAATGATATATAAATGAGTCATTATTAACTTGATATCAGTAATTTATTGGTTAATTATTCATCTCCTAATTGTATCTTTTCTTATTTAGGAAAACTTTTTATAACTAAGAATCGTTTTGGATGATAGAATTTCAATTAACTATAAATTACATGCAAATACATAGGGGAAAATTGCTGAAATCAATTATTGATAGAAGCAATATATCAATCTTCGATTTATCTAGAACACTCTCTTACTCTATTGATGCCATTCATCATCACATTGAAATGGAAACGCTTGATTTTAAGCTACTACTTGCTTATGGTGAAGTTTTAAAATATGATTTCTCTGTTGATTTCCCTGAAATGGTATTAAGCTTAGCCGCTAAAGAATCTCCTCATGCTGCAGTAATGTCGTATAATGAATTATTAAAAGATCGCGATCATTGGAAACTTAAATACATAGAACTTCTTGAAAAACATAATGAATTATTAATCCGCAGGCTCAATTTTTCTTCGTCAAATTAGCAGAGATTAATCTTTCTTATGTAATACCGCATCCATTCATAAGTTATTTACATCAGGGTTCTTAGGTGATCCATTTCTATAATTTCATTCCCTCTTTTAATCCACCTGTTGTCGTAAACATTTTTTCTATTTCTGCATGAAATTTTTTATCACTTACCAGATAAATTTCCTTTAAGAAATCAGTAGAGATTGGTTTAGGATTGGGATATTTATTTTTAGCCAGAAAATTTCTAAGAGCAAGATTTACCTTTTCTTCTCCAATCAATTCGCTTAACTTGTACATCATTACCGCACCTTTGGAATAAGAAATATGGATATCTTCGTTTTTCACTTTGTATAAAGGCTCTTCGGTAGTGTAGCCCCTCTCATCCAGATAAATGCCTAAATGCATGCTTATCTTTTCCAGCAGTTTTGCTTTACCGTACATCTTTTTAAGCAACATCAATTCGGTATACATCGCCAGCGTTTCTGTAAGCATAGCCGCCCCAGCCCTTTCATCAGGAAAGATCTGAGTATTGCCCCACCACATATGTGATAATTCATGCCCGGCTAATTCATTAATCACATCCTGCTGCCTATCACCTTTAATATTGGCATGAAAAAGCATATCTTCTGTCATAAAAATGGTTTCCGGATAGGCCGTTGCAGCAAAACCTTTGGTAAAACCGGACACTTCGGCAAAACGAATTGTTTTAAACGGATACGAACCAAAGTTTGTTTCACAATAATCCAATGTTATCTCGGCATTTTTAAGCAAATGCGCTACATTTTCACCGTGAGCCGGATGATAATAAATTTCAAAGTTTCTCCCTTTATAATACATTCTTTTTAACGCATACCTCGCGGCGGAAATGGCAAAGCGAAAGGGTATTGGTGAACTGGTTTCGTATTGAAAGTAATTTCTATTTGCATTTTTCCATTGCCTGGTTAATTCACCAACACCAATAGCGGTTTGATTCAGTGAAGTAGAAATCACCATATTCAGGTTGATGAAATCATCATTAGGTACCTTTTGTGAATTAAATGCCTTTAAAGCAGTAATATGACCTAATCCAAATTGCTTCCGTCGGTTTTCATCTGTTATTTCGTTATCTGATAAATAACCAAATTGTGGATAATACCTGCTGATGCGCATAAAGGATCCATTTTCTATAATGGCATTAAAAGATTGATGTCCGTTAACGGCCTTCCATGAATAGCTGATGTTAAACTCAAACCGGGCTTCCTGATTAGGCAACAATACTTTTTGCAATCGAATCAACTGATACGACTTCTTAATCCGGATCTTTTCTGAACCGTTTATAAAAACAGCATGGTGAATATCCATTTCATTACCCATGTTAACCAGCAAGCTATGGATTTGCTTGTTTGTTTTATTTACCAGCTTATAAGTACCAATAACGTGATAAGCATTTTGTTCTGGAAATAAATCTACCCTTGTAGTAATAGCAGTAATGGTAGGTTGTGGCAGGTGCTGATATTTCCGATAAGCACTTTCGTAATTGGCTTTTTCCAATAAATCTGCATCATCATTTTTGGCCTGATAACCTTTCATTAAAATACTTCCTGCACCATACATCAGGCTTACAGACAGTAGCAAAGCTACCATTACAGGCCATTTTAATAATCTTCTTTTTGGCAGGTTAAATATAATCAGCAGAAAAATCACTACCCCCAGGCCAAAGCCTAATTTTTCTGCATAAACAACAGTATAAGAACCAAAGCCATTCATATCGCTGAAATCTCCCTGAAAGGGTTGTAAAAATTTCAACAGCGGATAACTGAAAACCTTTTTACCTATGGAGGTAGCCATGATTAGGGCGAACAATGCCGTTAAAGCAAGTCCGAGGTATTTTTGCCTGATCAATTTCTGAGTCAATAAAATCAGAATCCCAAGCAATACCAGTGGAAAACTATTAAAGAGGAGCACATGTGCATAAACCCACCATTCTATAAAAGGATAGTGATACAGCAACTGAAAAAGAATACCTTCTAATATGATCAGCCCGCTAAACAAAAAAATTAAGGTGGTTAATGAAAGGCATTGGGCAAAAAAACGGGTTTTAACATTTGCTGCAGCATCTTCAATCAAGTTAAAGTTCGCATTTTTGCTTCTCCAGTAAATTTCATGTCCATAATATAATACGGCAATCATACATAACACATGAAAATTCTGGATAATCGTACTCACCATCAAACCCGAACTGGCGTACTGTTGCGGTATCCTGATGCCTTTCTCTATCTCCCCGTACATTTCCATCCCTACATAAAATAACAAGGCCAGTGCGGTAATGATAAATGGTATACTTTTAAAAATATAAACCAGGTCCATTTTGTAAAATGAAAGCATTGCTTTTAATTGCGCCTTAAAATTATGCCCAGTTCCTACTGCTTTGTAACGAATAAAGCCGTTATTTTTCTGAGCCACAGGTTCAGGGGCAACAGCTTTGTATTTCGAATTTTTGATCAGCGAAAACTTTCTGACTGAAAAAAATATTAAGCCTGCTGAGAGCAATAATATGATAGATCTGTTCAATAAAAACATGCCGGTTAAAGAGACCATTTCAGCATTTCTTTGTACTGCTGACCAATGCGCAGTTTGATAAAAAAAGGCTGAAAACCCAAATGGATCTAATATCGCGGATATGAACTGTGCCTGATCTGATTGCGGCATACTTTGTGCCATTAAGGGTGAGCCGGAATAGATTAAGGCTACCATATAAAAGATATACAAAAGCAGACCACTTACATATACCAATAATTTGTTGCGGGTGCTCCAAGCCACAAAACTGAGTATCGCTGTGGTAAACAAGGTATTAAGGAAGGTAAAAATTACTAGCGGATAAAAGTACCAAATCCATACAAAACCGGTACGTTTTGCAGAAGATGCTCCGAATGCAAATCCCGTAAAAAAGCTGATCATCAACAGTAGTATACATAAAAAACTCATGAACAGCAGCGATGCATATCTTCCTGAAAAAAACTGAATTTTCCGAATAGGTGTGCTAAAAAGTAGGAGTTCAAAATTAGAATCAGCTTCTCTGAAAAGTAATTGTGACGTAAACAGGGTACTAAAGAAAATCGTAACTAAGCTAACCAGATTGGTGATAAAACTAATTTGATAAGGTGAATTTGCATAGATAACTTCGCCAACAGAAAACCGTGCATTTCCTCCTCCTACAAAACCAAGTACTATAATTAGCAGCAAGACAGCATAAAAGCCAGGTCTCTTAAAATAACTGCGGACATCAAAAAGAAATATGGCACTCATCATTTGGTATTTAAAGGTTTAAGGGCCGAAAAATAAACATCTTCCAAGGTGGGATGAACTGGTTTGAATGCTTCAATCGGGTGATCTGATAAGAGGTGAATATTCATCTTGCCAGAAATAAACTGAGAAGAGATTACATGATAATCATTTTGATACCGCTCCATCTCTGTGATCATAATTTGCTTTTGCCATATTTTACCATCCAGCAACCGGATAAGCTCATTTGGATCTCCGTAAGTGAGTATGGTGCCTTGATTCATGATGGCCATTTTAGTACATAAATTCCGTACATCCTCTACCAGGTGTGTGGAAAGGATGATAATCACTTCCTCACTAATACCGCTTAATAAAGTATTAAAGCGATTTCGTTCTTCAGGATCAAGGCCAGCGGTAGGCTCATCTACTATGATGATTTGCGGATTGCCAAGAAGAGCCTGTGCCACGCCAAATCTTTGCCGCATGCCGCCAGAAAATGTATGCACTTCTTTATGTCTGTGCTGAAAGAGATTAACCTTATCCAGCAAAGCCAGAATTTGTTCTTTTCTTTCAGCAGCGTTTATTACTCCCTTTAAAACAGCCATGTGCGAAAGCAAATCATAAGCTGATATTTTGGGATAAACACCAAAATCCTGTGGTAAAAAACCCAGGTGTTTTTGGATAGCACCCGGATCTGCCAACACATCCATGCCATTAAAAATCAACTCCCCGCTATCCGCTGTTTGTAAGCCCACAATTGTTTTCATTAAAGATGATTTTCCTGCACCATTGGGGCCTAATAAGCCGAACATACCATTCCCGATTTCCAGTGAAATGTTATTAATGGCTACCACACCATTGGCATATGTTTTCCGAAGATTTTTAATTGATAAGTGATTCATAATGATTAATTATAGGCAATAGTCTTCCATTACAATTTAGATTGCATTTTTTTGATCAAAAAATATGGTGATAATTATTCTTCTACATACTCCAGAATATCTCCGGGCTGGCAGTTTAAGATTTTGCAAATGGCTTCCAGCGTGTCAAACCTTACCCCTTTTGCCTTGCCAGTTTTAAGTATGGATAAATTGGCTGGTGTAATTCCTAACCGGTCTGCCAATTCCTTACTTTGCATTTTACGCTTGGCCAGCATCACATCTACATTTACTACAATTGGCATGGTTAAATAATTAAGTCCTGGTCGTTCTGTAAATTCACACCCTGCTCAAATATAGCAGCAATAAAAAGGGCAAATATACCCATGATGCAATGAGCCGTAATCATGGCTACATAAGGGTAATCTTCAATAGAATAAATACCGAAAATAATGAATACCAGCGGAAAAAGAAGAAGGTTAATCAGGTAGAACCATTGCAGATGGCGGATGCCTTGTATGGTGAATATCTTTTGAGGCCTGAAGGATTTAAACACGTTACTAAGTAGAGCAAAAAATACGCCATACAGAAAAATAAGCAAAACCATTTCTACGATGTAGCCAGCAGTATATTCAGCACCCAGTAAAAAATGTTCGGAAGTAAAGGGATAACAAATTGCAAAGCGGTTATCTGGCAGGTGCTGCAGGGTGTGCAGATTGAATGCTACGCACAAGATAATGTATAAGGCGGTTAAAATGTATCCGGCAGCAATTAACCTGGTGAGGTAAAAGGCAACTGTAGAAATATAGCGTACTAACTTCATATAGCTAAAATATTAAATATTCAATAAAAATAATAATTAATTATCGTAAAACAATAATTATTATTAAATAAGTAAAATATTTAAGCTAGCTATTTCCTCTGCAGGATAATTAGTTACTTGATTTTTTGGTATCGTCGTTCGTTATACTACGTTCGCTTTTTTTAATGGAACCTTTCAGTTTTCCAAATTTCCAGTTCATGCTCAGGTTAAATCTTCTGAATGGATTTTCCCGAATCCGTTCCTGTGTGAAGTTTACGCCTTCATTGTAACTTCTGTACGCCCTGTATTTTTGAAAAGGATTTGCCACTAACGCAGAAAAAATCAGCTTATCCTTAATGATATCTTTACTTCCGCTTAAAGCAATATAGTAACTATCGTTTGATTTGCCTTGCAACATCACATCTGGTGCTCCATAATTTACAGAAATACTAGACTTCCAATTCTTTTCGAACTTATAACTGGTATTAACATTGGCATAACCCGTTACACCATTATTTTTAGTCAATACACCACTAATCATCCCTTCAAGCCAGATATAATTAAGATTTGCACTTGCATTAAGGTTCCATTTGCCCGTAATAGGGTAATTAAAATTGGCATTGGTACCCAGGAGTTTGTTTTTACCAATATTATAGGAGGTTATCCGTGTCAGGTTTTCTGAAGCAAAATATTCATATACTTGCTGTTGGGTGTTGTTGGCAAAATTATACGTTAAGCTTAAATTGAGTGATCCCTTTTTAAAGTTGCTATAAGTCATCTCGAAGTTATTGCTTAAAGCAGCCTTCAGATTAGGATTTCCAAAATATTCAAAGTTTGGCCTTGATTTATCTACAAATGGATTCAGATCCCAAATTCCCGGACGCTGAATGCGTTGAGTAAAACCTAAACTAATACTTTGGCTGTTTTTTAAGGTTCTATTTAAGGAAACTGAAGGAATCAGATTATAATAATCAGATTTAACGGTAGAATTGGTACTTTCAAAATTCCCTGTCACATCAGTACGTTCCAAACGGGCACCTCCTTTAAAAGTCCAGTCTTTTAATTTTAAGGTGTAGGTATTATATACCCCAAAAATATTTTGGTCGTTGGTATAAACGTTACTTTGCGATGGATCGTTAATATAGATCTGCTGGGCCTCATTAAAATTCAGGTACTGAAAATTGCTTTCTCCGTTTCTCAAAATTGCCTTTACTCCTGCTTCTATCGTCAGTTTTTTAAATGGATTAATGTAATCGATCTGAGCGGTCTGTTCTTTTGATTTGCTCGTATTATCCTGCTTGTAGTTCAGGCCTGTATAGTTGAGTCTGTTACTAAACATTACATCATTCAACTGGGGTTCAGAACTGTCAAAAAGTTTATAGGAGAAGGTTAAAAGGTGTTCTTTTTTATTTTTAAATCCTTTCTGATAGTTTAATGTATAATCTGTTCCTCCCCATTCATACCTGGTTTTGCTCTCCAGATCATAACCAGATGATACCGCACCATCTTTAATATCAAAATGCTGACCCAGGTTTTGTTCATTATAACCACCATATGGGTTCACTTCCATGGTGACCAAATTTAAGGAATCAATTTCATAACTAAACTCCCCGCCACCCCAGGCCCATTTATTATCTGTTTTTTGCGTGCCTAAAGAATACAGGCTTGATGGCGTGCTGGTTCCGAAACTATTTCTGATATCTGTAATTTTTACACCATCAACCTGCCACACACCTGTACCACCATAAAGGCTTGCGCCAAAGTTACCTTGTTTGATGGTAAAGTTTAAATTGCCACTGGGCCCGCCCGGAAACTGATTCCGTACATTCACATTCCCGCTATAGCCATTCTCCATTTTTTTAGAAGTGATAATGTTGATGATACCAGCCAAACCCTCACTTTCATATTTGGATGGTGGCGTGGTAATTACTTCTATTTTTTGTACACCTGCAGCGGGCATACTTTTCAGAAACTCTTTCGGGTCACGGGTTAAAATCCCGGAAGGCTTTCCATTAATCAGGATACGGTAATTACCCGCTCCCTTTAACTTTACATTATCATCTGCATCTACGGATAAAAGAGGAACCTTTCGCATCATATCCAACACAGAAAGCACTTTACTTTCAGGGTCTGACTGAATATCATAAATAATCCGGTCAGGTTCTTGTTTAATGATAGGTTTACTACCAGCAACGGATACTTCATTTAGTTCATTACCTGAGGAAACCACCAAAATCTTACCCAAATTAAGATCATCTTTAAGGTTTACATCAAGCAGTTTAGACCGATATCCTACAGATCCAATAATGATTTTATATTTACCCTGACTAATTCCATCAAAAGAGAATTTACCTTGTTCATTGGATACTGCACTTTTAATGACCATTGAATCTTTTTTTAGCGCTATAGTAAAATATTCGCCAGGTTTTAGCGTAAGGCTATCGACAATTACACCACTAATCTGGTGTTTTTTTTCTTGTGCCTGAAGGGTTGAAAGTGTAAAGCTGCATTGCAATACAATACATAAAATGGTTAAGTATCTGCTCATAGAAGATTAGTTTGTCTGCAAAATAGTTTTGCCTGGTTACCTACTAGATGCAAAAGTTTAAAGAATGTTGCACGTTCTTTAAATTTTCATTTTAAATGAATTGAAAATCAATAAATTAGTTTTTAACACCCCTTGTTTAAAATCAGATGATAGTGACTGATTAGAAAGTATTCTTCACAGCGTAAATAATAATCTATCCCCTCTTTCTCTGTGGGTATTTTCTTTTCAGCCACAACAACCCACCAGTTATTGAAAGAAAAGCTGGACTAAGCCCAAAGAAAACATAAATCCATTTGAGTACATCGCCACCGAAGGCACCAGCATGCAGTTGATAAGCCATATATTCAAAACGTTCTTCTATACTTTGTTTGTCAATGATTGTTAGCTTTTTTAATGCGCCAGTCTGTGCATCAAAAGCAATACTACTTGCCTTTCCCTGAAGCAGCACATTAGTTGTTAAAGGCATGTGCCCCCGCACCAGTATCTCTCCATTCTTTACTGTCGGAATATTGACTGCAATAGGTTCAAAGCCGGGAATATGAATTTTGGCTTTTATTACTATACGGTCAATGTTTACGGGAACCTCGTAATTTTCCTGCTGTTTAGGCAGTATCCACATCGAAGGGCTAAAATATTCCCTGAGCATCCAGAAGCCCGTAAAAAAAAGTACCACATTAAATATTAGTGACCATACACCAATGATTCGGTGAAGAGAAGAAGCACCTGTACGCCAGTTATTAAAGCGAAACACTGATTTAAATTTCATTGCCTGCCAAAAATGTTTGCGGTAAATGATGGTACCTGTTAAAAGTGAAAGCAACATTAGCAGCCCTATAATCGCCGTTAAAAACATGCCCGGGATACCCATCTGCAAACTATAATGTAGCGTATAGAGCCATCTTAAAAAAGATGGGGAAAGCTGACCATAATCTCCTTCTTTGATGATTTTTCCGGTATAGGGGTTTACAAAAACAAAGTACAGATAGTTATCAGTTAGGTGTTCCTGTCGTTTATAGAGCATAAATTCATAACTGTCGAAACGGTCACGGGGAAAATCATGCAACACCAGCTTTTTGAGGTTGGGATGCGTGCGGAGAATCATTCTATACATATCATCAGCCGGAACTTTTGTAATCCCGGGCTTCAAACGATGAAGTCCGGGATTAAAGTAACGGTCGAGATCATGCCGAAATGCAAGTAATGAACCGCTGAGTCCGTAAAGCAGAAAAAACAGACCTATTGTAAGGCCTAGCCAGCCGTGAATCCTAAAAGACAATTTCGTTAGCCGATTTATCCATTTTTTCATCTCCATGTCCAGATTAAAATTTGTAACCAAGATTTAGCCTGAACTCCCGTGGAGGATACGGCACGTAAGCGAAAGCACCGATGTTGGCCGAAGAAGGTGTAATCCAGCCACTCCCATAATTAAATCTGTTCAGGATATTATTCACGATACCATTAATAGAGTAATGACTGTTAGACCAACCTACACCACCATCCAAACGAAATAATGGCGCCAATGTTAATTGTTGAAGTTCATATCTGCCTGCCCTGCCTACTTGCCATTGGTAACCTCCGGAAACCGAAAATCCTTTTAAAGCAGCAAATGGAATAGCGTAATTCAGCCAGGTATTTTGAATATGCTTTACCCGAAATGGCGTAACCAAACCTACCCGGGCAGGATTAGTATCCTTTGAAATATGACTATCTGTATAGGCATAGTTGATTACCGCATTTAATCCATTAAAAACTTCACCTTTCAAATCAAATTCTACACCTCTTGAAAGCGTTTGCCCAAGCTGCGTTTGTACATTGATAGATGGATCACTCACCTTAACATTATCACGGATAATCCGATAGATAGAGACAGTGGTATTCCACTTGCCATTCATCCAGTCTTTCTTCAATCCAAATTCCAGATTTTGTCCTTTTAATGGTTTAAATGCTTCGCCTGTTGTGGTGTTTACACCGCTTTGTGGCGTAAAAGTCTCATCATAAAGACCATAAACAGAAAACTCAGGAAGCAATGAATAACTTATGCCTATCTTCGGTGTAAATACATTGTTATTGGTAGTGCCCAGGCTGGTTTTGGAAACACTCTTTTGCACACCTGTTTCGCTAAAAGTAAATCTAGCACCAAGTGTTAAACGGAGCTTTCCTTCCAGCATGCCAAGTTCATCCTGCATATAGGCTGCCTGGTAACTAATAGACTGCTGGTCTGTAGCGATATCTGTTAGTGCACCTCCCCTTACATTGGCATCAAAGGCAATTCCATAAACAGGATTTGAAGCATCAAGCGGATAAAGTGTTTGGTTTGCCGTTGGATCATTAGACCCGGAATAAGAAAGGAAACATTTATGGTTAATATCAAGGCCTCCAGTAAAATCGTGACGGATGCCACCTGTGTTAAATACCCCACTAATATAAGGTTGGATAGCCAATACATCAGTATTCAGCCTCTCATAGGTTGCCCTACGCATGATCAGATTTGGCTGAGCAGCATTGTATCTGGATACAAAAAAGTAAGTTCCTTCCAGGTGATCATGTGCATAAGCCGCGTTTATCGTTAATTGCCAATCGGCATTAAAAGCATTATGGTAACTTAAAAAACCATTATGCTCAATGGATTTCATCGGTGCCTTATTGGGATCATTGATGGTGAAATCAGTTGGTAAACCTGCAAATCCATCTGGCGCAAACACAGTTGCAAAATACTGCTGAAAACGTTGCGTTTGAAAAATGTATTCTGCTGAAAGATAAGAATGGTTGTTAATATTGTATTTCAGCACTGGATCTACCACCACCTTATCATTAAAATTATATTGCTGAAATGATTTGACTTTCTGCCCTGCTGCATTCAGCCGATACTGCCATTTGCCAGCTTGGTCTAAGTTGCCATCAAAATCTACATTTGCCCGGTAAAGGTTAAAGCTGCCTATAGAAAAATTAACCTCACGGGTATTGGTACCCATGGGTTGTTTAGTTACAATATTATAGGAACCTGCCGGATCAAAAAGACCATTGATATAGCTGGAAGGCCCTTTAATAAATTCTACCCTGCTGATGATGGCCGCATCCTCCGCACTTGGGCCGGCATAGATCATGGACAGATCTAAACCATTGCGCATGGGCGTTATCTGAGCCCCTCTCATAAATACATAAGAAGTGTAAAGATCAGCATTGTTGTTGCGGATGGCACCGCTAACATTTCTGGTTACACTTTCATTTACCGAAATCGCCTGCTGATCGGCGATGATGCTTTGATCAATCTCCTGAATATTTTGCGGCAACTGGAGCAATGGAGTTTTAAGTTTAAGACTGACTGAAGACTTATTAATGTTGTAACGGCGATAGTAACGCGAACTTATTTTGACTTCATTAAGTATTTTTGTTGAGGTATCCTTCGCTGTGCGAACTGAATCCTTTTTAATTAATGGCTTTTCCTGGGCAATCACCAGAAATATAGATAATACCAGAAATAGTCCGGTAAGTATGATTTTTTTCATTTATTTTTTTTGTATAGGTAGTCCTCACTACCGCTATTCATAGCTAATGTGGTCCATAAATGGTTCATTGCCAATATTTTTTTGATAATGATGATGCAAAATGATTTGACTGATTTACAAGTGAATAAACTGAGTTGGATAAATATTACTGATTTAACACCACCGTCTGCGACCACCCCTCTGAAGGAGGGAATTACGATCGCCATTCCCTCCGATATATCAGAGGGTGCCCAAAGAGCGGGGTGGTTAAAATATAAATCACCTGTTCAAATAGTATTCTATTCATATTATCAATCGAACTCAGCTTACTCATTAGTGTCTATGGTGATCATGTTCCATTGAATGTGATGGAAGTATCAGATTGAACTTTTTTAGGTAAACACCAGATTCATTAAGTATTTGATTGTATTGGCTATCGAGTTTTTTGATCTTTATTTTTTCGCCTTCAAAGTATTTTACGGCTGCTGCATTACTCTTTCCTTCAACATCCGGTTCAAAATCCTGCATCCATTTCATCATATCCTGATCTACCTGATTGAGCTTCCCTATGAGTATGGCAATATTTTTTTGCTCGGTTATGGTATCAATACTGGGTTTAACAGCCTTTAACCCGATTCTGGATAAGGTATCCAACATTAGCCTGTTTTTCGAAGCAATTTCTCCATCTTCCATTACCTTATTGTGCAGATCGACTACTTCCTGACGAATTATCTTGTAATCAGGCTCATTGGTACAACCTAAAAACATTGAAATACAGAGAATAAACATTACCCTGACAGCATTATCTATTTTAAAAAACCTTTTCATGATGTTAGCATTTTAACGCGAATTCACATCTACTAAAGCTTTCTACCGCGAGCAGTAAATCTTTAGTAAACAGCATATTTATTTAAAAAAAAAGAATACAGGCCATTGCCAGAACATTCCTAACAATAAAGCAGGAACATTTAAAGGCATAAAAGAAATATCATAACAGCTTTTTTAAGGCTATAAGATATAATCTAAAATGATAAAGCACAGTATTAAGCCTGTAGAATAGTAGATTTCGGCGGTTGGAATATGGTAAAAGTTCGGTGTACAGTATTGAGCACCGGACGTTGGGGATAAATAACTTTGAGGGTTGACCTTGTAAAGGCAAAAGATGCCGCAGCTGCAGGTAGTGCTTCCATGTGATGACTCCGCTGGTTTTCCCTTTCCTGTTTCTTCTCTTTTTCTTCAGCCAGTTTGAGTTTTTTCATTAAAAAACACTTGCCATTACAGTGCATCCAGGGCCGGTCCCGGTTTTCGCATAACTTTTCTGAAATATACTTTTGGTTTAACTGGAAACCTGCATAAATGAAAAAACGCGAACAGTTGGATCCGATTAGTGCAATTAATAAAGATATGGCAATAAACCTGTTCAACATTTAGCGGCAAAGATATGGAATACAGATTTCAAAAATGAAACAAAATCCATAATATTAATGAAGATCCATCTATACCATAACTAAAATGAAAATCGTATTTAACCGATGAAACATTAGATTAGCTTATCCTAACTCGCTATTCCGCTTATGCTTTTCTACAAACTCTGTTGGAGTGAGTTCGAACTGGGTGTAAAAACATTTACTGAAATAGGAATGCGAATTAAAACCCACCATATAGCCAATCTCGGCGATGGTATATTCCTGTTCAACCAACAATTTTGCAGCCATCTTCAAACGAATAATCCGCACAAATTCATTCGGCACATGTCCGGTTTTGGCTTTTATCTTCTTATATAGGCTTGATCTGCTCAGTCCTACTTCTCGGCCCAGGTCTTCTACTGAAAGTTGTGGATCTGCAATTCTGGCTTCAATAATCTGTGTTATTTTCGCCAGAAATTTTTTATCCCGGTTTCCGGTATTCAATATTTCCGTTCCTTCAAGCGGGTTTTGTGCGAAGCGTTGTTTTAAGTTCGACTGCAATTCGAGCAGATTTTTGATCATCAACGAGAGTTGTTTCCATTTAAATGGTTTCGAAATATAAGCATCGGCCCCACTTTCTAATCCCTGTATCTCCGCTTCCGTATTGGTTTTAGCCGTGAGCAAAACAACAGGCAAATGGCTGTAATCGATATCATTCTTGATGATTTTGCAGAGTTCAATCCCATCCATTACGGGCATCATCACATCAGAAATGACCAGGTCAACCTGATGATTATCCAATTGTTTCAATCCTTCCTTGCCATTTTTTGCCTTTAAGGTGCAGTAGCCTTCGGCGATAAAACTTTTGGAAAGGAAATCCAACAGCGAAGGGTCATCTTCCACCACTAAGACTGTTTGCTTTCCTTCAGGTTCTTCGCTGGCATCTTCCAGCTCAAGAGCTGGTGCAAGTTCATACTGTCGAAATGGAATGAGCACCGTAAAAATGGTTCTTAGCCCTTCTTCGCTTTGCACTTCAAGACGACCGCCATGTTTTTCTGTTAATGACTTTGCCAGCGCCAGGCCGATACCGGTGCCCCCAAGGTTGGTATACTGATGCTCTTCTGTTGACACCTTGAAGAACTTTTTAAAGATCGAATCCAATTGTGCTTTAGGGATGCCGATTCCATCATCTTCCACACTGATGGAAATCATTTCTTCACCATTGGCAGCCACCTGCAAATCGTTGATTTTAATTTCCAGTTTTTTCCTTGCAAATTTAAATGCGTTGATCAGTAAATTACTCAAAATTTTCATCAGGGCTTCCGGATCAGCATGAATATCCAGTTTTTTAAATGCACTGACTACACTAAATTCCAATCCTTTTTTAGTGGCAATTGGCGAGAAACGATCCCTGATGCTATTAATTAAATAATTCAGTTCTAAAGGTTCGGGATGAATTTCAAAAATATCACTTTCAATGCGCCTGAAATCCAATAATTGGTTGACAAGTGTAAGTAAGCGGTCTGAGTTTTCTTCCATCACCAGCAATTGCTCCATACTTTCCGGATCTTTCTTCTTTTGAGTCAGGAGTTGTTCCAGAGGGGCGATAATGAGCGAGAGCGGGGTACGCACTTCATGTGCCATTGCTGTAAAAAACTCTATCTTTTGCTTATAAAAGTCTTGTTCGCTTTTATTTTTAAGTCGCTCCAGTTTGATTTCATTTCGTTTACGTTCCTTTTCATACACAAATCGGCGGAGCCAGATGGCACCTGAAACCAATGCAATCAGGTAAAGAATATACGCTGTGACGGTTTTATAAAATGGCGGCAGGATTTTAATTTTAATACTGGACACCTCACCGATACCCGTCCCTAAATCATCAATCACCTTCACCTGAAAATGGTATTCTCCGGCTGGCAGATTGGTGTAAGTAGCCTTGCGCTGGCTGCCCACATTGTTCCAGCCTTTATCAAAACCTTCCATTTTAAAGGCATATTGGAGTTTGTTGGGTGCAATAAAACTAAGTGAGGCGTATTCTATGCTCAGTACCGATTGATGATGCTTTAAAATAATTTCACTGGTGTAGTTGATGGATTGCTTCAAAGGACTATTCCTGTCGTTCAAATCCAGATCTTTATTAAAAAGCTGAAAATTAGTGAAACTTACCTTTGGTATAGTCGGACTGCTTTTTACCTCAGTGGGTAAAAATGCATTGAACCCATTAATGCCACCAAAGTAGAGTTTGCCTGATGAATCTTTATAATAGGCTTTATAATTGTATTGCTGGCTTTGCAGGTTATCCCATTTACCGAAACTTCTTTTGCTTTTGGTTTTTGGGTTATATTCAAAGATGCCGTTGTTGGTAGAAAACCATAATTTCCCGGCCTGATCTTTTACAATGCCGTAAATTACAGCACTCCTGATCCAGTTTTCATGATCAAAAGATTTAAACTTTCCTGTTTTTTTGTTGAGTACATTCAATCCGCTGCCGTCCGTTCCGAGCCATAAATTTCCTTCCCCATCATCCAGCATGCAAATCAACTTATTAGAACTAATGGACCCAGATTTTTGTGAATAGGCATATTGGGTAAGGTGGTTATTTTGATCCATCCTGATCAGGCCATTATCATAGGTGGCAATCCAGATGACCTGATCTTCATCCTGATAGACCTGATAGATACAGCTTTTATCCAGGTTTTTACCTTTAATGCGGATAAAGCGGTCATTTTGCTGATCATAGAGATTCAAGCCTGAAATGGTGGATACCCAGATGCGCCCGTGCCGGTCTTCATCAATGGAATAAACGCTGTTGTCACTCAGTGAATACGGATTAGCTGGGTCACTTTTATAACGCTTGATTTTTCCGGTACGTGGATTTAGGATATTCACTCCACCGGTGTACATGCCGATCCAGATGTTGCCGGTCTTGTCCTGATAAAGCGCATGAATATTGTGGTAAGAAAGGCTATCCTGCCCGGCTGAAAAGGGAAATTTGCGGAAAGATTTATCGGCCGTGTTGAAATAGTTTAGTCCACCATCTTCGGTACCAATCCACATCTGACCGGGTTTGGTTTCTAAAAAAGCACTCACCGCATTTCCTGAAAGGGAATTTTTAACACCCGAAGGATAATAAAACTCAAAGCCCGAACTTCCCTCATGATAATAATTGAGTCCGCCGAAATAGGTTCCGATCCAGATGCCCCCTTCCCGGTCTTTAAACACATTATAAACCGCATCATCATTAATGCTGAAGGGATCGTGGTTTTTTTTCTGATAAACAGTGAATCGGTTATTTTTCCGGTCAAAAATGTTTAAGCCTTTTTCTGTGCCTAAACAAATGTATCCGGGTTTGGGTTCATAAATGGCCCTAACGATATTATCGCTGATGGAATTTCCCGACGATTTCTGGTAAATGGTGAGTTGTTTTGTGCGCTTATTCCAGAGGTTTAAGCCACCCGCCATGGTGCCAATCCAGATATCCCCATAACTATCTTTGTACAAATCCAGGATTACATTACTCGAAAGTTTCGCCCCTGACGATGAAGTATTGTATTGCCTGATTTGATTGGTTTTGGGATTGAACACATCAATGCCTTTGCCATAAGTACCCATCCAGATCTCCCCGGCATCATCCTGAAGAATTTTAGAGACTTCGTTTGAAGCTATTGCTGGTGAAGATGTGGTATTGAAACGCTTGATTTGCTGGCTTTTTGATGTGTAAACGAAAACCCCTTTCTCTTTAGTCGCGATCCAGATGTCGCCGTTTTGAGTGCGAATGACATCATTGATAAAAAAATGCTGAAGCGGTTTAAAAAGGCTAAACTTTTCGGTTTCCAGGTTGAAGATATAAATCCCCTCATCGGTACCTATCCAAAAGGTTTTTGCATCGTACTTAAAAATTTTACGGATAAAGTTATTACCCAAACTTCCGGGAATGCCTTTCTTAAACTGGAAAGATTTAAAATCATAGCCATCAAAACGGCTCAGGCCATATTTAGTACCAAACCACATGTAACCCTGATCATCCTGCTCAATATCCCAGATGGTATTAGCACACAAACCATCAGATACAGTATAGTGCCTAAAGAAAATTTTCTGAGCGGTGGCATACTGTAAAATAAATAAGCTAAAAAAAAGCAGCAGGACTACTGCCCTGCTTATCTTTTTGTATATCATAAATAGGCTAGATAGGTTTCACAAGTTAGTGAAATTGCCTTTTGCGGCTGTTATTTTATATTGTTCAATTTTTTAATCAGTTCAACCTCTTCCTTTTTATAAGGTGTTCCATCTTTTCTGAAAACTTCATGAAACCATTCTTTTGGTTCTTCTCCGTTTGGAAGTGGGGTATCCCAGGCGTATTTGGTATTTGATTTTCCATCTACCAATCCCCAGTTAATGGCACCGATGTTTTCCTTTTTTAGCATAGGCATCACATTTTCAAAGCGACTGCCACGGGTACGGGCCATATATTCTGTACAAATCATTGGCCTTCCGTGTGAACGCAACATATCGATTACACGTTGGTGCCATTGTGGTTCTTCATAATCGTGGTAAGTAATCACATCGGAATTTAACGCCTGAAAAGCATTTAATTCTTTGTAATCCCATGCCCAAAGGCCGGCACTAATCGGTTGCTCCGGATTAACTGCCCTTGCCCAGGTAAACACACTTTTCAGCAAGGGGTAAGTAGTAGTCAGTTTGTCCGAATTTCCAGGTTCGTTGTATAAATCCCATAATAAAATGCGTTTGTCCGTTTTGAAACGGGTCATTACATCCTTCACATATTTTTCAAGTGCAGGGAAATTAGCCGCATTTTTCGAATCCGGATCACCTGGGTCTTGTACCCATCCCGAATTGTGGATACCTGGTTTCGGTGCCGGTTGTTTACCAATTTTGGCTTGCTTGTTCCAGCAATCATCAAAAAACACAAAAACGGTTTTAATTTTATGCTTGTCGGCAATCGTCAGGTATTGATCCATTCTTTTTTTGAAACCGGCCTGATCCTGTTTCCAGGCCAGGCTGTGGAGGTAAACCCGCATGGTGTTGAAACCAATACTTTCTGCCCAACCCAGTTCCTGATCAATCGTAGCCGGATCGAATGTATCAGCCTGCCACATTTCCAGCTGGTTAATGGCTGTACTCGGTAAAAAATCGGCACCGTTAATCCATTTGTATTGTTTGTACCAGGCGTTGGCCTTTTCAATTGACCATACCTTACCTACAACGGGTGTGGCTTCCTGTGCACTTGCTACTGTGGTAATACTTAACAGTGCGAGCAATAAAAGGTTAAAATATTTTTTCATCATATTAATTTTAGGTGTTGTCCGGCTTTTGCCGAACCAGCTTATTTATTTTGCGAAGGAGTGTTTAGCTCCTGATCGGTTTTTAGGGGAACACCAAAATTTGGCGATCCATCTGCATTCCAGGTAAATTTTTGCGCTCTTGGCGAGCGTTGTCCGCCGCAGCCCTGTCCCGGACCAGAATTGGCGTGGTATAAAATCCAGTCTTCTTTCCCGTCGGGCGATTTAAAAAAGGAATTGTGGCCAGGTGCATATACCCCATTTTCTGGCGATTGCTTAAATACAGGTTGGGGGCTTTTTACCCATGAATCAGCATCCAGAAGATTTTTTCCTTTCAGGCTTAACATCCCCAGGGCATAAAAATCTGTCCAGCAGCCACTGGCCGAATAAATTAGGAAAACTTTGCCCTTATTAACGAGTACCTGCGGACCTTCATTTACATCTACATGGGGTGGATTGTTGGGATCGTTCAGGTCGCCATGTTTTTCCCACTCAAACTGAGGGCTGGAAATTTTGTGACGTGCCCCCTCAATCGTCCAGGGGTTTTTCATTCTTGCTATATAGATTTCCTGCTTCTGGTTGATGTCTCCCTCCCATCCGGCCCAGATCATATAAAGCTGTTTCTGGTAGATAAAAACCGAACCATCAATAGCCCATTTGTTCGTGGCATCGCCTACCTTACCTTTGAATACCCATTCGCCTTGCAAAGGGTTTTTCGAGGCATTTTCCAGTACATACATGCGGTGATTGTTGTTATGGCCATCATCTGCAGCAAAATATACATACCATTTGCCAGCAATAAAGTGTATTTCTGGTGCCCAGAGTTCTTTTGAATAGGCTTTACCTGCTGGCGGAATGAAAATGGTTTTCTGCTCGGCTGTTTTAAGATCGGCCAGGTTTTTGGTTTTCCAGATCACCAGCTTATTTTGCATGGTTTGGGTATAGTAATAATAACCATCTTTATAAATGCTCCATGGATCGGCTCCTGAAGGCAACAATGGGTTTTTAAAAGTCTGTGCCAGGCCCATCTGTACGATGAACATCAACAGCAAACTTAGTACAATGCGGTATCTTTTAATGTGTTTATTCATATTATTGTTCTCCGGAAGGTTTGCTGATCTGCAATCCTGTTGCTACTGGCATGCCAAAATCCGGACTGCCGTCAGTTTTAAATGTAAATTTTTGCATCCTCACGTTTCTTCTTTCTGCACAGCCTTGGTTAGTTTCTGAATTGGCATGGTAAACGATCCAGTTTTCTTTGCCATCTGGCGATTTAAAAAACGAATTGTGCCCCGGGCCATAAGCATTGCTTTGTGACTGTTTGCTAAATACTGGCTGGGTAGACTTTTGCCAATCGGCTTTTACCAAAGGATTTCCCCCAGTTTTAAGGCTCAACATGCCTAAAGCATAGTCATCCGTTCCACAGTAGCTTGCTGAATAAATCAAAAAAGCTTTATTATCCGGAGATATTAATGCCTGCGGACCTTCATTTACACCAAATCCATTTTTTTCCCAGTTCAATTCCGGCTCAGTGAGTTTTGTTGCAGATCCTACTAAGGTATAAGGATTTGCCATTTTGGCGATGTAAATATTTTGTGTCAAATTCACATTGCTTACATCGGGTCTTCCACACCACATGAAATAGCGGCTGCCATTCATCTCGAGGATGGATCCATCAATCGCCCAGAAATCGGTATCGGGAGTAAAAATCCTGCCTTTATCAACCCAGGTTCCGGTAGTAGGGTCGGCACTGCTGTTTTCAAGCACCCAGGTCCGCTGACTAATATCTTCACCATTTCCTGCTGTATAATAAATATACCATTTGCCATCGATGAAGTACAATTCCGGTGCCCAAACGTTCCTGGAATTGGCAGTACCAGCTACCGGAACGAATATGGTTTTCGGAATGGCTGCACTTAGTTTAGACATCGCAGTGGTGGCCCATAAGCTGATGGAACTTCCATTGGTTTGCAGGTAATAATATACCCCGTCTTTCTGATAAACTGAAGGATCAGCTCCGTTCATCAACGGGTTGGAGAAAGTACCTGCTGTTGGAGATGGAATGACTGGATCAATTGGGATAGGGTTGTCTGTTTTCCCGCAGGAAATACTCACTGAAATTAAAATCGCCAGCCCGAGGGCACGGAGTTTTAAGTTTTTTAGTATGGGGTTATTTTTCATAGGAATGATTAAATATGTTTTTTGTTTTTCACTTACCGTCATTACGAAGCAGGTTTTTCATCAGCTAAAGCTACGCCTAAGTCGTCATTGCGAGGCTGATTTTTCATCAGCTGAAGCAATCTCTCTGACGTGAATTCCCACCGGATAGATTGCTTCCCCGAAAATTCGGGGAAGGCTGTCGTGCCTCCTCGCAATGACAATGAACAGAGCCTCATCTCAACGATGAGCAACGGAAGAAAACCTTTAATACCTCGGATTCTGCGTTAAATTCGAATTTAAATCAATATCGCTTTGCGGGATCGGATAAAATTCATGTTTCCCAACAATAAACCCAGTGAAATCTGCATCTCTGCTGGCCAATGCCGGACTTAAATCGCCCCAACGTGATAAATCTGCCCATCTCCAGCCTTCTCCTGCCAGTTCCGTTACCCGCTCATGTTTGAGCTGAGTTAAGAATTGTGCCTGGCTTAAGCCTGGTTTAGTCGAAGTAAGCGTAGCCAAACCTGCTCTTTGCCTAACACGATCAACATATGGATAAGCTTCTGCTGTTCTGTTTAAACCATTAAGCGCTTCTGCATACATCAAAAGCACATCAGCATAGCGGATTAAACGGTAATTATTTGGCGAACGGAAACCTTCCTGGTTTCTCCAGTGATCATTTAATAATTTCCGGAACCATACACTATTCGCATCAGGTCCGTTGCCATAACGACTGGCAAAAGTTTGTCCGTAAACGATGGTGGCATTCGGCCCTGCCGGATTAGCGTTATTGAAAATGAAGGATGCCGCTAAACGTGGATCTTGTGCACCTCCAATAGTCGTTTCCTGTAAAAACTCATTTATTACCCATCTGCGGGCGGCTCCATCTGAATAACCCACACCCGGAGGCGCAAAGAATTGAGCAATCGATGAACCGGTATTGTTGATCCGAGCTTCATCTACATCATCATCTGTACTTTCAGATTGATTTTCACTAAACTGGATTTCAAAGATAGATTCGCTGTTGTTTTCTCTGCTGATGATAAAGTTATCACGGTAATCGGCAGTTAAGGAGTAGGTTGAACTTCCGGCACCCGTAACCAGATAGCCGAAGGCATTGGCTGCTTCCTGATACATGCGCTGTTGCAGGTATGTTTTACCTAAAAGCGCATAAGCTGCACCTTTTGTTGCCCGGCCCAAATCTGTTGCCGAATAACTTACAGGCAAATCAACCAAAGCTTCTGTTAAATCTTTAGCCACTTGTGCATAAGCCTGTTGTGTGGTGGCATTTGCAGGAACATCTTTCGGCTGCGATGGCTCCAGCATTAAAGGCGGCCGACCAAAATAAAGCGTCAGGTTGAAATAAAATAAGGCCCTTAAAAATTTTGCTTCTGCAATGATTCTTTTCTTATTGGTTTCATCCATCGGTATGGCGGGTACATTTGCAATCACCTGATTGGCCCTAAATACGCCCACATATAAGGTAGACCAGGTTTGGGAGGTTAACCCATCGTTATAATTGGTTTGATTGAAGCGCATTAAGTTGTTTAATCCGCCATCACCACCAGATCCAAAACCTTCATCAGATTTTAAAATGCCGTGGTAATACATCCAGCGGGAATATAAACTGGCGGTGCGGTAAAACGTACTGTAAACTGCATTAATGCCTTTTGTTGCATCATCACCTGTTTTCCAGAAACTGGAAATGGTTGGTGCATTTGGATTAACTGCATCAAAATCTCTTTTGCAACCTGTGAAGGCCATAAGTGATGCTGTTAATATGAATATATATTTTTTCATGATTTGTTTATAAATTAGAATCCTACACTTAAACCAAATGAAATAATTCTGGATGATGGATAATTTCCGTTGTCTACTCCCGGCTCCAGGTTTGCATTAGCGCCTACCACATCCGGATCCAATCCGCTGTATTTGGTGATGGTAAACAAGTTTTGACCGCTTACATATAACCTGGCACTGCTGATATTGGCTTTGGAAATGAATTTAGCGGGAAGGTTATACCCCAATTCTACATTACGCAACCTCAAGAAAGAGCCGTCTTCAATCCAGCGATCGGTGTTACCTCTTGCATTTTCGTTGATTCCCCTGTCGTTCGCTGCAAACTGGTAACCCAATCTTGGAAAGGTGGTATCGGTATTAGTTGGTGTCCACGGATTGATCGCTGTTCTGTAGTTGGAGTTTCCGTAACTATCCAGTTCTCTCAGTACATCGTTGTAAAGTTTTTGTCCGAAGGCGCCATAAAGCTGCACGGAAAGACTAAAATCTTTGTACCTGGAATTGAACTGTAAGCCTGTGGTGAATTTCGGGAATGCAGAACCTGCAAACACACGGTCTTTATCGTTGATATCATCATTCGTACCACCATTAACCATATTGACATAACGGATATCACCCGGCTTGGCATAAGCACTCTGGGCTTTATGCGCATCAATTTCTGCCTGATTCTGAAAAATACCATCTGTTTTTAACACGTAATACTCACCGATAGAACGACCTACCTGCGTACGGGTATTCCCCGACTGGATGTAATCTTTCGGCTGTCCTGTTTCTGTATCAATCCCTAAGTTACCCAGTGATAAAACTTTATTTCTTATTACACTTATATTTCCTGCGATATCCCATTTAAAATCGCCATCCAGTTTTGGGCGGTATCCTAAATTTAACTCGATCCCTTTGTTTTGGATAGATCCGATATTCACAATTGGATCGCCCTGCAAATTTCCCAGATAACCAGGTAAAGGCTGAGCAAGTAAAACATCTTCAGAAACCGAACGGAACACATCAAAGTTTACGGTTAGCTGATCTTTAAATAAGGATGCATCGAAACCTAAATTTGTTGTTTTTTTCTTTTCCCATCTTAAATCACCAGAAGCCAGTTTAGCCTGAATGGCACCTGCATTGGTGGTTTGTCCGCTGCCCAAAACTACATCTGGCGCTTGATTTAAGAAACCTATATATTGGTACGGGCTTAAAGTATTTATACCCAAAGAACCATATGAACCTCTTAGTTTCAAGTCAGATACCCAATCTACTTTAAAAAAGTCTTCTTTCGAAATTCTCCATCCTAAAGCACCCGAAGGAAAATATCCGGTTCTAAACTGAGGAGAGAACCGGGAATCTTTATCTGCACGGAAAGTAAAGGTAACCAGGTATTTGTCGTTATACGTATAATTTACCCTACCCAGATAAGAATCCAATAAGCTTTTATAAATCGTTCCGGATGAAGTTCGTCCTTCACCTGCTGTAGAAGTTAAAGTATTGAAATAATCGCCTCCAAATTGCGCTAGCTTAATTCCACTACCCAGTGTATTATCCGTTTGCGTAGTCTGCTCGGTGTACCCCACTACTCCATTGATGCTATGTTTACCGATTATATAATTATAGTTCAAAGTATGCTCCAATAAATAGCTCAGAAACTGAGAACGGTTATCGCTTAACTGACTGAAATCAGGCGATTGGTTTTGATACCATGAACCATCTTTTCTAAGTGATTTACTTTTATCAAAACTCGTTTCAATACCGGCATTAAACCGATAAGTTAAGCCTTCAATGATTTTAAAATCGACGAAAGCGTTACCTAAAATCTTGGCGTAATTTGATTTTACAGAAGTAATATTGGCGATAGCAGTTTGGTTGCGGGAAAAAGTATTGATACTGGCATTTGATCCGTATCCCCATCCGCCCGGATTATTTGTGCTGATTAAAGCATTATCCTGAACCGGAATTAAAGGAATGCTGGTAAACATATCATACCATGGATTTCCGGCAAAAGCACCGCCCTGGAACGGAGATTTTGAGGTAGATGAAGAAAAGGCCAGGTTTTCTCCAAATTTGAATCTTCCTTTAGTAGTTTCGGTATTTACCCTGAACGAAGCCCGTTCAAATTCTCTGGCAATTAGTACGCCTTTATCTTTGAAGTAACCTCCCGAAATGAGATATTTTGAACCATTGCCTCCACCAGAAATACTGGCATTATAATCCTGAACCGATCCGGTGCGAATTGTTTCATCCACCCAATCTGTATTAGTTACACCATTATAATTGGCTACACCTGGCTGGATAGCCATTCCTGAAGCCTGATAAGCTCGGGTATTGGTAGCTGCATATTCCGCAGCATTCATCATGTCGTAAGTTTTTGGTACCTGAGAAATACTGTACCTGCTGGTTATCGCAATTTTTGCAGGTCCTTCCTTACCTTTTTTCGTGGTGATAAGGATAACACCATTCCCAGCTCTCGATCCATAAATGGCAGCAGCTGAGGCATCTTTCAGAATTTGCACATCTTCAATATCATTTGGACTCACCGTGGTATTTGGATCAGCAATCATTCCATCGATCACATATAATGGACTGGCATTACCAAAAGTAGCCAGACCACGGATATTTACCACTGCTTCCTGACCTGGAGCACCACCATTTCTAACGGCTACACCTGGTGTTTGACCTTGTAAAGCCTCTGGTAAAGAACGTGAAACTAATTTTTCGGTATTAGCGGTACTCACTGAACCCGTGGCACCGGTTAAATCTCTCCGGCGAATGGTTTGGTAGCCGATCACGACTACATCATCCAATGAAGTATCCGCTGATGTTAAGGTAACATTAATCACTGGGTTGCTACCTACAACAATTTCTTTTGACTGGAAGCCAACATAATTGAAGACTAAAGTCGCATTCTCCGGAACAGAGATGCTATATTTTCCATTGGCATCGGTTGCTACTACTCTACTGCCACCTTTTACACTTACCGAAACACCTGGCAAGGTTTCGCCTGAAGCTGCCCGCACGGTTCCGGTAACCTGAACATCGCGTTGAACAGCTTTGATATCGTAAGCCATACGGTTTACATCAGCAGCATAACCAGGAGAAATTACAGCTGCCAGCAATAATGGCAAAGCGAGTATTCTTTTAAGGTTGCTGACCTGATGTACATGAAATAAACTGAGTAAATTTCTTTTTTTCATAATAGTTACATTTGGTTTTGAAGAATGGAAGTTGGATTGGACGGGTGCTTTAAAAGACTGTCCATAAGCGGATGTATTTGGCTTTTTTTCATTAATGATGATTAGATTTATATTGGTTAGCAATTCGTTAATCTTCAGGAAGATTTAACGAAACAATGTTAGCGGATTGCCAATCATACGGGTATAAAAATTGAATCCAATGCTATAAAAAATGTGGAATTATGCCTCTTCATAAGGCCTAGGGAGAGATTATTAGAAAAATTGCAATAATTACCAGTGTATTTTATAACATAATTTGCAACCAACCCTCCGAAGTGCGGGTTGGTAAAAAATATGCTATTAGCTGGTTATGTATATTATATATCTAATGGTTTATGGTCTTCAAGAAGTTGCTGATCAACACTTATTCCTAACCAATTCCCGAAGGGTAATCAAATTGGCATAGGCCTCGCCCATGGTATTATTGAAATAAACAAATACCATTTTACCATCTGCCAGCCATTCAGAAACATAGTCTGCATATTCATCAAGTATATCATCTGGGTAACTTCCCCTATAATTACCCCCGGGACCATGAAAACGAAGGTAAACAAAATCAGTATCCGAATCTCTTACAGGCGAATTTGCCGGCGACTTATCATGAATAACCATGCCCAGTTTATATTCGTCAAGAAGCTCATATATTTCATCGATGTAAAGTGATGAGTGTCTAAATTCCAGGGCAATTTTCCACTCCATGCCCGGATCATTTTCCCGAATGACAGACATGAGATACTTTAACTGGATAAATTGATTAATTTTAATACTTGGTGGAAACTGAACTAAAATACAAGCCTTCTTTTCTTCTATATACGAGATAACATCAAAAAAATGGGAAACTACATCAGGATCAAAGGCCAAATCTTTATTGTGCGTAATTTCCTTAAAAAGCTTAAAAGTAAAACGAAAATCCGGTGGTACGTCTAACGCCCATTTTTTAACTGTTGAAGCTTGCGGAATTTTATAGAATGAACTATTGATTTCAATGGTATTCATTAAAGAAGCATAATAGCAAAGCCTGGATTTATCTTTAAATACTTCTGGATAATGAAGTTTATTAGGAACAGGTAGTAAAAGGCCACTTGTTCCAGCGTAATAATTGTTAAATAAAGTGTCCATATCATTTAAATAACAATGGATGCATGCAAATAGTTATTACAGAATTATCATATACTTATTTCTGTAAGTAAATTAAATAAGTATATCCGGTTCATCTTAATTTCGCAATTTTATATCATGAATAGAATTGAACAGGCTAAAGTCGTAAATTTTCTGGATTTTGCAGCCTCACTTACTAATCTGGAAGATGAAGCTAAAGAGGCGCTGGCTTCAAAACTTTACACAAAGCAGTATGACAAAGGTGAATTGATATTAGCAACCGGGACAGTGTGTAACCGGATTTACTTTATAGACAGTGGTTTAGTGAAAACATTTTTTTATACCGATACCCGTGAATTTATCATGCGTTTTTTTTCAGAAGGAAATATGTTTACCGTCTTAGATAGTTTCCTAACCCGACAACCATCCACTTATGCTGTACTAACTCTTGAACCTACGCACATCACCTATTTGAATTATGCTGATCTTGACCAGTTGTGTGTCCGCTATCACTCCATGGAAACTTTTTTCAGGAAACTGCTTTCATTGGCTGCCCTGAATATGATGGACCGGATCGGCAATACTTTAGAAGAGAAAGCACAGGTTGCTTATTATAGATTTCTAAAGGAACACGGAAAACTGTTGCAGCGAATTAGCCTGGCAGACCTTGCTTCTTACCTTGGCATTACCCAAGTGTCATTAAGTCGAATCAGAAGCCTATAATAGTCTTTTTATCATTTGATAAATGAGTGGTAAGATTAGCGTTGTACCTTTCGGTCAAATTTAATCGTTATGAAAAATCCGTTATCTATTCACCAGAAAATGAGCGTTGTGGCAGCCTGTGCTTTTACACTTGTTGCGCCTATTTTAGGATATCTATCTATTGGCCTTGCTCCTGTTATTATTGTTGGGGGTTCTGCAATAATTGGCTTAATTTGTTGGTATACCACCTATTTGCGAAAGCCTGTTGAACCGGGCATTATTCTTCCGCTATTTATTCTGACGGTAGCCGGCTTGCAGATACATATCGTTGAAGAATACCTAATGGGCTTTGCCCCAGCTATGAGTCGATTATTTGGTATTCCCTGGAGTGAAAAAAGTTTTTTAATGGTTTTTGCGCTGATCGGCCCCGTCATCTATACCCTTACTTCACTTGGCCTGTATTATAAGGTTTATATAGCAGGTTTTATTGCCTGGTTTATATTTATTGGCCCTGGTGTTGCAGAATTTACCCATTTTATTTTTCCACTCATTTCCCCTGGCCTTTTGCCACATGATCCTCATTCGATTACGGCAATTATTGATGGAACAAACATCCCGCAGATGCCCAATTTTTATTTCAAAACTACAGGACACTATTATTTTCCAGGCATGTGGACTGCTATTCTGCCTATGATTCCAGGATGTATGGCCATCTATCGTTTATTAATAAAGAAAGGCAATAGAGTAGTAGAGCAAAAACCCAATATCAACTAAATTTAATTCAATTAATACCAGAGCAGTCCATCTTTTTATGTTATTAATAGCCTCACGTAATTTAGGACAATTAGTAAAATTAGTATGGCTAAAATATACCATTGAATTTTATTTATGTTTTTAGCTCCAAATTTCCTTACACAGATCCTGTCTACAATTAAAATCAGCACAGGCAAGGGTAGCCACAATAAGTTTACCCAACCCTGTAACCGCTGATTCATCCCAAGCTGATTGATCATAATAACAGATGAAATGACTAAACCAGATAAGGTAAGCAGGCTCAATATAAAAAATACTGTTATTTTTAATGGTCTGGATGTTGACATAAATTTGGTTAATGCAATTCTTGATTTAATAATTTGTAGATTTTATACTGTTAATTTTATTATTTAATCCCCCTAACCTAAATAAATTCATTGAAAAATCTGGATCAATTAAATTAAAGAATCTAATTAAGACAGTTCGATAAGCGTGCCACAAGTTGTCCAGATGCTGCATGCAAGCCCTAGTAGCAACCAATATAAAAGCACATCAATTTCTTTCCTCAGTTTAATTAGAAATACGATAAAAAACATCAGCGGACAAGTAACTAAAAAAATAAAAATGATGGTGGCCAGCATATCAAAAACATCGTTGTTGTAATCCATCAGCAGTATCTTAATCCCTGCGTGTGATAGCCAGATAAAAAATGGCGAAATGAAACATAATAGCCATTTCCATACTACATTAAGCTTAAGCTGTTCAGGATAGGTACTGCGATAGTTTTTAATTAACCATAAGATTATGCCTGTAATAAATAAAATCATGATCCCAATCTTGATATAGAAATTCCGAATGGTATCTGCACGGGTATTAATACTGGTGGAGGAAATAAGCTTGTTGTTTTGAAAGTGCTTAACGTTGGTTCGTTCGCCGTTAACAAATGTATATATTGCCTTATCGGTACTGCTGGTATCACTAAAGGTCCAGGTGGAATCTTCAATTCCCATTTTGTAAAATCCCTCGATGATTAATTTATTATTTTTTGTCCTGGTAAATCTGCCGTCCAGGCGCCCACCATTAAACCGTAAAGCATCTTTCCCTCGATCCGTTTCGATAGCCAGAGTCGTTATTTTTCCCACAGGAATCAAGCTTGTGCTATCTGCTACTCTCGCCTTAACATCCTGATCAAGATCTACAAGTGAACGGTTTTTATTGTAGTCATCATCCCTAACAGGCTTATTGATATATAAATGATTAATCCGAACAACAAGGAATGAATCAGTTTTATAAAATTTAAATTCTTCATAGGCGGCTGAATCAGGAAGTTTAGAAGCCTGCAATAGCACATAATGTGGCTGATCAAAAGACTGAATATACCGCTGCTGACTGGTGGCACAGAATGAGAAAATGGTAACCAGCCCAATTAAACCGGTGCTTAATCGTGCTATTAAAGAATTTGCAGGAAAAGCAACTGGATCACCTTTTAAATAAATCCACGCACCAAACAATACGGGCAAGGCGATTAAATCAGTGGGATCGACCGTCCGCTGAATATTAGTAAAGGTATTGATGAGATCAATTAGTCCCGTGGCATATTCACTTTTCCAGTAGATAAACACTACTCCGGTAATAATAAAGACTGATAATTTGTGACGAGGAAAAATGGCTGACCAGAAAATGGGAAAAATAAATAATCCGCAGAAATCTGAAAGTTTCCCGGTAAGGATATTATGGAAAGTTGCTTTTAGATAAAAATCGTTAAAGATTAAAAGCAGGAGGCAAAAAAGGAAAAGCGGAGATATCAGATTTTTTAGGCGATCATACATACTGCAGCGGTTAATTTATGATTAATACCGATTATGTAATTAAGTAACCTTTTGATGCCTTTTTTAGGATTTGACGAAAAAAACACCTTCCTAAATTTATCATTTTAGAGGGTTCTTTCTGTCTTTGTCGGGATGGCAGGATAATAATAATTTTTATAATCCACTCATTTAGGATTCAAGCCGAAACGGAAATGATAAAATAAAATAGAAGGTGCCTAAAATGTTCCTGTTTTTTTGTTGCAATTTCATGATTTATCTAATACATCCCTTTCGTGAAAATTAGATATTCAGTTAATAGAAACCGATGTCTCATCAATGTGCTATTTTTTCATACGTTTTAGCTACTTACTTCTGTTCGAAGTAAAATTCCGTAGTTCATCAACTATTTAAATGAGCTGATTAATCGAGTAATAATTCATCAAGTTTATTAATTTCATCGACCAGTTTACGCCTACCGATCTGTTGGCGCCACATGGCGTAATAAAGCCCTTTTTGATCAATTAATTCTTCATGATTACCGCTCTCCACAATTTCTCCATTTTCTAGAACATAAATTCGGTTAGCATGCATGATTGTTGATAAGCGGTGGGCAATGATCAAGGTAATATGATCTTTAAGTTCAGATAACTTATTCACCGTTTTAGTAATTTCCTCTTCAGTCAAAGAATCCAATGCCGAGGTAGCCTCGTCAAATAGTAAAATATTTGGATGTCTTAATAATGCCCTTGCTATGGATAATCTTTGTTTCTCACCACCAGAAACTTTTACGCCACTCTCTCCGATAAGCGTATCAAGGCCATCTTCTGCTCTTGATAACAACGATTGACAGGCGGCTTTGTTGAGCGCTTCCATGCACTCCTCATCCGTTGCATCTGGTCTTACAAACCTAAGGTTGTCTCTGATATTGCCGGAGAACAACTGCGTATCTTGAGTGACAAAACCAATCTTTCTTCTCAGCTCATCTAGATGAATTTCATCTGTATGAGTCTTATTATAAAATACATCTCCTTTGAATGGTTTGTATAAGCCAACCAATAATTTAATCAATGTGGTTTTCCCTGATCCGGAAGGCCCTACAAATGCTACTGTTTCCCCTTCTTCGGCATGGAAGGAAATGCCATTCAATGCATTGCGATTACTATTTTTATATTTAAAAAATACATCCTTAAACTCAATATGATCAATTTTATGTAGTGCCGCCGGTTCGTCGGGTACGGCTTCCACAGGCATATCCATAATGCGTTTGAAGTTGCCAAAAGATATTTGAGCTTCCCGCCATGTTAAAGCCATATGACCAAACTCTTGTAAGGGCCCAAATAGAAAATAAGAATATAATAAGAAACTAAAGTATTGACCAGCTGAAAGTTCCTTATCAAAAATCAGCATGAGCATTACTACTATCATTACACTTCTCACAATATTAACTGTACTTCCCTGAATAAAGCTCAGCATCCGCAAGATTTTGGTTTTTACAATTTCCAGGTTTAGAATCTTATAGGTCGCCGTATTTAAACGATTAATTTCCTGTTCACCTAAGCCGTGACTTTTTACCAATTCGATATTTCTTAGTGACTCTGTTGAACGTCCTGCCAATACTGAGGTTTTGGATATAATTGCCCTGTGAATAACCTTTACCTTCTCAGATAGTTTCCAGCTTAAATAGGTAATGATCGGAACGGAAGCAATGAATACCAATGTAACCTTATAGCTAATTAAAGCTGAATATACGCTTACAAAAATGATCCCAAATAGTGCCATAAAGGTGACATTGATGGAAGATTTTATAAAGTTCTCAGAGTCACTTCTCACCCTGCCTAGCATGTCGAGCTTTGCACCGCTTCGTTGCTCTTCGAAAACATAATAAGGCATATCCAACGAATGTTTCACTCCATCGGCATACATCTCCGCCCCTGTTTTCTGTGCAATGGTGATCGTAAAAAAGTCTTGAAAATTATTGGCTATTCGAGATATGAGCGCTGCACCAACACCTAAACCTATTAGAGTCAAAATTCCTGTGAAATATTCATCTCTGGTCAGTAGGTCTCTTTTATTGATATAGTCATCAACAAGTTTACCAGTGATCAATGGCTCAACAAGTGAAAAACCTTGATTAATTGCAGTCATCAACAACGCTAGTAATACAATATACTTGTGTTTCTTTAGATAGCTGAACAGAATCTTCATAGGATCGGCAAATTAAATGTGATATTATAACGAAATAAAAATTATTTTATGATTATACTTAAAAATCTTCAAGGCCATCCTGTATTGTTATCTTTCATGGCATCTTTTTTACCCAAATCATAAATTTTTCCTTGGAATACCTGTCTCGCAAGAACACATTAGCGGCGTAAAAGTACCAAACTGCATCCATTTGGCAAATAATTTCTGAAAGTCAGGATTGTTTTGTTGATAGAACAATGATACTGAGAAAAGTTTGGTATTAGATTTAGTAAAAAACATCTGATATTCTGTTACCTAAACTGATACCAATAAAAAAACAAGACCCTCTAAATTTATCATTTAGAGGGTCTTTTCTGTTTTTGTCGGAATATAAGGATTGTGAAAATTTTCATAATCAGCACGCCTTCAATCATTTATAACGCCCTTATTTTTATGGTAACGATTTGGTGAAGAATAGTTTTACAGAACTTTTCACAAAAAACGATCCCTTCTCAAAGATCGAACAATCTGCTTCGCGATACCAAATTACCAATTTATGAGTTTAAATCCTAGTGAATAGGACGTGATAAAAAATGTTATGAAAATTTTGCAGAACCTGTTTAAGAGCCTTGATATTGCTTTATTTTAATACTCTCGAAAATATGCTCAGCACTGTCCTAAACAGTATAGCTGAGGCATAATTCTCATCAGATATTAGCTGACCCTTTTCACTTCCATCAACGATAATAATAAATACCATTCATTATAGCTACACCACAAGTGGTTTCAAAAGCGTTACGTACGTTATCTGGCGTACGCGTACCCCATATGTTCCACATTAAACCTTGTGAATTACGGATTGACCAGGCTTGAGCTGCATTTGAATCAAGCCAAGCACCATAGTTAGTTACTGTACCTGTATTTTTAACAAATAGGCATGCCCATCGTGCAAATATGCTTTTCATGCCCTGGGTATCTGCAACTGCATTCTCATCTTTTAATATCCCACCAGACTGATCACACATGCTGTTATGCGCATAATCCATCGCTTTTAAACCCATAGCACGGTAGTTAACTGAAGGGTAATCTCCACGCAAAAGATCGCAGGCACCGATAAAAGTACCCTGGGTGTAAGATAGTGCCCCTTCTGTGATATTTCCAGCTTTGTTGATGGCGCCCTTAACTTCACCGGTAGATGCATCATAAAGCTTCAACACTATCCAATCCATAAGCTGCTTAGCTCTGCTTTTATAAACCGGATCTCCTGTAGCCTGATACAACAGCATTGCACATATTACCGCCGGGGCATTTACGCAAGTATTTTTGGTCTCGTTGGCAGTGGTCCACCATAATCCCCCTCCTAAAGATTGTGTATCCCAAGCTCGGTTCCACATCATATTAAAATTATTTTTTGCCATATCTAACATCCCGCCATCATTGGTGATCTTAAATGCTCGAATGCACATTAAAGCCCCCCATACCACATCGTCATTATAGATGTTATTGGACCAAAGCAATCCATAGCCATCCCGCACACCATTGTACAGATAAATAATCTTGTTTTTTAAATCATCGTTAGGGTTGATATTATAGGCATCAATGAGCATTTCAATTGCCTCCTGCTGGGTCCAGAAATCCATACGCCCAGTGTGGTTATCATCCTTCCAATAATATGCTTTAAAAGATGTACCGTAGGTACCATACTGGTTGTAAAAATGATTGTTATAAACTTGCATAGCCATAAGCGCCTCATTTTTCGTTGGTAGTGGAACAGTTAACAGAGCAGCAGGATTGGACTGTTTAGCCAACACTCCTGGAAGTTCAGGTGTGTTGGATTTTTGTTCTTTCTTACAACTGACCATAAGGGTTGCCAATACAAAGGTGTAGATTGCAATCAAATGTCGACCCACACGAAGCCAATTCGTAGGTTTAAAAGCATGGCTTAGAACTTTTTTTTTGTCTGTTTTCATAAATTAGATAGTTATATTTGGTTATTGATCTAGTCCTTTGAGACCTGCAAGGGATGTTGATTGCTTAAAGATAATCAAAAACTAGTGCTTAGATACTAAGGTTGATCAGTCATAATTACCTACAATGCCGCTTGATTCTTAATAAAGACATGACTTTTATAAAACACAAACTACTGATTATAAGATATATAAGTGTTAAAAAAAATTAGAGGAGAAAATCATACGCGAGGGATAACCGCAAATCTATAAAGCAAATAATACAAAATTTAAAGGTTTTTTATTCATTATTTGTTTATCGGCAATATTAGTAGCCATCATTGCGATTGAATATATAACTGATTGCGCCAGCACAGAATAATTTTTGATGTAAAATAGCCGGATTCCCAGAAGATTCAGCTTGAATTCTTACTGATGACATATATATACGACTTAAATGATACAACAGGCACATAGTGAGCATTCCCAATGGCAGAATTACGGTAGAGCAGCAGATTCAAGACTCAAATGTTACGAACTTTGAAAGTATCATTGATGAACTCAATATGCGTTGGTTTTTTCAGTTTTTTTGATCCCCATCAAAATTGAAATTACATTTATAATCATGTAATTGTGCAGTCAAGATACCAATAGGTACTTTTACATCTTCCAAACACATCGACAGCATTTTTATATCCATGCGATCAAGCGCCTGTTGTTCAATAGTTTTAAGCCGTTCAGTAATATCTGCCCTACCTAAGTAGGTAAAAGATGTCTTCATTTTGTGAACGGTAGATGCAATTTTATCCCAATCATTCTGTGAAATGGCTTCCTCTACCGTTGATAGCAAAACTGGCGTTTGCGAAGTGAAAAGATCAATCGTGTTCAAAATAAATTTTGGACTATTAGCTGAAATTTTTTTGAGAAACGAAAGATCTAAAGGTTTCTCAATTTCGTTAGTGTTATTCATATTAAGCTAATATTTTTTTTATACGAGTCGATAACAGCTATTTTGTAATAAGGAAATCAGTCGATTTACATCAATCATATTCAGTAGAATAATTACATAAATTTACCCATTAAGTATATTAAACAATTTAATTAAACAATAGTTTCCCCCAGTTCGCATTCCTTAAAAATATGATAAATATTCTCATAGTAGACGATAGCCATAGTCATGTTACGATGTTAGAATCTGCTTTTGAAAGAGATGACATCATGAAATATTCAACATCGTCTCCAAAAGAGGCGCTGCAAATGTTGACTGATCATTCCATTGATATTGCACTGATAGATGTAAATATCCCGGAATTATCGGGGTATGATCTTCTGCAAACCATCAAGCACAATCCTTCGACTGCCGGGATCATAGTGATACTTACCGGATATTCCATGAGTACTCCAGATATAGTAAAAGGTTTATCCCTTGGAGCGGTGGATTATTTGTTTAAACCACTTGATCTGCATGTCACTATTGCTAAAGTTGATTCAATTATTAAACTGATTCATCAACAAAGAGAAATAAGTAATAAAAACCATCAGCTGATTGAATATCAAAAACAGCTACTGGAAGCAGTGTCAATGGCCGAGCAAAGCAGACTGGCAAAAGAAAACTTTTTTGCAAACATGAGCCACGAGCTAAGAACTCCCATAAACGCCATTTTAGGTTTGATTAACATTTTTGAAACTTCAAAACTCGATAATGAACAAATGAAGATGTTAAACATGCTGTCTTATTCTGCAAAGCTGTTACTCAGTTTGGTCAATGACATTCTAGATATATCTAAGATTGATGCGGGAAAAGTGAAAATTAACAAAACAGAAACCGACTTGGCAAAACTGCTCAATAATATTGGTGATTTGACTCGACCACTAGCCGAAAGTAAAGGACTTATCTTAACCTGTTCTGTTGATAGTGATATCCCTGAAGTAATCATGGCCGATACGCTAAGGCTTAATCAGATCTTAATCAATTTAGTCACCAATGCGATAAAATTTACATCTCGTGGCCGCGTAAAGCTATCAGTTGCAATCTCTGAAATTCAGGACTCCCAGGTATTATTAAGCTTCTCTGTTTCAGATACCGGGATCGGGATACCGAATGAATTACTTGGCCAAATATTCGATCGATATGAGAAACTGGATAATACCGCAGAAGATAGTTTTGGATCCACAGGTTTAGGCTTGTCAATAGTTAAAAAACTGATTAAACTCAAAGGTGGAAAGCTAAATGTTGAAAGTATTGTCGGAGAGGGCACGACCTTTACCTTCACCAATTGGTACAAGATCCGCAATACACATGAGACTACAGATGGAATAACTACCGAGAGTGCAATAATGAAACCCTTTGCAAATGTCTCATTATTACTGGCTGATGACGACCAGATCAATCGATTTGTGATCTCACAATTGCTCTCTAACTGGAATATTGAGGTTGACGAGGCTGAAAACGGCCTGGATGCTTTCAATAAGGTTGCATTCAAGAAATATGATATCATATTGATGGACATCCATATGCCTGTCATGGATGGCATCGAAACGACACGAAAGATTAGGAATGAGTCATCGGAATTAAATAGTTCTACACCTATAGTCGCTTTCTCCGCATCCATTATAGAGAAAGACAGGGAGAATGGACGTGCTGTTGGTATAGATGCTTATATTCAGAAACCAATAGAACCAGCAGATCTATATGCGAAAATATCAAGCCTATTGGTAATGGATCATTCGGTCTAAAGACACAATATTGAACCCTCGCCATTTGAACCTAATTATTTAAGGTTGAGTTTTGAAAACAGAACGATCAAGCAGCTAAAATTTAAAGACGTTGAAGCGTGCTGTTTAACGTCCAAAAAGTACACGGTTAAAAAGTTATCTATTGTGATCGCAAAAACATTGCAAAATCATCGGCCCTGATAGCTAATGACCAGACTTGATATCACCAAGCCTGGATATTTATTTATCAATCATTTTTGGCCTTTGTTCGTTACATTTCTGTGATCACAGCCGCAAAACCACCATTCCTGCTCATTTGGACGGGGACTGCCGAACCGGAGTTTACATTCTGATCACTTTTCTTATAATCCATGGCTTGACGGTTAGCATTTATTCCATCTGCATACGAGGTCATTTTGTATGATTTACCTTTAATTAAAAAATCCAGATCAAGGATAAAATTTCTTTGTTTGCTGTTAGTGATCCCATCAATAAACCATTTCTTACCTTTTCTTTTGGCTACGACAGCCAATTCACCTACTTCAGCTTTGACCGCTTTTGTTTCGTCCCATGTCACAGGTACCTGAGTAATGAAATCAGTACATTCCTGATTTTTATAATACAAGGTTGGATTATCACAAAGCATTTGCACGCCACTTTCAAAGAGCACAAAAAGTGCAAGCTGATATGCCCTGGTGCCCACGCTGGCAGAATTTGGTCTTTTCCCTCCATAAAATTCAGGTTGCATATTAATCATTGCACCGGGTGTAAAATCCATAGGGCCAACAATATTCCTTATAAAAGGCAGGTAAATCGTATTATCCGGTTGGCATCCTTCCATTTGTTCCATCCCCCTCACGCCTTCATATGAGATAACGTTAGGATATTTTTGTTCCAATCCTTTTGGACTGAATGATCCATGAAAATCTACCAGAATATTATATTTTGCCGCTTCACTTGCCACCCGTTCATAATAATTCACCATCCACTGATCATTTCTATCCATGAAATCAATTTTTACACCTTTAATTCCCCATTCTGCAAACCTTTTAAATAAATCCATATTTTTTTCTACCGTCAGCCAGGTCAGCCATAAGATAATATCTACTTTTTTTTCTTTACCATATCGAATAAGTTCATGCAGATCTACCTTTCTATTTGGGATATAAGGGTTATAAACGGTTTCTGCCCATCCCTCATCCATAATAATATACGGAATACCACTTTTGGATGCAAAATCAATATAATACTTATAGGTCTCTAAATTAAACCCTGAAACAAAGTTAACGTCTTCACCATAAGGAGATGCTGCATTCCACCACTCCCAACTTACCTGTCCCGGTTTGATCCAATCTGTGTTTTTTAATCGAGATGCTGGAGCCAGCTTTACGGGAAGTGTACTTTCCAGTAATTCACGATCATCTTTTGAAATGATAAAATATCTCCAGGGATAGGTTCTTTTAGCATTCGTTTCTGCAATATAATCAGCTTCTTTGGTAATCCGCATAAACCGGTCTTCTTCTTGTTTGTCTTCAAGGGCTACCTTTGAAAAAGCAGCTTCGATCCCGTTAACGCTATTTCCCTTCAGGAACAAACAAGGGTAATCTGTAAGATCCGTTTCAGCAAAGAGGATCTTAAATCCTTTTTTAGTATCTATCAGCGCTGGTAAAGTTGCCATCTGATTGTACACTTTCCACTTTTTGGCATCGATGTGGATATAATTGGTTTCATAATTTGAAGTGAAGTCCTTTGCAGGCTGTACATGCAACAGGTAATCGTCAGGCAGATTCAACATCAGTTCTTCATCCATAATCTTTACCTTTCCATTTTTGTCACCTTTGAAATCGGCTATAAAACGATAAGCAACACCATCATTATAGGCCCTAAACTCTACAGCATATCCCTTACTAAGGTTCAATGTTAATATATTGCAAAGGTCATTTATTTTAGAAAATTTCATGGGTACAATCGGACTAAATTCACGGGATATTTTGGAAAATTTACTACGTTGGATTTTTATGTTTTCGGCAGATGATAGATGCTCCGCGTTTATACCCAGACTGCACCTTGTAAGAAGTGGAATGCTATCGCGGTATATGCTGTAATAAATTTTATCCGATAAATTGATCTCTACCCTAACAGTCCCATTAGGGGATTTCAATTCTACCCCATAAATAGTGGTTTTCACCATCATTGAGAGTAATAAAAATAATAAAAACTTTCTCATATTGATTTCAATATTATATAAAAATGCCCGGCTGACTTTTACGATTGTAAAATTTAGTATATTAGCATATGCTTTTTAAAAAGGCCAATAATAAGCCTCGGCAATGATTAAAACAAATTTTAATTATCCGTCAGTCTATCCATCATCGTAAAAGTTACATCCTTCATACCAATCATATGCAGGTTTGGTTCCTCACGAAGTTCATGAATAAATCATATAAAATGATAGTTTTCTATGGCTAAAGTGCTAACGTTTTTTCTTATTTCACGTGATAATACTTAAGTTGCCTGGGTTGATTAGCGGCACCAGAATTAAAAGCCTTCAGGCTGGTTTATGGTTCAAAATTGTCCAACCCTTTATAAAGTCCATTAGTTGATATGCAACTTCTGACCCTTGAAGATTGGTATGTACACCTAAGCTACCTATTTTGACGCTGGATACTGCCTGATCCTTTATAGATTAGAAAGTCTTAAAAAGCGGTGAAGCCTATTCCAGATGTTGCTGTTGTATCTCTTTTCTTCTCCGAGATCATTAAGGCAATTGTTGGAAACACTAAAAAATGCCACTACATTACGGTCATCATTTTCGGTTAACTGGAAGAAAGATTTATGAAAAAGAAATTTACTATTCAGAATTTTAAACAGTCACTCATTGTAGCAACACTTTGCTTTTTAATATTTAATTTATTTGAATCAAAAAAAGAAATAAATTGGGTACTAATGGCAATCATGTTTGTAATTTTTTTCTTAATTACCTTTTTTTTCAGAAGTTTTTACAGTTATTTTTCAGAAGAGCGGGGAGCAAAATTTAAAACGAAAAAATAAGTTTAATTAACCTAATAATTTTTGTCATCTGATATCCCAAAAGAAAACTTCAAACGTAATTAATAAATTAAATTAGGCCTTAGAATCAGGCTTCAAGCCGAAATCAATGGCTGTTAACAAATTTGCTCCTTCAATTAATTGAAGCACTGATGAAACGAAAGCATTGCCCGACTAGCAAAGCCCCACTCCTTTCAACTTAGTGAGGTATTTAGGATTAATGCCAGATGTTCCCAAAAGTTTATACTCCCATCACAAGTTCAATGTGACATCTTTATTCATCCTGAAAGATTTATTTAGAGAGCACCACGAGATCCATAGGCGCAATAGTTACGGATTTAAGCACTTTTTTTGAAAAAACTTCCCTATACCTGCTTTCCCCTAATATTGCATTTTTATATAGGATAGGCTTATCTGACCGGTTTACAAGCACAAGTACTTCCTCACTATTGTATTTACGGCTAAAAACGTAGAACCTTTGCAGATCATTTTTTTCAATTGTAGTATAGTCTCCAAGTTGCAAGGATTTATACTTTTTGCGCAACCTCATAAACTTTTGGTACCAGTCAAATAGCTCCTTATTGAATTCAACATGGTCAGCCTCATGCCTGGTCTGGTTCGGATTATAGGTTTCGGCATCGTATTTTGTGCCTTCCCAAATCATGGGCTTACGGCAGTCAGGATCATTGCCGCCCCAAATTCCGGCCTCATCTCCATAAAAAATCATAGGTGACCCTAAATATAGCATCTGAAAAGCAGCAATCAGTTTTTGCTTCTGTATCTGACCGGCAGTAGGCTTGCGCGCGTTATAATTCTTGTTATTGCTCTTCTGGCTCCAGTTAAAATAATTTCCCCAATCGCCGAATTTCAAACCGTCAGGATTTGCAACAGCGCTTGCCAGGCGGGTAGCGTCATGGCTGTTCATCAGATTCTGCATATTTAGCGCAACATCATTTCCAAACGCCTCACGCAGTTCTCTCAAACGGGCATCGAACGCCGTTACGGAAGACCCGGATTTGTCCTGGATAAAAAAATCGTGCATAATGAACGCAAAATTGTAGTTCATGGTCGCATCGAACTCATCCCCCTCAAGGTAGGGCCTTGTTTGATCGATAGGATACACCAACTCTGCCGTCAGGTAAGCGGTTGGGTTAATGCTGCGTACCCATTTTCTCCAGTCTTTCCAAAAGGGATGCCCCACATCATATGCCACATCCAGGCGCCATCCATCAATCCCGTCTTTAATGCCCTTATCCATAGGGTTCATCCAGCGTTTAGTGGCATTAAAAATATATTGTTTGGGGCCAGCCACGATACCATGATCATCTTCCCTAAATTCTGGCAATGTCTTAACGCCAAACCATCCGTTATAATCAAAAGTGGTACCCTTGGCAGTATCGTTCCAGCTCTTCACAGAAAACCAATCAGCATATGGCGAAGCCTGCTGGTTCTTCTCCACATCGCGGAAGGCAAAACTTTTTACGCCCATGTGGTTAAAAACACCATCAAAAATGATGCGCATATTGCGGGCATGAACCTCCTTAATCAGCCTTAAGGCTAAAAGATCGGCCTTTGTCCATACCCAGGTTTTTACATCAAGCGGATTTTCCTTTTCCATTAAGGCTATATCGCCTTTAGGGTCGGGCCCAAAGGTGGGATCAACGTGGTGGTAACACAACGCGTCATATTTATGAGACGATGGAGACCAAAAAACAGGCGTCATATAAATCGCGTCAACTCCTAAAGACTTGATGTAATCCAGTTTATCGATAATGCCTTTCAAATCTCCGCCATAACGGCGACGTTGCAGGTTGTAGTAAATATCCTTACCATTTCGCTGCTCGTAAGGCTGCAACTCATACCAGTCGCTCGTCCAGGGATGAATTTGAAAAGGTGATGTGGTGTCAAATGGGTACGCCCCGTCCTGGTCTTCAGCCTTGGGATCATTCGCAGGATCGCCATTGTTGAACCGTTCCGGAAAAATCTGGTACCACACAATCCCCTTGCTCCATTCGGGCGTAAAATTCTTCTGGGCCAAAGAAGTGAGCGAGATTAATAATAGTCCCATCAGAAAGGATGATCTGAGTATATGCTTCATAAATTATTGGTATATTGAATAACTTACCTGATTTAAGGTTAATTCATCTAAAAGGCAATAATAAGGAAAAACAATTGAACGAATAATCATACGCAATTCATGGTCTGTTGGCAACTTATCAAATTAGCTACCTGCAACCCAGGGTTTAAAAATGAAATTTGCTTTACGCCAAACATAATATTTTTTGGATTTTTGATCTTTCAGGTATTTCAACAGCAATATCCAGGTAAGGCAATAAATACCGATAGAAAGCGCAAACTTAATCGGCTTGATCATAAATTGATACCTAAAAGCATTCGTTAGTCAAACGGAGAACTGCAAAAAAAACAGCGCTAATGATAGATGTATAACGCCATAATTAGTACAAGGGCCTTGTACCTTTTTCATGATTCCTGAGGAGATTGCGTAATGTTTGATAAACCATCTCAGTTTTCATTGTTTTGATGAAAAATCTCAAAAGGTATAAGAAAAATTGACGACATCGTTGCAAACATCTCTATTACTTTTAAGCAAAGATTTCGTCAAAAAATTGATCAACAAAAAAGTAGAAATAGCTTCTTTTTTATTGCGTTCTGAAATTAATTATGAAGCAATTACACTTCATCAATCTCTCATTAATTAAATTTAAAAACCGTCCAAAAAATCATTGAAATTGTTATCACGCTCGTAAATAAAACTGATGCTCATTTATTAAAATTATACTTAAAAAACACATAAGTACACGTTAAATAAAAGTAGGCAAGTAGTACCATTAGAAATTCCTTAATTTAATTATGCATGATAACACATTAACAATTGCCTCTGCCTCCATTCTTATTTTGAAAATTTAAGCTTTGATCTACTTTGCTACTTGCAGATGCAGAGGAATGCACAGAAAAAAATCATGTATGCTTTCTATCCTAACATTCAATTGTGACTGATTTGATTTTTAATTTGTTTAATTGTGCAATCATTTCAGCCACATTCTACTATCTAAATGACTTCATTCTAACACCCAAATAACCATTTTCCAATAACATTTATTTTTACACCCTTTAATGTTCCTAAAGAGTCCAATCAGATTAGCGTATCGGGCGTTTTATATACGTCAGGTTTAAAAAGGATAAAGGTCTATTCTCCATCGATCGACATACGATCAACTGAACGTTTACGGCTTTTCAGACCACTACCGATGATAAATAAAGCAAGCACAATCATCACTGCATAACAGGCATACACTATGTACTGCGCTTCAGGATGATCCTGATTAGATACAGAAATGGCAAATAATGCCCATATGCCCACGGCTGCAAATTCACGAAGGTTCCTGGTATATACCATGATCATATTGACTACTCCCGCTACGCAGATCATTATAATTGCCCAGCTGACTTTAGAAATGCCCCAGCCCTCCCATCCTATCTTGGTCATGTAAGCAGAAATGTTGGCTATAAAAGCTACCGTAACCCATCCCGAATACAATGCAAACGGCCAGTATATAAACAGATAATCCTTCAGCGGATGACTGTCAAGCTCCATCCGGGTATTGATTATAATCTTGACCAGACAAAAAAGAAGAATACCCATGATCACAACAGAGAGACCAATATAATCATACAACCAAGCCACTACCCAGCACGAATTAACTACACAGGAAAGCGCGAACCACCAGCCGATTTTCAGCAGCACAGCAGACCTGCCGGGATCTTTTTTGCCCATAAGCCCGGTGTAAAAAACAAAACCCAATAGCCCGAGATAAATAAGGCCCCAAATGGAAAATGCAAAGCCAGCAGGTGTAAAATAATTGACATACCGGTCAGAAATTGTTTTCATGCTATTACCGTTGAGCAGCCCCGCATTCGACAGGTAGCTCATGGTAACCATTAAGATAAAAGCAAACCCATTAGCAAAGAGGAGATTTTTTCTGGCGTTGTTCATGTAAGGATCAATATCACATTTGAGGGAATTAAGGTAATGCTTTATCAGCAAAGCGCAATGAGATCTATTTAAAAATGTTTCTAATTTTATTTAGAAAATCACATTCTGATATGAGAATACGGATAAAATATTTAGCCAGAAGCTCAATTGACTAGCGCACTGCAAATAAGGATGATAAGGGATAAAACTTATAAAAACTACAATAATGAAGAGATAAATTTAAAACAAGTGTACAAAAAGCTGCGCAAACAAAAGACCTGTTTTATAGTTTAAATGCTAAAAATCAAAACATGTCAGATCACAAAACAGCAACCGATATTCAAAAATTCATCGAAAGATTCGAACCTTCAAAATTTAAAATGCTAGCTCGCGGCATTGAAGTACGCGGGATCAAAGACCTGATCACCATCGGATGATAACTGACTAAAAAGAAAACCCGAAACAGTTGTCAAAGTGCCGGTTACTCTCATTAATCAAGCTAAAAAAACCTTACTAAAAACAGAAAATAACTTCATAATAATAGCAATAAATGGAATTTTATAGAAACAAAAAGAAATCAGCACAACTTATCTTCATCTGTTCAGCCATACTCCTTGCCCTGATAGCGGTATTTTTATATAGCATCGGATTATTCACAGGCACCATCGCCACTAAATTGGCCGGGATATCCGCTGCGCTAGGGCTCATCCTGCTCGTTGTGATCATCAGAATGTTGGTTTCCCTAAACCGCTCAGCGCCTATGTTAGTCCTGAGTCAGGAAGGGATAAGCTCGGCAGTCACTGCAGTGAGCAAGGCAGCAGGCCTGATATACTGGAAAGATATCCTGCACATTTCCCTTACCAAAGTGGGATGGGATACACTTGTGGAACTCACTGTAAGCAGATCTGAACACTATATGCCCGTCATTAAGAAAAAACTTTCCGCTATGGCAGTAAGCGGCATACAGGATTCAGCCGGGAACCTGCAAATCTTCCTAACCGCATCAGAGCTGGACATGGACGCAAACGAACTATTTGAGATCATTCAGGACTACCGAAAAAAAATCACCCAATATGATCAGGCCGAAGTCTGATATCCGCACTGATGTTTCCTAACACCAGGATAGCGGAGTCAATTAAATTTATCAAACATTTACTATGCTGATGTGTTACTTACATGATTCCGGAGTGGTTCCCGGGATACATGAGTTTGGTTAGTTGATAAGGGATGCCCTGAGGTAATCCCTTTCTTTTTATCCCCCCCACACTGTTTTGTAACAACAGCATAGCTTCCAAATGCGAGAAACCTGCAGCACAAGTGAAGAAAACGGACTTGAGCTTATAAATACAAAGGCAATAGGGCCTGCAACAGCGAGTTTTGCAGATCTTTTTGATATAAGACAGATACGCTGCCTGTTGACGGCAGAATTTACTTTTAAATCAGGCTAAGAAGGAAGCTCAATAATAAACATAGCTCCAGCCCCCTCGCTACTTTCGATTCTGATCTTCCCTTTATGAAGCTCAATAATCTCTCTGCACAGGTAAAGTCCAATTCCAAAACCGGCGATCGATCCCATAGTCGGACTTTTTATCCGGTAATAGCGCTCAAAGATCTGTTCCTGGTCCTGCTCATCGATCCCCATCCCGTTGTCCTTTACCCTAATTGCGATTGTTCCCTCCAGACTTATTGAATAGGAGATATTGATGTCGCTACCAATTGGTGAATATTTCACCGCATTGCCGATCAGGTTATGAATGACCTGAGAAATCTTTTCCCTGTCGGCATAAAGGTTAATGCTTTCGGCCTGTTCAAAGACAACTCTGTGCGTATGTACAGTAGAATGAATTTCATCCTCTAGCTCTGAAAATAATGACTTAAGATCAAAAGCAGAATGCTCCAACACCATTTTACCAGAATCCAGCCGTGAAATATTGAGAAAGCCATCTATCATGGAAGTCATATTGCGTACCTGCCTGAGTGATTTTTCAAGGATATCCTCTAGCTTCCCATCTGCTGAAAGCCTAGCGTTTCGCAGCATGAGCTGCAGATAGGCATTAAGCGAGGTAATAGGTGTTTTAAGTTCGTGACTGACCATAGCCATAAAGTCATCTTTCCGCTGCTCATCTTTTTTTTGCTCGGTGATATCCCGTAAAGTTCCGTTTAAACTTGTTAAATTTCCCTGCCTGTCGTAAAACACCTTACCACGGGCTTGTACAAGTCTTCCGTTTGGATCCCCAGGGTGATGGATACGGTATTCAATAAAATAATTCCCGTCCGAAGGATTGCTTAATGACTCCCTAATGGCCTCTTCTACTCTAGCCCTATCTTCATCCACAATACTGGAAAGTGCAACCCTTAAATCAATGGTTTCGGCTTCGGGAAGTCCAAACCATGACTTCAATAATGCATTTCCAGAGAAAAGATTTGTTTTGGGCTCATAAAAAAATGTGGCAAGGTCTCCTGCCTCTACTGCCATCAAAAGCATCTGCTGATTTTTCTCATTTATACGCCTGTCAAGTACCTGTGGTGTAATGTCTTCCAAAATAACCAATACCCCGCTAACCGATCCATCAGACGAGAATACGGGTTGATAAACCGAATTGACAATGGCCTCACGCAGGCCATCTTTGTTTTTTAAGTGAACTAAAAATTCGTTATTTATTTGCCGCTGACCCGTTCTAAATACTTCATTAAGCCATTTGTTAACGGGCTGGCCGATCAGTTCAGGTCGGGCAGTCTCGTGTGGAAGTCCTTCAACTTCGGCAAGTTCACGTCCCCAAATCTTTAAAATCTCGGGATTGGCAATTTCTATGATATGTTCTGGTCCTTGTAACATGGCAATGCCTACCGGCGCCTGTTCAATGATTGTCCTGATATGCTCACGGCTTTCCCCAAGGAGCTTCAAAGAGCTATTTAGCTCTTCGTTGGTTGAGCTTAATTCTTCCATAGTCGCCGCCATCTCCTCCCTCATTGATTGTTCTTTCTCTTCCTTTCGCTGAATTCGTGCCAGATACTCCCGTCGCGAGCTTACTTTACGTGCGGTATTCAGGATACACCAGGTTTGGCCATCATCGTCTAAAAGCGCCTTATATTCATAGTCATAATAATCAGTGGTCGTTTTTCCGTTTTTGATCACATGAACAGGTGCATCACTTACCGAATAAGTCTGACCCGAATGCCATACCTGCTGGAGCAGGCCGAGGAACGGTTGCCCCTCCAACTCCGGAAGCGCCTGCAAAAGCGGCTTTCCAATCACGCTGGGGTTCTTACCCCAAACCTCCAGCATTCCCTCGTTTGCGAAACGGATGATCATGTTTTCATCTGTATATATGGCCGTTGCCTCTGGAGAGCATCCAAGTGCCTGGATGATTAACGCTCCACTAAAATCCTCCCGGGATGACTGTTTCTTGATATTCATGGAAGATCAAAGATATAAAAATTGCACCAATGGAGAAGATATGCTGACTTTCTGCAATACTCCTGATCATAGGATCTTGTCCGCGAATATACCAGGTCAGCAGGAACTCGGTCTGGGTTTTAAATAGCTTCACAGATCGCAAAAGCACTTGGAGGAACTTTACATGTAAGTTTGACTATTCGAGAAACAGCATTTTGATGCAGAAATTAAATAATTGTTCCCGAAAGCCAATCGCCAAAAAAGCTGATCAAAAAATCATAACGGCCAGTTTTCCCCGAAACAGGTGGTCACTTTAAGCGAAATGGGGTGACAGCTTAAACGCGGAACGGGCGGCCATTTTTGCCAAACGCCTGTAAACACAGGTTCTTTATTCAACTCCACTTTCAAGTATTTTAAATTTATTTTTTATGCAATCAATTTCTGCCTTAACTCCAAAGGGTATAGTAAATGTGGGACAGGTATGTCCAAAGTCCATTTCGGTGATTACTGGTAATTGTGTTAAGTTTTCTTCCGCAAGAACTTTTAAAATTTCGGCATTATACTCTGCCACATATGTGTTGTTGTAAGGTCTGGCAAAAATTATTCCCTTTACATTTTTTAATATTCCTTGTTCAGCATAATTTCTTAACCACCATCTTACATATGCCGGTGTTGGCATATCTTCCGAAGTTTCAAAGAAGAGAATTGAGTCTTTCCATATTTCAGCATTTAACCAATAGTCTGTCCCTTTTAAAAACTCCAAAACCTCCATACATCCACCAAGTAAATGTCCTTGAACAATGCTGTTGCCTTGGATAAAATTCCATTCTTTAGCAGTTTCTAATTTTCTTTTCTGTGTTAATAGCGTGGGGTCAAACCAATCTAGTCTTTCAGAAGTCCATCCTTCTTTATTAGGAAGAACTTCTCCAATTGGATTTGCATTAAATAAATTATTGAATAAGTCGTCAATTTGATATTTATGCATTCCTCCATTTTCTGCAAAACCAACTAAGAGTGAAGTGCCATAAAATGAACATAGTCCGGCCTTTAAACATAAATAATGTGTTATAGTGCTATCAGAAAAACCTAAAAATATTTTTGGATTTTTCTGAATGACTGAAATGTCAATATGTTTAAGTATTCTTAAGCTGTCCTCGCCACCAATATTTGAAATAATTGCCTTGATGGACTTATCCTCAAATGCCTCCATTAAGTCTTCAGCCCTTGCTTTTGGATTTTCATAAATCCACTTTGCAGATTTTAATGCATTTTTTGTTTCAACAACCTCAAGTCCAAAGGTTTCCTCTAATTGCTTTTTGCCTTGTTTGTATCTATGTAGCAATTCTCCTGCACCTCCCCAAGAAAGGGAAATTGTTGCAACTTTGTCGCCTTTGTTTAACTTTTTTGGTTTAATCAATTTCATTGTATTGGTGTTGTCTTAAAATCTCTGCTAAGTTATATATGGGTCTGACGATATCAGACCTATCACCAAAATCTGAGCGTATTAGTCCAATAGATTTAGATCTTCTCAATACACAAATCTAAAAATAATCCTTTAAAAATAAGCAGTTTGCCAATTCTGCCAAATTGTTTGAGACAGGATTAGCAGGCTATTTTTGTTCGCTGCGGGTGCACCAGTTAATGGAAACATTCGACTTGAAGATTTTGCTACTTCATTTAATGAAGTGATTTAGCTTCTCGTAAGAGAATATGGAACTACAAAAAGCCTCCAAAATCAGGTGATTTTGAAGGCTTTTTGAATAACATGCTGTGACCAAACCCGAATGGTCTATTTGGTTATAAAATCAATGCCGCTGATGAAAATCTTTCTACCGCTTGAACTTTTACCCGCCGGGTTAGGGACATGCAGATTACTTTATCCTACTTGAAAATTCATTGATCGGCAAGCGGACTTTTGGCATCGAAGCGAGATAATCGTTTGCAGCATCCCTGTAACCGAGAGAAATAATTACCGAAGCGTGAAGATTCTTTTCTGACAAACCCAATACCTTATTGAATAATTCGGGATCAAAGCCTTCCATCGGAGTAGCGTCTACTCTAAGTTCAGCAGCAGCGATTAAAGCAGTTCCAAGGCCAATATAGGCTTGTTTGGCCGACCAAATCGCCTGTTGCCCGGGAGTTTGAGTCGCAAAAAAAGAAGTCACCGCATCCTTTAAAGGATTTAGGGTTCCCACTTCCAAAGCGCGTTGCTCTTCCATCATTGCCACGTAATCTGCAATATATTCGCTGGATATGCTATTAAATCCGGCAAAAACAAGCAAATGAGAAGAATCCGAGATTTGTCTGTTGAAAGATCCTTCAGCTAATTTTTGTCTTATTTCAGGATTTGTTACTACAATCAAACGATAAGGCTGTATCCCGCAGGAAGAAGCACTAAGATTGATGGCCTCGATGATTCGGTCAATCTTTTCTTCACTAACCAGTTCATCTGTGTATTTCTTAACAGCATAACGCCATTGCAAATTTTTGATCAATTCCATATTTATATTATTAGCAAGCAAAGCTATAATTGTTATGTGTACATTTGTCACTAACTGACAAATAGTTATAGTGACAAATGGGTAACCACCTCAATGATATGGAACAGAAGTTCGAACCAGTAAAGAATTGCAGCCATAAAATACTGGCCATTAGCGATACCATGGATATTTTAAATGGAAAATGGAAAATGTCCATTATCGCTTGTTTATGTTATAAGCCGATGCGCTATTCCGAATTGCTCAAAGAAGTTCGGGGCATTTCCGGTAAAGTGCTCAGCCGCGAATTGAAAGACCTGGAAGTAAATGAGCTTATTGAGCGTATCGTGTTAAGCACTGCGCCTGTTGCCGTAGAATACCGAATTACAGACTACGGTAATTCGCTTAAAGACCTCACCAATACCATAGCTGACTGGGGATCTATACATAGACAACGCATCATTTCCGGATTAAGAGAAATCACAACCATCCAGCCATAATTACGGATAACATCTAAGACGGTCTACTGCTTAATTGACCTTCTTAAATCCTGCGTAAATCATAAGCCCGGTCAGCAACCGATCAGCTTTAGGGTGTTTTCCTATTTTAATTGGTAATGGCTTTTAATTATTAACGAATGGAGTACATTCTTTTGAACGCATGGCTGCTGGTTAATTTTTCAAAAGCCAAAGTTTAGCGCTTAACCTGATGTCTTGATTTTTAGTTTTGCACTCAGGTCATGGAAATAACCTGATGACCATATCTCCAGTACTTTTGGATCCTTTATAAATCTGGAGATATCAGCCTTGACAAAGTCCATTTTAACACTTTCGATCTTTTCGCTCAATAATTTCCTGAACTCCTCTTCGCTGATGGTATCTTTTTTCCAGTTACCGCTATCGGTCGCCCTTAGCCAAAAATGGTCAAGATTGAGGGGATATCCTTTTTTAATGTACCATTCCATATCATACCAATCCCGTCCTTTTACATTCGTGCCCCATTTGCGAAAAAGCAGCGCATGCATCTTGCCGGCAAAAAGGTCGGGGAGCGACAGGCACTTTACGTAAAACGAAAAAGGCTTGAGCAATAACTTTTCCTCCGTAGAAAACCCCAATGGCGGTTCTTTATCCACTTCTATCTTGATCTTGATACTGGCTACTTCCTTAAGTCCGTTCTGCGGGATGACATCCTCCAACACAAGTTCCTTCCAAATGGTTTCGGATTTTAGAAAGGCAGAGTTGATGTTGCTCTTCACTGACTTCTGTTTTTCCGAAATAGATACCCTCATCCCCAGGGCAGCGAACTCATTTATGATAGCATCCAGGTATTTTTCCAGCGAAAAATCCGGATCAACGGTAAGCAACGAAAAATCCAGATCCTCTGAAAATCGGTCTAGTCCATAAAATATCCTGAGCGCAGTTTCGCCATAAAATGCTGCCTTTTCAAAAAAACCGGCACGGTTAAGTCCCGCCAGCGTGATCTCCTGCATGATTTCCCTCAATGCATCTTTAGCTTCTTCCCTATTTGCGGGATGATAGTTTTCAAGCCATTCCTTTATCATATTTTTTCGATCATTTTGATTAACATTTCCAGGCTTTCCCTTTTAGGCGCATTTTCCAGCCAGCTTAATATAGCATCTAGATCAAACTTAGCGAGATCTTCTTCCTCCATTCTCAGGTTTCCAAAAACATAATCTCTTGCAGAAGACTGGCTTCTTAAGGTTATGCCTGCTGTTGTAGCTATTTTATCGCATAATGCCTTTTCCGGGATTGCCATTATGGCTTGCTGATCTTTAGAGAGGCTTACGGTAGCAAGACCAAATGCATAATAAGGCAGTGGCAAGTTGGTATACGTATATCGTCCTATGCTGGTCTGAAATTTTCTCGATGCTTTTATGGTCATTGAAGTGACCGCAAAAACCTTTTCTTGAATCAGTCCATAATGGGCGAGTGCACTTTCCATGGAAAGGTAGCTTGGTCCAAGTATGTGATTGGCAAGTAATGCATTTTCAGGTCGTTCAGCGCCAAGGGATTTACCGGCTATATAAAGCCCCTTTTTAATCGGTTCAATCAGACCAGCTGATTTTAGAGACAGTATCTTATCATTTGGCCGTTTATAGTCTTTCAAAAGGCCAGTTAATAGCTGATGGGTCAGTGGTTGGTTAGATAATGCTCTTAGTGCTGTCTGAATATTCATTGTAAAATATTAATAAGATAAACGGTTAATTTTCGTTTATCTTATCTCAAAAAGACATATATTAATTGAACATGCGAAATTTAAATAAGATAAACGACTTATGATCGTTTATCTTATGTTAGTTCAACAGTAATATTAAATTATCAGGTAGAAATTATAATGCATACACTATGCGCTTTCTGATATGATTAACCTGGATGCGACGGTTTCTTTTTATGCTCAGATACCCTTTAATACAGATACTAACTCAAATCAAAACAGTTTGTATGAAAAGGTATTTAAAAAAATGAGAAGGCCCGCATTTTGTGTCCTGTTTGTTAAGCTTCCAGTGCTTCGGTATGCACTGATAGCAGCCGTGCGAGGTGTATAACCGTCTGATCGAGGATTTGCTGATGGCTACCCGACAGCTGCAAACGCTCATTAAACCATAGCGTTCCATGGAGCAGTACATAAATGAACATGGTGCCTACGGGCTTTTCAGGCGTTTCACTGCCACCCGGACATGGAAGCCCGGTAATGCCGATATGAATGTCCGCATCAATGATTTTTCCCAGCCCGGTTGCGATGGCTTTGGTCACTTCCATTGATTCCGGAGTGAATTCTTCGATGAGTTCATTTGGCACATCGAGCAACCTGGTTTTTAAACTGGCATCATAGCATACAAAACCACCCTTGAGGAATTTACCTGCATTGCAGGCAATGGAGAATTCTGCGGAAGCCTTGCCCGCGGTGGCGCTTTCAGCAAAGGCAAGACTTAGGTTTTTACCGATTAGTAATTTAGCCGCATCCTCTATTGCTTTTATTAGTGTCGGATTGCTCATTGTCAGTATGTTGGTATTATGATTAACAAAGTAGATGCGCTCAGGGTTTTAGAAGCTTGTTTTATACAGGTAATGGAGATTTCTAAAAAACCAATTTTTCTATTAAGTTGAGTTGAGATATTTTAGGTACAGAGAGACAATTGCTGAAAGGCTCGAAAAAATTATCCGCAGCAGCCGGAAGTGAAAGTTTAAGAACAGCTTTCGAAATGAATTACACGCAGACCGAAGGACAGATCGAGAGGTTGAAGCAAGTATTTAGTTGCATAGGACTGTCTGCAAGGGGTAAGAAATATAAGGCAATGGGAGGCTTGCTGGAGGAAGCAGATAAGATTACAGAAAGCTTCCCAAGATGAACCTGAAGTGCTGGATGCATTGATATCAGTAGCCAAGAAAGTGGAGCACCTATGAGATTGCCAGTTATTGTTGTCTGGTGACCTATGTAAAACTGATGGAGCACTCAGAAGCGGAAGAATTGCTTGAAGCAACCCTGGCAGAGAGAAGAATACCGATAGTTTACTGACAGAAATTGCGATGAGCGAATCCTATACGGGAGAAACGGTTTAAGCTGGAAGTTTGATATGTGATGAAAGGAATCCCACATGGTGGGATTTTTATTTCAATATAAATCAGGCTAACCATTTCTGCTGTAGCCTGTTGTAATTTTTATAAAATTGAATTACGAAGGGATTTATAAAATACGCATTGATTGGTATTGCAATTTAAAAGGCTGTAAAATACCTGGCTAAAAAAGATGAACTCGGCCGGACGAGGTTCGCGGAAATCCAGGAAAAAGCGCCGGAATCGCGAAGGCCGTAAAACAGAATATTCAGGAATTACATGTGTCGAAGGGCATGTAAAATGAACCATTTAAGAGGTGACGGTTAAAATGAGAATCACCTCTTTTTTTAGCAGCTTCAATGACAAATGCTGCTGAAGGTTACTTGCCGGTTTCCATATCCGGTGCATCAACCGGTTTGGATTCAGGGGATCCTTTCTGCCGCAGGTATATGGTGAGAAAGACAATGGAAAAGACGGAAAGGAATTCACTCTGCCAGTTCTGAAAAGTCTCAAACCAAAATTCCGGCTGGCCAATGTATTGGCTGACAGATTCCCGGGGGAGGTTTTTGGCGAGTTGTTCGACATTGTGGTTCTGCCAGCTCCCGTAGAGGTGTAGTGCCCAGCTGACCATGAATAGGACGCCGAAAACAATTGATAAAGAGTTGCTGTAAATCTTTAGGATCCATCCACCTTTTCTCACCGCTCAGGGTGCATAGGAGCTTGGTACAGGCGCCCGGTCAACCTCCTCTGGCTCATCCAGTTTCTTTGATTCCGCTGATCCCATTTGCCGAAGAGAGACAGTGAGTAATACATATAATGCCATTTGCAGAAATTCGCTTTCAAAGTTTTCAAAAGTGGCAGAGATGAAATGGCCGCTTCGCAAATAGGTTGTCAGTGTTATTTCACGTTGCTTTACTTCTTCGAGTTCCTGATTGTGCTGTTTCCAGCCGGTGAGGGCCTGTGCCCCCAGGGTAATCAGGAAAAGGCTGATGAAAACCAGGCTCAGACCATTGCGGTAAAGATAAGATTTCGTTTGAGGTTTGGGTTTCATATTCCTCGCCGTTTAGCTGATGGTTCTGGCTGAATTGCAACCACAGGAAACGATACACTTGAGCTCTTAGCTACAAGCGCTGCCCCGGTATCCGGCTTTTGCCGCAGGTCTTTTTTAGGTGATGACTTTTTTCTGGACATATTCATATTCTTTAATTCATAAACAATTCAGTGGGTGCAATGTTCCGTTTTGCTTGTTTTTTCGGCTACATGATTTGAGCATGCGCCCTGATCTGCAGGCAGATGACCTCGCTCCATTTAGGCTGGCAGCAGTATAGAGTACGCTCATGGCGCAATATTCTTTTAAGTTATCCATAGGTAAATGATCGATGTTTATGTTTTACGCCAGCGGATGGTGATCTGCTGGTTTCCGCTAATAGTATATTCGATGTCTCCATCTCTCGTTACTATTCCTTTGATTGGTTCTTGCTGGCGACTGACCAGGACTTCAAACTCCGGAAGTTTTGCTTTTTCGGTTTTGACGATCATCATGCGGCAGGTCAATCTTTCATCTCCCAGAACAGTAAAGTGTATGTTCTGTCCTTTCCTAGCGGTAAATCCGGAAGTCGGGTAGTCCACATATAGCATAAACTCCTCTCCCGGCACCTGCAGGTAATGGCGCGGAACGATGCCGAAAGCATTGCCCGCACCATATACTTCCTGACCGACGGTACCTGATTTCAGCCAGCCATCCTGGAGATCTTTCACGGCTATCCATAGGTTGGGATCAAGTTCGCCTATCTTTGGCTTCTCCTCAAGCATGTCTTTCGGAAGCATGGTTGGATAGTAATACACGGCACGGTCCACCAGATAGCGGATGTATTCAGCAATCAGTAATCTGACGGAAGATAAGACATCTACCCCTTCAGCATGTTTGAGATAATCGTGCAAACCACAAAATACTTCCTGCTCCTCGTATACTGCTGTATAAGGCGCATCATTAAGGGGAAACAGTGCAAAGAAAGTCGGAAAGTTTTTGCCGTAGCCATAGTTGCAGTCCCAAAGCTGCGTATTGCGAAAGATTCCGGCCAGGCACATGTAGCTAACGTTAAGGTATACTTCCTTTTTGGTGATCTTGTACAGGCGAAGCAGCGCACCGGAAGAGAAAGCAGTATTGTTGGCCTGGTAAAAGAGTTGAAAGCCCATACCCTGTAGGGTCTGCGCTGCTTTTTCCGCTTCGTTTAGGTAACGCTTTTCTTTGGTCAGTTCCCAGGCCTGCAGCATAACTTGCGCGTAAATGCCATCGACATCTTTTTCGCCGCCCATACCTTCAGCTGTTTCTGCTTTAATGACTTCCAAAGTATCCATTTTGTAAAATACCGGCCATTGGTAACTGAAGTGATGGGCAACTTTAATGGCGTAATCTAAAGAGTCTAAGAATAGTTGTTCGCAAACTTTATCGCCTTTCAAGGCGAGCCGGGATAAATTCAGCAGGGGATGGTGCAGGTACCAGCTGTCCATAACTCCGGGCTGCTTTTGTTCTTCTTCCCCTTCCAGTTTATCTTCAGCGGCCGGAAGCCACCGGGTAATGGTACCGATTTTTTCGTCGTAAAAAGCCGGGAGACCTTCCTTAATGGTTTTCATGACCTCGAGTTCCTGTTTGCTCCATTCTACATAGTCCAGCAAGGGAAGCAACACGGCAAGCTGTACCATAATTTCTGGCGGGGTATTGTAATCGCTCACGTAGGCATTAACATACCGATGTCCTGCGACCTGAGTCCAGCAGCTGGGACTATCGATCAGGTCTTTCAAGCCTTTGTCCAAGACTTTAGGCCACGGCTTATAATTGGTTCGGGGCAGCGGCAACAAAAGATAAATGCTGGTCAGCAGGTCCAGGTAGCCCCGGATCATATCGGGTTCGGTCGCAGGCACTTCACCATTAAAAGAAACAAAGGCATCACTGATCACAACTTTCTTTCCCGCCTGAAGTGGTTTTTGGTTTGCGGCGGGTAAGGCAAATCCAAGTTCCGGCCAGTTGCCACCAACGCTGTCGCCAAGAGAGGTTTCGGTTTGCTGGCAATAGTCATTTAAGGCGGTCAGATTTTGCAGGTATAGCATAAATGCGGACTTAGGACGGGTCATGCTCATATAGATGAATCCCGAACGGGTGCTCCACTGGCTGGCATGTATCTGTCCTGTGGTGTTTTCAACGTTTCCGTTTTTCGCAATGGCCAGAATGTCTCTCGGCCAAAAAGGAAATAGTAAGTCTTTTTCTGGCTTTAAGGCGGTTGTATAGCGGAGTATAGGGCGCTCTCCTGATTCAATTTTAACACGGGTTTCATAGATACCCGCATCACTGCCAAGCCATATGTTGACCTCTGTATCATTTGTTCTGATGCGGCTGACTTCAAGGGAGGAACCAGCACTGTATACTGGACGAAATCCCATTCGACCGCCACCAGGTAATTCCGCTATGATCCAAAGGGAATCGCTGGTCTGAACCAATTTAAAATGGTAGGCTCCCGTGGAGTGCTCAAATAATGAATGTCCCACTTCGGCCAGTTCGCTGGCAGCCACTGCCGCCCAAGGTGATATTCCGTTTATAATTAAGAGTCGAAGTCGTGCAACGAAGAGTAAACAAGCATTGCGGATTTTTTGTTTATGTATCTGATCGTTTTAAGGCCAGCTTACCGTTGGCACCTACACCGTTCCGGGATCCGCTTTTCTGAGCGTATCAGCATGGGAGGCCTTGGATGCGGGACCTGTTTGTTGCGCCAGTTCCATGGGAATTCGAAAAGGGGCCCATAGGCTGTGTATTTCAGTGAAAGTACCCCCCTGCTTAGGCTAAACTGGCCACCAATTAGATTAATGGTTGTTGCATATCTGGTTTCCTTTCCCTCTGGACAAATATACACGCCGGATCGCGATCCATTCCCCTTACGACTTATCTGTTTAATCTATTCTACCGCCATCTTCAATTCAGAGGTTTCTAAGTAAGGAGCAGGCCTTTAAAAGATTGGCAATATGGTATAATGAGGTCGAAGCATGTGGCACTGATTCCTTTAGGACTGTTGCCAGATCAATTCAGTCGCATTACCAGTATATCCTTTAACTTTTTTATTAACAGGTCCACGAATGCTTCTGCAGAATCTTTCAATGCAACGATCAAAGCTTTTAGAGCAACATCTAGAGGTGTTAGAAATATTAAATTCTTCTTATTCAGATTATCTAAAATATATGCTTAAAATAATCCCCCCAACTTTTCCGCTTGATCCGATATTCTTTTACCCAAACTGATACCTATAAAAAAACAAAACCCCCTAAATTCATCATTTAGAGGGTTCTTTCTGTTTTTGTCGGGATGGCAGGATTCGAACCTACGACCTCCTGCTCCCAAAGCAGGCGCGATACCGGGCTACGCTACATCCCGAACTTTGGTATCACCTTTTTTAATCCTTTTGAAAAGTGGATTGAACTTTTGTCGGGATGGCAGGATTCGAACCTACGACCTCCTGCTCCCAAAGCAGGCGCGATACCGGGCTACGCTACATCCCGAACTTGGTATCTCCTTTTTTATTTCCTTATTTCTAAGGGCTGCAAAGTAACAATTTTAAAATGACATATTCACTTTTTTTATTACTTTTTTTTTCGCGGAGAGGGCGGGATTCGAACCCGCGGTACCGTTACCAGTACGACAGTTTAGCAAACTGTTCCTTTCGGCCACTCAGGCACCTCTCCTTTTCAACCCTCAAAATTTGTCCTACCGACCTTGTTTTGAGGTCTGCAAATATAGTAAAACAAGTTATTCTACAAAAAAAAATTACAAAACTTGTTGATAATCTATTCGCACATGATAGATACTCATCAGCATCGTCTTGAATATCAATTTGATAGTTTCAATATCTTTTAATGTTAAATCGCAGTTATCTAACTGATTTTGCTCCAATTTATAGTTAATTATCCTTTCAACGATGTCATTTATGTTCTGCGCATCCGGATTTTTCAAGCTTCTTGAGGCTGCTTCTACAGAATCGGCCAACATTAATACACCTGTTTCCTTACTAAAAGGGATCGGTCCAGGATAGCGGAAAATGTTTTCATCCACAAATTTTTCAGGAGAATTTTTTAAAAATGACTGGTAAAAATAATCTACCCTTGTATTGCCATGATGTGTTCTAATAAAATCGATAATCGCTTCAGGTATTAAGTTTTTCCTCAAAATCTCAATTCCTTTATGCACATGCTGAATAATAATCTGCGCACTCTGCTCATACGGTAGTTTATCATGCGGACTCACAGCTGTATTTTGATTCTCAATAAAGTATTGAGGATTATCAACCTTTCCAATATCATGGTAAAGCGCCCCTGCCCTTACCAGCACTGAATTACCACCAATTTTAAATATTGCAGCTTCTGCCAGGTTCGCTACCTGCAAAGAGTGCTGAAAGGTACCTGGCGCTTTAAAGGCTAGTTCACGAAGTAATTTATTGTTCGTATTAGTTAATTCAATTAAAGCCACATCAGAAGTGATTCCAAAAATACGCTCGAATAAATAGATTAGCGGATAAGCAAGAAGTGATAGCAATACGCTAAAGATAAAAGGAATAAAATTCACCCACTCAATTTCGCGGAAAGAACCTTCTCTCAATAATGCAATCCCTACAAACGAAACAAAATAGGCCAACAATATAAATAATGCAGATACCAGAAATCGCTCCCGTTTAACGAAGTTCTTGATACTAAAAATGGCAACCATCCCTGCTGTAACCTGATAAAAAACAAATTCGAAACTGTTCGCTACAAAGAAACCTGCAATTAAAATCACCAGCAAATGAAGATAAAGCGCCAGCCTGGTATCAAAAAGGATTCTTATAATAATGGGAACTACACAGAATGGAATGTAATACAAACTTGGAATTTCCATTTTAATGGCCCAGGTAAGCGCCAGCAGCATGCCTGTTGTTACAATCAGAATTAATGACAGCTGACGGTTATCAGAGAAAATATCCCTTCGGAAAAGAAAAAGAAAGGACATTAGAATAGAAAGCATAAAACTTACGAGTACCACCTGACCAAGATAAACCAATGCCCGACTGCCAATGGTTTTCGTCTGTGCATCATAAGTAGCTTTGTATGATTCCAGTTTTTGATATATTTCATCATCAATCACATCATTTTTTGATACAATCAGCTCACCTTTCTGCACCATTCCTTTTGTTGTAGAAATATTATCAACAGTATTTTGCTGAATAACCTGCGTTAATCGCTCATCAAAAATAATATTCGGGGTAATGTGATCTTCTGCAAGATTAGCGACGAGATCGCTCATCACCTGGTTGGGCGAAGTAAAATTATGCTTAAAATAGAGCAATGCCGTTTCAGTGGTAAATACGTCCTGCGTATTTTTTTGCTTCGCCACATTATTCTCCATGAGGGAAAAATCGTAGTTTTTACCATTTGTTTGTTGCTTGGCATTTAAACTGATTACGCCCCGCTTATAAATATTATCCAGCAACCTATATGATTCTGCTTTAAACCTGATCTTATCTTTTTCATCCAGCTGGGTAGACTTCCATTTGATATCAAACTCATTGGTAAAAGCCTCTAACGCATTCTTACTGATTGACAGATCATACTGGTAAACTGGTAAGACATCTTTAAGCGCATTCTTTTTATCGATACTAACCTGTGGATTAGTTTTTAAAATAGCGAAACTAAATGGAGAAATTAAGTCTTTATTCATCCACACTTTTCCCTTTTCAAACTCGTATCTAAACCGGGGTTGTTTTGGAAGAAATAATGTAATTACGAAAACCGTAAATAACATCATCACATACTTTAGATTGGATGAATACTTACGATATAGAATTTTATGTGAATTTTTTTTGATTTTGGCCAAAACGATCTGATTATTATATTGTCAAAAATAGCATTTTTATCTAATATACATTTTAATCATTTTGTTTGGAATTACCAGGTTTTATAATTTACTTTATGATATCAAATTAATATCAACTATGTATCAGGAAAAAATCATTAGCCCGCCATCCGGGTATTTAACATTTGTATTATCTATAATATTATTAGTAGGTTCAATATTTTGCTTTATTTCCGAATCCTTTATTGCTGGAGGCATTATACTGGCTGTAGATCTTTTCCTGGTTTTTCCGGGCTTTTTGATCATTAACCCTAACCAGTCTATGGTGTTAACTTTATTTGGAAAATACACCGGAACGGTAAAGGCAGATGGTTTTTTCTGGGTGAATCCACTTACCGCTAAAAGAAAGTTATCACTAAAAGCCAATAACCTTAACGGCCAGCAATTGAAAGTAAATGATAAATTGGGTAATCCTATTGAAATTGCAGCAGTTGTGGTGTGGAAGGTAAATGAAACTGCAAAAGCTGTTTTTGCCGTAGAAAATTATATGCAATATGTAAATATTCAGAGTGAGGCAGCAGTAAGACACCTGGCTAACATATTCCCTTACGATCATGCTGAAGGTGAAGAATCCAGCATCACTTTAAAAGATGGTGCTGAACAGGTAAGCGAAATTCTGGAAAAAGAATTAACTGAGCGCCTTTCAAGAGCAGGAATTGATGTTTTAGAAGCACGTATTTCTCACTTGGCTTACGCACCTGAAATTGCCAGCGCCATGTTACAGCGCCAACAAGCCACTGCGGTGATTGCAGCACGTAAATTAATTGTTGAGGGTGCTGTAGGGATGGTTGAAATGGCTTTAGAAAAGTTATCAGAAAAGGGAATTGTTGAACTTGACGAAGAACGTAAGGCCGCTATGGTAAGTAACTTATTGGTGGTACTTTGTGGTGACAGGCATGTGCAGCCGGTTGTAAATACAGGAACACTTTACAATTAATATGGAATTTGAGGAAAAAGATGGATTAAAAATCTGGTGGTTATATCTAATCACTGGTATAGGCATTTTTCCTACAGTAGTAATATTGATGTTTTATAAGGGAAGACTTATTCAAGCAATTAATAGAGATGGCGGAGAAAGATAAAAAAGCTTTTGTATTAAGAATTAGCCCCACTTTATTAAAAGAAGTAGAAACATGGGCTGCAGATGAGTTTAGAAGCACCAACGGACAGATTGAGTTTCTTCTAAATCAAGCTCTTAAATCAAGAAAAAGAGGTAAAGTAAAAGATGAATAACCATTAGATTATTTCATTGATCATCTTCTGCCAAACCTAAATTTGTGGCATTTACGATTTTGCTCTAAAACCCGCTAAAAGCTCATCCTAAAAATAACATTGATTTATTTTCTCCAATCAAAAAATGTATAACTTAGTGGCCTAACCAAAAGTTCATAAAATATTTATTCATGAAAGAAGTTGTAATTGTATCAGCTGTAAGAACTCCTATTGGGAGTTTCGGAGGCACATTATCTCAATTTTCTGCTACTCAATTAGGTGGTTTTGCCATCAAAGCTGCAATAGAAAAAGCAGGCTTAACACCCGAACATATTCAGGAAGTTTATATGGGCAATGTGCTGTCTGCCAATTTAGGGCAAGCACCCGCCACACAAGCAGCAAAATTTGCAGGCTTACCAGATTTACCAACTACCACAATAAATAAAGTTTGTGCATCGGGTACGAAAGCCATCATGTTAGCGGCACAAAGCATTGCCAATGGCGATCAGAATATTATTATTGCCGGCGGCATGGAAAGCATGAGCAATGTACCTTATTACTTAGATAAAGCTAGAAATGGTTACCGATTAGGACATGGGCAACTCACTGATGGCTTGGTTAAAGATGGGCTTTGGGATGTTTATAACGATTACCATATGGGTTCAGCAGCTGAACTTTGCGCCAGCGAGTGTCATATCAGTCGCGAGGATCAAGACAGTTTCGCTATAGAATCTTATAAAAGGGCACAACAGGCGCAAATCGAAGGAAAATTTGCTGATGAAATCATCGCTATTGAAGTGAAGGATAAAAAAGGTGAAATCACTATTATTGATACGGATGATGAACCTACAGCTGTTAAGTTTGAGAAAATTCCATCATTAAAACCCGTATTTAAAAAAGATGGAACCATTACTGCAGCAAATGCTTCTACCCTGAATGACGGTGCAGCAGCGTTGGTGCTAATGAGTGCAGATAAAGCAAAAGAACTTGGGATTAAGCCATTGGCTAAAATATTAGGATATGCCGATGCACAACAAGCACCTGAATGGTTTACCACAGCTCCTTCAAAAGCCATTCCTTTAGCCTTGCAAAAAGCAAATATCGACATTAAAAACGTTGATTATTTTGAAATTAATGAAGCTTTTTCAGTTGTCTCCATTGCGAACAATCAAAAAATGAATTTAAAGGAAAACCAGGTAAACGTAAACGGTGGAGCAGTTTCTTTAGGCCACCCACTAGGTGCATCCGGAGCAAGAATAGTGGTAACCTTGTTGTCTGTTCTTGAACAAAACAATGGTAAAATTGGTGTTGCAGGCATTTGTAATGGCGGTGGTGGTGCCAGTGCCCTGGTGATTGAGAAAATGTAAGAAATGAACATTAAATATTATTTTCTTCTTATCGCTGCTTTGTTAACTTTAAATATAAGGGCTCAACAAAGCAATAAAAAGCTTGATGTTTTCCAGGATTCCCTGATCAGGATTTCTACAGCTACTATAGCAGCAGAAACGGATATTAAAAAAACGGCAAGCAATAGCACCTTTGTGAAAACCTTGGTGGAAGCGCTAAAAATGCCTAATTCTTTTTCCTATCCTTTTGATTCGCTAAAGAACGTTTCCGTAATTAAATCACCCGACAAGTCTTTCCGGATTTTAAGTTGGTATGTTCAACAGGAAAATGGCACCTACCGGTATTTCGGAACCATTCAAATGAATACGGGTAACGGCCCATTAAAATTATATCCGCTCATTGATCAAACGGATAACATCACAGATACCAATGCAGTTATCAATAATCAAAAATGGTTTGGTGCACGTTATTATGAGATGGTTGCGGTAACCAGTGGAAACCGCAAGCCTTATTATGTTTTGCTGGGATGGAAGGGAAATACACCCAGCACGACCAAAAAAGTAATCGAAATTCTTTCTTTCGATCAGGAACAGGTAATTTTCGGCGCACCTGTTTTTGAAGGAAAAGAACTTAAAGAAAAAAACCGGGTAATCTTTGAGTATACCAAATCAAATGCGATGACGCTTAAAGTTGATCAAAAGGCTGGTATGATTGTTTTTGATCACCTTGCCCCTTTCAATTCTGAAATGATAGGCAAATATGAATTTTATGGATCGGACGGCACCTTCGATGGGTTCAAAATTATTAGCGGAAAACTTAAATTACAGGAGGGCTTGGAACTGAATAATGATCCTCACGCCATGGATGAACAATATGCCGATCCAAAGAAAAATGTTAAACCCATCAGAAAGTTTTAACCCGGGGCCTATCTTAACATCTTCATTACCATTCCCGTAAGTTAAAAATTTGTGAGTTTGCCCTTCGCTGACTATATTGCGCCTTGCAAACTAGCTTAAACAACACACAAATTCTGAATTCATAAACTAAAACCAATAAATGTTTTATGCATACATCCCTTGAAACCAAAGACGATTTCTTTAGCAGCAAAGTATTGGGTCATCCTGCCGGATTATTTGTACTTTTCTTTACAGAAATGTGGGAAAGATTTTCGTACTATGGTATGCGGGCTTTGCTCGTTTTATTTCTAACATCATCTATTTTGGGTGATAACTCAGGTTGGGGCTGGCCTCGTGAACATGCCTTAGCTATTTATGGCTCTTATACTTCCTTAGCCTACCTTACTCCTATTTTAGGAGGATATATTGCCGACAGATTTTTAGGTTATCGCTGGGCAGTTATTATCGGAGCATTTTTAATGACACTGGGCCATCTTTCGATGGCTTTTGAGTTTAATCCAATTTTTATGTACCTGGGCCTATGCCTTTTGGTGTTGGGTAATGGATTTTTCAAACCAAATATGACATCCATCTTATCTCATATGTATAAAAAACATCCCGAGAAAAAAGATGGTGCTTATACCATATTCTACATGGGTGTAAACTGCGGCTCATTTTTAGGGATGCTATTGTGTGGCTATATTGGTGAAAAAATAGGTTGGAGCTATGGCTTTGGTCTGGCAGGTATTTTCATGTTTGTTGGCATGTTACAGTTTTATTTCACTAAAAATATTTTTGGCTCTATTGGTTTAAAACCTGTTAAAAACGAAGATAAAGTAGATGAAGATGAGCACCCTGCTGAAGCCAAACGAAATCCCTTCTCTATTTTTGACATTGTATTAATTGTTTTTATCGCTGTTATTGGCCTCGTATGGATAATTAATGATCCTTATTCTAAAGTATCAGGACATACGGTTTTTAACTTTTCTGTAGGTAAGCTAACAGGTGATAACTTTGCCATTATTTTAGCTTTAAGTCTCTTTATTTTCGTACTAATCAAAAGAATAGTTCAATATACGCCACAGCTTAGAGATAAAATGATTGTGGTTATTGTACTTGCCTTTGTGGCCATTTTCTTCTGGGCTTCATTTGAACAGGCAGGTGGCTCCATGACCATCTTCGCTAAAGATTATACCGCCAGAATACTGGAAGGAAATTCAAAAATCATTTTTAACATCGCCAATACTTTAATTACGATTATTCCGCTAACAATCATTTCTTACGTATTATTTAAATTATTCAGACAAACATTTTCCAGGTTTGCATTAGGTAATATCATTTTGGCAGTTGGTTTTGCAATAATATGGTGTATGGTTATATATATGCTAAAAAACCAATACAGTGCAGTTAAAACTGAGGTTCCAGCCACTTGGTTTGGTATTTTAAATTCACTATTTATTATTTCATGTGCACCTATTGTATCCAAACTTTGGGAAAGCAAGTATAGTCCAACTGCAACCGTTAAAAACGGTATAGGCATGATCTTATTGGGTATTGGTTTTGCAGCATTGGCTTACGGTTCCAGCTCCATACCAGCAGGAGCTAAAGTGGCATCCGTAAGTATGATCTGGCTAATTTTAGCCTATTTTTTCCATACCATGGCCGAATTGTTTATCTCCCCTATTGGTCTATCTTATCTGAGTAAATTGGTGCCAGGTCGTATGATTGGAATCATGTTCGGAATCTGGTATTTAGCACTCGCTATCGGAAATAAAATTGCAGGTACCATGGGTGGTATGATTGATAAAATCACAGCGCAATATTCCATGTCTACCTTCTTCCTCATCTTTACCCTTATTCCTGTAAGTTTGGGGATCTTTATTATGTTGCTTACGCCAATAATTAAAAAACTAATGCACGGGGTTAAATAAAATGCAGATCATTACTGAAAAGACACCTTCTATTGAGACTTTAGAAGCGATTCAAAATTTTGAAGGTAAATACCCTAAACAACTCTGGTATTTATCATTGGTAGAAATGTGGGAACGCTTCTGTTTCTATGGCATGCGTGGGGTACTTGCCTTTTTTATGGTTGATCAATTGGGTTTGAGTGATCAGAAATCAAACCTTCAATATGGCGCCATCCAGGCATTTGTTTATGCCTTTACTTTTATAGGCGGTATTTTTGCTGATAAAGTTTTGGGCTTTAGAAAATCTCTTTTTTGGGGTGGTTCACTCATGATTATTGGTAACCTGATCCTGGCTTTTTCACCTCATGATTTATTTTATGTCGGCATTACGCTCTCCATTATTGGTACAGGCTTTTTCAAGCCCAACATATCATCAATGGTTGGCGAACTTTATCATGAAAAAGATAATCGTAGAGATGCAGGTTACGGACTCTTTTATGCGGGTATAAATGTAGGTGGCTTATTAGGTGGTGCCATGTGTATTTACCTTGGAAAGTATGTTTCCTGGCATTTATGTTTCCTTTCTGCAGCATTGGTGATGGCATTTGGTTTGGGCACTTTTATCTTTACTAAAAAATACCTGGGTCCTATTGGTAATTCGCCACTATTGCATTTACAAAAAGCTAAAAGAACAATTTATGAAATAGTAGTTTACGCAGGTTCTCTTTTTTGTATCCCGCTGATTTTTATCATGGTAAGAAACACAGCTTATACTGATTATTTTATGTATACGCTCGGTATTGTTGCACTGATCTACTTTTTTTATGAAATGTTTAGTATTAAGGAAGTTAAAGCCCGATATAAATTATTGGCAGCTTTTATTTTCATTCTTTGCTACTTTATTTTTATGGCCATTTCAGAACAAAGTGGAGGTTCACTCTCCTTATTTGCTAAAGATAATTTAGACCATAACCTATTATTCTTTGCTATCGATCCGAATGTAGTAAACAACAGTGTAAACTCATTTTTCGTAATTATATTTAGTCCTTTAGTAGGTTTATTATGGATTGGCATGTATAAACGTAAAATTGAACCCAACACGGTGGTAAAATTTGGATTGGGCTTTGTTTTATTAGCGGTGAGTTTCTATGTTTTCTATGCCACCAGGTTTTTCGCTAATGATCAAGGCATTAGTTCTCTAAATATTTTTACACTGGGTTACTTACTGCTTACACTGGGCGAATTATGCATCGGTCCAATCGGAATGTCTATTATTACGAAACTATCTCCTAAAAGGATGTTTGGAATGATGATGGGTATGTGGTTCCTTTTTAGTGCCTTCGGACAGCTTGCAGCCGGTAAATTAGGTGCAGAAATGTCTAGTATTGAAAATGCATCTTTGATGAGCAAACTTACTTCGTACACTGAAGGTTATAAATCACTTGCGCTTTACTCATTAATTGCCGGAGTATTTTTGATTGTATTTTCTCAGTTAATTAAAAAACTGATGCAAGAAGTTAGATAAAACATTTCAATAGATTTTAAACCGTATCAGCACTGTTGATACGGTTTTTTAATTTATAATATTTACTTTCGCCCTCTAAAGTTAAAATTAGATTTTTTTTAACTTAAAATGCAATCATATAAACCAGAACAAAAGTGTCAGACAGTTTAGTAATCATTCCTACCTACAATGAAAAGGAGAATATTGAAAGGATTATCCGGAAGGTATTTTCATTAAATCAACCTTTTCATGTTTTGATTATTGATGATGGTTCACCTGATGGAACTGCAGATATTGTAAAATCGCTTCAGGCTGAATATGACGGACATTTATTTATGGTAGAGCGTGCTGGTAAACAAGGTTTGGGCACCGCATATATTTACGGTTTCAACTGGGCACTACAAAAGGATTATCAGTTTATCTTTGAAATGGATGCCGATTTTTCTCATAATCCAGATGATTTGGCCCGTTTGCGTGATGCCTGTGTAAATGGTGCAGATGTAGCTATCGGATCGAGGTATGTGAAAGGTGTAAATGTAGTAAACTGGCCTATGGGCAGGGTTTTAATGTCGTACTTTGCGTCGATGTATGTTCGCTTTATCACCAGAATCAACATTCAGGATGCTACTGCCGGTTTTAAATGTTATCGCAGATTGGTATTGGAAACCATTCCTTTAGATAAAATTCGATTTGTGGGTTATGCCTTTCAAATTGAAATGAAATTCACAGCTATTAAATTTGGATTTAACGTGGTAGAGGTACCAATTATCTTTACCGATAGAACGGAAGGCACATCCAAAATGAGCACACGTATTTTCCGTGAGGCCTTTTTAGGCGTGATACAGATGAAAGTAAGCAGCTGGTTTAGGGATTATAAGAGGAAAGTTTAGTAGGTTAGAGAAGGGGTTAGTATGAGTTAGGAATTAGCCGATTTTGGACGATTAACGGATGACTTACAACTCCAAATTCCGTTTACTTTCCCTAATCATTGTACCATAATCCTGTAGCTTTTCCATGGCATCAATGGTCATTACCAATCTTTTGGTGCGTGTCTTTTCTGTTTTAGCATCGTTAATACATTTAATAAAATAATTTTGATGGGATTTAGGTTGTTGAAGGAAACGAGTAAGTAGCATTTCATCTTCAGCCAGGCATACTTCAAGATCTGCCGGCATTTCGATTTTAAAATCACGATCCTCTTTTAGCCATAATTCTACTTTAGCACCGGCTTCCTTTTTTATTTTTTTGCGGAGTGTAGCATTAATGGCAATAATAAAATCACCCTCCCCCATTGGTACAGTAGCTATTCCGGCGATTTCCAGGTCATCAAGCTTCCCTTTCACCCTGAAAGATACTTTACAATCAGGCTTAATTTCATTCGCTATTGCAGCTGGAATGAAGACGTAACTCCAGCCTGTTTTTTCGCCCATTTGTTCAAAACGTTCTATTTCTGCTTTGATGTGAATCATAATTTCTTAATAAATCAAATGATAATGAACGCTTCTACCTCCACCGGAAGATGTCAAAACGCCAAGTTTTTCCAATTCTTGTAAATCTCTGGTAGCAGTTGCTTTTGATATTTTAGTAAGTGAGATATACTTTTTGGTAGTCATACCTTCAAATCCAGCTGGCCCAAAACTATACATCTTATGCAAAACTTTTAACTGGCGTTCGTTGAGATTATCTTTAACAGAATCGAACACCTTAATTTTTTTTAAAGTAAAATCAATCATTTGTTTAGCCTCAAGCTGCGCATTTAATGCTATATCTAGAAAGTATTTTAGCCACTCAGAAATCTCATTACTCTTTTGAGCATTTTTTAATACTTGGTAATAGGCATCTTTATTTCTTTCAATTGTATTAGAAAGACTTAACATAACTGGTCGTCCAAGGGTTTGAGAAAGTACCTGTTCGGCAATTGCCCTGCCAATACGTCCATTTCCATCTTCATATGGGTGAATGCTTTCGAAATATAAATGAGCTATTCCAGCCCTGATTACCGGATCTTTAATTTCTGATGATCCATTGGGTTTCGTACTACCTAACCATTTCAAAAAACGATTCATTTCTTTTTTAATCACCGCTGATGGCGGTGCTTCAAAATGAATTTGCTCTTTATCAATTCCACCGGATACAATCCGCATGGGCTCATCACTTTTTCGCCATGCAGATACGTTAATATGTGTATTGTCTCCAAAAAGGAGCTTATGCCAATGATGTAATGTTTGTTCATTTAATTCTTTATCGAAGGTATTTCTTACTTCAATCATTAAATCGGCGATACCAGATGCCCTTTTATCTTTTACAACTTCAGCGGTTTTATTTAGCCCAAGATTATTTTTGATAGATGACATTACGTCTTCCCTACTTAGAAATTCACCTTCAATTGCAGAGGTATTAATGGCTTCAGAGAGAATTAATTCTAGTAACGTTTGTTGTTTAATCTCATTTGGCAATGCATTTATCAACGCGTTAACTGCGCCAGTTTCCTGAGCAAAATCGTAAAGTTTTCCTTCCATTTTCAATGTAGAAAATGTGAAATTTGGCCAGTCTGATAATTCCCAATTATAACTCATGAGCCGAATATACGATTTATTCGGCTCAAAAAATAGCTAATTAATGAGCCGATTAGCAACCCTATTCGGCTCATGACTAATTTACAGCTACCGGATTCATCATAATATCCAGCTTGGCAAACTTTAAAACCTCCACACTTGGGAAGCCAAAATCTTCCACTATCTTGCCTAAAATCAAATAACAACCCTTTCCAGCAAAGGGATACATAGGAGTAGTATTGGGGAAATGGGTAGTATCAAAAAAATCACCCTTTACATCCAGAAAAGTACCAAACCACATTTTAGTATTTTTAATGGTATGCACAGTTTTTTCACAAACGTAATTTCCCACCATGCGCACTGTTTTCCCCACATGTTTACTTAAATCTGCCGCCATTACCTCACCTCGATAACTCGTTTTCAAAAAATCGAACATGTTAAAGTTTAGTGGATATCCCAATAACTCCAGTTCTACATAAGCATCTTCCAGTACAGAGTTTTCTAATGTTGGCAGCACGTATTCTTTGCTTTCGAGATTAAATAACTCAGCCGAATCTATTCGCTTTTGTTTATGGCCCAGGTAATTATAGATCTCCCAAAGCAATGTTTTTTTGTCTTTCCCCGTAAACCTTAACGCACCTAGGCGGATTAACAAAATGGCTTGTTCCAAGGTAATTTGAGTCCGCTTTACAAATTGCTCCAGATCTTTAAACGGGCCATTTCTCCGTCGCTCCTGCGGAATCTGTTCAATCATTTTATTTTCCAAACCTTGTACCGACATAAAACCAAGATAGGCTTCGTTACCATGGATGTTTACCACTTCATCACTGTGGTTTACGCAGGGGAGGTAAACCTTTGCTCCTGTTTTTTGTAACTCATGAACATAAACCCAACGGCTATAAAAGCCACCATAGTTATTTAAAACAGCTACCATAAATTCTTTCGGATAATAAGTTTTAAGGTATAAACTCTGATAACTTTCTACAGCAAATGATGCAGAGTGTGCTTTTGAAAAACTATAACCTGCAAAAGAAGAAATTTGTCGCCAAACCTCTGTAATCAGCTCTTCAGAATGCCCCTGAAGCCTGGCAGATTGAAAAAACTTATTAACCAGTTCTTCAAAGGCAAGCTTTGAACGGTACTTTCCGCTCATGGCCTTTCGCAATACGTCTGCATCAGCCAAATCCAGACCAGCGAAATAATGGCAAACTTTAATTACATCTTCCTGGTAAACCATTACGCCATAGGTTTCTTTCAGCTGCTCCTCCATTTCCTTGCAGAGGTAAACCACTTTATCTGGGGCATGATAACGCTCAATAAAAGATTTCATCATGCCTGAACTGGCTACGCCTGGACGAATGATTGAACTGGCTGCCACCAATGTCAGGTAATCTTCGCACTTTAATTTTTTCAGCAATTGCCGCATGGCTGGCGATTCGATATAAAAACAGCCCACGGGTTGTCCTTCGCGAAGAATTGCATTTAATTGAGGATCCTGTTTAAATGTCTTAAAATCGTGAATATCAATCTCTTTATTTTGATTTTTTTTGATGAGTTGAACGGCTTCACGGATATGCCCTATCCCCCGCTGACTTAACACATCAAACTTCTCATAACCAATCGCTTCTGCCTCATACATATCCCATTGAACGGTTACAAAACCTTTCGGAGGTAAATCAAGTGCGGTATAATAAGTGATGGGCTCATCAGAAATTAAGATTCCACCTGCATGAATGGAGCGCTGATTGGGCATACTTCTCATATGATGATGAACTGCCTGTAACTTCTGGTAAGTTAAATTCTGCTGGTTTTCACGTTCTTTTGTAGGATCGGTAAAGGTATCAATCTCTTCTTTTGGTAAACCTAAAACCTTTCCAATTTCCCTGATAACTGCCCGGTCTTTAAAAGTGCTCATCGTTCCTAAAAAAGCAACATGCCATTTAGGGTATTTTTTGAAAATGTACTTCTGGATAGTCTCCCGCTCATCCCACGCAAAATCGATATCAAAATCCGGAGGACTTGTACGTTTCTCATGCAAAAAACGCTCAAAATACAAATCAAGATCGATAGGATCTACATCCGTAATACGCAGGCAATACGCTACAATGCTATTGGCTCCCGAACCTCTGCCAACATGGTAAAATTTACACCACCCCATGGCATAACGAACAATATCAAATGTGATTAAAAAATACGCGCAATAGTTTTTAAACTCAATGATACTCAACTCCTTCTCCATCCTTTCTCTGGCAATAGGGTGATCATTTCCGTAACGATAAGTCAGCCCCTTATAAGCAATTCGCCTAAGCAAGATGCGATCAAACATTTCACCTTCTTTCGTATATGCATATCTATTTTTGGATTTTACCTGAGGTTCAAAATAAATGCTCAGATCGCAGGCATCTATTAACTTTTGGGTATTATCAATAATGAAAGGAAAGGCTTCGAATTTTGATTGGAGTGCTTCCTCCGCGATCAAAATTTCATCAGAATCACATTTTGCATCATCAGGCACCATGCTCAATAAGGTATTCAATTCAATTGCTCTTAAATACTCGTGCAAACGATGTTCTACTTTACTGCCTACCGTAACAGGATGCCAAACTACCAGTTTTTCCTTTTGCTGCAATAAATCATGTTTATAGAGCCCATTCAACTGATTGCTCTTAATCCCAACAAACTCATTTGCCTTTAAAACCCTGTTGAAGCTTTTGGTGAACGGATAAATAATGAAGGCATTTTCAAAAGCAGGTGCATCATTTGGTAGCGCCTGATCTTCAATATTGTGGATACTTAAAAACTCGTTAAGCTCGCGCATCCCTTCTTTGCTTTTTGCAATACCGATATATAAAAGCTGACCTTCTTTTCGGAATTCAATCCCAGCAATTGGCTTTAAATGGTATGGAATATTTCCGGCTTGTACTTCATCGGGTTCTTTGGCAATGCCTTGCTTATAACATTCACGGATAAATTCAATTGTTCCGGTAGAATTGTTAATATCAGTTAGCACCATTTGATGGATACCCAAAGTACGGGCCTTCGAAACAATGGCTGGGATATTCATTGTTCCATATTTCAAGCTATAGGAAGAATGTACATTTAGAAACATTTTAGTTGTCAGTTTTTAATTTCCACTTTTCAGTTCATAGTTTAAAACTGGCGAAATTCTGTCACGCTTATATCCTTTGAAACTTCGCAAGTTAGTCAGCCGACTTACGAAGTTTTGATGGCATAGTGTGCAGGGCTAACTTCGTCAGTCCAATTGTCCTTTTTTATAGTTAGGATCGCTAAATCTTAGTGAGCAAAATCCATATCTTAAATTATATCAAGGCTTTAACATTTAGGATCTCCTATAAAACTAGCGAAGTTCTGCTACGCTCATGGCCCTTGAAACTTCGCAAGTGAACGCTGGTTTTATCCATCTAACTTTGTAGCTGCACCTAAATCAGAATTGATAAAAGTTCTGATTCTTGACTTTTTACGTTCTTCAACAGGTTCGGTTTCTTCTTCTGATTGCTTATCAAAGTACTTTTTACGGGGATTATATTTAATGACCTTTCCATATTCATCCCGTTCAGGCCGCTTTACAATGCAGGCTTTAACTACTGATTCAATTCCATAATGATTTCTAACCTTATCCATTGCCTGATACAAATCGTACTCTTCTTCTGAAGTATGGTATAGTCCAATCTGTTCAAAGCCACTCACCAGATGTGAAAGTTTAACCCCAATTAAGCGCAGCAACATTCTTTTAGCATAGAGTTTTTTAAACAGATCATGTGCTTTATTAATTAATAAGGAATCAAGTGCTGTGTATGGAATCCGCGCTTGCTGGGTTACAGTTTCGAAATTAGAATAGCGGATGGTAACGGTAATGCAGGCGGTTAATTTTTGCTGGCTCCGGAGTTCATAGGTTAAATTAGTTACCATTCCACTTAATATGGCTTTCATTTTCGAAATATCCATACTATCGTTTTCAAAGGTGGTTTGCGTGCCAATGGATTTTCTTTCGCGATAGGGAACAACAGGGGAAAGATCAATTCCATTTGCTTTTTGCCAGATGCCCAAGCCATGTTGGCCTAAAATTTTGAACATTAGCTCCTGAGGAATTTCAGCTAAGGTCTGTACTTTACGCACGCCCATTTCACTTAGTTTTTTATGTGTGGCATCACCTATTCCTGGTATTTTATAGACCGCCAGTGGATTTAAGAATGGTTGAACCCCAGGAAAGGGAATTTCCATTTCGCCATTAGGCTTACACTCATTGGTTACAATTTTCGAAACCGTTTTATTTACCGATAAGCCAAACGAAATGGGCAAACCGGTTTCCTTGATAATGGTTTGCCGCAGTTCGGAAGCAAACTTCATACAGCCAAAAAACTTATCCATCCCGGTCATATCGATATAATGTTCATCAATACTGGCCTTTTCAAACAAAGGAACACGCTCAGAAATTATTTCCGTAATCTCATGCGATGCTTTTGAATAATCATCCATGTTTCCTTTCACAAAAATAGCCTGTGGGCAAAGTTGTTTTGCCATTCTACCAGGCATTGCTGCATGCACACCAAATTTCCGGGCTTCATAACTACAGGAAGTAACTACTCCCCGATCAGAATTTCCACCTACAACAACAGGCTTGCCTATAAGTTTAGGATTCTTCTTTAATTCTACCGACACAAAAAAAGCATCCTGATCCATATGAATAATTTTTTTATCCTTATCCGTCATCTCCTTATCAATTAATTCTGAGGCGTTACATTAAAACAAATTTACTAAAATATTTAGTTTTAATATTTTATATTTTGTTTGATTTATCAACAAAATACTAACATTTTTAGTTTAAATAATTTAAGAATATTATCCTCATTTTAAATCATACTTATTGAGTATTTGGGTATAATTAGTCAATAAGTCCTTATGAATTTGATAATTATTAATTGATTCTGACACCCGGTCTGCCCCTCCTTCGGGACTATCGTGTGGACACAATTAATTTATAAAGATCTTTTGCCCGCTCTTTGCCGCGGGGGCATGGTACTTTGGAGCGCCAAAGTACCCAAAGCGCTTTGTCAATCCAGCAAGGGGCCTGCCACACAACCCCACACACATCAAAAAAACAGCGGCACTTCGTTTTGTATTCATATTCTTTTAAGCTTCGAACCTGCATTAATGAACACAAAACCACTGCGTTTAAGGTTTGGTAGTGCCATTTCTACTATTGTACACCTGTTTTTTGATTTCTCCGGCCCTTGGGATTGACGGCGTTCTTCGGTAAGGCCTATGCTTAATTAAAGTTGGTCAGCAAAATGCATAAATAACTTTGCCTAGAAGATGTGTCAACACGATAGTTTGAAAGAAGGGAATTACAATCCTTTTGAGGAGTGCCCAAAGGGCGGGGTTGATTAAAATATATAACCTATTCAAATAGCATTGTAAGGCATATCCTTAATCGAAATCAGGTTATGCACAATTTTTCGACGCAAAAAAAAATGCACTGATATTTCTACCAACGCATCAAAAAATTATTTGCTTATAAGTAGCTTGAGGTAACTGTTATTGTTTAACAATTTTAAATTCGGTTCTTCGATTTAACTGATGTGCTTTATCGCTACAATTTACACCATTTGCACAATGATTTAATAGCTTTGTTTCACCATATCCTTTTGCTTCAATCCGATTTTTCTTAATTCCTCTCGAAATGATATACTGCACGGCAGATTCAGCTCTTTTTTGTGAAAGTCTCAGATTAAAAGCATTATCACCCCGACTATCTGTATGAGAACCCATTTCAATCCAAAGGGTTGGATTATCATTCATCACTTTAACTACTTTATCCAATTCGGCTGCTGCATCTGCACGAATATTCCATTTTTCAAAATCGTAATAAATATTTTCTAGCCTGATTCCTTTGTTCAGTTCTATTGGTTCCAAATGTAAATCCTGAGCAATTACCTGTGAACTTGTTAGGTTAATCGTGGCTAAATTTTTCACATCAGCCCGATAGTTGATCATTTCTGCAGATACATTATATTCAAATTCGCCCGCCAGGCCAAATTGATACGCACCATTATCATCTGTTTCCACTTTCAAACTTTCGCCATTTACCTTCGTCAAGGTTACCAATGCACCAGCTATGGGTTGATTGGTTTTTTGATCGTAAACTTTACCTACGAGTTTAAAAGCAAGGATTAATTTCTGATCAAGGGTATATATATCATCACTACCCATACCATTTGAACGGTTTGATGAAAGGTAAGCCACACCACCTTTTTCATTTAAGCTAAACGCAAAATCATCTTGAGGAGAATTAAAGGGATAGCCCAGGTTTTTGATTTGCCCAATTCTTGCACCATCTCTTAATGCCTGGAATATATCCAGCCCTCCCATTCCAACATACCCGTCACTGGCAAAAAACAGATTATTGCTGGTATCAAAAACTGGATTGCGCTCATTGCCTTCCGTATTAATTTCTTCCAGATTGATGGGTTTCCCCCAATCACCTGCATCGGTTTTTCTACAAAAATAAATATCTGTACCACCTTTGCCGCCAGGTTTGTTTGAAGAAAAATAAAAACTGGTTCCATCAGTAGAAATAAATGGATCACCAACTGAATACTCATTTACAGCATTATAAGCAAAAGAAACAGGTTCACCCCAATTGCCATGGGCATCTTTGGTACTGCTATAAATTTCTACATTAACCGTGGCAGGCTCATTTTTTACTTTTTCTAAATCCTGAGGAATTCGTGTCATCGTAAAATACATCGTGTTCCCATCTTTGGTAAAGGTTGCAGCACCTACATGATAGCGTGTGCCTGTTTTAATTGGAAATAGTTTCAAACTATCGGCAGGTGATGACTTAATATAAAGTTTGAAATAACCATTGCCCGTTCCGCCATAAATGTTTTTATCTGGTTTTCTGACGCCATCAAATCTAAATAAAGCTGATTTTTCTTTTGATTGAAAACCTTTGTCCAGACGGTCTGATGTAAATACAACAGCGCCATTATAATTGATAGCACCCCAATCTGATTGTGCACTATTTAATGTTTTTTGATTGATGAGTTCAATCTGTTTCGGATTTTTCATCCATTTCAAAGCCGAATCACAAGAGGCCAGCCAAACATTTGCTTGTCTTACAGAAATATCTTTACCTGCATTGATGTAGGCCTTATATTGCACTTTGGCTTCCCTATATTTTGAATTGCTTTGAAGCGCCTTTGCATAGCCTAAAATATTTTCAGGCTTGCTCCCCGGTATTTTTACAGCGATGGCAAACCAGCTTTCTGCCTGCTGATAATTGTTGCTGAATGCATAAGCACTTGCTAACCGCTCTGCCGCATGTAAACTTTCTTTTTTCTTAAAGGCTTGTTCATATAAATCAATGGCCTTTGAATAGTTAAATAATTCAAATTGCTGATCTGCTTCTTTTAATACATACTGTGATTTTGCTGAAAATGAAACAGCAAGCAGGCAGCAAACAAAAAAACAGAACGTCAGTAAAATTCTTTTCATGATATATCTATATAATCCTTTAAATAACCAAATGATTAAAAAACGCGTGGTGTAGCCAACCTGATGTTTGGCTTGATGAACGAATAAGCAATGGAAATTTCATGTGTACCGCCGCTGTATCCTTGTAAAGGTCCGATAGAAAAATCATACCCATAACCAATTCTTAATCGCTCTGATGGGAAAATCTGAACCGCAGCAACTGCAGAATTTCTCGAAGCAAGATCTTTTTGAAGGTAACTTTTATCATAAATTTTTACACCTGTACGATAAGAACCTCCTACCCATAAAACATCCTTAATCATTAGAAAAGCATTTACATCTAAACTGGTTGGGCCGCCCCGATCATCTTTCAACAGAAACGATGGTTTAATCTGAAAATCTTCAGAAAGGGGAAATAAAGCACCCGCCGTTAAATAATAATGTGGTTTGGGTTGCGGGATAAAAGCATAACGGTCAATATTAATATAGGTAGCAATCAAGTTATCTGCAGAAAACCCTGCGTAATAGCGTTCGCTGGCAAAATAGACCCCAGCTCTGGCATCAGGAACAATTGTGCTTTGTACACCAACCGGCTGAAAGGGTTCAGGATTGTTTGGATTAAGCATTGATCCATCAATCCCCAATTGCACCATACCCACGCCTAAACCAAGTGCGAGCCTTGAGCTTCCATCATCATTCATCCGAATGCGGTAAGCATAATTGCCATAAATCCCCAAATTGGTTTGTGCGCCCAGCTTATCGCTGGAAACCTGAAGGGCAAGCCCGACATTACCGTTGTTTGCAGTGGCATCAACAGCTAATGACATACTATGAGGTGCTCCGGTAATGCCTGTCCACTGACTGCGATAAAAGCTATGTACGTTAAGTACTTCTTTGTAACCAGCATAGGCCGGATTGATATAAATTCCGTTAAACATATACTGACTGTATTGCACATCCTGCTGTGCAGCAGAACGTTGTGACAACAATAAAACATAACAACCAATTAACAATAATATTTTTTTCATCATCTTAATATCTCTAAGAGAAGTTATCTCTTACCAGAATAACTTCTTTAAAGCCATTTTCTAGTTTTTAAATGCCCTGATTAATGTAATGTATCCCTTAAATACTTCCACTTCATTACTATCTTGTTTTTTAACACGCAGCAAGTAATAGTATGTACCTTCATTTAAGCCTTCACCAGTCCAGTTGTTCTGGTATCCTTTTGAATGGAAGACTTCATTCCCCCATCGGTTAATGATTTGCAGCTCATTTGACTGATACTGGTTTAGACCAATAATTTCAAATGCATCGTTGATACCATCCCCATTTGGCGTAAACAGGTTTGGAATTTTAATTTCTGTAAAATTTACCGTGATCACTACTGACGCTACATTGGTATAGTATCCATTGGCATCTTTCACCCTATAGGCAAAGATGTCATTACCGGTAAAGCCTGTATTAGGCGTAAAAGTCACTGTTCCATCTGCATTTATTACTACGCGACCATTTTTAGGCTGACTCACAATTTCTATACTAGATTTCACGAAAGTTGAACTTCCGGCATCGTCATTTAACATAAGATTGATCGTTACCGGCGCATTTGCGATACTCACTCCTGTATCATCTACCGCTTTTGGCGATTTAGGGAAACTGGTAACTGTAGGTGTATCATTATTTTCCGCCGTACCGGAAATATCACTCACATTGGCACCACCAACTGTTTTCGCATTTATGGTTGCTATGTTGTTTACCATACCCAAATCTTTATCTTCCTGTGTGATGGTATAAACGGCTACATCAGTTACCGTTGCTCCAGGAATTAAACCACCAGCAACTGCAATCACTTTATTATTAATTCCTAGCTTGGTATCTGTTAAGGTCACACTGTTTAAGGTTAGTGCGCCTGTATTTTTGATAAGAAATGTATAGGTGATTTGATTGTTGTTTAATACAGCTGTTTTAATTAATACGATAGAACTGTTAGCAGATATATTCGTTGGGGTTACTGTTACCGGAATCGTTACCGTAGCAACTCCACCTTTACCATCATTCACTGAAACGGTGAATGAATCTCCGCCATTGTAACCTGCTGCTGGTGTATAAACATAGGTGCCATTGCTTAATATCACTGTTCCGTGAACTGGTGCTACCAAAATATTAAATGTCAGTACATCGCCATCTATATCGGATGCCGTGATGACCCCGTTAACCGGTGTATTTTCAGTTGTTGTGATTCCTGGAGCACTTGCAACAGGAGCTCGATTGTCTCTAATATTAACTATAGCAGGTATCGTTATCGCTGTAATGCGTGGATTATCAGTAGCGCCAATCAGAGTTAAAATGACTGTTTCGTTTCCTTCATTAAGGTTATCATCCAGCACAGGTACGTTTAAGGTCACGGATGTTGCACCTGCCGGGATGATAATTGAAGAACCTATCGAATTATAATCTAATCCTGCTGTTGCTGTTCCTGATACCAAAAAATCTATTTTAGTATCAGTTGTAGAAACCTGACTAAGTATAAAAGTAAATTGCCCTGGAGTTGATGGTTCTGCCCCGTCCTTCGTTGCGGTTACGATAACTGTTCCTGTTGTTCCGTCAATAATGCTGATGGTTGCAGGTACGGGAAAGATCACCAGTGCTGGATTATTTGATGTTGTTAAAGTTGCAATTACAGTTTCGTTTCCCTCAATCAGCCCATCTCCAAGCACCGGAATGTGAATCACTGCTGTAGTTTCACCCGCAGGGATCGTTACCATTTTAACTATTGGTGTATAATCAGCTCCTTCTATGGCCGTGCCTCGCAAAGTATAACTGATTTCGGTATTAATTGCAAAGGGCTTGCTTAAGGTAACGATAAATGTTCCGTTGATAGCACCATTTTCATCCCCGTTATTCCCGGCAGTTATAGTAGCAACAATTGTGCGATTATCCAGAATAGTAGTACGCACAGCTGCATTTCCAAGGGTAGCCGGACCACTTAGATTTTGAATAGTGATGGTGTAATTTTCGTCATCTTCATTTATGCCATCATCATTAATGCCCACCGGAAAAGTAATGGTGCTGCCTGGCTGCCCTAATATAGTACCTGCAGGAAATGTAAGTGTTTGTGGGTTGAAGGTGTAATCAGCAGAATTTGTAGTCCCATTCATAATTCCGGTAACAACCGAAACCGGTGAAGCCAAAACTGTACCTGCTGTTCCGGAAAGGGTGACAGTATAATTAACCGTTCCGGCGTTCTCATTTACTGAAACCGGGCCTGATAATACCACCGTTGGATAAATAACGACCTTAACTAATATTGGATCACTCACTACGCCGTCTACGGTGGTGAGGTTGTAAGTATAAGTGTCCGTTCCGGTATACCCGCTATTTGGGATGTAAGTTACTTTTCCTGTAGCGTCAACAGTTGTAGAACCATGGGTGCCATTGGTAGCAGTAACCATACTATTGATGGCAGTTTGACCGTCATTAGCTTTCACCGCAGTGAGAACCGGTGTATTTACCAATGTTGTAATCTCATCAGTAGCGCCAACAGGTTTAACTTCAATGATAAATGTTTGGACCAGACTTTCATCAATTCCACCGTTTTCAGTGCCTCCATTATCATGGATGACTACTGAAACAGTTGCCCTGCCAGCAAAGTTACCTGAAGGCGTAAAAGTTAAACTTCCGTTAGAAGATACAGCTGGCTGAACACTAAATAAAGCATTATTATCATTACCAGTAATAAAATCAACAACTTGTGCCGATTCATTTGCCGGACCAGTACTGACTCCTGTAGCCCACCCGTTTATGTTTTGCAAACCTGAATTTGCATTAACCAGCTGATTGCTACCTTTTACAAATGCAGGTACGTCATTGACAGGAACCACCGTGATATTAACAGTTACCAGTGAGGTTCCACATACATTATCGTTTACCAAAACGGTAAATGAATCAGCTCCGTTATAATTTAATCCGGGCGAATAAATATATGTACCCGACTCAGAAACAGTAACCGATCCATGCGCCGGATCGGTGGCTTTCGTGTAAATCAGGTTATTTCCATCCGGATCTGTTGTGGTTGCACTTCCTGTTAACACAGCATCTTCATTTGTGGTTACTACATATGTATTTGGCAATGGCTTATTAGTAATTTTAATAGTTGCACTGCCGTTCATTGTCTGTATGCAAGCTGGCGTATTGGAATCTGTAGCCGCTATGGTATAGATACCTTGTACAGTCTGATTACCAAATGAAATGGCAGAACCATTGCCTTGAACCGGATTCCCCGTATTGATGCCAGCGATCTGCAGTTGATAACTTACACCTGTTTGTGAATTGGATAAACCGACCACCATGCCGGTCGTGCCTGCACAGTAAGTACCTCCGCCAGTTACCTTGTAAATAGCCGGTAAAGGATTAATAGTGACCTGAACAACTCCGCTTACCGTTGGGATAGCACAACTACCTGAAGTTACCTGCCTGCGGAAAAATGTAGTTGAATTAAGCAAACCAGGGTCGTACGAAATCTGAGTAGCTCCGGTAATGTTGGTAAAATTTAAGTTATCCAAACTAGACTGCCATTGATAATTATAGCTACCTGAACCATCAATAGGTACAGTACCTGTAATCATTCCCGGATCGCCACTTTCACAAAAAGCCGCAATGGCAGGCGCGGTTATTACGTTATTACTTAATACTGATTGTATGGTAATCGTTAATACATTTGTTGCCACACGATCACATGTACTTCCCATAGCACCATCCAATCTTCTGAAATAAGTGGTTTGATTTACAGTAGGAGCATCATAAATGGCTAAATTAGCACCTGAAATATCTGTAAAATTTGTTGTTGCACTTGTGGTAGAGGATTGCCATTGATAGCTATAGCTACCTGATCCTCCTGACGGGGCAGACTGGGTGAAAGGTTCAGGATCTCCTGTTGTACAAAATGTTTGATCTCCAGAAATTGTTCCTGCTGTGAGCGCCGGAGTTATCGTAACCACTATCGGAACTTTATCGCTTTCACAACTTCCATTAGTTTGGGTAACATAATAGGTTGTATTTCCCACTAGTGATGTGCCCGGAATCGGAGCATTGGTACTTGAAGTTCCATTTATACTGGTATACCACAATAAAGTATCACCAGCTGGTGGGCTAGAGACACAAGAAACTAATGAAGATGCAGTTGTACCCTGACAATACACCACAGGGCTTTTGACTATTATTGGATTTATCGGTGTAGAAAGTCTGGTAGTGCTTGTATTATTTGATGTATTTTCAGGCGGCTCAATATCATTAGAAGCGCTAGCCGTATAATAGTTGTTGTAAGCAATTTTTGCTTCGTCATTATAATTCCCAGAACCTGTCAGCGTATAAGTGATCGGAAAATTATAGTATTTGCCAGCTAAAACATCTATCATTTGGTTACTGATATATGTTACTGCAGATCCTGATTGTGAAATATCCCACCCAGCATTTGAACCTGTAGCAAAGGTGTATCCGGCAGGGACAATTTTTGTAATTACTAAATGATTACCAATCGCAGTATTGGAAAGATTTTCCATTGGCCTATTACCAACATTACCAGCTCTCATGGTAAAAGTTGTTGTGGTATTGCCTGAAGTATTCAAACAATAACGATCTGCTGTTTTTTCTATAATAGCATCTGTGCCTGTTGCCTGAACAGGAATACTGACAACTGATGTATTATTATTTAAATCCTCATCCTGAATATCAGTAGTGGTAATATTAACGGTGTTGCTAAGCACATTACCGGCCGGAATCGCATTCAGAGATCCTGAAACTAAAATTTTTGCAGCTGCGTTTGCGGCAATATTAAAATTACCGGTGATCCTGCCACTTGTATTAGGGCTTGCTGGGGTAAAATTAGAACTAATAAATCCGGTTGGGGTAATACTGTTAATAGTAAAGGTACCGTTATCCAGCGGGTTGCCCTTGGCATCTGTTAGTTGATCATTGAATTGCACATTAGTTAATGCAGCATTGGTATCATTGATCACATCCAGTGTGTAAGTTAACACAGTGTTTGTGCCCGCCTGAAGAATATCACGGTTTGCTCGTTTTACAACCCGAATGTTACCTGGTGTTGTCACCAGTAAATTACGAATCTCATGATAGTTATAAGCACCACCACTTGATGCTGCGAATCCCATTTTTAATGTTGCTGGCGGTACATCTGGAGATAAATAATTGATCAATTCTACAAATGAACCGTCTGCAGATTTTGCCATTCTTACAATTACCCGGTACTGCCCAGCTTCAGGCTTTATTTCAATCTGTACCCTTCTGAAGAATTGTTCATCGGTAGGCCTGATATCTGAAAATGAATCTCCTGCTCCCGTACCAACATTATAATCAATTTCATTTCGCAGTCTGATATCACCAATTGTACCACTTCTATCTCCTAAACGTACGCCAGTTAAAAATCTATTGGTGGGTAGTATGCCATTAACAACATCCTCTGTTCTGTTTGGCGTGGTAATACCGCGAACAACCACGGCATTAGCTGTTTCACTCGTGCCAAAACCTCCATTTCTACCTTCAATGGCATTTCCATAATTCCCGAATGCATCTAGGCCTACACTGATATAACCACCAGCCAAGCCATCAACAACCGGGGGAGTTGATTGAATGTTAGGTGCATAGCCTAAAGAACCTCCAAAGCCACCTAACCTGAAAGGCTGTGTAGCATCAAATAAAAACACAGCAATGCCATCGCCACCATTATAATTATGTTCACTATTGGCTGCATTACGCCACATTTTGTATTCAAAATCAACCAATACACCTAATGTTGAAGGAAAAGATTTATCTACATAAGCATACCCACGTTGGTTAACCGTTGAATTGGTTAAACGTAACCATCCGGCCCCAAGTGGATCATCTATTCCTGAAGTTAAAATTGCTGTACCATCTGCTCCACCAGGTCCACCGATAATCACTTGTGGAGAGCCAGATCCTCTAAAGTTCTCTGTTATAGTAAACTGTGAAAACAACTTAGTGGAGTACGTAATGAAGAGAAAAAAAATTAAAATGAATTTTGCAAAACAATTACAAAACTTATGCGTTAAGTAATTGTAACCAAAATTACCCCATTTACAAACATGGGAGAAAAGTAGCGTTTCAATCATACAGGGACAATATTAATGGTAGCATCAATAAAATGATGCAATTTCTTATTATAGTTTCCTTCAAACAGAGCCTGTACCCACGATCATTTCAGAGGTATAATCATCCGAATTATAAAAACTTAATAAGAAAACATCTACAGTTTTTACTAGTAGAAATCTTCGGGCGCAAAGGTATAAATAGAATTATTTTAAATTTTAACAAAATAAACATTTTGCATGTTTAATACTACAAAAAATCAAGAATTTGATATTTATCAATGTATTTAACAAACACTAAATGAATATTTTTAATGAAGGGTTGAAAATATTCTTAAATATTTTGCAATAAATAGTTATTAGCCTAATGGACTTGAGGGGTTTATAATATAATAAATGAGATAAGCCCTAATTAAAATCTAATTTTAAAATTCTGAATATGTTATTGTTCTATTGAAATAGTACATTTATTTGTATTCAGACCCTACTTAATATGGTGAAGAAAATTTAATATAGAAAATCCCTACGTCAGATTCTAATATACGTTATTGTGTTGTTTACCAATTATTTATTAGGGTACTTCTAGCTTAACAATAGTATAATTAAATTATACATTTCACTGCATATATAATCACGATATAATGGCTAGATTATCGGGTAAAAACATAGAATTTTTTGAAACATCTATAGCATTTAAAATGCTTTACCGGAACAAACGGCATGAGCACTTTAAAAACAAAACCTCTCGGTACTCGGGAAGTTTCAGGATTTTTGCAGGATGGGCATATAGGACATACCCGTGAAGGTGAATTGATAATTTGGGTTGACATATTTTGCAGGAATTTTAATTGTCTTAACAAAAATATTTATTGTGAATGAGAAAACATATAGCTACTTGAACATATATCCTCAAAAATTACAAAAAAATGCAGAAAGAATATTAAAAAATAATGAGAATGAGCACAAATGTTAAAATATGATAAAACTATTGGCTCTTCTCAGTTGTTAAACTACTAAAAGAATATAAATATATTTAAAATGAATACAAAAGATAACAATAATAAGGATAATAAAACAAAAGGAACCGCTAAAGAAAAGGCAACTTTTGATCAAAACGGAAAAGGCGCATCTGAAAAGTACGGACAATCAGGAGATACACCTAACGAATCAGCTGATGAAAATGGAATTGGTACGGCAAAAAAGCAAGGCAGTAAAAAATAGAAAGAGTATAACTCTTTCTATTTTTCATAAATACTCATTTTTTCAGCAAGTTCAATAATACTCTTAATTTTCAGTTTTTGAAATAGCCTTAGTTTATAAGTACTAACTGTTCCCATCTGAAGTTTAAGTTGATTAGAAATTTCTAAAACACCTATTCCCTTAGTCAGAAGTTCTGCTACTTCTAATTCTCTGCCTGACAGTTTAGTAAATGGGTTATCAGCATCATTTCCTAAAATACTATTGAACATGTTTTCTTTAACATTTCTACTTGAGTAGCGACTTCCAGCTAAAATAGTCGTAATTGCAGTTACGATCTCAGATTCTTCTGCATTTTTAGTTAAATATCCTGATGCACCTGATTTTAAATAAGGAACAGCATAAATATTTTCATTCAAAGAAGAGAATACCAAAATTTTCGCAGCTGGTTGCACCGATTTGATCTGATCAATTACCTTTAAATTATTACCGCCTGGTAAGTTGACGTCAATAATAATTAAGCTAGGTGATTTTTGAGCCTCAACCAGTGCTTCTTCCATCGTAGAAGCATGAATAATTTCTACACCAGACCAAAAGTCAGATATTAAGTTTTTTAATCCCCTACGAACAATTTCATGATCGTCAGCTATAAGTACAGAAAAGGCACTTCCATTATTTTTTGGTTTCATTGTGTGTTATATAGTTATTAATATTTTTAAAGTTATCAGTTTTGCCTTAATTCGTAGTCTATTCATTTCAAAAAAAGACTACTTTTACGACATTTCAAATGTAAATATTATTATACAATTTTCATCATTTTTACATTTTTTTCATAAAAAAAGAATTTATTCACTTTTTAAACTCCTTTATAAACGTGCAAGCTATAAAAATCTTGCCTCATTTACTAAATCGTTAAACGTATCATATATACAATACTAAATCGATTAAATTTAGTGATACGTTAAATTTAAAAAATATGGACTTGAAAATTGGGGATGATTTAGATTTTTAGAGCGTATTGTTATATCACATAGAAACAACTTTATTATCAAAATTGCAATTTATGCCATATATACTCTTTCAAAATACTATAGATAAATAAATTTTACTAATATTTTATAAATATAATACTATAAACTAAGAATAAAAAAATATAACCCAGCGTGATATAACTGTTCGCGTGAATGAAAACGCTGTTCTATTAATAATTAAATAAGCCAAATATTTATATATGTTTTTTACCATTAATTTACATTCAAATGCTTTATCAATTAACCATTGATAGTAATACAATTTTTATTCCAGCCAATATTGCACTGATTTACAAGTTTGCTCACCATTAATACTTAAACATGTATAAACTACAAAAATGTCTATTGATTTGAAATAAATATTTCAATCAATAAATTTAAATTTTTGCTCTTATCCTACTTAGCGTTTCCAAACGAATTGCTAAAAAAGAAGCAATATGTTTTAAGGAAACCCGATGAATAAGATCTGGAAAAGAGATCAGAAAGCGCTTATATCTTTTTTCTGCGGATGAAATTCTACAAAGGTATGCCCGCTCTTCTGCAGAGCGATAATACAACTCCATAATTTTTCGACCTACAATATTGGCTTCCTCAAAATTTTCAAATAAGTATTCTGTTAATTCATGTGGAATAGCTATCAGATCAACATCTTCCAAAGCCTGTAGATATTCTTCTGATTCGCTATCTATCCAAAGGTTACGGATAGTACCAACAATTTCATTTTCTTTTGAAATCCAAGTGGTAATTTCTAAGTTGCCATCTTTTATAAAACCTCTAACAATGCCTTTAATAATAAGGAATAAATATTTATTCCGATCTAATGGTGATACTATAAATTTATTTTTTTTATAGCTTACCGGAAATGTTTGCAGATTAATAAGCTGTTCAATTTCCTTGTTTAAAGGATGGTATTTTTTGAAAATAGCTATTAACGGAGAAACATTATTAAATTTTTTCCATCTGTCCTCTTCAGATAAATTCACAGCAATCATATATAAACAACTAAGGTAACTGGCAAAAAACTTACTGAATGTACATGTAAAACTGCAAGATTACCCCAAAGAAAGGATTTTTTCATTGACATTTCTCAATTTTATGAAAAATTAAAGAATCTTTTCTACTCCTAACCCGAATAAGGCAAAATCATATTTAACCGGGTCATTCGCATCAAATTGTTTTAATTGATCTGTTAGTTCTACAGCAGTTAACCAATCTGTTTGTTTTCGAGTAATTAGCCCTAATAAACGTCCTACCCGATCAACATGAACATCACACGGACAAATCAGATCCGAAGGCTGAAGCGTTTTCCAAACACCAAAATCTACCCCATTACTGTCGTTTCTAACCATCCAACGTAAAAACATATTTAATCGCTTACACGTAGATTTTTGTTGTGGCGACGAAATATGCTTTTTGGTGCGATGTGGAAAATCCTCCAAAGAGAAAAAGTAAGATCTGAAATAATTTAATGAATCTTCAATAGATAAATACTTTTCAGACTGATCCTTTCCTAAAGCTGAAACCTTATCATCTCTCTTTTCAGGAAGTAAAAACGCACGCTCCAGGCTGTCATGTTGCTGATAATGCTTTTTAAAAAAGGAGGTAAAATAAAGTAAATCTGTATCGTTAAATGTCCGGTGCTTAAAATTCAGTAAACCTTTCAAATCTTCATCACCGTGGTTCATCATAAAATCGTACGGTGCATTATCCATACGGCTTAACAAATCTTTACACTTATTAATGATGGTTTTGCGCTGCCCCCAAGCCAGTATAGCCGCAAAAAAACCAGCTATTTCAATGTCCTGTTTTTTTTTAAAAAGATGTGGTATGCAGATTGGATCATTCGGTATAAAGTCTAAGCGATTATATTGTTCAACTTTATGATCAAGGAAGTTCTTCAGTTCTAAAAATTGCATTTATTTTAAATAAGGAGAAATAATCCGGCGAACTTATTGTCAAACCACCAGATATATATAATATGCCAATTTTGCTGGATTACATATTCTATAAAGATAGTGCAAGTAGATTAAAGCGGTTGCGTTCAATTAGATCATATAGAGAGAATAATCGGGCAAATATAGTATCATCTGCCCGATTATAAGCTATGCCAGGGCGTTACCAAGATCTTCTAAAAGATCTTCGATATCCTCTACCCCAACACTTAAACGAAGTAAATTATCAGTTACCCCAACTTTTTCGCGTTCTTCTTTTGGAATAGAACCGTGTGTCATTGTAGCAGGGTGATTAATTAATGATTCTACGCCACCTAGAGATTCTGCAAGTGTAAATACTTTAAAGTTAGAAGAAACCCTAAAGGTTTCCTGTAAATCAGCACCTTTGAGTGTTATGGAAATCATCCCTCCAAAACCACGCATTTGTTTCTTCGCAATATCATGGTTAGGATGATCTTCGAAACCTGGCCAGTAAATTTTGTCTACTTTTGGATGATTTTTCAAAAAGTGAGCAATACGTTCCCCATTTTCGCAATGCGCTTTCATTCGTAAATGCAAAGTTTTAATCCCTCTTAAAACCAGAAAAGAATCCTGAGGCCCTGGAGTTGCACCACAAGCATTATAAATAAACCATAAATCTTTATAGAGTTGCTCATCATTGGTTACTAATGCACCCATCACTACATCAGAGTGCCCACCAATATATTTGGTAACAGAATGCATCACAATATCAGCACCTAAATCAATAGGATTCTGTAAATATGGAGAAGCAAAAGTATTATCAACAGTAAGAATTAAATTCTTTTCTTTTGTAATTTTTGCCACACCTTCAATATCGATAATTTGCATGGTTGGGTTTGTTGGCGTTTCAATCCATACCAATTTCGTTTTATCGTTGATATAAGGCAGCATATTTTCTGGTTTAGAAAGATCTAGAAAATGAAACTTGATACCATATTTGGAAAATATTTTGGTAAAGACCCGGTAAGATCCACCATACAAATCGTTCCCGGTAATGACCTCGTCTCCTGGCTGAAGCAGTTTTAAAACTGCGTCAGTAGCGCCCATACCGCTTGAAAAAGCCAGGCCATATTTAGCATTTTCTAATGCAGCAAGGCAATCTTCCAAAGCCTTACGGGTTGGATTGGTACCCCTTGAATATTCATAACCCTTATTATCACCAGGCGATTTTTGCCAGTAAGTAGAAGTTTGGTATATAGGCGTCATCACCGCGCCTGTCGTTGGATCAGGTTCCTGACCTGCATGTATTGCTTTTGTTCCGAATTTCATTTCTTAAATAGATATGAGATGATAGATTTAAGATATGATTGTTAAACAATCATATCCCATTATTTTAATAGTATAATGCTGAACTAATTAATGTATTGGTAAGAGATTTGGTCTCTCAGCTCAAGACTCCAAACGCTCAACTCCAAACTCACCTAATACGCTCTTGCAAATAATACCCTTTGTATAGATGGTTTGCCTGAATAAATACAAACGCCATCTTCTAGCTTATTATCTAAAGGGATACAACGGATGGTTGCTTTTGTTTCTTCTTTAATTTTCTGCTCTGTTTCAGGCGTGCCATCCCAATGGGCAGAAATAAAACCAGCTTTAGTATCCAGCAAGTCTTTTAATTCCTGATAAGAATTGGCTTCAGTAATATGTGCATCCCGGTAAGCCAATGCTTTATTAAACATACTGGTTTGAATATCTTCTAATAATTTGATGATATAAATGTCCAGGCCTTCCTGCGGAACCGTTTGTTTTAGCTTGGTATCTCTTCTGGCAATTTCAACGGTTTTATTTTCGAGGTCTCTACCACCAATTGCTATACGGATTGGTACACCTTTCAGCTCATAATCGGCAAATTTAAAACCCGGACGTTGAGTATCCCGATCATCATATTTTACCGAAACGCCCAAACCTTTCAAACGCATGGTAAGTTCATTTACATACGCAGTAATTTTAGCCAAATCTTCTTCACCTTTGTAAATCGGAACAATAACTACCTGAATCGGGGCTAGTTTTGGTGGGATAATTAATCCAGAATCATCACTATGTGCCATAATCAACGCACCCATTAATCGGGTAGAAACACCCCATGAGGTTGCCCAAACATGATCCAGTTTACCATCTTTACCTGTAAATTTCACATCAAATGCTTTTGCGAAATTTTGTCCCAAAAAGTGAGAAGTTCCAGCTTGTAGGGCTTTACCATCCTGCATTAAAGCTTCTATGCAATAAGTATCAAGAGCTCCGGCGAATCTTTCATTTGGGGATTTCCGACCCCGCACAACAGGCACAGCTAACCAGTTTTCAGCAAAATCAGCATAAATATGTAACATGCGTTCCGTTTCTTCAATAGCTTCCTCTGCAGTAGCATGAGCAGTATGTCCCTCTTGCCATAAAAACTCTGCAGTGCGTAAAAATAAACGCGTTCTCATTTCCCAACGCACTACATTTGCCCATTGATTAATTAAAATCGGCAGATCGCGATAAGACTGAATCCAACCTTTATAAGTATTCCAAATGATAGTCTCTGATGTTGGACGTACAATTAACTCTTCTTCTAATTTGGCTGTTTCATCAACAACAATATTGCCATTGCCATCATTTTTTAAACGGTAGTGTGTCACAACTGCGCATTCGGTGGCAAATCCCTCAACATGAGAGGCTTCCTTTGAAAAAAATGACTTAGGTATGAATAAGGGAAAATAGGCATTACTATGACCGGTGTCTTTAAACATTTTATCGAGTACAGCCTGCATTTTTTCCCATATGGCATAGCCATTGGGCTTTATAACCATACATCCTCTAACTGCTGAGTGCTCGGCAAGGTCGGCCTTTAATACGATATCATTGTACCATTGTGAATAATCTGCTTCTCTACTTGTAATTTCTTTGCTCATGTTATGTTATTGGAACGTAATTTGTATGTTAAATAATGTGAAATTAGATCACAAATTTATAAATTTATGCCTACAAAACGATTATGATTGAAAGGCTATTATAATAACATGTGATTGATTCTATAAATAGTACTGCAGAAGATTGTAAAGTTATTTATTATTGCTAATTGAATACACACAACTGAATATAGACACGATGAAACCAACTAAATTTTTACCCATTGTTATGATTGCCGCCGCAGGGCTGGTGGCATCATGCTCAACATCGAAATTGGCTACAACCAGCCAGGCTGATGATGTTTATAATACTGTGGCAAAGGCCAGAGAAGTTGAGATTGTTCCTCAGCAACAGTATGCTCAAAATCAAAACAACGATCAGAATCAGGAGGGTTACGATGAATACTACGGAACCAGTAATCCTTATTATGATATGGATTATTCTTCCAGAATTAATCGCTTTTCTAATGGTACCAGCTGGCGTGGATACTATGACCCTTACTACGACAATTTTTCATACGGTAATTCATACGGCGCAACCAATTATTTAGGTTATGGTGGTTTAGGCTGGAGTAGCGGTTACGGCTTAGGTGGCTGGGGCGGTGGTTTCGGTTTAGGATTTGGTTACGGCAGCATATGGAATAATCCTTTCTACTATGGCAACATGGGATTTGGATGGAATAACTGGGGACCATATTCTTATTATGATCGCTTCGGCTGGGGTGGTGGCTGGTACGGCGGAGGCTGGGGTTACGGCGGTGGTTACTATGGTGGCGGTGTTTACACTGGCAACAGTAATACAATTCGTAGAGCAGGTCCAGGTGCAGTTGATAATCGAATGCGTAGGTCTGGTACAGGTATTTCATATCCAAATTATGGCAGACCTGCACGAAATGGCTATGTAGATCAAAACGGGAATAGAATGACACCCAATAATATAGGTAGTCGTCCAACAAGAAATTCTGGCTATGCACCTCAACAACAAAATAATAGACCACCTAGAAATGAAAATTATACACCTCCTACAAGATCTGAAAGCAGACCAACTTATTCTCCACCTCCAAGCAATAATGGAGGCGGTAGCCGATCGTCAGGCGGTGGTAGTTACGGCGGAGGCTCTCGTGGCTCTAGAGGTGGTAGAGGTTAGGCAATTATTAGAAAACACACAACATGAAAAAACATATCTTATTATTAGTAGCTAGTTTAGCTACTTCCGGAACACTCTATGCCCAAACGCTTGCTGAAAATGCTTTTGGTTTTTCTCAAATGAATTATGGTAGTACTGCTCGATTTAAAGGAATGGGCGGTGCTCAAATCGGAGTTGGAGGAGATATTAGTTCAATAAGTTCTAATCCTGCAGGTTTAGGCTTATTTACGAAATCAGAATTTAGTTTAACACCAGAATTTAACTCCGTATCAAATAAGAGTTCATTTTTAGGAAATAAAACAACTGGTACCAAAAACCAAATAAATCTTAATAATATTGGTGTCGTGTTTTATAGCCCCGCTTTTAAGGCAAAAGGATCTGATGTAAATAAAGGTTTAGTAAGTTCCGTTTTTGGATTGAGTTATAATCGAAACAATGATTTCTTAAACAATTTCCAATATAATGGAACCAACAACAATAGCTCTATAAGAGACTCATACGTAGAAGATGCAGAAAACAATGGAATTACTAATACGATCGGAGGGGATGCTTATAGTAGCTTTTTAATTAATAAAAATGCATCAAATTACCCAAATCAATTTTCTGCTGAACCTTACAACAACGCTAGCTTTCAACAAAGTGGCGCAGAAAATAGATTAGGCTCTACATCAGAGTTTAATATTGCAGGAGCTTTAAATTTTGCAAACAAACTTTACATTGGTGCCACGGCAAGTTTTGTAAATGTTAGATATATTAGTGATGCTACTTTTTTAGAATCGGGTATTCTAAACTCTTTCAATGAAGATACCAGGCAATACAATGGCACTGAAAATTATGGCTTAACCCAATCAAGAAATCAGGAAAGCAAAGGGTCAGGAATAAACCTAAAATTAGGTGTTATTTTTAGGCCTGTAAGTGAATTAAGAATAGGTTTGAATATCCAAAGCCCAACTTGGATGAGTGTAGATGATAACACATATGTTCAATTGAACAATAACTTGATAAACTATAAATCTAATAATGAACCAATTAATTTTTTCTCTTCTTATAATCTTCGCACCCCACTCAAAGCATCAGGTGGGTTAAGCTATGTCATTGGTGGAAGAGCTTTACTTTCAGCTGATGTTGATTACATAGATTATTCTTCTATCAGATTTTCAACAAACGATAATTCTAATATGTCTGATATCAATAGTAGCAATAACTTTATAAAGAATTCTTATAAAGAAACCGTAAACTATAGATTTGGTGCTGAATTTAAAGTTGATGATCAATTTAGTTTGAGAGCAGGATATGGGGTTAATGGGAATGGGATAAAAGACGAGTTTCTTGGCAATTCAGAAGCGAAGTATTATACAGGAGGTTTAGGCTACCGTTTTGATAATTATTACTTCGATTTGACTTATCAAAATTATCAAATTTCATCTATGAAATCTAGCCCATATTTATTAAATGATTTTTCTGAACCAGTTGTTGATACAAAAAGCGTAAGAAATAATGTTTTTTTAACATTTGGAGTAAGGTTTTAGTAAAAAATAACAAACCAAATTATAAGGCGTCGATTATATATCGATGCCTTTTTTATTAAAAAAGATTTTAAAATCAAAATATAATTATTAAATAAAGCTTAATAATGAGATTTAAAGAAATACAAAAAAAGTAAAATTAATAATACTAATAATAATAATAAAAAATTTAAATTTTGAATAACTAAAATTTAATGCAATACATAAATAACATACATATAAAGTAAATTTATTAACATTGCAGTAATAAACAATTATATGTATGAAACAAAAATTTTATTATTTAGCAATTATTTCAATCTTATTTTCCTGTAAAAAAGAATCTAAACAAGAAAAATCAATCCAAGTAAGTTCAACAATTGAAAGACAGGACTCTAAAACTACTTTTTCAAAGGTACTAGCCATTGCATTAGATAAAGAACCAGATTTGAGACTATTTATAAAAAATGAAGCACTGAAACAATTTGATATGGACAATGATGTTCTTTTTCAAATGGTTAAAGATGAAAAAGTATCACTGGATGAAACTTTTTATCAGCTACTAGTAAAGCATTCCAATTCGAAACCAGAGCTTGATTCTGCCATTAATGATTTACCCACATTAACTATCATGATTCCAGAGTTGCCAGACTTTACTCCCCAAAACTGGAAGACTAATTCTGAAATTCCTCTTGTGGCAATCTCGCCAAAAAACAAAAATTTCAAATTTATTGATTTGTATAATTCTAAAGGAGAAGTAACAAAAATACAAAATGGCTCTATACCAACCTTTCCTGTAGTGGTTGTAAAAGAAAATGAAAGAGTAAATGTATATGTAAACAATATAGATAAATCTCCAACATCATCTGTTTTATTACGATCTTCTAATGAACATACCCAAGCAAGTTTTCTTTTGAAAAACAATATGAAGTTCAGCTTTAGCAACGAGGCTTTTGATGGGGTCAATGTGAATCCTTCTAAAACATCTATTATAGCTCCAAAGCTAGCTATGAAAAATGAAAGTAAAGTTAGCAGAGTTGTTGGTGTAGATGTATCTAATCAACCAAATGCAATAGATCCTTCTGTTATAGAAGCATTTAATATAAATCTTGATTGGCATAGAGATTATATTTATTATGGTTTGAACCCAAATCTTGGAGTAGACAAAGGCAAGTTTAATAATAGAATGGTTGAGCATATTGTTTCTATTCGTATGAAAGATGGAAACTACACTAGAATAAGTGATCAAGCTGAAGATCCTAGCGTTAGTGAAGAATATGTTTTGGTTCGCCCAGAAAGAGGTGGCTATATCACGAATTGGACTGATGGATACTTTGATATAAGAATTTCAATTTTAATTAATGCTAATAATGGAGCAAGTGCACAAATCAATAAAGTTATTTCTGCAAAGGGTTCCGATTTATACGATATTAAATATAGGACAGAAGGAGGCGGTACGAGAAATCCAGTAAAAAGATTTGATGGATTAACACCAAAAGATTTTATTTTGAATGAACCTATTGTAGCTTGGAATCTCGAAAATTATGGTGCAGCATGGAAATTTATTGTCAGTGAATATGATCCCTCAGAGGAGATTGTTACGACATATAATCAATCAACAAAATTTGCGACAAACTTTAACTACGAAATCGGATTTGGGGAAAAAGTTAAAATTGGATATAAATTTGGTGCAACTCAGGAAACAACATCAAGTTCAACGTATCAATATAAAACAACCCGAGGTTCTGATGAACTCGGTGAAGGGATTTTAGAATTTGGGGCTCCTATAATTTTAAGAAAAGAAGCTTCAACTTATACTGGAAGAGATGGACAAGTTATAACCAGATACAATTATGTTACTAATGAAGTTAGCTGTGGAGCAATCTTCTTAGCAATTGAACCTCGCAAAATTTAGTATGTTCTTATTAAGCCCAAGGGCTAAATCAATATGTATTATATAAAAAAGGTGATGAGATTTAAATTTCATCACCTTTTTCACATTTCAACATTATAATATTCAACTAAAAATAAATAATCTGTATAGCAAGAAGCATAATGAAGCTTTTGGGATTTCAAATTCTTATATTTTAGATTAATTCGTTTAGCTCCGTCATCGTTAAATTCATCGAATCAACTTTTTGCTCAACCTTAATATCTTTAATCAATTCTGGTGCATGATGTGGTTTCTTTCTCGCATCTATAATTAATGAGCCTTTACATCCCCAATGTTTATTAATGGTAAAATCATTTACTCCATAAATATCAGCAGCAGGATTACTTCTGGTAAAAGTTACCCAAACCAAATTATCGATATTCTTGGCTGTAAATTCGGCATCATCTGCAATAACGATTAATGGCAAACCTTTTAAATCCTGATCGATTAAAGAAATATTTATAGCAGCAATTTCTGCGGCTGTTTTTTCTGCACTGATATATTTATCACATTCAAGCACGATGATTCCGGGTATGGCAATTTCTGCTTTGTAGCAACCATCACCCAGTATTAAATTTTCAGGGATTTTATTCCATAGGTTCCGCTTTTGCTCGCCGGCAGCTGCAATTACCACCTTCGAACCGCTGTTCAATCCCTCGCCACTATAATCTAATGTATCAATGGTGGTATTGGTGTAGAAATGAAGATCTCTGGTTAAATCAATTCTTTCTAAAATATGAGTTAAAAAATCTTCAATATGATGGGTACTTAATTTTTCATTGTCTTCTCTCGCTGCGATAAAAACATATTTAGCCAAACTAAGTTGGTTTTTACCTAGAATATGGTTGGCAATCGTTAAAATTTCCTGTGGCCTTCTTTCCTTTAGGTAAGGCGTATACCGTTCACTGCCAATAGCGAAAAGCAAAGGATGAACTCCCGCCGCATCAACTGCATGTACCTCTTTCAATCCATGAATTTCCTGAGGAATCGCCGAACCGGTAATTTCATGAATTAAGGCACCAAAACTGGTATCTTCTTGTGGTGGACGGCCAACAACAGTAAACGACCAGATGGCATCTTTTTTATGATATACATTGTGCACCTTCATTAAAGGAAAAGGATGGGTTAAACTATAATAGCCTAAGTGATCACCAAATGGACCTTCCGGTTTATTTTCATTGGGGTAAACGGTTCCTGTGATGATAAAATCGGCATCTGCAGAAATACAGAAACCTTCATCATCATAAAAATAGCGGAATCTGCGATCGCCTAAAGCCCCGGCAAAAGTCATTTCTGATAACCCTTCCGGCAATGGCATTACAGCTGCCAGAGGATGGGAAGGAGGGCCACCTACAAAAATACTCACCTTTAAAGGTTGGCCGAGTTTATTGGCTTTTGATTGATGAACACCAATCCCCCTGTGAATCTGATAATGCAAGCCAATTTCCTTATCCTGAACATATTCATTGCCAGATAATTGAATTCTGTACATCCCTAAATTTGCATTTAAAATACCGGGTTTATCTACATCCTCGGTATAAACCTGTGGCATGGTTACAAAAGGCCCACCATCCATTGGCCAGTTTACAATTTGAGGCAATGCGCTGATACTGGTTTTAAGGAATTTATTTTTAGCAGATGGTGTTTTCATCGGCAAGGCTGATAAAGCTGACATTGCGGAGCCTGCATATTTGAAAGGATTTTTCAAAGCTTTCATTGGATCATTCCGCAAGGAAACCAATTGCTGCACCTTGGGTAAAGTATCCCTGAAAATAAATTTAGACCGTTCAAGTGTGCCAAATAAATTTGACACAGCAGGAAAAGGACTCCCTTTAACTTTTTCAAATAATATAGCCGGACCTTGGTTTTCGTAGACTCTTAAATGGATGGCAGCCATTTCTAAATATGGATCTACTTCTTCTTTTATTCTGATGAGATGACCATTTTTTTCAAGGTCTGATACACATTCTGCTAAACTTTTGTATGCCATGTTCAAAGATAGATATTTAGTACTTTGATAAAACAAAAAAGCCTCAGATAAACAGATATTTACTTAAATCTATTTAGCTAAGGCTTTGATCAGGTTAAAACCGATTATTTCTTTCCGGCAAATGACCGTAACATCCAGGTGTTTTTCTCTTTAAACTGCATAAAACGGTTCACCATATCGTTTGATCCGTCATCACCAGCCTCATCCGTAGCATCTAAAATTTCTCTTTCCAGCTCAATTAGTTTTGCCATATCATCTAAAATGGCATCAACCATATCAAGATCCTTCATACCAATGGTATCTATCTCTTTAATATCAGATTCCTGAATGTAATCTGCAAAACGACTATGAGGTGGTTTTCCAAGGGTAAGCACACGCTCAGCAATTTCATCAATGGTTAATTGTGCATTGGTGTACAACTCCTCAAATTTAACATGAAGAGTAAAGAAGTTTTGTCCTTTAATATTCCAGTGGCAACCTCTTAATTTTTGATAATGTATATGATAATTAGCCAAATAATCATTTAAAAGATCAACTACAGGTTTAACCTCTTTTTCGTTTAAGCTTATTTCTTTAGCGTCCATATGAATTGTTTTTAATGTATTTAATGAGTTCGTAACAAATGAAATCTTTAAAAGTTTTACCCCTAAAAGTACATTGAATACAATACCTTATTTATATGTTCGTTTATAATTCGATAAGACAGTAATTAATGCTTTTACAAGTAATTGTGAATGAATTATATACCTTTAAAATAAAGCTTAAGTTATTTTATTTTTACAAAATACTGGCTGGCTGATGTGGATATGGTTAATAATATTATTCGTATAATTGCTTTCTTTGACTTAGAAATTTATATAAAATAAATGCATAAAATATATTTATCTGCTGTTATTCTGTTTGCCTTAAATATTGCAAATGCGAAAGCCAACACAGCGAGAGATTCCATTGGCGTGGAAAATAACAATGGCAAAAAACTGATCGTTCATCAAATCGTAGCCAAAGACACTTATTATTCTGTTGGAAGAAGATATAATGTATCACCAAAGGATATTATAGCTTTCAATGAGAATAAATTTTTGCAGGTAGGTGTAATCATTAAAGTTCCAACCAATATTCCATGGGGATCAAATAATACTTCAACACTTGCTACTTCATCTTCAACTGATGGCGGCGGTATTATAGAATATACGGTTAAAGCAAAAGATAACCTGAATGCCATTGCAGAAAAATACGGCACAACGGTAAATGAGATTAAGAGATTAAATAACCTTAAAGGAAATAATTTAAGTATTGGTCAGCTGCTTAAAATTCCGGCTAAGAATGGTACCGTATCAAATAATCAGGAAACTCCGGCACAGACAGCAAAGGCTGATCCAACACCTACAGTACAGCCAATGCCTACCATTACCACTACCGATCAAACCATGGTTGAACATACTGTGGCACCGAAAGAGTTTTTAGGAAAAATTGCAGAGAAATATGGCACAACGGTAGAAGAAGTTAAAAAGGCAAATAATCTTTCTGGTAATAACCTTCGTATCGGTCAAAAGTTAAAAATTCCGGCAACTAAAAATGTTGACGAAAATAAAGTAGTCAGTGTATCTGAGCAAGCCACGCCTGTAACTGATGCAGCAAAACCTGTAGATGCTGTAGGTACTCATACCGTTTTAAGAAACGAAACCATTTTTACTGTTGCTAAACAATATGGCATTACAGCTTATCAATTAAGAAAATTAAACAACCTGCCAGATAATGCCATTACGATTGGTCAGGTATTAAAAGTACCTGGCGGCATCATCACTGATGTACAGGTACCTAAAGATAAGCAGGCAGAACAAATTACAAAGCCAGCTTCATCATCATCTAAAGAAGAGAGCTTTATTCATACCGTTGCTGATGGCGAAACTATTTTTACCATTGCAAAGAAATATAATGTAACAGCTTATCAGATCAGAACAGCCAATAAAATGGATGAAAATACCATTAAGACTGATCAAAAATTAATTATCCCAAGGCCGCCACAGGCAAGATCTGTAAATGATTTATCAAAAGAAGAGCAAGTTAATGAGCCAGACAGCACCATGGTTAAAGATCCAAAACTTCGCCGTGATCCTAGTGTTTATGGCTTAAGCCAGATCGAAGAAAAAGGTACCGCAATATGGATTGCTGATGCAGATTTAGATAGCTCAAAAATGTTGGTATTACACCGCACTGCACCTGTTGGGCGGGTTATTAAACTCACCAACCCAATGACAAACCGCACTACCTTCGCTAAGGTTGTTGGTAAATTTACAGAGAACGAATCAACAAAAGATGTTATCATTGTAATGACTAAAGCTGTTGCAGATTCGTTAGGCGCTTTAGACAAGCGTTTTTTATGCAATTTAACCTATAGTGCTCAATGAGTTTAAACAAAAAACCATTTGTAATTGGTATAGCCGGTGGTAGCGGATCTGGCAAAACTTTTTTTCTAAACTGTTTCCTGCATCATTTTAAACAGGATGAAGTAACACTGGTTTCTCAGGATGATTATTATATTCCTGCCGGAGACATGAGTCAGGAAGAAAATAAACTTTATAATTTTGATCTCCCATCTACAATAGATAGTCAGCAATTTTTGAAAGACATTAAACAATTGCTAAATGGTGAAGTGGTTTATAAAAAGGAATATAGCTTTAATAACCCATTGGCTGTTGTCAAAATTCTGGAGATTAAATCAGCACCTATCATTATTGTTGAAGGGCTCTTTATTCTGCATTTTAAAGAAATTTCAGACTTATTAGATCATACCATTTTTGTAGATGCAGATGAACAGGTAGCCCTGGACAGGCGTGTAAAACGTGATGGTTTAGAACGTGGTTATCCTGAAGATGATGTAATTTACAAATGGCACAATCATGTGGTACCTGCCTATAAGGAATATCTTCTACCCTACAGAGAAAGTTGCAATAAAGTGGTGATGAACAATACCAATGAACCAGATGAGCTGATTGCCATTACGGAAGACATTTCAAATGACCTTCGAAATAATATTTTGGTAAACATATACTAGAAGACTGTATCATAATTATTAATTTGTATTAAGATTTGTCATCTAGAGTTTGTCAAAACACTTTTATGAATATTTTTAAAAGTCCTTCGACAGGTTTAGGATGATAGCAAGGTGGGAAGATTACTTTACGCATTCTGTTAGCACTTTGCTATCTGCACCCTGCTATCCGGCCTGGGAGGTGATGGAAGGAGAAGCCGTTGAAATTTTTGCACTTCCGTTTCAAAGACCTCAAATCCAAGATAGCGCAAACGGCTCTTCAAAAATCTTCATATAAGAAAAATCGAGCCTTTGTGCTACCGCCATTTAGATTTTGACGAGCTAATCCGACATCAGATCCAAGCCTTGATTTTTTGCTTCTTTGTTATCAAGAACAAAGAAGAAGCCCTTCGGCGGCAAGCCGAGGCAAGGATTAAGTGGTTGGTGAACCAATAACCAATGAATGGATTCTGTGTGAAAATGAAGTCAGTAGATAAAAACCCAGGGATCTTTCGTACCTCAGGATGACATTTCAAATTTATGATACAGCCTCTTGGAAGAAATGAAATTAGTCAAAGCTCATTTCAGGAATTTCTCCTTCAATAATTAATCTTCCAGCGGTAGATTGTTGTATAAATTCAACACTAACGCCCGGAGCCCGCTCAACAAGTTGAAAACCACCTTCCGGTAAAATATTTAAAACGGCCAATTCAGTTACAATTTTTTTGATACACTTTACGCCTGTTAATGGTAGCGTACATGCTGACAATAGCTTGCTCTCACCAGCCTTATTAACATGTTGCATGGCTACAATAATGTTCTTTGCAGAGGCCACTAAATCCATTGCTCCTCCCATCCCTTTCACCATTTTACCAGGAATTTTCCAATTGGCAATATCACCATTTTCAGATACTTCCATTGCACCTAAAATAGTAAGATCTACCTTTTGCGCCCTGATCATTCCAAAGCTCATGGCCGAATCAAATATAGATGAACCAGGTAAAGTAGTAATGGTTTGTTTTCCGGCATTAATTAAATCTGCATCTTCCTCTCCCTCAAAAGGAAAAGGTCCCATGCCCAGTAAACCATTTTCGGATTGTAAGACAACATTTATATTTTCAGGAATATAATTTGCAACCAACGTGGGGATTCCTATCCCTAGATTGACGTAATACCCGTCTTTTATTTCTTTAGCGATACGCTTTGCTATTTCTTCTTTTGATAATGACATAACTTAATGAGAGAATGGTTGAATGATAAAATGAGAGATTGATTGAATTATAGAATGGAAGAAAGAATGAGTTTCAATACTAAATTAACTTAAGACTTCGCACGAACCGTCCGCTGCTCAATTCTCTTTTCATAGTGATTACCTTGAAAGATACGGTGAACATAAATTCCAGGTGTATGGATATAATCCGGATCCAATTCTCCTATTTCGACCAATTCTTCCACTTCTGCTATTGTCACTTTACCCGCCATAGCCATTACCGGATTAAAATTTCTGCTTGTCGATCTAAAAATTAAATTTCCTGCTGCATCTCCTTTCCAGGCTTTTACAATCGCAAAATCTGCATCAAATGCATATTCCAGTAAATAGTCTTTCCCATCAAAATTTCTAATTTCTTTACCCTCGGCAACTTCAGTACCTACACCAGCTGGGGTAAAAATAGCGGGCATTCCATATCCGGCAGCCAGGCAACGTGTTGCAAGTGTTCCTTGCGGAATCAAATCAACTTCCAATTCACCACTTAACAACTGGCGCTCAAACTCTGCGTTTTCACCCACATAGGATGAAATCATCTTTTTTACCTGATGCTGCTTTAACATCAGGCCAATGCCAAAATCATCAACACCCGCATTGTTCGAGATACAAGTTAAATTTTTTACGTTTTTTTTTACCAAGGCTTGAATGCAATTTTCTGGAATACCACAGAGACCAAAGCCACCTAGCATAATGGTAGCGCCATCTGAAATATCTTTGATCGCTTCTTCAGCGCCTGATACCACTTTGTTTATCATATTATGAATTTTTGGTTAGTGCGCTAAAATAGCAATTGCCTTTATCAATTTCATATATATGAACCTTTAAATCTTTTTAGAATGTCTTTAAATTGGAATTGATCTAAACAACGCTTACCTTTGTAAAGCAATGATTTACGAGAGAGACGAAGACAAAACATTTATTATCCCAACTGATCCTGAATTTCAAAAAGGCATGGGCTTTCTTTTTAGCTGTACAGCTGAACACAAAAAATGCTGTGAAAAATACAAAAAAGGAAAACGCTGCAAAAAATGTCCAGGCGACAAAAAGAAGTAAGCTGGTTGCTTACTCCTTCTTCACACTGATTAAAACCCTCAATCCGGGCTTTTTAATCATCTTTTAAGCCATTTGTTATATTTTAAGGTTCCTCAAATGGGAAACAGAAAACATTCTGTTTATATTATATAGATTATTATCTTATTTAATTCCCACTCCCATTTACTTTTACAACTTCCGTCTTCACAACTCTCCACCTACCCAACTCTCCAGCTCCCTTCTCTTAATTCAAATAAACATAGGTAATTCCATCTCCACCACGATCTGCATGTTCATCTTCCATCCTATTCACCTGACTATACTTCCGAAGATACTCACGAATCATTTTTCTCAAAATCCCATCTCCTTTGCCATGAATTAGTTTAATAGAAGGAAAGCCTAGCATAATGGCCTTATCTAAATATTTTTCTACCTCAAACAGGGCATCTTCTGTTCGCTTGCCTCGGAGATCCAATTCTGCACGAAAGCCAGAAACAGCATCATTCATTCGGCCGGCAAAAGAACCACCACTACTTTGTACCACTTTTTTAGCTTCCTTATTACTAATTCGTTGTACCCGGCTTTTTTTAACTGTTGATCGTAAATCACCGATAGCCAAAATCAGTTCATTTCTGTTTATTTCCAACACAACACCAGTAGTTTCGCTATCTGTAAACTTAACCCAATCACCAATAGATATTTCACCACCTACCACAACAGGTGCTGGTTTTGGCCGCTCTTTTGGTACTGTGTTTTTAATGAGCTCCTGCTGTAAATTCTGACGAAGTTCCTTGGTAGCCTCCTTATCTGCCTGTTTTTCTTTGATTTCAGCAATGGTATTTTCAACCAGTTTATTGGCATTTTTAATAATGCTTTGTGCCTCTTGCTTCGCTTCTTTAATCAGTATCCTTCTGTTTTCATCCAGAAATGATCTTAATTTTTCATTTTCTGCGATCAGATTTTTAGCCTTATTTTGCTGATTGGCTAAACTTACCTTAGCATCATAAACATTCTTTTTTTCACGTTCCAAATCAACCAACATCGTATCTACCCTATTTTGATTAGATCCGGTTTTCTCTCTGGCAAGTTGAATCACCTCTTTAGGTAACCCAATATTTTGAGCAATTTCAAAAGCATAGGAACTGCCGGGCTTACCCATTTCTAAAATGTAAAGTGGTTTCATTTTAGCATTATCAAAAAGCATAGAGGCATTCTCTAATCCCGGCGTATTCCCTGCAAATAACTTTAAATTTGAATAATGGGTGGTAATTACGCCGCGTACTTTTTTATTATTAAGTACTTCAAGAACAGCTTCTGCCATTGGTCCACCGAACTGCGGATCAGTACCAGTACCAAACTCATCAATGAGTACCATGGTTTTTGGTGAAGCATGTTCCACAAAATACCGCATCTTTTTTAAATGTGCACTATAGGTACTCAAATCACTTTCTATGGATTGATCATCTCCAATATCGGCGAAGATATTTTCAAAAACCCCAACCTCACTATTGGCATCCACTGGGATGAGCAAGCCTGTCTGCAACATAATCTGCAATAAACCAACAGTTTTCATACAAACCGATTTACCTCCGGCATTTGGCCCGGAAACTAAAACAACCCGCGTTTCTGCATCAATATGAATATTTAAAGGCGTAACTGTTTTCTTTTCTGCTGCGAAAGAGATTGATAAAAGCGGATGTCTGGCATTAATCAACTTTGTTTTAGGCTCCTTTAATAAACCAGGCATTTCGGCTTCAATATCTAAGGCAAATAAAGCCTTCGCCCGCACAAAATCTAATTTAGTCAGGAAACCATGATAGGAAAGTAATAATGGAGAATATGGCCTTAAGTCATCTGTGAGCGCTATTAAAATCTTAATAATCTCACGACGTTTATCAAATTCTAAATCACGCAGCTTATTATTTAAAGTAAAAACTTCCTCTGGCTCAATGTAAACAGTTTGACCAGTTGCAGATTCATCATGTACAAATCCTTTAAGTTTACGCTTATTTTCGGCTAAAACCGGAATACACATCCTACCATCGCGAATGGTTAAACTTCCATCTGCTACCCAATTATTCGCAATAGCTTGCTTATAGATGCTATCCATGCGCTTACGCACATCCTGCTCAGCACGTGAAATGGCGGAAGTAATTTCCTGCAATTCTTTTGATGCATTTGGTTTGATCTTACCTTTAGCATCGATTACTGTCTCAATTTTTCTGATGATATTTTTCTCGATAGGCAAATGTTCAAAGAGTGCTTCCAAAGTAGGATATACTTCTGCCCGCTCTTCAAAAAACCGTAAAACAGAAAAAACAGTTTGTAGCGATGTGTAAACCTGAAACCATTCATCTTCCAGAAGATAAGTACCTTCCACCCTGATTTTATCAACCAGAGATTTAATATCAAAAAAAGTATTTATTTGTAGTGGCTCCTGATTTTGCAGGATACTTTTAAATTCGTGGGTTTGACGTAAAAATTTATCGATTTGATCAAAACGGTTCATCACCTGCATCTTTAACACCATTGCTTGCCCCATCGGACTTAAACAATGTTTGCTAATGAGTTGCCTTATCTCTAAAAAACCTAAACGTTCTAAACAATTTTCGGGATATAACATATTATTGTACTGCAACGGCTAATGGCTTCAAATCACCACTTTTTTTGGTGTTCAAAAGCGAATCAGCTTGTGCTTTCTTTTTTTTAATTTGTGCATCTGCTTTAACCTTCGATGATGAATCTGTTTTCATCTTCTTTCTAATGGCTAAAGAATCTGCTTTAAATGTTTTAATAATTTTAATTGAATCTGCCTTAAATCTCCTTTTTAGCAATAAAGAATCGGCCTGTTTAAGCCTAGCTTTTTGATTGTCTAAACGAGTTGAAATAACTTTATACATCTCCTGCAATTTTTCAGGATTTTGATAATAGTAATTTAAACTTCTGTTGTACTCTGCAGAATCGGTATCAAATTTCTTGTAAATCCCATTGTAATATGCTGCGGCAACTTTTCTGGCAGAATCCTGAACATAAATCGTAGAAATGTAACCATCTGCAATGTGGACATCAAATAAAATGGCCTCCATCCTTTCTTCATCAATGATGCCGTCTGGCGTTTTAGACTTGCAGCCAAACCACAGTATAGCAACAATTAAACCCCACATTATTTTTTTCATGCTCAATTAAAATATTATTTTTTGCCCAAATTGCGGCAAGGTTGTTAATTTTACCCAAAAATAGTTATAAATGAGCATAGCTGATAATCTTAAACAATATAAAAGCGAAGTAGAGGCTGACGGTGTAAAACTGATCGCAGTTTCTAAAACACAAACTGCCGATACGATTTTAGAAGCATACCAGGCAGGGCAGCGAATTTTTGGTGAAAACATGGTGCAGGAGATGGTCGATAAACAGACACAACTTCCAGCTGATATTGAATGGCACTTAATTGGCCATTTACAAAGCAACAAGGTTAAATACATCGCACCTTTTGTAAGCCTGATTCACGGCGTTGACAGCTTGAAATTACTGCAGGAGATTAACAAACAGGCACTTAAAAACAAACGGGTTATTGATTGTTTATTGCAGATTTATATTGCTGATGAGGAAACTAAATTTGGCCTTGCTCATGATGAAGCCATTGAATTACTTCGCTCCAGTGAATATAGTGAAATGAAAAATGTAAGGATTATTGGTTTAATGGGCATTGCGACAAATACTAAAAATGAAAAACAGATTACCATTGAGTTTAATGAACTAAAGGTATTTTTTGATGGATTAAAAGCAAGTTTTTTTAAGGATGAAAATTCTTTTAAAGAAATTTCAACAGGAATGAGTGCTGATTATAAAATAGCGATAGAAGAAGGCAGTACAATGGTTCGGATTGGAAGCAGTATTTTCGGAAAGCGAACCATCAAACATTTCAAAAATACATCAGAAAATCCACTATGAATTTAAATATAAGACCTGCAGAAGCCGCCGATTGTCCAAGGATGCTCGAATTGATTACTGAATTGGCTGTTTATGAGCGTGCACCTGAAGAAGTTACCGTAAACCTTGATCATTTTATCGAAGCTGGTTTTGGCGAAGATGCTGTGTGGAAGGCTTTTGTAGCCTTAGCAGATAACACCATTATTGGCTTCGCCTTATATTATACCCGCTATTCTACCTGGAAAGGCTGCAGATTATATCTTGAAGACTTTATCGTTACAGAAGACTTCAGAGGCCGGGGCGTTGGTAAATTACTTTTCGAAAAAGTAATTGAAGAAGCAAAAACTGGAAATTATAACGGCATGGTATGGCAGGTTTTAGACTGGAATGAACCCGCAATTAATTTCTACAATAAATATAAAGCACATTTAGAAAGCGGATGGTTAAATGCGGCGCTATCTACAGAGCAGATTAAGGCATTTTAATATGGATATATATAAATTTGGAGGTGCCTCAGTAAAAGATGCAGCTGGCGTAAAAAACCTTTCCACTATAGTACGAGATTACCAGAAAGGTAAATTGCTGATTGTGGTTTCCGCCATGGGAAAAATGACCAATAAGCTTGAAGAATTAACGAAGGCTTATTTAGAAGGCAATGAAAATACCCATGCAATTTTAGAAGAGATAAAACACTTCCATTTCCAAATTATAGCAGAACTTTTTGATGGCAAATCAAATTCCGTTTATGATGATGTGGCCAATACTTTTGTAGAAATTGAATGGTTAATTGAGGATGAGCCTGATAACGATGTAGATTATATCTATGATCAGATTGTATCGATTGGTGAAGTCGTTTCCACTAAAATAGTAGCTGCATGGTTAAATGAAAATGGCAATAAAACCTTGTGGGCAGATGCCAGAAATTTTATTCAGACTGATAATACTTATCGTGAAGGAAAAGTTGACTGGACAAAGACTAATCTGATTATTCAGAAAGACCTTGTTCCTCTCCTTGAAAATAATATTATTGTCACCCAGGGTTTTATCGGTGGAACAAGTGAAAATTACACGACAACGTTAGGTAGAGAAGGCTCTGATTATTCCGCTGCTATATTTGCCTCTTGCCTAAGCGCCGATGCGCTAACTATCTGGAAAGACGTTCCTGGTGTTTTAAATGCCGATCCGAAATGGTTTGACGAAACCGAACTCATTGCGCAGCTTTCCTATCATGATGCCATTGAACTTACTTACTATGGCGCCACAGTCATTCACCCGAAAACAATAAAACCATTACAAAACAAAGGTATTCCATTATTTGTGAGGTCATTTATTCAGCCGCAAGGTACAGGAACAGCCATTACAAAAGAAAATAATCCCTTGCCGATTCCTTCTTTTATATTCAAGATTAATCAGGCGCTGATCTCCATTTTCCCAAAGGATTATTCATTTATTATTGAAGAAAATCTGAGTAATATTTTTGAGCAGTTTCATAAACACAAGATCAAAATCAACACCATGTTAAATTCTGCCATTAGTTTTTCGGTAAGCATTGACGATCATCCTGAACGGATTGAACGCCTGATTGAAGATCTTTCTGCAGAGTATACAATTAAATACAATAAAGGCCTTGAATTAGTTACCATCCGTTATTATAACCAAAATACCATTGATCGGGTTACGGTTAATAAAGATATTCTATTAGAAGTAAAAAGTCGCCATACTTGTCAAATGGTCATGAAAAATAAGTCCTGAAAGAAATTCTGACCGCCATATACTCACTTAAATTTAGCGAATGAACCCTAAACTTTTAACCAAGGCTGTACAAGAATACATTAATGCAAACCTAAAGGCAGATGTAAATCAGATCGCTTTGGCTAAAAGCAAGTTTGAAGGTATCAGTTCAGCAGAATTGGCCGGACAAATCCTGAGTAAAAAGAAATCAGAGAAGAAACTGCCACGTTGGTTTAATACTCCTGGCATTTATTATCCTCCGGCACTATCAATTGAGCAAACCTCATCAGAAATTACAGCCAGCTATAAATCAAAATTAGCAATCGGACATTCGTTAATAGACTTAACAGGTGGCTTTGGAATCGATGCGAATTATTTTGCTAAACAGATGGATACTGTAACACATTGTGAAATTAATTTAGAATTGTCGGAAATAGCAGCCCATAATGCAAATATTTTGAAATCAAATAATATTGAATTCAAAGCTTTGGATGGAATGGAATTCATCAAAACAACATCACATCAATATGATACCATTTATGTAGATCCTGCCCGCAGGGCAAGCAAAGGCAAGGTTTTTATGCTGAAAGATTGCACACCTGATGTAAGCAGTAATCTGGATTTATTATTAGAAAAATCGAAAAGGCTGCTGATTAAAACTGCACCTTTATTAGATATCACGGCGGGTTTGAATGAATTAAAACAAGTTAGTGAAATTCATATTGTGAGCGTAAAGAATGAATGTAAGGAACTGTTATGGGTTATTGATCGTGATTTTACTGGCGAACTCAAAATAATCGCCGCTTCACTTAATGAAACCGAGAAAATATTTTCATTCCAAAAATCAGAAAGCCTTATCAATTTAAAATATGCAGAGAACCTTTCAACATTTAAATATTTATATGAGCCGGATACAGCATTGTTAAAATCAGGAGCTTTTAATTTAATTGGCGAGCGATATCAATTGGTTAAACTACATCCGCAGACTCAGCTTTATGCCAGCAATATCATTAACAATAGTTTTCCCGGAAGAATCTTTGAAATTGAGCAACAACTAACCACAACGGATTTAAAAAAAGCAACCAATCTGACTGGAAATATTATTGTTAGAAATTATCCGGCAAAGCCCGAAGAATTATCAAAAAAGTATAAAATTATGTCTGCCCAAGATCAGTTTTTAATCTTTACTAAAACTGGAGAAAATGATAATATAATTCTGAGCACACGTATTATTCAGCATTACTAATAAGAAAAGCCCTTCCACTGGAAAGACTTTTCTTATAATATCAGTGATAGTTAATTATGAAATCTTCCTAACTTTTACAGCCTGTAAACCTTTTTTACCATCTGCCACATCAAATTCAACTGTATCACCTTCCTGTATGGCATCTATTCCACCTAATACATCTTTGAAATGAACAAATAAATCTTTATTGTCTTCTTGAATAATAAATCCAAAACCTTTTTGAGTATTAAACCACTTAACTTTTCCTGTTGCCATAAAAAAATAAAAAATAATGATAAATTAATAATTCTTTACGTCTTGTTATTCATTTTTTTCAAGCATTTCAATTTGATAACCAGATTAAACGTCAATTCATAAAAACAAAACTATCAAATATAACAAACAGACCTAAAAAATAGTTTGTAATTGCATTTATTAACGAGAATGTTGCATGTTTAAAGAATAAATAATCTCTATTTATTAGGTTGTGGCGTAGTACGCAGATAGGGTTTAATTTCGGTATGACCTTTTGGAAATTTATTTGGAATATCTTCTGTCTTAATACTATTTACAACAATCACATCATCCCCATCTTTCCAATCGGCTGGTGTGGCAACAGAATATTCAGCGGTGAGCTGTAAAGAATCAATTACCCTTAATACTTCATTAAAATTTCTGCCTGTAGATGCAGGGTAAGTTATCGTCAATTTAACTTTCTTATCAGGACTGATTACAAAAAGCGATCTCACGGTTAACGTTTCTGACGCATTTGGATGAATCATATCATATAGATTTGCAACAGTTTTATCCGGATCAGCAATAATCGGAAATTCTACAGTAGTATGCTGAGTTTCATTGATATCATTAATCCATCCTTTATGCGATTCTGCCGAATCAACACTTAACGCTAAAACCTTTACATTACGTTTTTCAAACTCTCCCTTTAAGGCAGCAGTTCTTCCTAATTCTGTGGTGCAAACAGGTGTATAATCGGCCGGGTGAGAAAACAAAACACCCCAGCTATCTCCTAAAAATTCGTAAAAGTCAATTTTCCCGATAGATGTTTCTGCCTGAAAATTTGGTGCGGTATCGCCTAATCTTATACTCATAATATTATTATTTTTAATTTGAATTTAAACAAATCTAATCAATACCATAGTAAATACATAGACATTATATTATTTAATACATCTAAATTATAAACACATAAAAAACCCCGAAGTAGTTAGCTTCAGGGTCTCAACAATATTAATTTGTTTGGGTTATTTTAATTATAAACTTTGATCATAAAAACATAATCCTGCAATTTATCGATCTGTTTTGTACGTTTCAATCCCGACAGCAAGCTTTTCTTATTAGAAGAAAGTCGGTTGGTTCCTAAAGAATCTTGAGGAATTGCCCTCATGGCTTCTAAAATATATTTTGATTTGATAGCGAATGCAGCACCCTCTGTTTGATCTGGCTTACCGCTAATAATCCCTACCAAGTTGCCATTGGCATCTAAAAGCGGACCACCACTATTCCCTGGATTAACCGGAATAGAAACCTGATATTGAGTGGTATCGCCCACAAAACCATTCTTCGAACTTACATATCCTTCACCTAACACAGCATCATCTTTAGGATAACCTAGCGTATAAACTATTTCACCAATACTGCTGGTATTCTTTTTAATGGTATAAGGTATAGAAGATAAATGGCTGAAATTCTTATCATTTATTTTAAGGATGGCAATATCATTTTGAGGGTCTGTGTAAATTGATTTCACCTTAAATGATTCTCCCTTATTATTTTGAACATACAAGGAATCAGCTCCGTTAATTACATGGAGATTAGTTAAAATATAACCATTTGTAGAAATCGCAAACCCCGTACCACCAAAACTATTTTGAATCACAGGTTTTCCAGCTGTTGTAGTGGTGTTATTTATTTTTCTGATTAAACTATTTTGTGTTTTAATCGCCTTATTCACCTGATTACTCAACAAAACCAATTGTTCTTTTTGTTTAGTATTGTGCTGAATAGAATAAACAGACACTAGAGATAAAACCAAAAAAGAAGCAGCAACAGCAATAGCTGATTTCTGTTTCCTCCAAAGTTGAACCACCCTCGATGGATGCGGCTTAAGTGAAGAAGCCAAACCTTCTACATTGATTTCTGCATGAATACTATTTAATTGTTCTTTCAGACGGATCTGCGCTGCAAACATCTCCATAGATTCAAGGAAGAATTTATGTGAAACCACTTTATGATCAACCGCCGAATCATTACGACGTAGCTGTTCCAAAGCCTCAGTTTCCTGTGGGTTAAGCTTACCTAAAAGATAATCTTCAATAATTGCGTCTAACTCCAAATCGTTTCTCATTTCAATAACTAAGGTTGAAAAAATATTTTCTTTAACCGCTGCAGGCACTTATACTTTTGTGTTTTCGCATTATCGGTATTGGTGTAACCAAACTTCTCGCAAATATCCTGCATGGATAAACTGTGGATATAAAAATCCTGAATAATGGTTTTACAAGGTTCACCAAGATGATCAAGTGCAGATTGCATTTTCACAAACTGCAAATCCTTTTCTTCATGTTGTTCTACATCCTCTTCTACAGCAAATACATCTTCATAATCGGTAATATTGCCTGTTTTTTTACTTCGCTGACTTAGTTTTTTCAACCAAATCCTCCGGCAAACCGAGTATATATATGTTTTTAGTTTACTGCTGAGTTCAAAATTTCCTTCCTTAATTTTGTTATATAAAATAATAATCGCCTCCTGATATACATCCTTTGCATCATCTTCATCTCCGTTATTATTCAGGATAAATTGCAAAACCATCGCAAAATAGGCTTTATATAACTTGTTAAGTGTATCCGCAGAGTTATTTAGAATACCTAAAATAACCTCTCTATCTGTTGGAACTGAACCCTTTAAACTGTTATTCACTGGTTAATACGTTTTTCGGTAAATAGTAACCCAATATTAGACAAAAAAAATTATAGCCAATAAATAAGTTTAATACCGCCTCGGGTAAACGTAACCTAAAAGCAGCGTAAAAAAAATATTTTCACTTTTTTTAAAAATACCGGGTTACCTTTCTACCTTTGCGGCATTAACAAGAAAATTAATTACTTAAAAAATTCAAAAATGAAAAATGCATTCAAATTAGGCTTTTTAGCTTTAGCTTTATCTTTATCAGTTGTTGCTTGTAACTCAGAAAAAAAAGCTGAAGGTGCTGATACTACTTTAACTGATTCATCTACTATCGTTACTGATACTACAGGTGTTGATACAGTTGTTAAAGATTCTACAGTAAAAGATACTACTGTAAAAGCTACTACTAAAACTACTGAAGAAGTTAAACACTAGTCTAACTTACCATATAAAAAAGTCCTTAAGATGATTATCTTAAGGACTTTTTTATTTATTTTAAATTATTGGGTTACCTTTTAAATTTTACTGTATTAAGAGTAAATTAATTAATAACTAAAAAAACTCAAACATGAAAAATGCATTCAAATTAGGCTTCTTAGCTTTAGCTTTATCTTTATCAGTTGTTGCTTGTAATTCAGAAAAAAAAGCTGAAGGTGCTGATACTACTGTAACTGATTCTTCTACTATTGTTACTGATACTACAGGCGTTGATACAGTTGTTAAAGATTCTACAGTAAAAGATACTACTGTAAAAGCTACTACTAAAACTACTGAAGAAGTTAAACACTAGTCTGACTTTACCCATAAAAAACGGCCTTGAATCTATTTTCAAGGCCATTTTTATTTTTTTTTACTTTTTTGGGTTACCTTTTTAACCCTTTAGTATTAAAGGTATATATTCACTCTAAAACAATATCAAGATGAAAAATACATTCAAATTAGGCTTCTTAGCTTTAGCATTATCACTATCTGTTGCTGCTTGTAACTCAGAGAAAAAAGCTGATGGTACTGATACAACTGTAACTGATTCTTCAACTATCGTTACTGATACAACTGGTGTTGACACTGTTGTTAAAGATTCTACAGTAAAAGATACTACTGTAAAAGCTACTACTAAAACTACTGAAGAAGTTAAACACTAGTTTAATTTTCCTCTTAAATAAAAAAAGGTATTGATTTAAAATCAATACCTTTTTTTATGGCTAAGAAATTAATAATAATTTTATATCAGTCTATCTAACCAATCTACTTTCTTCAAAAAAAGGATTTCATCTATCCAATAGCCACTTTTTTCATCATGCAGGGATTTCTTTAAAGATGAAAGTCATTAAATCTCATCAATTGTAGTAAATTTGCGGCAAAAATATAATCCGCATAATGAATTTAACATCACTACAAGCCATTTCCCCAATAGATGGCCGATATAGAAAAACTACTGAAGGTTTAGCAGCCTACTTTTCTGAAGAAGCATTAATCAAATATCGTGTTTTTGTAGAAATTGAATATTTTATTTCTTTATGTGAAACAAACCTGCCTGGCCTGGAAAATTTCGATAAAAACCATTATGCTGCGCTTCGTAATATTCATGAAAATTTCTCGGAAAATGATGCACTCGAAATTAAAGAGACTGAAAAAGTAACCAATCACGATGTAAAGGCAGTAGAATATTTTATCAAGAATAAATTCGACAACCTGGCACTTCAAGAGTTTAAGGAATTTATTCATTTTGGATTAACTTCTCAGGATATCAATAATACCGCTATCCCATACTCTATAAAATTGGCGCTGAATGAAAGCTATTATCCGGCGATAGCCACATTAATTACCAAAATAGAAGCATTAGCTACTGAATGGAAAGATATTCCAATGCTAGCCCATACCCATGGTCAGCCTGCTTCTCCAACTAAGCTTGGAAAAGAGTTTCTTGTTTTTGCTGATCGTTTAAACATTCAGCTAGAGAATTTAAAATCGATTCCAAATAGTGCAAAGTTTGGTGGTGCAACAGGTAACTTCAATGCACATCATATTGCATATCCTGAAGTAAACTGGGTAAATTTTTCCAATCATTTTGTGAATGAAATATTAGGCTTAACAAGGGCACAACATACCACACAGATTGAACATTACGATCAGTTTGCAGCACAGTGCGATGCCTTAAAGCGGATTAACAATATCATCATTGATTTAGACAGAGATATCTGGACTTATATTTCTAAAAACTATTTTAAACAAAAAATTAAAGCAGGAGAAATAGGTTCATCAGCCATGCCTCACAAGGTAAATCCAATCGATTTTGAAAATGCTGAAGGCAATGCCGGTATTGCAAATGCATTATTTGAATTTTTTGCGGCTAAACTACCGATTTCACGTTTGCAAAGGGATTTAACAGATTCTACCGTATTGAGAAATATTGGCGTTCCATTTGGACATACCTTAATTGCCATTAATTCGACTTTAAGGGGATTAAATAAAATTTTACTAAATGAAGCCGCTTTACATGCAGATCTAGATGATAATTGGGCAGTTGTTGCTGAGGCCATTCAAACCGTTTTGCGTAGAGAGAACTTCCCTAATCCATATGAGGCGCTGAAAGAACTAACCAGAACCAACTCAAAAATTAATGCAGCGAGCATTGCTGAATTTATTGAAGGTTTAGCTGTTAAGGAACAAGTAAAAGCACAATTAAGAACCATTACCCCTTTTAATTATACAGGCATTTATTAGCCGATTAAATTGACGCTAAACAGACAGCCTACGAAGGCTTTATTGATGAGTAATTGTTAATTTTGTTTATTCAAATTGATTAAGACATGACGATTAACGTATATACAGAACAGACCCCTAATCCAGCTACCATGAAATTCATGGTGAATAAATTGCTGATTAATGGTAGCGAGGATTTCGCAACGAAAGAAAGTGCTGATCATTCCCCTTTTGCTAAGGAATTATTTAAGTTCAACTTTGTTGCGGGTGTATTTTTCGCGAGCAACTTTGTAACCATTACTAAAACAGATGATGCTGAATGGGCAGATATTGAAGCCATTTTAAAAGAATTTGTAAAGGGTGCTGTAGAATCTGAATTAAAAATTAAAGAAGCTACTTCTGAAGAAGCACCATCTTTTGAAGGTACGGAAACAGAAATTAAAATTCAGCAAATCCTTCATGATTATGTTCGCCCCGCTGTTGAGCAGGATGGTGGCGCCATTACATACAAATCATTTGATGAAGGCGTGGTAACAGTAGAGTTAAGAGGTTCTTGCAGTGGTTGCCCATCATCAACCATTACCCTTAAATCAGGGATTCAGAACTTACTACAACGAATGGTTCCTGAAGTTACCGAAGTAGTATCAGAAGCATTATAATTAAGCATTTTTCATAGTTAGTAGATACAAGAATGGCTCGCCTTTAGCGAGCCATTCTTGTAAAAAAATATTTTATTTTATTATTATTGCTGTCAATAGCTAGCTAAAATGTCGCTTTATGGCTTCCAGCATTTCACCAGTAAGCTTTCCATTAGTAGCCAGGATCTCTCTTTTCTCGAAGTAATCATTACCACCAGAGAAATCAAACACCTCTCCACCTGCCTGCTGTACAATGTAACAACCTGCTGCAAAATCCCACTGTTGAAGATTGTATTCAAAAAAAGCATCAAAACGGCCACAAGCGGTATAAACCAAATCAATTGCAGCAGCACCAATCCGGCGAACGCCATGGCTTTTCTGCATCATTTCTTCCAGTAACTTTAAATATTGCGCCTGCTTATCAAACTGATAATATGGAAAACCAGTAGCCAGCAAACTGGAAGGTAAATCTGGATTGGTAGAAACGCGAATTTGTTTTTTATTCATAAAAGCTTCACCGCTTTTAAATGAATAGAACATTTCTCCGCGATTGAGTTCATAAACTACTCCAATTACTGGCTTACCTTCTTCATATAAAGCTACACTTATACCGTAGGCAGGAATTCCGTGTATAAAGTTTGTGGTACCATCAAGAGGATCAATAATCCACGTATAGGTTTTACCTACTCTGCTGATAGTTTTTTCTTCTGTAATAAAACCAGCATCCGGGATAAGTTTTTCCAGGTTTTGAACCAGTTTCTGTTCCGCTGTTTTATCTACATAAGAAACCATATCGTTCAAACCTTTGTATTCGATTTTACTGGCATCAAATTGCAAAGATTCTTTACGGATAAAGTTGCCGGTTAACCTCACGATGGAGATCACCTTATTACATATTAATTCGTAATTCATAACTTTTTATCAAAAATTGATTGGAGGTGTTTAGAAGATAGATTTAACTCAATTCGTTTTTATTTCTCAGTGCGTAAACGCTTAAAGCAATTCCTCCAATGACCAGAAAAGTGGAGATCATTTCGGCTTGGGTAAATGACAATCCGAATACATGGTATTTAGAATTAACGCGAATCAGTTCGATGCAAAAGCGTTCGATTCCATTCAAAATCATATAAATTCCAAACATCAATCCCGGCGCCTTTATTTTATCCCGGATGCTCCACAGGAAAGCAAAAAGAATTAAGCATACTATTACTTCATATATAGGTGTAGGATAAACGCCCTGAGCCAACTCATTGCAAAATTTACCTGTGCAACCAGCAATAGGAATCCCCTCGCCCACTACATTATTTGGATAAGTATATGACCATAACCAATCTGGTAGCCAAGAGAAAGGTTTTGGATTTGAATTAACAATTCCCCAGTCGCCATCTCCAGATAAATGGCAGCCAATACGTCCAACGGCGTAGGCCAGCATCATTCCCGGACCACCTACATCCAGCATATGCAAAGGCTTTATTCCATTTTTCTTTGCAATAATGAGCACAGCTGCCCCACCGCAAATTAATCCCCCATAAAAAGTTAAACCACTAAATGAGAGTAAACGTTCAATTGGATGTTGTACAAAATCATCCCAATATTCTAAGTTATCAAAAAACTTAGCTCCTAAAAATCCCCAGATTGCTGCCCATACAATGAGGTTACTCATGAGCTGGTAAGGATGTATGGTTACTTTCGTTTCTTTTGGTGTAGCTAATTTATATTTATCTTTTTCCTTATAATCCCAATAAGCAAACAGGGCAGCAAGTAATAGGCCACCAATCACGTTACCTTTGGCAGACATCAGAATAGATTGTGCATCGCTTACAAACAATGAATAGTTTAATAAGGCATATACCAGTTTATAACCGATTAAAAATCCAAATAGCCCATTCATAATAAGCTCAGAAGTAGTAGCAGGCTTTCCAATTACGACCGTTTTCGTTATAGGATGAAGAATGCCTAAAGCTTCCTTCCGCTGCAATTCTTTGGTAAAAGCCCAATACCCCGCAACAAAGGCTAGCGCTACAAAAACACCAAAAGTATTAAATGGCAATGGCAGGTTAACGCCAAATAAATATTCTAAAAAATGGGAGACGGTAGGAAACATACAAATAATTTGTTGCGAAGATAGGAAAGAAAGCTGAAAGGCTAAAGCGGAAAGACTAAAGGCAAAAGTAGATTGTTTGGCCGTGCCCCCTTGCAAAAACTATTCTCTTCAAAATCCGTCATTGCGAAGCAGATTATTCATCTGCTAATACACTCTCCTTTATAGATTTTGCAAAGTAGATTGCTTCGTCCTACCTCCGTAATGACGATTCACTAGAAACCCGTCTTCCTGAACTTGTCTCAGGATCTCATCTAAATAGATACTGAACTAAATCCGATAACTATCGGATCAGCATGACGAATCGGTTAAAAAATATTAGCAGGAAACACACCTTTGGGATGAATCGTCCCCTGAAATTATTTCAGGATCTGAACTAAATAGGTACTAACTAAATTAAAAACACTAATGATGCGCAAAAGCGGTCTCCAGTTCAGCTACTTCAACTTCACCTTCAGGCGTCATTTCTAGTAATTTAACTGCTTTGAGTTCATTTACCATAATAGGATCATACTTTGCACGTACCTTAACATAGTTTTTAGTAAAACCATGCATATAGCCCATTTTTTGATCGGCTTCAAAAAGCACTTCAGCATCAGTACCAATCTGTGATTGATAAAAAGCACGACGTTTTTTATCAGAAAGAATATGCAACATTTTACTTCTTTCATTCCGCTCACTTCCAGCTACTACACCTTTCATATCAGCCGCAGCAGTTAGTTCACGTTCAGAATAGGTAAATACATGCAAATAAGAAATATCCAACTGATTTAAGAACTGATAGGTATCCAGGAAATCTTCCTTTGTTTCACCAGGGAAGCCTACAATCACATCGACACCAATACAGCAATTTGGCATCACTGATTTAATTTTCGCCACACGTTCTACATAAAGATCAGTACGATAACGACGACGCATTAAACCTAAAATCTTATCAGAACCAGATTGCAAAGGAATATGAAAATGAGGTACAAATCGCTTTGAAGCTGCTACAAATTCGATAATTTCATTACTTAAAAGATTAGGTTCGATAGATGAAATTCGGATTCTTTCAATTCCTTCTACTTCATCCAGGGCCTTAACCAAATCAAAAAATTTATCTTCACGGGCACCATTCCGGATACCAAAATCGCCCAGATTAACACCGGTAAGTACAATTTCTTTCACACCACTTTCAGCAATCATTTTAGCCCGGTTAACCACGTTTTCGATGGTATCGCTACGGCTTGCGCCACGTGCTAAAGGAATAGTGCAGTAGGTGCAAGGATAATCACATCCATCCTGAACCTTTAAAAAAGTACGCGTCCTGTCGCCAATAGAATAAGAGGCAATAAAATTATGGTTTACCTTTTCTATATTTTGCTGATGAACCACCGCTTTTGGCTGCTTGGTTAAATCAGTGATGTATTCTACAATTCTGAATTTTTCAGCAGCACCTAAAACCATATCCACACCTTCTATTTCTGCAATTTCCTGTGGTTTTAACTGGGCATAACATCCAACTATGGTTACAAATGCGTTTGGAGAATATTTTAAAGCTTCTTTAACTACCTTACGGCATTTTTTATCTGCATGATCAGTAACTGAACAAGTATTGATTACATATACATCAGCCTGATCTTGAAATTCTACCACAGCATACCCCGCATCAGTGAATAATCGACCAATTGTTGAAGTTTCAGAGAAATTTAATTTACAACCTAATGTATAAAATGCGACCTTTTTCATTGAGCCTGCAAAGATATGAAATAAGTTCGGAGTTGCCAGTTTGGCGTTTGGAGAACTGACAAATTAAAGACGAAGGATAATTACGCCTGAACAAGCTTATTTTTCCTGCCAGCGGTAACTCTGCTGTTCAAAGCCAGCCAAATCCAATACCCTGCTAATTACCGTACCCGCTACTTCTTCAATGCTTTTAGGCAGACTATAAAATGATGGGTTTGCCGGACAAATGATTCCTCCTGCTTCAGTTACGGTTTTCATATTGTTGATGTGAATTAAACTAAAAGGCGTATCTCTCACTACGGCAATCAGTTTTCTACGTTCTTTTAAAATCACATCTGCAGCTCTGGAAATCAGATCATTTGATATACCATGTGCAATTCTTCCCAATGTACCCATCGAACAAGGAACGATGATCATAGTATCATATTTAGCAGAGCCTGACGCAAAGGGTGCATTAAAATCATTTTTATTAAAGAAAGTAAATTGGTTATAGTTAGCATAATTTTGATTACCCAACTCAAATTGCCATACCTCTTTAGCGTTATCACTCATCACCACACCAACTGCTTCAATCTGATCCTGAAGTTCTATTAATCTATCAAACAAAACTTTAGCATAAATTGATCCGCTGGCTCCGGTAATGGCTACCACTACTTTCTTTTTTATCATCTTCAAAAATACGTTATAAAAACACTTTAAAACAAAAAAGGGCCGAATACAAGTATTCGACCCTACATCTACCTATGAAAAACATACCCTCGAAAGGGTAAGAACAAATATATATATTTTTTCAATAAAAGATAAAGTAGAACTGTTAAATTATGTAAAAGTTTGCTCCAGATGGCAAAATAAACACAAACACCTGATTATCAATTAAATAATTTTAAATAAAATCTTTTTTTATTTAAAATTCCCTAAAAAAACATTCAATTCACTTAAAAAAAGTCAAATTTATAATACACAAATAAAGGTATAATTTATACTTAAGCGATTATTGATCTTCGATCATAACTTTTTTGATACCTTTCCGTATTAATAGAACATTTACTAATTGTTGTTTTATTGAATAATTTATGCTGATGAAATTCTATTTATCTAAGAAATACTTTTTTTAATTCAGGTCTCGCTTAATCACTAAACACTTCAAATCCATACAAAGATTATATTAGCAATTTCTATTGTTCAATTCTATTTCTTGTTTCAGCCATTCAGTTAATTCAGAATCTAGCCTTTGTCCGGCTAAGCGCCATTTCCAGTTTCCAGATCCATCTCCCGGCTTATTTATTCTGGCAGATTCATCAAGATTTAAAATATCCTGAATAGGTATAATTGCAATTTTAGCACTAGAGGAATATACAGCTCTTAAAAGCGTGTGATTGATATTTTTCTCATTAACCTCAAACCCAAAATAGTTATTCAATCTCTTCTTCATCTCTACATCTGCCTCAGTTTTAAACCAACCTAATAAGGTATTATTATCGTGAGTTCCGGTATAAACCAGGCAATTAGTGGAATTAAAATTATGAGGAATATGAGTGGTAGTAATTAAATCACCTCCAAAAGCAAATTGTAACACTTTCATTCCAGGCAGTTCAAATTGATCTCGAAGCACTTCTACATCGTTGGTAATTTCGCCTAAATCTTCAGCAATAAATGGCAAATGACCAAGCGCATGCTTTATAATATCAAAAAATTCTTCTCCAGGTCCGTCAATCCATTTACCATGAATTGCTGTTTCAGCACCTGCATCTACTTCCCAAAAAGAAGAAAAAGCCCTAAAATGATCTAATCGTAATAAATCAAATAGTTCCATATTCTTTTTAAGGCGATTTATCCACCATTCATACTTTTCATCCCTCATGGCATCCCAGTTAAAAATGGGCATTCCCCAAAGCTGACCATTCTCATTGAAGTAATCTGGAGGAACTCCCGCAACTTTAAGCGGCTTTAAATCTATATCCAATTTAAATAAGGAAGGTTGAGACCAAACTTCCACTGAATCCAAATCCAGATAGAAAGGCAAATCGCCTACCATCTGTATGCCATGTTGATTGGCATAATCTTTAATGCGATGCCACTGCTTAAAAAAAATAAATTGTTGCCATTTAATCTCTTCAATCTCATCCGCAAACTGATTACTAAACGCATCCAAAGTCTTTTTATCACTTGTTCTAAACAGATCTGGCCAATTATACCATTCTAGTTGATGGTGATTTGCTTTAATGGCAACGTATAATGCAAAATTATGAAGCCAACTTTTTTCTTCTTCACAAAACACCTCAAAAGAAGACTTTAGAGATGGATTTGTTGATTGCTTGAAATTCTGATAGGCTACTTTGAGTAAATGGTATTTATTACTTTCAACACGATCATAATCAATTTGATCTGTTAACTCAAGTTTTGCAGCTTCCAGATCAGTTTCATTTAATAAGCCATCCGATAAAAGAACATCGGGACTGATCAGCAAAACATTACCCGCCATGGCTGAATTACTGGAATATGGCGAGTGGCCGTTTCCAGCCTTGGTAGGATTTACAGGTAATATTTGCCAGAATTTTTGACCAGAATTTGCCAAAAAATCTATAAATCTTTCACTTTCGGTACCAATATCTCCTATTCCATAAGCAGACGGCAATGAACTGATATGCATTAAAATACCTGCCGACCGATTGTTCTTTTTCGTTTTAAGTTTGATTAATCCAACAGGCACTTCACTTAACATCTGATTGATCAGAATCCCCTTATTAAGAATATCCTTAACGCCTGTTTTCTCTGTAATTAAATCATCCCATTCAATTGGGGCATTTGCTGGCAGAATAATTTGAGTATCTACCCAATCAAATTTATTCGGCGCAGCTTGTTCATCGTTTACTAATGCAGCTAATCCTAACGGAGTTACTACAATTAGCCATTCATTGTGAAGCTTCCTTGCAAAGGCAACTACGTTTTGTTTGTATTTCCCTTCAACCTGAAGCGGAATATATTTACCATTTTCAAAGAGTTGCTGGTGTTTTTTCCTAATGATGGCGAGGCGTTGGGTTAGCCAGAGTTTTATTTTACCAGAATAGCGTTCATCCCATAGATTTTGTAAACTTTGTTCATCTTTTGCAGACTGAAAATCAAGTCTTTTTTCATAATCAACAGGCCTGCGGTTATCAGGGTCTACCATACTTAAATCCCATAATTCCGTACCCTGATAAACATCCGGAATTCCTGGACAAGTAAACTTTAACGCCAACTGAGATAAACTATTGATGATGCCAAAATCTGCAATCTTACCAATGAATTTTTCAATAACCTGGTAAGCAGCATTTTCTTCATTCAATAACACATTAGCAAAATCTTTTACGTTTTGCTCGTAAGCTTCATCCGGTGATGCCCAGTCCGATCGTTTTTTTGCCTCTCTTAAAGCTTTCTCAATGTATTGTGATAAACGCTCACTAATTTGATCTGAATCTTCGCCAGGCATGGGTAAAGCACCTAAAATAGTTTGAATAACCAGGTACATATCATTCTTATGCAGATCTTTAAAAGATTCGTTTTCTTCTTTTAACTGCTCAGTGGTCTTCAACAAATCCTCTACCAGATCAATCCATTCATTTGGAAGATCTGTTAATACATTTAATCGTGCTCTTACATCTTCTCCCTTTTTAGTATCATGAGTAGCACTTCCATTTAATGAAAGCGGCCATTGCGCCTGTCTGTCTTTCATTTTCTGATGGAAATCTTCAATAGAAATTCCAAATGCATGCGGTGCATCACCAACTTCAGTATGGCCAACAAAAAGGTTATAAGTAAACATTACGGTATCTTCTACCCCCTTTGCCATTAGTGGCCCAGTAAACTGCATACAACGCTGGTAAAAGTGACCAATATTTTCAAGATAGTTTACATCTTCTGATAAAGGCTTTTCAATAAGAATTTTCGTTAAAAATGCACCAGCCGCTTTTAATTCATCCTGCTGATTTACAACCGAAATTAATTCCGTTACTTGATTTAATGATTCATTTTTTAAAGGAAACTGATAATCATAATAACGGTAAACAGGCATTTGAATCATCATTTCCCCAATTCCCCTTTTAATAATATCAGCACCAATCTCGTCTTCATCCGTATCCGAAATCAAATCCAGATCTTTAGCCAACTGATATAAATTATCAAGTTCACCACTCATATGTTCATAAAGAATGGTTTCTTTTTTCTCATGAATCAATATATCCAGATCCTGCGATTTACCTGTTACTTTTTGGTATAGCTTATCAAATGAGTGCTGAGCGGATTGATTGGTGAAAAGGTTATTGGTGATTGCCAGAAAATCATACCCTGTATTGCCTTGCGTATTCCAATCTTGTGGCAATTGTTCATCGTATTCTAAAATCTTCTCAATAACTACGTATACATCATCACCGACAGATTCTCTTAACCTATCTAAATAAATCTTCGGATCGTAAAGTCCATCGATGTGATCTATTCTTAATCCCTGAAAAACGCCTTCATTTACAAATTTGAAAATATATTCGTGGTAGGTATCAAATACGGCTTTATCCTGAATGTTTAAGCATATTAAGCTATTCACAGTGAAGAATCGCCTGTAATTGATTTTAGAAAAGGTTTCCTGCCAGTTACAGAGGCGGTAATGCTGTTCATTTAGAATCTCCAACAATGCTGAAGGATTACTATTTATACCAGCTATATTTTTACCTTTGAGTTTTATAGAGGTGTCATCACTTAACGGCCAATTCGTTCCACCATAATTAACATAAAGCACATCATTTTCTTCTGTTAATTTTAGCGTAGCATTTGCAATAGCATCATTCAGGTCCTCTCCTAAAAAGGGTACCATGAGTTGCTTTTCATGCTTTAAATCAATATCGAAAAAGGCTGCATATGCGGATTCTTTTCCTTTTTTCAATACGTCCATTAACCAAGCATTACCCGTATGGAATGCCATATGATTAGGCACAATATCTTGGAGCCAGCCAATTCCGGCAGCTTTTAGATTGGCAGCAAGCTGATATAATTCTTCCTCCGTTCCTATTTCAGGGTTAATTTTATGTGGATTAAGCGTGTCATAACCGTGTGTACTTCCTGGGGAAGCTTCAAATATGGGTGAAGCATAAAGCGTATCTATCCCAAGTTCTTTTAAATATGGAATGATATTATTTAGCGATTTAAAAGGAAAATCTTTATTAAACTGGATTCGGTAAGTGCTTGAAGGTTTATACATTTTTACAAAGAAAAATTTGGATCGATTCAGGTAAAAGGGTTATTTTATTATTTGTTGGTATGGAATCATCAACACTTATTCCGCCCCACAAGACTGATGAGGAATTAAAAATATTTTGATATTGATTGGTATATTCAAGGTCCAGCGCCTGTTCATGATCAGAAAAGTTCATTAGACACAGAATTTTTTCGTCTTCGTTCCAGCGTTCTAAAATTAAACAGTTTTGATCAGCCAGGGCACTTGCCTTAACATGCTTTCTATCTAAAACAGACAACGCTTTATAATTTTTCCTCAAGTTAATGAGAGCCTTATAATACTTTAGCAAGCTTTCATGAGGTTGTTGATCTATTTTTCCCCAACTTAATTTAGACGATAAAAAGGTAGCATCACCCTGCGGATCAGGAGTTTCTTCTCCATGATGAAAAGCAGCAAATTCAGATTTCCTTCCTTTTCTAACCGCTTCAATCAGGTCTTGATCACTATGGCTGGTGAAAAATTGAAAGCGATTGGTTTCACCATATTCCTCTCCCATAAAAATGAGCGGTAAAAATGGACTACAAAATACTGCTCCTGCAAGTAATTTTGTCATTTCGAAACTTAACAGTTCACTGGTTCGTTCACCGAGCATCCTGTTCCCCACCTGATCATGATTTTGTGAAAAAACGATAAATTGTTTACCGGCGTTACCACTTGCCTTCGCACCAAACTTTTTTTGCCGATGTGGCGAATATTGCCCATCATAAACATAAGCGTCTTCGTAAGATTTTGCAAGATGCTCAATGCCGTTAAATTCAGCATAATATCCATTTGGTTGTTGTCCAGCAGAAACTCGTAGTGCATGGTGAAATTCATCGGCCCATTGTGCATCCATACCGTATCCACCTCTGCCCGCCGAACTAATATATTTTGGATCATTTAAATCCAGTTCAACAATTAGTTGATATTTTTTTCCTGTATGTACGGAAAGCTGATCTACATGTTGTTTAATTTCTTGTAAGATATGGGTACAGCTAAAATCTTTAATGGCATGTACAGCATCTAAACGAAGCGCATCTACATGAAAATCCCGGAACCACATCAAAACATTTTCAATAAAATAATTCCGAACAGGGTCACAATTGGCATCATCAAAGTTAATCGCCTGCCCCCAGGGCGTTTGATATTTATCTGTAAAATAAGGGCCAAAATGATTAAAATAATTCCCCTCTGGGCCCATGTGATTATAGACTACATCAAGAATAACGGCTAAACCATTCTGATGACAGCTATTAATCAGGTGCTTCAGCGCTTCTGGTCCACCATATGAATTTTGAACAGCAAATGGAAAAACACCATCATAACCCCAATTTCTATCTCCAGAGAACTGTGCAACAGGCATGAGTTCTATAGCGGTAATGCCTAATTCTTTTAAATATAGAATCTTATTTTCTATTGATTTAAAGTCACCATTTTCAGTAAAAGTTCCGGTATGAAGTTCATAGATAATAAATTCTTCCAATGAAATTCCTTGCCAGTCTTGATCTGCCCACTCAAATTTATTTAAATTATAGGCAATAGAACTTCCGTTCACACCTTCCTTTTGCCATAATGAGGCAGGATCTGCCCGCTTTAGGTATTTCGTTTCGGAAGTTTGATCCTTTCCTTGCACTGAAGGCATCATTTCAAACCAGTAAGCATCTTGATCAGTAATTTGATCAGTTTCTAAAAACCAATAACCAAAATCTTCTTTATTCAACTGAAGTTTTAAATTATGGGTTATTAAAAAAACACTGCCCGAATACGGTGCCCATAGATAAATTTCTGCAGCGCCTGTTTCATTAAAGTTTAAGCCTATTTTTCTTCTTTGGATATTGATTTCCATATTTATACGTAAGGGTTTCAGCCCCTGGCTTTCCTTAAATTATTTGTAATTATTTATGCTGGATACTGAAGACAACAGATCTAAACCTGATGACTATGCGATTAAATCTTGCCTTAGCATTCAGGCTACACAAGCTGTAAAACAAGAATTGAATGTAATGGTTTTCTATTCTATCAATTAACTGCTTACTTCTTTTAATCCGCAAATGATTTAAAAGAAAGAAATATTGAATATGAAAAATAGTTTGAAATAATCGATGTATTAAAAATTGAGCAGCTACATCATCACGTCCTTAAAACAGTAGATTTCTATCAAGTATAAACACCCGTATTTCTACGTTATATCAGCGTGAACATATTTGTTACAAGACCTAAAAAATGCTTTTAAACAACTCTGGATAAGCTTTTTGATCCAAATGATTAATCATACCAAGGCTATTATCATCATCTTTTGGTATAACTATTGTTGATTTAATTGCACATCCTTAACCTATAACATCATGACACAATTTGAATTTAACAACATGGTTAACAGCCACTCTCTTTCACTTAAAATGCATGCTTTAAACTTCACAAAAGATATTGAAGATGCGAACGATTTGGTTCAAGACACGATGTTGAAAGCCATTAGGTTCTATCAGAATTTTCAAGAAGGTACGAATTTCAAAGGCTGGCTATTCGTGATAATGAAAAATACATTCATCAACAATTACCGTAAATCTGCGAAAGCAAAAACATTAATTACACAAGATGATGAAATTTCATCTGCAAATTTAATGTACAGTTCTGAGCGGAATGGAAGTGTAGGTAAAATGATTGTAGATGATATTCAAAAAGCATTAAATCATTTACCTGAGGTTTACAGTGTTCCATTCATCAAATATTTTGAAGGATTTAAATATCATGAAATTGCTGATGAATTACAGATACCACTGGGAACAGTGAAAACCAGAATCCATGTAGCAAGAGAAATGCTTAAAAAATATTTAAAGACATATGCCAAGGAAGCATATAGTGCATAAACAAGATTAAGCCTCAACCAACCAGTTGAGGCTTTTTTATGCCTAATAAATTTCAATTATTCAAACAGAAGAGCAACTCTCCTCTTTCTTACTCCTTAAAGCATCTTAATTGTTAGTCTTATTTAATAGATGATTAGATATTTACTCATTCGCCTATGGAGTGGTGGTCGCAGACTGGGGAGTAAAAAAGCTGTAAGTATTAATCAAACTCAATTGATAATATTCATTCCGTAGTCAATAAAATTATTTTGCTGACATTAACGATGTCTTATTTAATAAGCCCTTAAATTGTTCAGGCAAAACATCAAAAGTATTTTGAGATACTGATAAACCATCTTTATCTGTAAACATTCTGGTTGTACCAACGGGTACAAGAAAGATATTCGCATCATCACCTTCCTTTGATACCAGGTATTTGCTCCAAATCAGGTTTTTCATAGATCCCCCTGCTGCTTCCCCACTGATTACATCAAGCGCCACATAGTTAATACTGCCCGACTTACCCTTAGATTGCGAAAAAACGGTAAATAAATTGTTTTCACCTGATATATAAGTTGCATTATTATCGCCGCCACTATCAGTGCCATTACTTAATTCTTTATATTCCATGCTCACCGAATAATCAGTAGAGTTCTGATTTTTAAACTGAACTTTATAATCATTGAAATAAGTTCCCTGGCGGCTGTTGCCTGAATTATCAAATGTGCAATAGGCCGGGCTAAATAAAAACACACCATTAATAGTTGGAGGCGTAGTACCGCTGTTGATGGTCATACCATTTTTTTTCAGACTTTCTAAAACTTCCGGTGTAATCACATTATTGATCACCATTGGATATTTAGGGCCCAGCGGACCAGTAGGCACTTCTTCCGTCTTTTCCTTTTTACAGGCTACAAACAACAGGGGAAATAAAAATAACAACGAAGATAATTTAAGTAGACTTTTCATAGTTTTTTTTATAGATTATAGCTTAAATGCGATTCCGACGTTCAACACTGCAAGACTTTGATAGTCCACTTCTGCAAACACGCTGGTACTATTGGAGAAATAATATTTACCGCCTGCAAATAAGCCGAAACCTACACCACTGCCTGTAGTGCCGTTGAAGCCTTCATTATCACTCACACTGGCAATAACATAGCCAAGGCTGGCACCACCATAAACATCAAATTTAGGATCAAGCTTAAAAATTTCGTTAAAGTGATAGGAACCACGGGCACCAATGTAAAATGCATTCTGTTTAAAGCTATAGTTTGAACCCGGCAGGTCTACATTGTACTTAGAGCTGGCATAGGCCACTTGTCCGCCTACGCTGATTTCGTCTGTAATACCTTTCTCAAAAGATACACTAGGGTTTACCGGAAGTGATGAAGAGTAACCTGAACCAAAAAATGGACTCCCGATACCAATACCCACATTGAGCAGGTTATCACCTTTGCCATAAGCCCTAAGAGAAGAACTGTTATTTTTAGAAGCCATGGTCCTGGCTTCTGTTTTGGCCTTTGGTGCAGCCTTAGTTTTTGATTTAAACTGGGCTGATGCACTAACAGCAAAAGCCACAAAAAAGGACATCATTAATAATTGCTTTTTCATTGAGATCAATTGAATTACGGTTAAATAAATAGATGTATTTGGATTAAAAATTTGCCTTTAAAAAAGCATTTAAAAGGTTGGTCAAAGATACCTTCCTCCTAATTACCCGTCCTATACCCTTTTTCGGGTAATTTTTTATCATTAAAAATGGGAGGTTTGGAGAAATTATTGATGAATGGTGGAAGCTTATAGCAATTCCCCTTTTCCAGAGGGATGGTCGCAGACAGGGGTTTTGAAATCAGTTGTTATTGGATAATGGAAACGCCTATCATTATGGTATTCTTATTATTTGTCATAAACGAATTATTCTTCTTGAGGTCTTTACTGAGTCTCTATTTACAGATTTAAAATTGTGAATGAGATATAAAGCTACAATTACACTGAATCGCATTGATAGAATGGATAATAGAATTATGCAAAAAGTATTTCGGTATTTAACGGCTTACATATTAATAATGCGTTGAACTTTAGACAGTGTTAATCAAACCCAGGACGTTCTTTAAACAAAAAAAGCCCCACATTTCTGTGAGGCTTTTCGTGATCCCGCTGGGATTCGAACCCAGGACCACTACATTAAAAGTGTAATGCTCTACCAGCTGAGCTACGGAATCATTATTGAGGTCGCAAAGATAGAAATATTTTATATAAAACAATAAGCATTTAAATAAACTAACTCTCCCCCACCTGAAACCACTGATTCACAGCAAAATATTTTTCATTAATAAATTACTGGAAATAATTTTAGCGAAACACCAGCTGTTAAATCTATACCACAAACACCCGTTAAACCGTTGAAAACTTTTGGTAGATAGCATCATTAAAATTATAGATATTTGCCCAAATATTCTCTGAGCATGGTTTAAAGCGATAAAGCAAGATTCAGAAAACAGCAGCATATTCGAGATCAGCAAATGATCATGAACAGATTTTACAAAGAACAGGAAATTCATGTGGTATGAGCTTATCTCCTGTTCGTGATAAATCTGGTTCAATTATTTTATTCGAAAACTTGCGCAAGAAATTTTAAATTCAGGATTACATGAGTAACTTTTTATACGGAATTGATTTTGGAACAACCAATTCTGCACTATCCATTTACGACGAACAGAAAAAAGAGATTATTGATACAATTTCTATTCCCTCACTCATTTACTTTACCGAAACCAAAAGTATGGTTGATGGAGAAAGTCATATTGTGGGTGAAAATGCCATTGAAGCTTACCTGAATGATGGCATGAAAGGACGTTTCATTAAATCCATTAAACAAATCCTGTCAAGGAGCACCTTTACCGAAACCCGGATCCACAATAAACGCTATACCGCATCAGATTTAGTTACGCTCATTCTCAAAGATTTAAAGACGAAAGCAGATCAAATCATTGGCGAAGAATGCAATAAGGCCGTAATTGGAAGGCCCGTATTTTTCGATGACGACAACACATCGAAGGATACCTTAGCACAAACCCGGTTAAAAAAAGCAGCAGAAATGGCCGGTTTTACAGATGTCCGTTTCCAGTTTGAGCCGATTGGTGCAGCTTTTGCCTACGAGAAAACCATTAAAAATAAGGAAAGAGTACTGGTAGCCGATTTAGGTGGAGGTACAACAGATTTCACCTACCTTATTCTTGATCCCGAAAAAGTAGGCAGCCAAAACCGGAAAAATGATATGATTGCTTCCGGCGGGATTTACATTGGAGGTGATAGCCTCGATTCTGCCTTTATGTGGGATCGTGGAACACCTTACTTCGGGAAAAATACCATGTACGAAGCCACGCCCGGAAAAAAGTTAAACGTCCCTAAATCACTTTTCGCAAATATCTGTACCTGGGATAAAATGAATTTCTTTAATGGCCTGAAAATCCAGAAAGAAATGGAAGATTACTATTATTATTCAGGCAACGATTCAAAGTTTAAAAACCTGATTACCCTGGTCGATCAAAATTTAGGCTATTCCGTTTTCAGAGCCATTGAAAAAACAAAGATTGAACTTTCCGATCAGACGCAATCCGATTTCCGTTATTCGAATATGGGGATTGAAATAGATGAAAGCATTTCTATTGAGCAATACAATCGCATTATAGAAAAGGATGTCAATAAAATTGAAGCTTACCTCAATCAGTTTATGGAAGCCAACCAGATCAAACCAGAAGATATCGATTGTTTATTTTTAACCGGCGGAACATCAATGGTATCTGCAATTCAGCACCTGTTCAAAACCAAATTTCCGCATATCCCACTCAATTCAGGAGACAATTTTAAAAGTGTAGCAAAAGGCCTGGCATACAGCGGTTACCTTTTTGAAAATTGAACGATCAATCCCCATCACCTAACCACCTAAACAACTAACCCTCTAACCACCCAAACAACTAACCCTCTAACCACCCAAACACCTAACCCCATAAACAACTAACCATCCAACCCCCTACCTACAACGATCCCCCCTCCATCAGGCACGACTCATCAATAATTGTTTGTGCAAAAGAACTTCCGGCAATGCAGCGCACCATTCTGCTGAGGGCAAGTTTCCCAAGCTTAAAGCCGCTGGTTTCGGCATAAGTAATCTCCGGATAAAATAATTTAGGAATCATGCCATTACTGATGCATATAATTCCGATATCCTTTGGAAACTTCAAGCCCTTTCGCTGTACAGCCTTCATTACGCCGGTAAGGATTTCATCACTCATGCAAAATATGGTAAGATATCGTCCATTATAATCAGCCAGCATAGTCAAAACGATCTGTTCTGCCTCATCAGCACTATTTGCATTTACACTTTGTAGTCGAATCACTGGGTTGCCTTCTACAAGTACCCTCTTAAATGTTTGATAACGAATTTGAGTGATCGGCATATTTGGATCGCCAAAAATACCCAATACATCATTGCTACCCTTTTTCAGGATTGCTGAAGCCGCCAAAGATGCGGCCTGCTCATCGGCAATGCAAATTTTATTACATAATTCATAAGCAGGCACCTTATCAAAAAAAATCACTGGGATACCATATTCATCCAGTTTTAAAAATGGTGCAATATCTTTGGTTTCTGATGTGATGGAAATAAATACACCCGATACCCGCTTAAGTCTGCAATTTTTTAAAATTTCCAACTCAATCTGAGGATCATTCGAAGAACGGTAAATAAATACAGAATAACCGTGTTTCCTCGCATCCTCCTCAATTGAATTGATGAAAGAGTGATAGAAGAAATTGGACAAGCAAGGCACCACAATGGCAAACTCCTTATTGTTGTGCGTGCGCAGGTTTACCGCATAAGGATTCGGATCATATTCAATCAGTGCGGCAAGCTCATTAATTTTTCGTTTGGTTTCAATAGAAATATCCGGATGATCTTTTAAAGCTCTGGAAACTGTTGAAATACTAACATTCAATTGCGCTGCAATTTTTTTAAGTGTTGGGCTAGGCTTCATTTAAATATTTGGTTAATCAAATATAAGTTTATCCAACAAACATTTCCGCAAATGTTACCGCAAACGTTTGCGGTAATAATTAATTCATTTTCATAGTTTTAAATATGAATTTAGCATACCTTCACAGCATTAATAAATGCAGTAACCCGTTAAAGCGATCCAGGCTTTAAATCTGCAGATAACCAAATATGAATTGTTGAGATGGATAAAATCCATTTTCAGCCTAACCGTACATGATATGAGACTAAATCTTTTATATATTTTATATTATCCTGATTTATTTACGGTACCGGGTAATACTCATAAGGCCAATTTACATCCTAAAAAGTCGGTTGCATGGCAACAACAATCATTTGATTTATCGTTAACAACATTCAAATAGCGGTAAAATGATTAACATTCAACCTGTAAAAACGGAGAACGTTTTAACCACTATTAATCTTAATTCAAGTGCCATCATTGCCGTGCACATGGGCTTTTTTAGCATTCCATACAGCTTCGGTTTCCAGCAAACCAATATGGTACCCATTTACGCTTATTTGAGTATCAATGCAAATCCGCTACCACTATTAAATTTGGCCAACCCTGTAACAAGCTTAATCATTGAGCGATTTATAGTCGCAAGGAGTGATAAAAACACTTCAAAATTCGGAACCTGGCACCTGCTTCGATCATGTTCTTGGAACGGTTTAAAAAAATAAAAAGCTTCTAAAATTACCTTTCAAACAACTAACTAAAACCAATATAAACATGATTAGCACACTACCACCTTAAAGGCACATTTGATTTTAAATTAATTTTTTACTTACCAACTAATTAAAACAAATATGAACTTTACTTTACTTAGCAATCAGACTGTTTTTAACTATAAACAGAAATTGCATTTCCTAGGAAAGCTGACAACCCTCATTTTTTTAATGATAGCGTTCAGCATGACCGCCTTTGCCCAATCAGTGGTAAAAGGAATTATCTATGATAACGACAAACTGCCATTAATTGGCGCAACCATACAGGTAGCAGGCACCAACGTAAAAGCCCAAACAGATGTTGAAGGGAAATATCAGATCGCCGTACCTTCTGCAACTTCAAAATTGATTGTAAGCTTTGTAGGCTTTGAATCTCAAACTGTTAACGTTAACAATCAAACTTTATTAAACATTATACTTAGCTCGTTGAATAATCTGGATGCAGTGGTAGTAGTAGGTTACGCGTCCGTTAAGAAAAGTGATCTTACAGGAGCTGCTGCCACCGTTTCAGCAAAAGATTTTAATAAAGGGCCGCTTAATGCCCCAGATCAACTTATCCAGGGAAAAGTAGCTGGCGTGCAAATGATAAGCAACAGCGGCCAGCCAGGCGGTTCCTCTACAGTTCGTATCAGGGGAAATTCGGCCATTACCGGATCCGGACAACCCTTGTATGTAGTGGATGGTGTGGCACTGGACGGACGTTCGGCCAGGCCTTCTGCCAGTGCAGGGATAGGTACGGCTCCTGATGGAAATCCACTTAATTTCATTAACCCGGCTGACATAGAATCTATGGAGATTCTGAAAGATGCCTCTGCCACAGCCATTTATGGCTCAAGAGCAGCTTATGGTGTGGTTTTAATTACCACTAAACGTGGAAAATCTGGCGACACTAAAATAGACATCAGCGCTTCTGCAGGTGTGGGAAACATTGCCCGCAAGGTTGATGTGTTAACAGGTGACGAATATAGGGCAGCCCTTAAAAAATATGGCTTAACCAGCGGAGATTTTGGTAACAGTGTTAATGCTTTAGATGAAATTTTAAGAACCGCTTACAACCAAAACTATTCTGTCGGCATTAGTGGTGGCACCAATGGCAATACCTTCAGGGCATCTTTAGGTTACCAAAATCAGCAGGGAATTATTAAAGGCTCTGATTTTAAAAAATATAGTGCTGGCTTTAATGGAAACTTCAAATTCCTTGAAAGTAAAAAACTTGGTTTGGATATAAACATGATCAGCAATCAGTATTTGGAAAACATTGCACCCATTACCACTGATGCCGGTGCCACCGGAAGTTTGATCAGTCAGGCACTAGCCTGGAACCCTACTCAGTCTTTCTACAATGCAGACGGAAGTTTATTTATTGATTATGGTTCTACCACCATCAATCCATTAGCCTCACTAGCCGCAAACAGCGATAAGGCAAAGGTATCAACCATTTTAGGAAGTGTATCGCCTTATTACAAAATCACACCTTGGTTAGAGTACAGAATGTTAGCCAGTGTTAATTACAGCACCGGGATTAGAAGAGCTTCTACAAGAAGTACTTTAAACCTTCAGGGAATTCAGCCTTCGGGAGACTTTTTAGGTGGTTATGCCAGCTATTCTAACACAGAATTAGTAACTCAGCAGTTTACCAATACTTTAAATTTCAACAAAGAAATTGTTTCGAAGCTGAATTTAAATGCGGTTATCGGTTATGAATATTCAAATTTTATAAACAAGAGTGCGGTAAATACGGCAACTGGTTTCGGAAATTTGCCTCTTGATTATACAGATGCTTTTGAAGCAACACTTAAGGCAAACAGAACTTTTGTAACCAGTTATGATCCAACAACAGAGTTACAATCATACTTTGCAAGGGCTATCTTTAACTATGATAATAAATATATATTAACGGCAACCGTTAGGGCTGATGGTTCAACAAAATTTGGTGCAAACAATAAATATGGTTATTTCCCATCATTTGCGGCAGCGTGGAATATTAAAAAAGAAAGTTTTCTGGCTAATGTAGTCTGGCTGGATTTATTAAAAATCAGGGCAAGTTATGGTATTACCGGTAATCAGGATTTCCCTTCAGGATCATCACAACAACGTTTCGTATATAGAACACCAAGCAAAGCCGGAGATCCTATTCCGCAGGTTGGTATCAATAACCAGAACGATAATTTGAAATGGCAAGAAGATAAACAAACCAACGTAGGTATAGATTTTGGATTATTTGGAAATAAACTGACGGGATCTATCGATTACTTCAATAAAACCACAAAAGATTTATTGTATCCGCAAACAGCATTTGCTCCGGCCGAGCAAGGCAACGTAATTACCTGGACAAATTTAAGTGGTGAGATTATCAATAAAGGTATAGAGATGAGTTTAAATGCCAACATTATTGAAAAAGATAACTTATCATGGTCTTTAGGAGGTAACGTAACCTATATTAAAAACAGAGTTAAAAATCTGAGTGACCTGATTAAAACAGGTTCATTAAGTGGGCAGGGATTAAGTGATGTAACCACAGAAGTGATTCAAAATGGCTTACCATTGTTTGCCATGGTAACCAGACAATACAATGGTTTAGATGCCAATGGATTCTCTTTATACACTGATGATGGATTTACTAAATACTATGTTGGCAATCCTAATCCAAAATTCATTATGGGTTTCAGCACAAATTTAAGATACAAAAAATTATCTTTTACCGCTAACTTCAATGGTTCATTCGGACAAAGTGTTTACAACAATACCGCAAATTCAGTTCTAGCGATTTCTAATCTGGGTACCAGAAATGTGTCATCAGGCATTCTTTCTTTACCCGTTCAGGAATCTCTTGCCAACCCAATTGCTGCATCTTCGAGATACATAGAAAAAGGAGATTATGTAAAATTAGCAAATGCAACCTTAAATTATAATATCGGTAATATCGGCAAAGCAATCAAATCATTAAATGTTTACCTCAACGGCCAAAACCTTTTCGTCATTAAAAAATATACAGGTTTTGATCCGGAAGTAAATGTAAACAAAAGTGTAAATGGTGTTCCTTCTGCAGGTATAGATTATACAGCATATCCAACAGTAAGAACATTCAATTTTGGTGTTAATTTCTCTCTTTAATCATACAATTGAAATCAAATGAAAAATAAATATATAATCGGCTTTATAGCAGCAACGCTAGCGCTATCCGGCTGTACCAAACTAGATGAGAATTTAAATGGCCAGGTAAATTCTGGTACACTTTCTCAAGGAAACGTACCAGGACTAATTTCTGCAGCTTACATCTCCATGAGAGGTCCCTATCAAGCACCATGGAACTGGTCTGCTTTGCAGGAAGTAACATCCGATGAAGCCATTGTTCCAACAAGAGCAGGCGACTGGGATGATAACGGCGCATGGAGAGCACTTCACTTACACAAATGGGCTGCTGATGATGGCAGAATCTCTGGTGTATTCAGAGATTTAAATAGCATAAGCTATGCATCTACGACGGTTTTAAGATTTAGTCCAACTCCGGCACAATCTGCTGAGGCCCGTTTTCTCAGAGCTTTTGCTCAATTCTCAATCTTAGATGGTTGGGGCCAGGTTCCTTACCGCGAAACTGGTGAGGGGGTAATCCTTCCTTCTAAAGTGAGAAATGCGTCTGAAGAAATTGCTTATTTAATCTCAGAGTTAACCGCAATCATTCCAGACTTACCAAATGGTCCTGCAAACGTATCAAATAAGAATGCTGCAAAAACCTTATTGATGAAAATCTACCTTAATAAAGGCGCATTCTTAAACCGCAACGCACCTACGTTTGATGCTGCTGATATGGCCAAAGTAATTTCATTAGCTGATGAAATTGCAACAGGAGGATATTCACTGTCTACCAATTATTTTGACAACTTTGCTCCTTCAAACAATGTTATTTCCAGAGAAAATATCTTTACAGCAGAAAACACTGCAGGAAATGATGGAAGTGATTTAGATGGTATGTGGAAATGTACGTTACACTATAATCAAAACCCGAATGGTTATAATGGATTTTCAACCTTATCAAATTTTTACGACAAATTTGAGGCTACTGATAAAAGAAGAGGTGGCAGCTATACTGGTCAAACGAATATATCTGGCATTAGAGTAGGCTTTTTAGTTGGTCAGCAATTTGATCAGTCTGGCGTTGCCTTAAAAGACAGAAAAGGAAATCCTTTAGCCTTTACACCAGAAGTAAACATTATCGAAAGAGATCCAAATCACCTGGAAGTGGCTGGAATACGCGTAGTTAAATATCCGATTGATTATGCAAATGTTGGCTCAAAAAAACCAGATAACGATTGGGTATATTACAGATATGCTGACGTTTTATTGATGAAAGCAGAAGCTTTGCTTAGAACTTCACAGGCTGGCGCAGCCCTAAACATTGTTAATTCCATCAGAACGGTAAGAGGTGCATCTGCATTAGGATCTTTAACCCTAGATAACCTTTTAGATGAACGTGGCCGTGAGTTGTATTGGGAAGCTTTTAGAAGACAAGATTTAATTCGTTTTGGTAAATTCCTGAATGCCTGGCAAGAAAAACCAGCCAGCGATGCAAAATATCTTTTATTTCCGATTCCTGACAATCAACTCGGCAATCCAAATCTGGCTCAGAACCCAGGTTATTAAACTTATTAACTTTTAACCTAAGGCTGAACCAAAATAATTAATACATCATTAATAATTATGGTTCAGCCTTTTCTTTTTACAACTATTAAGTTAAGTCTTAAATAATGAAAATAATCAACTTCATATCGCTTTTGGTCTGCCTGCATATACACACTATGGCACAAGATCCCTGGATCTTAAAATCAGAAAAGGTTGAACCTGGAAATTATTATGGTGTAACAGTAGCCAATGGTATGATTGGCATAGTGTCTTCCCCAGAACCCTTCAAAGTTAAAAATGTTGTTTTAGCTGGTTCATATGATACTTATGGTCGTGGCCGTGTTAGTAATTTTTTAAATGGCTTTAACCTGCTTAACATGTATCTGGAGGTTGATGGATCAAGGCTTGATGCCCGGAATACCCAAAATATGCAACAACAGTTGGATATGAAACATGCCGCTTTTACCACCCAAATGCAGTATGGAAAAAAGGCTGACATTACATACACCTATTATGCACTAAGGCAATTGCCTTACACCGTTTTAATGGATGTAACCATTACTGCAAAAGAAGATTTAAAGCTTACAGCGGCAAGCGTGATGGAAACACCGGATGCCCTTCGCGATGTAGAAAATTATTATAACGAAATAGAAAGGCCACATGTTACGCTGAGTTTACTTACTTCAACAGCTAAAAGCCCAACTGGAAAACTGCAGCTCTGTGCCTCAAACAGTTTTATGTTTACAGAACAACATGGCAGCGAACCAAAAATTATTCATGAAATGTGGGATAATAACAGCCATTTAATGAAATTTAGCAAAACATTAAAAGCTGGCCAAACCTATACTTATGCAGTAGTTGGAAGCACCACTAGTTCTGCTCAACATGCAGACCCTTTAAATGAGGCTGAACGAATGAGTATTTTTGCTAAACTGGAAGGAAAAGAACGCTTGATTAAATTCCATAATAAAGCCTGGGATGACTTATGGAAATCTGATATTATTATTGATGGAGATAAACAGGCACAACAGGATATCCACAGCATGCTCTATCACCTTACCTCCTTTTCACGTGCAGGCACATCATATTCACTTTCACCAATGGGACTATCTGGTTTAGGCTATAACGGCCATGTATTTTGGGATACCGACATCTGGATGTTTCCGGCACTGTTGGTGCTACATCCTGATATTGCTAAATCATTAATCGAATACAGGTTTAACCGTTTGGAAGCCGCCAGGCGAAATGCCTTTGCACATGGTTATAAAGGTGCCATGTACCCTTGGGAAAGTGCTGATACGGGTGTGGAGGAAACACCAGTTTGGGCATTAAGCGGACCATTTGAACACCACATCTCTGCTGATGTTGCACTTGCAGCCTGGAATTATTACAGCGTAACCCAGGATAAAACCTGGCTGAAAGAAAAAGGCTGGCCAATTCTTTCAGAAACTGCAGACTTTTGGGCAAGCCGTGTAGAACGAAACGGCATAAACCAGTTTGACATTAAAAATGTGGTTGCCGCAGATGAATGGGCTGAAAATGTAGATAATAATGCTTTTACGAATGCAGCAGCTAAACTTAATTTAAAAAATGCCAATGCCGCAGCAGCCCTTCTTGGTTTGCCTCAAAATAAAGATTGGGAACTGGTAGAAAAAAATATTCCCCTTCTGAAACTTGCAGATGGTGTGACTAAGGAACACGCAACTTATAAAGGAGAAGGCATTAAACAGGCTGATGTGAATTTATTGGCTTATCCACTAAAAGCCATTACTGATAAAATCAGATTGAAAAAGATTTAGCTTATTACCAAACCAGAATCCCTGATGAAGGCACACCTGCAATGACCCATGCCATATTCACACTATTATATGCAAGATTGGGTCATCCGGATCAGGCATACAAGTACTTTAAAGAGTCCTATTTACCAAACCTGAATCCACCATTTAGGGTAATTGCAGAAACAAAAGGTGGTACTAATCCGTATTTTGCTACCGGAGCAGGCGGTGTGTTGCAAAGCATATTAATGGGATTCGGTGGACTTGATATCACCGACAAAGGTATTATCCAGGTACCGAGTATTCTTCCTGAACATTGGAAATCTCTGAAGATCACTGGTGTTGGAATAGAAGGAAAAACATTTACTGTTTTAAATAAAAATTAAACGATAATCAGAATTATTATCCTGAAGTCAGGAATAATAATTCTGATTATAATTGTCTTATTTTTTCAGAAGTTTAAGCAACACCCCGTTGGTCCAGCCAAAACCATCTTGTAATGGGTATTCACCTCCTCCTCCACCCTTACTATTGGTTATAACCACATTATATTTTTCCATCATCTTACCTGTATCCTTAAAAACAGCTATATTCAGCTTAACCCATCTGTTAGCTATCGTATCTGCTAATTTATCATAACCATATTGATGTAATCCTGCGATACTTACCCATTGTAAAGGTGCCCAGGCGTTTGGTGCATCCCATTGCTGTTTGGTTGTCGTTAATGTGGTGATTAACCCACCTGATTTTAAGAAGTTTTTCTCTAATTTTTCAGATACAGCTTTGGCCTGAACTTGAGTAGCCAGTTTAAAATAAAGGGGAAAAGATGCAGCCAGGGTTAATTGTTTAGAGAAACTTTTATTTTTCCAGTTATAATCGGTAAAAAAGTTTTGCTGCCCATTCCAAAAATATTTCAATATAGCCGCTTTACGTTTATCGGCCTTTGCAGAAAACAAAATGGACTTTTTGGTATCTCCATCCTCCTTATTTGCGGCTGCAATAGTGCGTTCCAAATTGTACATTAATGTATTTAAATCCACTGGTAAAAGATCAGTCGTGATAATCTGACTAAAGCTTAAACCATCGGCAAACCAGCGGCTACTAAAATCCCAGCCAGACTCTGCAGCAGAACGCACATTTCTTAAAAAGGTAGCTGGGTTTTGTTTCGTTGACCTTGCTGCTTCATAATCTTCACGGTAAGATTCTTCTCTTGGCTGATCACCAGCATCATAATACCGGTTTAAAACAGTACCATTACTCAGCTTAACCACATGATTAACGGCTTTACCTGGTTTCAGCTGTTCAGCACCCTTCATCCAGAACTGATATTCCTTTTCCAAAGCTTTTTTGTATTCGCTCAGTTTAACGTCTGGATTATCCCTTACAAGCAGCTGTACCATCGCTGCAAAAAAAGGCGGTTGCGAGCGGGTAAGATAATAACTTCGGTTTCCATTAGGAATAAAACCATAGGTATTGATCAGGTAAGCAAAGTTATCCACCATATCTTTCATCAATTTTGTTTTGCCAGCTTCTTTTAGTCCCAACATGGTAAAGTAAGAATCCCAATAATAAACCTCTCTGAATCGCCCTCCCGGAACAAGATAAGGTTTTGGCAAAGGAAGTAAGGAAGATTGATAAGTGGTAGCAGTATCCGGATTTCGTTGTAAAACAGCCCATAAAGTATCCAGGTGTTTTTCAATTCCAGCTTTAATATCTGATTGATACAAAGCAGTATGGCTTTCAGGTAAATTAAAATGCGAATCAACAAAATTCTTAAGGTTAAAATCCTGCCTGTTTTTTTGATTCAGATAAGCCTTCATAATCGAAGCAGGATCTGCTTTCGGCACTGCATCTGCAAAAGATTTTCCATCTGCATACACTCTTGATAATTGTACATCTTCAAATAAACCCGGATAAATTAGTCGAGGTGATTTTTGATGTTGCGCAAATAATGCGTTGGAAACAAAAAGGAGGAAGTAAATAATAGTTTTTTTCATATTGAAATTTATACAGATTAAATTTTGACAGATAAAATATGAATAGGTATCCTAGTGACTGAGCTTAACAGGTTTAAAATATCAGTCAACATCTTAGTAAAATCCAAATCCTGCCGTCAATTATTATTAATAATGAAATGGCAACTTATGGATTTGCCTTTTACTTATCTTTAAATTACCTTAAAAATACACATTCCTTTTTAAGGAAACTTATTTTTATTACTGTGAGCGCATTTAAACTCAAACATTTTTACTTCATCTAGTACACATCAAAAAAAATTGTTAACATTTAAAAACTAGATTAGAATATCTTGTAAATTACTCCTAAGTTTTTTTAATTTAGCTGCTGAAAAATTGATGCTGCTGGTAGTAGATAATAGTAAGCAAAGCCTTACGCGTCAGGCGCTCAGCAAATGTTGTGGTGAGGTCAGGAAAACCTGTTATTGAGAAGGGACAAAATCTACGCGATCGGCGTTCCTTTAACAGCAGCATCAATCTTCATTATTACTAAACTGCGATACAGAAATACCTTTGTAACGTCTGAAATTCGTGCTAAAATTCACCGCATTTGGGAAGCCCAAAATGTATGAAATTTCATCTATGGAATATTCACTATGCAGCAATAACAGCTCTGCTTCTCTCATTACCCGATCTTTAATTAACACAAACAGACTTTTTCCAAGGATACGATCCAGAAAAGCATTTAATTTTCTAGGGCTCATTGCCATCTGATTGGCATAAAACTGAATAGACTTTTCTTTTTTATAGTATTTTTCAAAAACAGCCTTAAATTTTAGTATCAGCTGTAATTCATCTTGTGTAAGGGCAGTCAGATATCCATCAAAACCTGCCGTAAAACCTAAAAACAAAGAGAGGCATTGAGACAGAAGCATCGAATCTTTTTTTAAGTCCATTTCTTTTTTCAATTGCGCTAGTAAACTGAATGCTTTCTTAAGCGCATCACCACTCCAATCCCTGAAAGATAGGTTAAGGAAAAGATTTTTGGCTAAGGGATCTAAATGTTGCTTGAGAAATTCGGCGTATAACGAACTACTAAAATTTAACCAATAGCCTTGAAGAATTTCACCCTCAATCCTTACCAACCCCTCCTCGGGAATAAAAAATATTCTACCGTTTTTTAATTCATAATCACCCGAGTTCATACAAAGAAAGCCATTTCCATCTTTGATTACCAGAATTCTCATAGGATGAGTCGCTGTTAATGCAATTTCTCTTTTAAAGATTCCTTTAATAAGTTCCAGTTTTATCATCGTACTTGAATGCGCTATCTTTTTTCTGAGTTAGATTAACTTCCTGCTGTATGGTTACATATTATTTAGCTGGTGTTCATTTAAAGAAAACAATTTGAACAATTAAGGGGTATTTTGGTTTTTACTTTCCTTTAAACATGCTTTTCCCCAAAGGCTATGGTATTTTTGAAAGAATAAGTTGATCTACAAAATATTATTTCTATTAAAATCAAACTGTTAAGCTATTCGTGAATAGAAAATTACCTATAATAGAATAAGCAATCTTTAATCAAATAATTGTTTTATTGTAATTTTTCATCTACCAATAGTCAACAAAAAGTACAAACTTAATACATGTCAATCAACATTATTTTAATAAATCTTTTCCTATCTGTAAATAATTTATATTATTTTAAATTTATAAGGAAATATGAATCGGATTTACGCTGTTATTTTAAATTAAGCGATCACTCCTCTCTTAGCAAAAAGCAATACGAATTTTAATAGGGCCTTCGATATGTCAGCGATAATTGAAAACAGTGCAATTAATGTAACATCAAGAATATCAAATATTTGAAACTAATAATTAATATCGCCTGTTTATAATAGTAAATCTAAACGTCACTAAATAATTATACCATGATAAATGTAAACAAGAAAAGTTCTACGCAACAACTTGATGAAGTTAAACAAGGTGATATCATCAAAGACGAAACAGGCAAAATAGGCGAAGTTGAAAATATCGAAGTAATTAGCCGAAAAAATGAAACACAATATTACTATAAGATCAAAAACGACGGGACGGTTTTAGTAATTAAATAAATCGATGTTAATCTTTAACAACTTTCTTATTTTCAAGAAAATTATAGTGCCTAATAATTAATGATGATATTTGCAAAAAGTTCAAATACTTATGCAAAATATTAAAAACATCATTTTTGATTACGGAAACGTAATTTTTGACATTGATTTTAAAATTGCCCAGGCGTCATTTAAAAAGCTTGGCATTACGGATATCGAAAACTTTTTTGCCCACAAAGCTCACAATCAACTGTTTGATGATTTTGAAACTGGTGCAATTTCACCTGCCGAGTTTCGTGAAGGCATTAGAAAAGCTGCAAATAAACCCGAACTTACTGATGCCCAAATTGATGAGGCCTGGAATAGCTTATTGATTGGAACCATTCAGGAAAACCATGATGTACTTTTGAAAGTGAAAGATCTATACCGCACATTTTTGCTAAGTAATAACAACGAAATCCATTACGACTGGATCATCAATTATTTAAAAACTACCTTTAATTTAAATAATTATGATACCTATTTCGAGAAGGCCTATTTCTCTCAACACATGAAATTGCGTAAACCAAACACCAATATATTTGAGCAGGTGTTAAAGGATAATCATCTTAATCCTGCGGAAACCTTATTTATTGATGATAGTCCGCAACACATAGAAGGTGCAAAAAAAGTTGGTTTAAATACTTTACTCATGACAGAAAAACCAGCAAAATTAGCGTCTTTTTTAAAAGCCAACGGAATTATATAGCATTCGTCACCCTGAATTTATTTCAGGGTCTTAATACCGAAATAATACTGAAATAAATCCGATAGCTATCGGATTAGCATGGCGAGCCTGATAAATAAACGATCGTCACGCTGAATTCGTTTCAAGGTCTTAATACTAAAAAAGATACTGAAATGAATCTGATAGCTATCGGATCAGCATGGCGAATTATAGCACATCTCTACTTAAATCGTAAACCCTATAACTTCCTTCTTTTCAATTCCCTTTCAATTAATCCTAATTCCCTTCCAGTTTGCCCGGCAACGGAAGTATTTTCCTGAGCCCTTCTAAACAAATAAGGCATTACGGCCTTAATTGGACCATAAGGAACATATTTAGCTACATTATAATTAGCATCAGCAAGGTTAAAGCTTAAATTATCACTCATACCCAAGAGTTGGGCAAAATAGACATGAGGATGGTTATGCACTACTTTTTTCTCATCTAAAAGATAGGTAAGCAAACGGCTACTGTCTTCATTATGTGTTCCACAAACAATGGCGATATCTTCAATATGATCAACACAATAACGCAGGGATAGGTTATAATCTCTATCGGATGATTCTTTATCAGGCTGAATTGGGGATGGATAACCCATTTCTGCAGCACGTTTACGCTCTTTTTCCATATAAGCCCCTCGAACCATTTTTACACCCAATATAAATCCAGCAGCTTTTGCAATTAAGTGATCAGCTTTCATATCGGCCAGTTTATCATGGCGATACATTTGATAAGTATTGTAAACGATAATGCGATCCTGATTAAATTTACGCATCATATCTAAAGCCAGCTCATCAATTGTATTTTGAATCCAGGTTTCCTCAGCATCAATCATGATTGGAACGCTCTTTTCAAAGGCCGTTCTGCAGATCATCTCACAACGCAATTTTACTTGATTAAACTCAGCTTGCTCCTCAGCAGATAGGTTTTTTTTAGCATCTAACTTCTCAAGTAGTGCAAATCGACCTATTCCAGTAATCTTGAAAACCGTAATAGGAATGTTTGGATCACCATCTGCACGAATAATCGTTCTAATGATTTCCTGGCAGGTTTCATCAAAAACAATTTCCTCTTCCTCACCTTCAACGGAATAATCTAAAATAGTTCCTACTCCACCTTTAGCCAACTGAGCAATGGCATGATCGCATTCTGCAATGGTTTCACCACCACAAAATTGTTGGAAAATAGTCGCTTTAATGGCACCCTGAACTGGCAAGCCTATATTTAAGAAAAAATTAGTAATCGGTGGGCCTACTTTTGTTAAAAAGTTGCTGCCAATCATTTTGAAAAGCCAAAATGCTTTTTTGAGTTCAGCATTTGTTTTTTGACGGAATGCTACCTCTGTATTGTCGAAATTAGGCTGTTTATTGGGGGATAAATCCATCTTTAGCTATATAATAAGTCAGTTGGATGCAAAATTATAAAAAGCATCCATTGTTAAAACTAAAAACCTGTAAATAATCGTATTTTTGCAGCTAAATGATACAATTCAAATTAGAAGGCGAATTTATTCCGTTAATCCAGCTGTTAAAGGCTACAGGATTAGTGGGCACCGGCGGAGATGCTCAGGCTGCCGTGATGGATGGATTAGTAAAATGTAATGGAGAAGTGGAATTACGTAAACGATACAAAGTTAGAGTTGGCGATATCATTACTTTTGAACAAGATAAAATCGAAGTCATATAATGGAAACTTTAACCAGCGCAGGCCATTCACTTTACTTCGAAAGTAATTTAGATGCCCTAAAAACCTTATTGGAAAGCGGCAAATACAGCAAAGTATTTATTCTTGCAGATGAAAATACCAGTGAAATCTGTCTGCCAGTTTTTCAATCCTTAATGGATGATTTTTCTGACTTCGATCTGATTGAAACATCAGCTGGTGAAGAAAATAAAAATATAGATTTTTGTATAGGCATCTGGAAAACTCTTCTAGATTTTGAGGCCGACCGCAAAAGTTTGATGATTAATTTAGGTGGTGGTGTAATCACTGATATGGGCGGTTTTATTGCATCGACCTATAAGCGTGGTATTGATTTTATTAACGTTCCCACTACCCTACTTTCACAGGTAGATGCCTCTGTTGGTGGCAAAACTGGGATTGATATCGATAATGTAAAAAACATGGTAGGTACTTTTACCTTACCGCAAATGGTTTTCATTGAAACTGAATTCTTAAAAACTTTGCCAGATCGTGAGCTTTTATCTGGTTTTGCGGAGATGATTAAGCATGGTTTGATTTACGATAAAACTTACTATGAAAAACTTAAAACCATCAATCACCTAAAGCCATCAGCTGAAGATATTTACCGATCTGTCGAAATTAAAAATGAGGTAGTTACTATCGATCCCCATGAAAAAAATCTACGCAAGATTTTAAATTTCGGTCATACCATTGGGCATGCTATAGAAAGTTATTCACTCGCAAATGATGATAATCCGCTTACCCACGGTGAGGCTATCGCGATTGGTTTTGTTTGCGAAGCAGCATTATCCATTAAAAACAGTGAGTTAACAAAAGAAGAATTAAAAGATGTCAGTGATTATTTATTGTCACTATATCCAAAATATCAAATTAAAAAAGAAAGTTTTGAAACGCTTTTGGAATTAATGCAAAGCGATAAAAAGAATGAAGATGGAAACATTTTATTCTCGCTTTTAGAAACTATAGGCAAATGCACGTTTAACTGCCGTGTAAGTAATGCTGATATTTTAAGCAGTTTAGATTATTATAACAGTTTATAAGATGACATTTACCGGAAGTGATATTTCTGTAGGCGGATTATTTGGCTTTGTGATTGTTTTAACCTTAGTTGAAATGTATTTTAGCTATGCGCACGACAAAAAATTATATACCAAACGCGACACCTGGACTAATATTTATTTAATGACTGCTGCTGTAGTGATTAATTTAGGTATGAAGACCGCTACATTTTTTTTGTTGGAATATTGTTATCAGTTCCGTTTGTTTCAAATTTCTAACGTTTGGATTTACTGGCTGGTATTAATTTTAGCTCAGGATTTTTTATACTGGTTTTTACATACGGTTGGTCATTATGTCCGCTTTTTTTGGGCCATGCATGTTACACACCATTCATCAGAACATTTTAACTTAACCACTGGATTCCGTTCTACTGTTTTTGAACCACTATATCGGGTATTCTTTTATTTGCCATTGGCATTTATGGGTTTTACCGCAATGGATATCCTTTTTGCTTACCTTATTACGCAGATCTATGGTAATTTGGTACATACACAGTATAAAATTAACTTCCCGAAATGGTATGAGTATGTTTTTGTAACGCCATCCCACCACCGAGTGCATCACGCCAGTAATGTGCGTTACCTGGATAAAAACATGGGGATGGTTTTAATTCTCTGGGATAGAATGTTTGGCACCTTTCAGGCAGAATTGCCAGAAGATAAAATTAAGTATGGCTTAACCACGCAACCAACAGATACCGGTGCGGTTAACATTATTTTCCATGAATTTATTGCTTTAACTGCCGATGTTAAAAAAGCGCCAACCTTTATCGATAAGGTAAAATACATTTTTAATCCTCCGGGTTGGAGCCATGATGGCAGCACAAAAATTGCAAAAATTATGCAGCAGGAATTGCATGATGCGGAAGAGCTAGAGAGGCAAAATAAAGTTAAAGATATTAACGAAAAACAATGGGATTTAAGCTCAACAGGATAAAAAACCAACGGTCTGTATTTTAACAGTCCGTTTTTTGTTAATGGCTAGTAGGCTTAAAGCCATCGTTATTGCTGATACAGTAAATCAACTTACGAAGTTTAGCTGGCCTTTGAGATGGGAAACTTCGTAAGTTTAAATTTTTATTTTCTCTCCCCTAGCGTCCTTGCGAGAACTTTTCCGATTTTTCATCGGTAATGTTTGTGCAATCTCCTACTGAGTTTAGTTTGCGGCAATGAGATTGCTTCGTTGCTAAAAAGCTTCCTCGCAATGACGACCACGTTAGTGTAGTTCACTAGTTATTTGCCCCTGAGCGTCCCTGCGAGAACATTTTCCGATTTTTCATCGGCAATGTTCGTGGCAATCTCCTATTTGCTATAGTATTGGCAACGATAAGGTTGCCACGAAACGGAGAAAAACCGTTTTTCGCAATAACTACTGTTTTAAGTTTAACGTACTAGTCATTCTACTGCGGAACTTCCTTTATTAAAAAATGCTTCAATTATTTATCGTCAATTCCCATAGAAAACATGTTTCATACCAATCATTAAAACAGTCTAAATCAAACAAAATTAAATTTTATTAAAAATATTTTCATTTTCTTATTGACAAATTAAATTTTGTTACTACATTTGGCTCATTCAAAAACGAAAATGAAATTATTCAACACATATTACTTTGGTTACTTTTACTATTTTAGTAAGAGCCGGGGCTAATATGCAAAATGATAGATAACAATATTAAAATGTATAAAAAAGTCCCGGCAAACAGCCGGGACTTTTTTTGTTTTACGCACAAATGGAAGCAACAAAAAGAGTAGCAATTCAGGGTATTAAAGCATCTTTTCATGAGGAGGCAGCCTATAAATTCTTTGGAAATCAAATTGATACAGTAGAATGTAATTCATTTAAAGAAACCTGTGATAAACTGGAGAAAAATGAGGCTGACTTCGTGGTTATGGCGATCGAAAATTCCATTGCCGGCAGTCTACTACCCAATTATACGCTAATCCGGGATTATGGATTTTCAGTTGTTGGTGAGGTTTATTTACCTATTCAACTACACTTAATGGCTTTGCCAGGGGTGAAATTTGATGACATTAAAATCGTAACCTCCCACCCTATTGCGATTCGCCAGTGTATCGATTTCTTTTACGATTATCCACATATTAAAATTGTAGAAAGCAATGATACTGCTGCCTGTGCAAAACGGATCCAGGAAGAAAAACTAACCGACACCATGGCCATTGCAAATACTTTAGCAGCTGAATTATATGGCCTTAATATCCTGGAGCGTAGAGTAGAATCAAATAAGAAAAACTATACCCGTTTTCTGATACTTAAAAAGGATAAAACAGACGAAGGCAAAAAAATAAACAAAGCGTCAATTTGTTTTCAGGTGGGCCACAAAGCAGGTTCTTTGGCAACCGTGTTAAACATCTTCGCTGAACAGGAAGTAAGCTTAACAAAAATACAATCTATGCCGGTATTAGGGAAACGAAACGAATATTACTTTTATGTGGACTTGGAGTGGCCTAGCACTGAAAAATATGATAAAGCCATTAGAAAAGCCTTAAAATATACTTCAAACTTCAATATCCTCGGAGAATATCAGAAAAACGATAAAGTGTAAAAATTTAAAAAAATGAAAAATATTCATAATCAAACAATAGAGAATTATATCAACGCTTACAATAGTTTTGATATTAAATCAATGTTAAGTGATTTGGATCATGACATCACTTTTGAAAATATAAGCAACGGAGAAGTAGATTTAACCCTAAAAGGATTAGAAGCGTTCAAAAAACAAGCCGAGCAATCTGCCTTATTCTTTTCGAAACGAGAGCAAAAAATAATCGGATTAGCATTTGAAAATTCTAAAGTTGTGGTAAATATAGATTATACAGCAACACTAGCTCAGGATTTACAAACTTTGAAAGCAGGAGAAATCATAAAATTATTGGGAAAATCTATTTTTCATTTCAACAAAGAAAACAAGATTATTAAAATACAAGATATCAATTAACAGAATTATAAAATATTACAAGCCATAAATCATGAAACTTAATTTAAACATCCAACCCTTAAACACCTGGTTAAACGTAAACAACGAACCATTAATCATTTCTGGTCCCTGCAGTGCAGAAACAGAAGAACAATTACTAACAACAGCACATTTATTGGCTGCAACTGGTAAAGTATCAGTTTTAAGAGCAGGTATCTGGAAACCACGTACACGTCCGGGAGAATTTGAAGGAATCGGAAGCATTGGTTTAGAATGGTTAAAACGTGCTAAAGCAGAAACAGGCTTACCAACAGCTGTAGAGGTGGCAAATGCAAAACACGTTGAAGAGGCTTTGGCTGCAGGTGTTGATATCCTTTGGATTGGTGCACGTTCTACTGTAAACCCTTTTACAGTTCAGGAAATTGCTGATGCTTTAAAAGGTCATGACATTCCTGTATTAATTAAAAACCCGGTAAATCCTGATTTACAGTTGTGGATTGGTGCTATAGAACGGATCAATGGTGCAGGAATTACTAAAATTGGTGCCATTCACCGCGGTTTCTCTTCATTCGAGAAAAGCTCTTTCCGTAACGAACCAATGTGGGAAATGGCCATTCAATTAAAAACTTTATGCCCTGAATTGCCAATCATTAATGATCCAAGCCATATTTGTGGTAACCGTGAATTAATCCCGTACATTGCTCAAAAGGCTTTGGATTTAGACATGCAAGGTTTAATGATCGAATCTCATGTTGATCCTTCAGTAGCCTGGACAGATGCGAAACAACAAGTTACGCCAGCTGCTTTGGCAGAGTTGGTTGACCGTTTAACGGTTCGTGAACCAGAGGCACCAAATGAAGCTTTCGCAGATAAATTAGCTGATTTACGTAAATCAATTGATAAAATTGATGACATTTTATTACAGAAATTAGCAGAACGTATGTCCATTGTGGAGAAAATCGGTGAATTTAAACGTGATAACCAGGTAACTATTTTACAGGTTAACCGTTGGGATGCAATTATTAAAAAAGGACATGCTTTCGCAAAAGCTTTAAAGTTAGACTTAAATTTCACAGAAAAATTCTTAGAATTAATGCACGGTGAATCCATTCGTAAACAAACCGAAATTATGAATGCCGGCAAATCTGAAAAAGGAATTGCAGCAGAGCAACATAATGAAGTTAAAGCTTAGTAGAGCGAAAAGCTTAAAGCAGAAAGACTAAAGCGAAGGCAATGTCTAAAGCTCCACATCATTGCGAGGTACGAAGCAATCTCATTTTAATTGTTTCAAACCTCACATCAATGATTTATAAATTTGCAAATAATAAGCTCATTTTAAAGCCCTCCCTTCTGGGGAGGGTTGGGTGAGGCTAAAAACAGAATACCATGTCTAAAAATGCCTTAGTTTCTTTTAACGGAACCAAGAATATAAATACGGAAATCCAATTAACCGGCTCTAAAAGCGAATGCAACAGGGCATTAATTATCAGTGCTTTAAGTAATAAACTTGTTAAAGTTGAAAATTTATCCAATGCAGCAGATACCGTTACACTTGATGGGATTTTAAACTCTTTAAAAGAAGACTCCGAACTCAAGACTGAAGACTCAAGACTGGTAGACGTAGGCCCTGCCGGAACAGCGATGCGTTTTCTTTCTGCTTACTTATCAGCAAAAAATGGAAATTTCCTGCTAACTGGAACCGAACGAATGAAAAAACGCCCGATTGGTATTTTAGCAGAGGCGCTAAAAACCATTGGTGCCGATATTTCTTACGCAGAATCTGATGGTTTTCCTCCTTTAAATATCAATGGTCCTTTAAATCAGACAACCGCTGAAGTGAAGATCAAAGGTGATATCAGCAGTCAGTATATTTCTGCATTACTGATGATTGCGCCTATCCTGCCGAAAGGATTAACTTTAGAAATTGAAGGTGAACTCACCTCCAGACCTTATGTAGATATGACTTTGGATATGCTTGCAGAAGTGGGCATTAAACATACCTGGAATGAAAATTCAATCAGTATTGAGCCGCAAGCTTTTAAAGCCGGAACCCTCGTTGTAGAACCAGATTGGAGCGCTGCATCTTACTGGTACAGCATTGCGGCTTTGGCAGATGAAGCTGAAATCAGTTTACCTGCATTGAAAGAAAAAAGCCTTCAAGGTGATAGCCAGATTCAAAAAATCATGAAGATTTTTGGTATTGATACCAGTAAAACAGAAACAGGAATTTCGATTAACAATCTGGGTGTATCTCTTGATACCAACCAAATACTGGATCTAAAAACTTGTCCAGATTTGGCGCAAACCATTATTGTTATTGCTGCTGCTTTAGGTAAAAACATGTCTTTCACAGGTTTAGAAACTCTCAAAATTAAAGAAACTGATCGCATTGCTGCTTTGCAAAATGAATTAGCTAAAATCGGCGTAACGTTAACAGAAAAGAATCTGGTTTATACACTAAATACTGATGAACTTCATTTTCCTGAAAAAATAACCATTGCTACTTATGAAGATCATCGGATGGCGATGGCTTTTGCACCACTTGCGTTATTAATTAACGAAGTGGAGATTGAAGACATGCAGGTAGTGGAAAAATCTTACCCTCTTTTCTGGGAAGATTTGAAAAAAGCAGGGTTTGAAGTGAAAGAGATATGAGAATTGAGACACGAGATGTGAGACTCAAAAAAAAATAAAAAGAAATCTAACCGGATTTAGATATACTTTGAGGGAAAACTCAAATCTAATGTCTTAAATCTAACATCTAAAATAATATGGCAGGTAACTCATTTGGGCAACTTTTTCGCATTACCACTTTTGGCGAATCTCATGGCGTAGCCATTGGGGTGATTATTGATGGCTGTCCGGCACAACTTGATCTGGATCTGGATTTTATCCAGGCAGAACTGGACAAACGAAAACCAGGTCAATCCAAAATTACCACACAAAGAAAGGAAAGCGATACTGTTCAGATTTTATCAGGCATTTTCGAGGGGAAAAGTACAGGAACACCAATAACATTATTGATTCCTAATGAAGACCAGCGATCGAAAGATTATGGTCATAATGTAGATGTATATCGCCCAAGTCATGCCGATTATGTTTACGATGCAAAATATGGTATCCGCGACCATCGTGGTGGTGGACGTTCATCTGCACGCGAAACTGCTGCTCGTGTTGCAGCAGGTGCCATCGCCAAATTATTTTTAAAACAACAAGGCATTGAGATTTTTGCACATGTTACTTCGGTAGGAACCATTGAAGCACCAAATTTAGAAAACAATGATTTATCTGCTTTGCTAAATATCAGAGAAGAAAACATTGTTCGCTGTGCTGATCCTGCGACCGCTCATGAAATGATTGAATTTATTGATGCCATCCGAAAAGATGGTGATACCGTAGGTGGTAAAATCAGCTGTGTGATTAAAGGTTGTCCTGCCGGTTTAGGCGAGCCTGTTTTTGATAAACTACATGCAGATTTGGGCAAAGCAATGTTGAGTATTAATGCCGTTCATGGTTTCGAATATGGTTCGGGCTTTGCCGGAAGTGAGTTAAGGGGTTCGCAACATAATGATATTCCTCAACCGAAGGCTGCTGATTCAAAAGTTTTTAAAACTACTACCAATTTTGCCGGTGGCATTTTAGGAGGCATTTCAAACGGAATGGACATTACTTTTAAAGTTGCTTTCAAGCCTGTTGCTACAATTATGCATAATCAGCAAACCATTAATGCTGCAGGAGAAGTTTCAGAAATTAAAGGTAAAGGCCGCCATGATCCTTGTGTGGTACCAAGAGCAGTGGTAATTGTAGAAGCCATGGCTGCTTTGGTTTTAGCCGATCAGTTTTTAAGAAATAAGGCAAGCGTTATCTAATATTAAGTCGTCATTTCAAGGTATGAAGCAATTTATTTTGTGAGAGAAATTGCTTAGTGCCTCCCAATGATGGCCATTTTAATTTGTAATTAACAAACTATGAAAATCCTCCCTATCCTATTCCTTTTCATCAGTTTAAACACTTTTGCTCAATCTTATACAGCGCAAATTGTCAAACACCGTGAGGCATATAAACAAGATTTTCTAAAGGATAATCATTCGCCTTTGCAGGAAGCAGATTTACAACACCTGCACTTCTATGATATAGATAGCAGCTACAAAATCATAGCCAGAGTAGAAATTTTAAAAAACGAAAAAATTTTTAAAATGCCCACCTATGATGGTACCAGCAAAGAATTTTATCGTTATGCTAAAATCAATTTCAATTTAAATGGAACGTCTGTCACCATGACGCTCTATAAAAATGTAGCGCTCTCAGCAAATCCGGCTTATAAAGATTTACTCTTTTTACCATTTACAGATCAAACAAATCAAAAAGAAACCTATGGCGGTGGCCGATATATCGATTTAAGAGAAAAGGATATCAAAGACCGTCAAATCGAAGTCGATTTTAATAAAGCTTATAATCCATACTGTGCTTATAGCGATGGTTATCGGTGTCCTGTACCGCCAGAAGAAAATGATCTTCAAGTAGAAGTCAAAGCAGGTGAAAAATTATATACGGGTGAAAAAAAGCACAAGAGCTAAAACATTCAGGTTTCATATGGTGAACTTTTTTCACTTATCAATCAATGATATCATTAACAAACATTTAATAAATAATATAATTTCTAAATTCAACACAGATACTGGTAATTTCAATTATATTTAATGCTTGTATAATATGCTCTTCCCTGCATAATATTGATTTAATAAACTTCCCTAAATGCGGTATAAATGTCTGATTGTTGATGACCATGAGATTGAAAGAGATGCGCTGGAAATGCATCTACGAAAAATCTCACCATTAGAAATTATAGCCGTTTGTAAAAGCGGAATTGAAGCTGCAGACATATTATCCAGAAACAGCATCGATATTGTATTTTCAGATATTGACATGCCTGAATTGTCTGGAATTGAGCTATTAAAAAGCTCCAAGAATCATCCACTTTTCATATTTATTACGGCCCATGGCAAATATGCTGCTGAAAGCTATGAGGTAGATGCAATTGATTTTATTGTAAAACCTGCAACTTTTGAAAGGGTGCTAAAGTCTGCGAACAAGGCGATAGAATACCTCGAATTAAAAAAGCAGGTGAGTCATGTAACCGAAAATGTTTACAATGCTCCAGCCAATCAAGGCGATCATTTCTTTTTTAAGGAAACCAAAGGCATCACTAAGCTAAAATATGATGATGTGATTTACATTGAAAGCATGGGCGATTTCTCTAAAATATTTACCAGAAATGATATGCATATTATTCTCGTAAGTTTGAAGAATTTAGAAAAGCAGCTTCCAAAGAATTATTTTTCACGGGTACATAAGCAGTATATTATTAATGTAAATCATATTGTCACATTAACCAATCATGAAGTACATATGAATTACCATTTTGTGGTTCCAATCAGCGCAGCCAATCGCCAGGAGCTGCTTGAGCACGCCATAGATAAGAAAATACTATCCAGATTTATTAAGTAGTTAACAAAAAAGATAATTGATCTTCTAAGAATTTAATCAATTGTTATATTGAAATGATCTTCAGAAGATAGGAGATGATTTAAAAGTTGTTCTTCTCCCAACTCCTTCAGATTCAAAATAATGGACACTATATCTTTTCCACCCTCCGTTAATCTATACTCTACTCTTGGTGGTACCTCAGGATAAATCTGGCGCTCAATAAGTTTATCATCTTCCATTTCTTTAAGCGATATAGTCAAGGTTTTGGTATTAATATCCATCATTAATTTTAATAACTTTCCATAACGCAATATTTTTTGATGATGAAGGTGCCAGATTATTCTTCCTTTAAATTCCCCTCCTAATCGCTTAAAAGCATAATCTATTGGACAAAGCGTTAAATGATTATTTTTTCTCATAAGTTAACTTATTGATTATTAACAATACTTACCCATTGGTACGTCAGCTACATTTTGGTACATACTTGATAAATCCTTTTTTTAAAGATAATTTTAAAGTATTAACGTTAAATATATATTTATTCCTTCAGACAGCATCAACATGAAACATGCCTTATTATTAATTGATCTTCAGAATGATTATTTTCCAAATGGGAAAATGGTACTAGCAAACAGTGTAAAAGCAGGTCAAAGTGCACAGCAATTGCTTCATGATTTCAGAAAAAACAAAAAATTAATCGTTCATATGCAACATATTGCCACACGTTCAGATGCTACTTTTTTTCTCCCCGATACCTATGGAGTAGAAATAAATCAGCTGGTTAAACCAAATGTGGGTGAAAAAATTATTTTAAAACATTACCCTAATAGCTTCCAGGAGACACAGCTACTTGATTATCTTAAAAAAAATCATATAGAAAAAATTACAGTTGCAGGGATGATGACGCATATGTGTGTAGATTCTACAGTGAGAGCGGCAAAAGATTTTGGCTTCGACATTGAGGTAATTGCTAATGCCTGTGCTACAAAAGATTTGGAAATTAAGGGCAGAATAACTAAAGCAGAAGATGTTCAGAATGCCTTCCTCTCAGCTATGAGCTATTATTTTTCTAAAGTGATAAATACCGAAGACTTTTTTTTGGCGAACAAATAAAAAAAAACTAGAAAGCTATCTGGGTAAAGTAATGGTAAAAACGGTACCTGCTGGATTATTTTTAGTTGCACTTATTTTACCGCCCATAAGGTCTATAAATGTTCTGCAAAGTATTAAACCCAATCCAGTTCCCTTTTCTTTTTCGGTACCTAGGGTACTGATCCCGGCACCGTTATAACTGGTTTTATTAAAATGTGCCAATTGATGGTTACTAAGGCCAGTTCCATTATCAGCTATGGTGATATGTAACTCATTCTCTAAACTTTTATCCGATAAAGTAATCAATCCGTTCCTTGGTGTAAACTTGATGGCATTGCTGATCAGATTGCGAACAATTAGCGAAAGCATGTTGGTATCTGCTGTAACATGTATATCAGGATCAGTATTATTTTCTATCTTGATATTTTTGGCATCTGCATGATGAAGCACAGCATTCATCACCTCATCAATCAACTGATGAATATTCAAGGTTTCCATATCAGGATGGAAACCCTGCATCTGACTGGCTGCCCAATTTAAAAGATTCTCCATCATTGTTGACGTATAGCTCAAATTATGCTTAAGTGTTGCCGCATACCTGGTGAGTTTTTCCTGATCAATATTCCCACCTTCCAATAGCTGAATAAAGGAAATTAAAGCATTCACCGGAGTTCGCATATCATGACTCACAACACTGAAAATCTTATCCTTAACCTTGTTTAATTGCTCTAGTTCTTGCCTTTGTTGATTAATTACCTTATTTAATAGTTTTGTTTTGCGTTGATTATAATAGATAATGGCAGCGATAAAAAATACGAATGCAAGGCCTATGGAGAGGAATATCTTAATTCGCCAATCGAAGTTAATCTGTTGCTCTTGTTTTGATATTTGCTTATCTCTGAGAGAGGTTTCATATTTGGCCTGGAGTTTAGCACGTTCAAATTTACCAGACTGGTTTTTTTGGGCGATTTCCAGATCTAACTGTTTTTTTAAAAAAGTAAGGCGTTGCAGGCTTTTTTCCTGATCACTTAAAGCCAGTTGTTGTTTTTTTAAATAGAGTTCTTGTTGCTGTTGCTTAGCCAGAAGTACCTGTTTTTGCAATTCTATTCCCGTAATCTTTTGCTTATAGCGATAGTCTTTCTCTTTATAATCAAAATCAATCTGCATCTGTCGCCTGGTGATTTCCTTTTCCTTATCCTCATTAAAAATCTGATCTCTCAGCACAATATATTGTTTATAAAAGCTGAGTGATTGGTTATAGTCTTTTAATTCATTGTAGGAATCGCTCAGGCCAAGTGCTGCATTTATTTTCGGTTCAGTAAGATTATTTTCATCAGCCAATTTGTAGCTATCTTTAAATAGCGCCAAGGCATTTGCATGATCATGCTGCTGCTGATAAAACTTGCCCAAAGCATAGAGACAATCTACGTAGCTTGATTTATCATCAAGATCTTTACCAATTTGAATGGCTTTTTGATAGGTGCTTAGGGCGAGATCTTTTTTATCCATTGCATTGTAAATATCTCCCATACTTTTTCTTACGGATGACATGATACTTTTATCATTTAAAAGATCTGCTACCTTTAATGATTTTTGATAGTATTGCAAAGCCACACTTAAACGATCTTTAGGATGGATACCCATTTTTTCCAACTCCGAGGGGTTGGCCTCATAATATGCCGTCCCAATCAATTCATTAACAACAGCCACTCCTCTTGACTGCACATTATTATTGGCGAAGATTTTTAGTGCCATATTCAGGTAAACAAGCGATTGGCTGTGATTACCCAATGCCTGATAAACAGCAGAAAGATTGGTATAGCAACTCGCCAGATCAGATTCATTGCCCATTTGTTCATAAATGGCAATTGCTTTTTGATTGGCTTCCAGGCATTTTGCATAATCAGGAATTGCAGTATACAAAGCGCCCAAGTTTAAATATGTTCCGGCAACCATATCTAGATTTTTTGCCAGTTCAAATTCAGTAATCGCCAGATGATAGTATTTTTCGGATTTTATAAAGATAGTTTTGCCATGATAAAATTTTGCCCGGCGATACAAAGCAAAACCTGATATGTTCCGTAATTTCAACTTCTGGGCAAGTGCCACCGTTTTATCTACATACTCTTCAAATTTATCGGTATCTTTTAACTTCAAATAACCTTTATAGATCTGTTCAAATAGCATAACTTTAACAGAATCAGATTGGGGATGCGATTGATTGAGCGCTAACAAACTATCAACCTTTTGAGATTGATTATTCTTTTGCGCATGCGTTTCCTGATGAAGAAGGAAAGTGAAAATAAAAGATAAGAAAATACAGTGGCTCCAGTACCGTGAACAGGTATAAACCAAATCAGCTAATAAATTCTTCAACCTCCTAAATATTATAAAAATGGAAGAAGTTTGAAACAGGCACAATGATACCAGCTATTCCAGTGAAAGCAATTACATGAAACATAAATGGGATGATAATAGATAACCTCCTCTAAGGTATCTATTTTACCATTAATTATAAAAGATTTTTAAGATTTAAATTGTATCCGGGTTTATATTACATCGATCAAGATCTTCCACCAGCTACAGCATTAATAAATTGCTGGAAACTGACTCGGACTGGTATCATGCATCATTTCATAAATGGTTTCAATAATATCATCAACCGAAGGTTTACTAAAGTAATCACCATCTGATCCAAAAGGCGGACGATGTGCCTTGGCACATAGTGTTCTAGGTTTTCCATCTAACGTAAAATACCCGTTTTGATCTTCCAGTACTTTTTGCAAAATGTAAGCTGAGGCACCTCCCGGAACATCTTCATCTACAACTAAAAGTTTATTCGTTTTGGCCAGTGAGGTAGCACAAACTTTATTCAGGTCAAATGGTAATAAGGTTTGAGGGTCAACAATCTCCACCGAGATACCGAAATTAGCCAGTTCTTCTGCAGCCTCCTGTACTAATCTTAAAGTCGATCCGTAAGATACAACTGTAATATCCGAACCTTCTTCCAGTACCTCTGCTTTTCCCAATGGCACTGTAAAGTCACCAATGTTATTGGGTAATTTTTCTTTCAAACGATAGCCGTTCAGGCATTCGATCACTACTGCTGGTTCATCGGCTCTGAAAAGTGTATTATACATTCCAGCCGCCTGAGTCATATTTCGTGGTACACACAAATGCATGCCCCTTAAAGCACCTAAAAGCATACTGATGGGCGAACCTGAATGCCAAACACCCTCTAAACGATGTCCCCTTGTTCTAACAATGACAGGTGCTTTTTGAATGCCTTTAGTTCGGTAAGAAAGGGAAGCCAAATCATCACTCAGTACGTTTAAGGCAAAGATCAGATAATCTAAATATTGAATTTCAGCAATAGGTTTTAAGCCACGCATAGCAAGACCAATCCCCTGCCCCATAATAGTCATTTCTCTAATGCCAGTATCTGTAACCCTCAATTCGCCAAACCTAGCCTGCAAACCAGCAAAACCCTGATTAACGTCACCTATATTTCCTAAATCCTCACCGAAAGCGACCAAACGTTGATCACGGGCAAAGTTCTCGTTGAAACAGGCATTAAGTACTTCTCTCCCATCCACCATTTTTGAGCGTTCATCATATTTAGCATCAACCACAGCTATTTTATCTGGACTTTCTATCCCATTGGTATGAAGTTTTGAATTATAACGGTCGAAACTTAATGCTTCCTGATCTTGATACCAAGTCAACAGTTCAGTTCTTTCCTTAGTATCAAATTTAGCCGATAAGCGAATGGCTTTACGGGCAGCGCTAAACACTTCTCTTCGCTGTGCATCTGCAGTTGCGGCCAATTGTGCGGCTATCTTCGCTAATTCTGATTGATGTTTAGCGAGCCCGCCAATTAAATCAATCACTATTTTTTGTTCTGGTTTGATACTATCCAAAAACTCATTCCAAGCTTCTTTTTGAGCATTGCGAACGAATACTTTTGCTTTTTTCTCTACTTCAGTGATTTCATCTTCAGTAGCAATCGCAGAATCTAACATCCACTCCCGCATCTTGAGCAGACAATCGTATTCGCTTTCCCAGGTAAGGCGATCTTTAGATTTATACCTTTCATGAGAACCAGAAGTAGAATGCCCTTGAGGTTGAGTAAGCTCGGTTACGTGGATTAGTACCGGAATATGCTCTTCTCTACAAACCTCTATGGCTTTTTCATAAACTTCACATAAGGCTGGATAATCCCAACCCTTTACTTTATATATTTCGTATCCGGGTTGATCAGCATTACGCTGAAAACCTTTTAAAACTTCGGAGATGTCTTCTTTAGTCGTTTGGTATTTTGCCGGTACAGAAATTCCATAAGCATCATCCCAAATGGATATTGCCATCGGAATTTGTAGCACGCCAGCGGCATTTATGGCTTCAAAAAACACGCCCTCGGAAGTTGAAGCATTTCCAATGGTACCAAAGGCGACCTCATTACCATTAACGGAAAAATGCTTAAGGTAATCGAGCTCCTTATTGTTTCTAAATAACTTTGATGCATAAGCCAGGCCAACCAGACGAGCCATTTGGCCTCCTGTTGGCGATATATCAGAAGAACAATTTTTGATTTTCGTTAAGTCATTCCAGGTTCCATCCTCATTAATGGATTTGGTTGCAAAATGACAGTTCATTTGTCGCCCACCTGAAAAAGGATCGGCACCGTTTGTAGGATTAGCGTATAGCTGTGCAAAAAATTCCTTAATGGTTGATATGCCTGTGGCAAAGGCGAAAGTTTGATCTCTATAATATCCAGAACGCCAGTCACCATTTTTAAAAGCCTTAGCCATAGCCACTTGAGGAACCTCTTTACCATCGCCAAAAATGCCAAATTTAGCCTTTCCCGTTAACACTTCTCTGCGACCCAATACACTAGCTTGTCTGCTTTCGTAGGCGATCTTATAATCATTCATTACGATTGTTTTAAAATCGTTAAATGTTAATTCAGAATTGTCAATAGAGTTGGTTATAAATTTATCATTCTGCATCATAATCAAATATTGGTTCTCGCAAATATATGCAAAATTAAAAGCTTGCCTTAATCTTCAATTGTAAAATTATATGTGGACTGACAAAATATAATTGGAATAGTTTTTGTTTTGATACTAAATTGTTAAATTTGTTTTAACCATTTTTAAAAAAAAATAATTTCTCACATAACATGAAAAAAATCTTAGTATTATTCGCCTTCGTTTTAGGTTTTGGCGTGATTGCAAATGCGCAATCAAAACCTGCAGACTTTAAGTTTGAATCAGAAACTCACGATTTCGGTAAAATTCCGATGGGTAAGCCAGTGACATATGATTTTAAATACACCAATGTTGGTGAAGAACCGTTAATTATCACTAAGGCTGAGGCTAGTTGTGGTTGTACTGTTCCTAAATATACTTCTACACCAATTAAAAAAGGTGAGACTGGTGTAATTTCTGTAACTTTTAATGCAGCTGCAGGTCCATCAGCATTTTCTAAAGCAGTAACTTTAACTTCAAATGCAAAAACACCTGTAAAAGTTCTTTACATTAAAGGTGAAACTGTTGCAGCAAGTTCAAAATAATTTTTCTAGAAATAATATTTTTAAAGTCCCGATAATCATCGGGACTTTTTTATTTTTGTGCCATGCCAAAGATTTCACTAAAGGGGGAGCAAATGCCAGCTTCACCAATCAGAAAGTTAACGCCATATGCTGATCAAGCTAAAAAAGATGGTAAGAAAGTTTACCACTTAAATATCGGTCAGCCAGATATTGAAACACCAGAAGGGATGTTGAATGCCATTAAGAATATTGATTTCAATGTTTGGGCCTATACACCATCCGAAGGAACGCTTTCCTACCGCTTAAAACTTGCAGAATATTATAATAAATTAGGTTATAACATCACACCGGAAGACATTTTAGTAACTGTTGGAGGCTCGGAAGCCATTACCATCGCCATGCAAACCTGTGTGAATGAAGGTGATGAAATCATTATTCCAGAGCCTTTTTATGCAAATTACAATGGTTTTGCATGCATGAGTAATGTGGTGGTAAAACCTATCTTATCTGTGATTGAGAATGGATTTGCCTTGCCTCCTATTGCTGAGTTTGAAAAACTAATCACCGAAAAAACGAAGGCTATTATTATTTGTAATCCAAATAATCCTACGGGCTATCTCTATTCAAGAGAAGAATTAGAAGCATTAAAAACACTTTGCAAAAAGTACGACTTGTTTTTATTTTCTGACGAAGCTTACCGTGAATTTTGTTATGATGGCCGTGAATTTATTTCACCTATGCATTTAGACGGATTGGAAGAAAATGTAGTAATTATGGATACTGTTTCTAAACGTTACAGTGCCTGTGGTGCACGTTTAGGCTGTTTAATTACCAAGAATAAAGCAGTAATTGCTTCCGGATTAAAATTTGCTCAGGCCAGGTTAAGCCCAGGTATGGTTGAACAAATAGCTGGTGCCGCTGCTGTAGATACGCCAGATAGTTATTTTGAAAAAGTAAATCAAGAATATACACTACGTCGAGATACCTTAGTAGGTCGTCTAAATCAGATTGAAGGCGTATTTTGTCCTAATCCAGGCGGTGCTTTTTATGTAGTTGCAAAATTCCCGATTGATGATGCGGATCAATTCTGCCAATGGATACTGGAAGATTTTGCACATGAAAACCAAACCGTGATGATGGCACCTGCCACAGGGTTCTATTCAACAAAAGGTTCTGGAAAACAAGAAGTTCGTATGGCTTATGTGCTAAATACAACTGATTTGAATGCAGCAATGGACTGTTTAGAAATTGCATTAAAACAGTATCCTGGAAGAACGATATAGTTTACATTACAGGTTTTCAATTTGAATTTAGATGCCAAATATTAGTTTACAGCTGTATTTGGCATTTTTTTTGTACATTTGTCGTTCAGTTTTACTCAATACTGAATAATTGAGATAAAACTAAAACCGGGGCCGTTCTTGGATTTGACAGGGTGGCGAAGGTTATGTTAGCATGCAGTGCGTTGTTCGGAGAGCACTTAAAGTGAACGATCACATTTTAGTTGGCGAAAACACTTACGCCTTAGCTGCCTAGTTTAGAACTAAACAGCTTTTGTCCCTCTAACTGTTGCATTGTTGGGTTAGAAATCGGGGCATCGAAACAACAAAGCTGGCTTCAAGTAGATACGACTTGAAGTGAGATAAAGTATCTAAGGTTATAAACAAGGTCGGTTTTCAGCCCGTTTATAGCTCGAAAATTAATTGAAAAATAAGCATGTAGAAGGTATAATTTATCTCACAACTGGACAAGGGTTCGACTCCCTTCGGCTCCACAAAAATCAGTATTAAAAGCCTGCAAATCAATAATTTGCAGGCTTTTTTTTTGAATCTGGCGGCTTTTGACACGGCTTTTATTATATGTTTGGTGAGTAATTTCAAATAACATAAAGAATAGCAAAATAGGAAAGGTTAAAATATGTATGTTGAACTGAACTACAGGATCAAAAAAAAAATTAAGATTTTGCAATAGGATATTCCTTAATCACTTTTACAATGTGATTTTCTGTAAATCTTGACTTCTACACATACCCATTTAAAGTTAAAAATTCTTTTATTGCCCGTACTATACCTGGTCGGGAATTCTACTTTTAAATGGCCAGATTTTGGAGGAACTTAGACATATCTATCTTTTCGATGGTTTGTTGTACTTGCCTGTATATTAATCTTCTCTTTATTGTGCTTAATGGTATTACGCCAGGCAAAAGTGTAGCGATTAGCACTGGACTTCTATTTTGATGTGATCGGTAATGGGATACTGCTGTCCCAAAATGCCTTCGAGGGAAAGAAAACTTCGGTAATTATTTTTATAGAAATACTATCAGGATTCGTGTAATATGCTGTTTTCACTAATTATCATCTAAATCTTCAACCTAATTTAAAAAAAACAATTAAATATTAGGAAATTAAAATATAAATACATTAATTTTATACAACCAAATAATTCTATTATTACAATTAGACTATATATTAATATTACAATTTTTTAAAATATTATCTTACAATTCTTTTCTACTAAATTTTTAACCCTCTAAAAAACCTTCTATGTCAACCTCTTCAAATTCTACACCATCAGACGTGACAGTAAGTCCGTCAAATCCGCTGTACATCACGGACACTAACAATCAGTTCGGAACAGTAACCGTTTTACCTGGCGGACAAATTTTTGTCCAGACAACAGGTAAAATTTCTATTGCTGCCCTAGTCAAATCAACTGCTAACGCTGCGAAAGTATTAGCCGTGCAACAAACCACCGGCGACATTAACATTCTTGGGACGCCAGGTACAGCGGGCACAAATGGCCAGCCAGGCGGAAGCGGCCAGAATGGCGTTGCTGGTCAGAACGCAAGTTGCAATTGGGCTTCCGGCTGTAACGACGGTTCCAATGGTACTGGTGGTGCCACTGCTGGTAGTGGTGGTAATGCCAGTATTGGCGGCAACGGCGGCGATTCTCCCGCTACTACTATGTATGTTGGTAAAGTTACTGGTACTTTCTCTGTTGTAGGCGGAGGCGGCAATGGTGGCGATGGCGGTATCGGTGGTAATGGCGGAAGCGGCGGTAATGGTGGCAATGGTGGTAACGGCGACAGTTCGGGAGCTTATTCCCGTGGTGGCTATAATGGCGGTAACGGTGGTAACGGTGGAGCCGGAGGAAACGGAGCCAATGGTGGCAATGGCGGTAATGGTAATGTGATCAATATCACTTACGGAAGTCTGGATGCTGGCTCTCAGCTTATTGGCCATCCTATAGCTGGTCTTCCTGGTAATGGAGGCAGCGGCGGTGTTGGTGGCACAGGCGGCGCAGCCGGTACTGGCGGTTCATCAGGTGGCGCAAACGGAACGCCAGGAAATACTGGTTCAAATGGCACATCTGGTTCAACAGGCAGCAATACTGGTCAGGCTCCACAGATCAATATTCAACCAGGTAGTTAAATGCATAATTGCCGGTTGTAACATTCTTCGTTTGCAATCGCAATTTAAACTCTTCAAACCCCGCGGCTGATGTTCAAATCAAACGTGGGGTTTATAAGCTCCTAAACCAAAATCTAATTTATCCTGTCCTCTCAACCTTGATACTTATATGATTCGTAGTGTACGCCTCGGCCAAAAAGTTCAACGGCTTATTTCGCTTGCTGAGCGGCTCCGACCTACGGCCAACTCTTTAACAAATAGCTGTTACCAGCTCCTTGATTTTGACGCTGGCTCTGAAGATTTTATTACCGGCGCTTCATGCCTGAACAACGACGGTTCACCATTACAGCTTTGTCTTACAACTTCTGGCAAGGGAACATCGTTCCGCGTTATTGGCGATCCAGGCGCATTTCATACTGCTACTGAATCTCGTTATCATTCATCTATTAAGATACTTCGGCATTCTATTAACAGCAGCGGAAGCAGTGACCTGAAAGCAGTTGCTGAAAAGACGATTGAAATGCTGTTACCAAAAAACAAGGATGACCGCAACATTTACAAACAAGGATTTGTATGGATTGGCACGAGCCCGCAACAGCCAGGAATTGCTTTCTACCTGGAGATGGCACCCCTTAGCCAGGAAAAAGGATGGAATACTGTAGCCACCTGGCTCAAAGCAATTTTACCTTCGGCCAATGATGCGATAACCATAATAAATAAATTAAAAGAACACTGTATTGTTGCAAGTGCGGGATTGGAAGGGAGCACGCTTGAAAATTCAAGGGCGAAGATCTACTTCAGGATGCGAGAGACTACAGACTTCCAGCATTTAGGTATCGATTTGTTTTCATCGCAGGAAATGAAAGATTTCCTTGCCATTGCAACGGAAAAATATGAAGTGGATTTGAATGGGCTGGTGATGAGTATTGGTTTTAATCTCCTGACCGGAGCTCATGCAGATGTAAAAGCTGACCTGTGCGGCCATTGCCTCAGATATACTTCTTACGAATGGCCCTCGATTATTAACCAATTAACAACGCGATTTTCACTTACGCCTGTAGATACCAGCATGATGCTGAACAGTCAGGAATACCAGATAGCTTTCATCGGGTTTGGACTTACCTCGGATCAAAAACCAAGGTTGAATCTATATCTAAAGCATGGTGTACAAAACGGCATGCCGGAATCGGACGAAATATGGGGAGCGCTTAAAGATTCAATGCGGTACCTCCTATCGATTCAAAACGATAATGGCAGCTGGGACGATTATCATCTGCCGGTTGGCAAATCAGACCAATGGGTTACTGCATATGCAGCACAAGCGCTGGCGCAGTATGGCAAAAAAAGTAGTAATAACGAAGCTATTCATGCAGCAACAAAAGCCGCCAACTGGCTGGCAGAACACCGAAGTTACCATTCAGGATGGGGGTTCAATGCCATGACAGGGCCTGATGCAGACTCAACCGCGATGACTGTAGCGTTATTTGATGAACTTGGGCTCCCTGTTGATGCGGCTGATCGTTTATTATTCCGTGAACACTGGCGGCAAGGTGATTGTATTGCTACCTATACCGAACCCGATGCATGGGCAACAGGTCACTGGGATGTTACCCCCTGGGGTTATCACGGCATGTCCATAGAAGACAAGATTACATTTCTTGATCCATTTAAAAAAGCTTTGCATACCCACCGGATGGACAACGGCTTTTGGCGCTCTTATTGGTGGCGAAATCCCTATTACAGTACCTTCGTTACGCTGGAAGTACTGGATCGTTTAGGGCTGGAAGAACCAATGGATGGGTATGAATATGATGCATCTTCCATCCAGATCGACAATGCCTTTGATCTTGCCTGTTATATCGGTATTGAATGCATCAGAGGTTATTCTGATGAAAAAATAGGCGCCCATCTCAGGGTCTTGCTTAACTGGCAGGCGGGGAATGGGCAGTGGTATGGTTCGGCAAATCTCCGTGTGACAGATAACTTCTGTTACGAGCCTTGGAACAATCCTTCGGGAGAGTACTACGAAGACAAAAAATCCATCATTACGACTGCTACTATCATTCGGGTACTTTCAAAAATTATTTCCACAAAAGCACCACACAACAGCAATATTATGTATAACTGGATGTGATTTTCATTTTTTAAAATCCAACAAATCATGGCACAAAAAATATTTTCTGACCCACAATATGATGCGACTTTTCAGGAGCAGGGATATTTGGTTATGAACCTTCTTACCACAAAAGATATAGCGGACTTAAAGTCGGTCTTTACAGCCGTGGAGGTGCAACATACGTTTGATTTTGTCGCTTCAGTGGTACTCCAGGATATTGAAATGAGGAATTTCATCCATCAAAACATCTTACGGGTTTTTGAACGGAGCCTGCTTCCTGCATTAAATGAATATAAATTTGTTTTAGGGAGCTTCGTGGCCAAGCGGGCAGCATCGGAATATGGTAAGTTCCCGCTGCATCAGGATCCCACTTTTGTAGATGAAGAAAACCACACAGGGCTAAGTATCTGGTGCCCGCTCGTTGACGTAGATAAAACCAATGGATGCCTTGGTGTTTTGCCGGGAAGCCATCGCTTAAATAATCTTTACCGTGCTCCTGGCATGCTGCCTTATCCCGAATGGGTAGACACTATTGAAGCAGGGTACATGCATTACATTCCTATGAAGGCCGGACAAGTGCTATTCATGAATACAAAAGTAATCCATGGCTCACCGCCCAATTTAAGCGCGGCAATGAGACCCGTTGCTGCAGGTGTAGCCATACCAGCCCATTTACCGTTGCTTTGCTGCCATGTAGATGAAGAGTCAGAACCCGCGAAAACAAATGTATTCCATGTGCCAGATGACTTCTACCTGCGGCACATGATGACAACACTGCCTAAAGAAGGAACATGTTCTAAAACCCTTCCACGGCAAATAGAACCCCTTTCTCCAGAAAAAATTGAAAGACAGTTTATTGTCCTGAGTTAAAAATAAAATGCTGGCATTTTAGCCGGAAGAATACAGATGTTCAACTTCAATCACACAAATCCGTAAAATAAAATCCATCCTGTTATGTCTACTAGATCATCAAACAACGGCAGCGGTGCTGCTCAATCTGAAGTGCCAGCATTACATTCTTTTGAGTTTGATAAAACGGCAATAGGAAACATTAAGAGCAGCGTTAACAAATTTCGCGGCTGTGTATCCATGCCGTTGGATCTTATGACTTTACCGGGACTTGAAGGTCTTGATGTAAAGCTATCTGTTCTTTATTCCAGCAATATAAAAAACAATTTAAATACCTGGAATACGGAGGCTCCTACCTGCATTCTGGGCTTAGGTTGGCAAATGCCTATTGAAATGATTACAGTAGACAAAGGGGGAAGCGCATCGGTAAATTCTGATACCTACTATCTGGTATCCGGCGGCAGCACCAACCCGATGGTAAAAACCGGTGAAACCACAGGCGGAAACTGGATATTTCAACTGCGAAATTTCCAGTTTTGGTCTGTACAATATAATCCTACATTGAAGGTTTGGATCATCATAAAAGAAGACGGGTATACCTACACTTATGGCGCGGGAAACGACACTGCTTCAAATGCAACCCAATGGGGTATAAGCTGGGGAAACTGGATCGGATCCAGTAATGTAGGCGCAACGCAGATGCGCTATCCCACGGCATGGAATCTCGCATCAATTGTAACGCCAATGGGCAGTTCAGTTAACTATCAATATATCAATGTAGCGCAGAAATTAATCTCCTCGGGACTGACTTATACCCAGGCATCTTACCTCGGAAAGGTAATTGACAGCTATGGCCGGGTCATTACTTTGAATTATGGAAATAAATTTGGTATCCTTAATCCCGGCAGTGCAAGTGATGGCACTCCGATCGTTGAATACCAGCCGCTGCACACCCAGATAGCGCCACCCGCCCCCAACGCCTATCAAGACAGGTATGAAACCTATTTTTTAGATGCTGTTGACGTGGCAGATGCAGATGGCAACCCACTCTCGGGTATGAAGTTCACCTATGAATTCATCAATAATGCGGCATCATCAGACAGCAATTATTCATTGATGTACAAACGGTGTCTCCAGTCGGTGTTTCAGTACACAAATAACGGTGAAACACTTCCGGCAATGAATTTTGAATATTTCCCGGCAAATTCGTCCAGCATTAACCCTGGCGCCCTAAGTGCCGTTGTATATCCCGAAGGCGGCAAAGCGTCCTTTGAATATAAGGCACAAACCATAACATCTACTAATTCATCAAAAAAAGTACAGCTACAAAATCCGATCACCGGCAGTATTCCCCGGGTTTGGTTTGGTTCCAATTACGTTGTATTCACTTACCAGAGCAGCAACCAGGTACAGGTAAAAATTCAATCGTGGAACGGACAGTGGGTCAACCAAACCGTCAGCATTAGCAAGACTTTAGCAACTGGTAGCCTAATGGTACAGACAACGGAGAATTTCTTCGCGCTTTCTTTCCGCAATAGTTCCACCGGCAATGATGAATTGTACCTTTTCCGTAACGATGATGCAGGACAGGACTTAAAATTCGGAAACTGGGTGATGTACAATAATCAGCCTTTTGTGCTTACCGTAAAGGCCAATTCAAAAGCTCCGTCCGTTTTTGTTGCAGGAGACAGCTTTGTAATGGCTTATAACACCGATTATACCACCACCCGGGTACAGGGATTCTCGTATAACTGGCAGGATGGAATGTGGAACGGGAACGGATCTCCGCTATTGCCAAATTCTTCTGATTGTGTACTGGCTGCCATTACCGCAGCTCAGAATTTTTATGCTGTGTCATGTTATCTCCAGAGTTCCCGGCAACTGAAAAATTATCTGTTTTACCGTGCTTTAGATGGCACATGGAAAGCCGGTAGCACATGGACTTTAAGCAATATTGATGTAGTAGTGGATCAGCCAACTAATATGGCCTACCTCGCCATAAGCCCTACGCCAAGCTCATTGGTACTTACATTTGCTACAACTACTACCAGTACTGCTATTAACTATAGTCTTAGATTATTTAACTGGGATGAGAATTTCTTTGTGTTGAACACATCATCACCAGGCTACGTTGATTTGTCTTCTCCCGTTGTAAGCGGAAATTTGCTCTATCAAATATTCCAGACATCCATTGTTGGATCCACCGTAAATAATAATCTTGCACTGTTGCGGGATGCCGGCGGCGATCAGCGTTATGGCTCGGTTTGGAATCAGAAAAGCTTTTCGTCTCCCGGCGCTACAATTGGTCTGAACATGGCTACTGGTGAGGATGTATCCATTCTTTCTCCTGCCAGCGGTTCTGCAGCAAATCAATGGGCAGCGTTCAATCCCAATGCCGGCTCCTGGTCTGTATTATCAAATGCACCCTCCGGAAATAACCCGAGTATTTCTGGTAATTATATGACGGTTGGAAAAACCATTTATTTCCGCGGCACAGATGGCACATGGCGGTCATTGCCAACACAACTCAGCAGTTTCAATTATCCGCAAAGTCTCCAAAACCGGGGTCCGAGATTTATTAGCTACCAGGATGCCGGCGACAATACCGCTTCCACTTACGTCGCAGCCTTAAAAAACGGAACTGCCCAATTGCCGCAGAAGCTGAATAATGTAAAATCATACGTACCCAATGGCACCGCCGGGACACTTCTGGTTGCCGGCCGCTTTCTGGTCACCTATCCTTCGTCTGCAGCTTCTTTCGATGCAAGCCCGACAATGGATTTATGGAACCTGGATGAAGTTAATTTCAACCAGTCGGTGACGGATACACCCGTGGCATACCTTGTGATTGAGGATCAGTACGACGCCACACAAAGTTTTACACAATCCTACTATTATGCTAACTCTCCTGAATCGCAGATTGTTTACAATGTGTTAATGGGCGTGGCGCAGTATCCACAGGTAATTGTAGTTCCCGGTGTTAAAGAGAAAGCTGCCTTACCAACATCCACACCAGAAGGAAGTAGTCAGTTTTACTATTCCAATGGACTGGCTCAACAATCGACACTTTATCCTTCCGGTGGGCTCCAGAATTTTCAGAATATTCTTAATGGAATTCAACTGGGCCAAAAAGATTTTGCAAGCGACGGCAGCCTCGTATCGTCGCAGCTGAATTACTGGACCATCTATTCAAAAGATGTTTCCGGTAAATATCTTTTAGGTGGATATGCACGTTGCGAAAAGACGGCCAATATGAAAGATGGCATCGTACAATGGTCAACAGGCACTTATGACAAGACAACTGGCGTATTATTATCTCAGGAGAAATCTTATTATGATGCAGACGGTGTGCAGAAAAATCTCCGCGTAGAAACCTTATACGCTTACCAGGTTCCGGCATATGCTGCTTCGTTCAACAAGCTGCACATGTTCTCTACAGTGGCCATGACAACTCAAAGTGTAGCGCCGGCAGATAATAGTTCCAGGAATTATGTGAAGAGTGAAGCGATCATTTTCCGTAACTGGGCGAACAATACCGTGAACACTGATTGTACTGGTACCAGTTCGTGCAAACTGGCTACTTATCAAATTCTTGACTGGACGACACCGGGCACCGTGGCACCACAATTTCCCTCCGAGACCCCGACAGCTGCATGGCAGTTAAAGACCAAAATCATTTCCAGATCAGGTACCGGTAACCTCATAACAGAGCAGGTAGATGGCAATGGACTTGTTTCGTCATTCATTTACGACAAAAAACAGCAATCTTTGGTTGCTAAATTTCCAAATGGCAGTCTATCGGGAAATGAAGTGAGCTATTATGGTTTTGAAACTTACGAAACGCCAATTGGCTGGGTAATTGGATCTGGTGGAACTATTGTTCCTAATAGCCAAAATACTGTGGTGGATGCCCATACAGGCACTAATAGCCTAAGCATTGCAGCAGGCAGCCTTGGCGCAGCAGGCGTGCAAGGCTCATTTACCCCTATCCGGCAGGATCAGCAATATATATTTTCTGCCTGGGTAAAAAAACCCTCAACATTTAAAAATAGCGCCGGTAACGCCTCTTGGCAAGTATCAATTCCTGGCGGCACTTCGTCTGTTGTCAATTTCCCTGATACCGTTGGCCAATGGATGTATATATCCCAATTAATTGATCTTCCCAACCCGATGGGCACTGCAAAGATTACAATAATTTGTGAAAATGCGAATACATCCTGCAACGTACTTGTAGATAATCTTCGGTTCACACCATTGGCATGTATTCTTGAGGCTTATAGCTATAATGACACTTTAGAACAGCCTACAGCCGTACTTGGCGCAAATGGTGAAACAAGCCGTAAAGTATTGGACAGTTTCCAGCAGGAAATTTTATCCACTAATGCGGCAGACAGGACTTCAAAAATTCAAAATGGTTACTTGTCCCGTAGTGGAAACCTGGGGGTATTTGCTCCCACAAACCCTAATTCTTCACTTACTATTACCGGGACCAATGGTGGCGAGATCACCGAATTTACACGGGGCCAAGAATGGTCGTCTGTATGGCAGCAAGGAGCCGGCAACTGGAGTGTAACTGGTAATTTCCTTACGCAGCAATCAGCTGGCACAGCAGGCTCGCTCACGTATGCCGACGGCAATTTGACTTCAGATTATGCGTTGGATGTTGAATTCAATTTGTTAGAAATACCTACTGCGCCATTGGGTATCCGCCTGGGATCGGCACTTACCATTCAGTGGAATCCACAATTAACTTCCTGGCAATTGCTGGATTCAACCGGAGCAAACGTGCTGCCTGCTGTAGACGCACGTGCATTTAACCTTCCTCAGAATCCGTTTGCCGCCCAGCTTGATGCAGGTACCTTGTCCGCTGCTCTCTGCAGTGCATTTAATAATGCCGGCTTCCTGCTTCCTGTAACATCTACCATCAGCACAGGCGCTGCCACGGGAAAAGGCTGGACGATTACCAGTCCTGACAACGCTTACCGTTATGCGCTGAAACTGGATGGCGCTAATATAGCAGTATATACCATGAACAGCCATTGGACATTACTTGCCGGCCAGTCAACCGCTGTTTTCTGGGCAGATGGAAAAATGATCTTCAGCTATACCGCATCTGCTAATTTTTCTGGTATACCCACCATTTTCTTTGGCAACAAGGTAGCCATTTCACAAATCACTACAGCGGTAACACCAATGGCTGCTATCTCATTCGACGATGCAAATGGCATGCATATCCAGGCACAGCAATATGCTGGCTCACAAATGGTGGTTGGTCAGCTTGTATCCGACAATCTGGGCAGAATGGCCATAAGAACGAAACAGGCATACATTTCTCCCCAACAAAACCCAATGTTTAGCTACTGCAGCGATTTTGCCGCCATGAACTGGACTGCAGGAACCATGACAGGCCTGGTGAGCACGGCATACCCTGCTGATCATGGTTATCCATTTGCAAGGCAAACATTTGAAACCTCTCCACTTGCCAGGGTAGTCCGGGAAAGTGTGCCTGGCGAAGATTTCAGGGTTAATGGTGGCAAATGCACCTATACGAGTTATAGTGCTGTAGCTGGCCAGCCGGGAGTTATGATTTATTCGAAAAAGACAACAACGAATCCCAACGGCAACGTCTTCTACGAGGTAAGCACATTGCTGGATCAGGTGATCCAAAATGTGTCTGCTAACGGCACCGAAATCAGAAATGAAACCGCCTTTGATGATGCTGGCAACCCAACAATCGTCCGCTCTCCAAACTATTTCAACCCACCTGCCAATTCTGTGCAGAACGATTGGGTGACACTACAGACTTTTGATTATTTAAACCAGCTACTCACACTGCAGCAGGGAACGAATACGCCAGCTACATTTATCTATGACCAGGCTGGGAATATTCGCTTTAAACAGGATCCGCAGGGAGCAGCAGACGGAAATTTCATTTATATAAAATATGATCTCCTCTCCCGTCCGGTTGAAACCGGCTACATTGCAGGAACCTGGAATCAACAGCAGTTGCAGCAATATGCTAATACTGATCCACTCTGGCCACAGAATACGCTAACCTGGAGACAAAAGAACGTGTATGACGGAGGTGGTATTGGTTCAAATGCAATCGGCAGAATTTCTTCCATGCAAGCTAATAATGGTACCACCGGAACCGCAGATGTAACAGAAAGCCTCGCTTACGATATTTTTGGCAATGCAATTTCTGACATCCTGGCCGTGAATTCTTTTGATAGCGGTAATGAACGGGTTGTTAATTATGAATACAACGATTTTGGCACCATTACCCAAATTCAATATCCGAATGAAACCTATGACTATTCTATATTTTACCAGCTAAATTCATTGAACCAGATTACGGGCATTACAGACGAGATATCATCCGAGACACCGGGCCAATCGGGAACCAGTACGATCGGAAATTTCAGCTATGATGCAACGGGTACACCTTTGGAAAATCATCTGGCGCTTACAAATGCAACTATTAAACAGACCTATGGTTTCAATGCACCAAACTGGTTGCTAAACATCAATAATCAGCACAGGGGCGGCTCAAGTATTTTCCAGGAAACCCTTACTTATACATCAGGAGGCTATGGCGGTGCAGGATATTTTGATGGCACCATTGCTTCTTCTGCAGCCCAGGTTAGCGGCCAGGCCAATGACCAGCTACAGTATGCCTACGACTCCATTGGCCAGCTACAGAACGCGAAAGCCCCGATAAATCCACCAGCCAGCCCATCCGTGGTACCTGATGTAAGTTATGATTCAAACGGCAACATACAGAACTTTTCGGGCAGTAGTATCTCGTGTGCCTACACCTATAATCAGGGTAGCCAACAGGTAAACACTATTAGTGACGTCAATAGCTCACAGGTGATCGCACAGTTTGGCTACAACCACAATGGGAATGCTATTTTAATGACCACAGCTGATTCAAAGATCAGCAAACCGTTTGCCCTGGGCTTTACTTACGACCCTGCTTCTATGCTGGCTGTAAGTATTGCAGATACTACACCAGGTGGTGCTAAGTTAAATTTCACTTACGGTTGCCGTAATGAACGATTGCTAAAAACCGTTACGGGAGGATCTACGCCTGCCGGTACAAAATTATATGTCCGGGGTACAAGCGCGATGCCTTTACAGGAGATTTTTATCAGTGCAGATGGAAAAACAAGATCCTCTGTGAACTATGTCTATGGTCCTGGTGGGCTTATCGCTATGCGAAAGTTTGACGGTACTACCTTTGATCTGTATCATATCCTAAAAGACCATCTTGGGTCTGCGAGGGCGGTTATCGATCTCACTGGAAATGTGGTTGCCTCATATGAATACCTCACATTTGGCGCTTTGTCAAAAGTCAATGAGCCGAGTCCCGGGTTCCTGCCCTACCTGTACACCGGTCAGGAATTTGATTCGGAAATAGGATTGTACAACTACAGAGCCCGTTTCTACAGTGCTGCCATCGGAAGGTTTATAGCAACCGACCCCGGTCGACAGTATTTCAGTCCTTATATCTACGCATCCAACAATCCGGTATTATTTATTGATCCAACCGGTATGTTCTCCATAGGTAGTTTCTTCAGTGCCATCGGAGGAATATTTATAGGTGCTGTAGAAATCATGATAGGTGTTGTTATCGACGTTGTGGCTGCTGTTATCGATGTACTTACAGTTGGATTGGGCACACCAGCGTCAATTGGACTGGCAGCGCTTTCCGGCGTTTTCTACGGAGCTGGTGTAAGTTCGATTACCTATTCAGCTTTTCACTTCGATGATTTTAGCTGGAAAGATTATGGTATCCAGATGGGCATTGGTGCGCTTACCGGCGCATTCAGCGGAGGTTTTGGAGCTGGTTTGGGTATTGCAGCAAAATCAGCCCAGGTAGCACTTACAGAATTTACGGCTACAGCACGCGCTGCCGCAGGAGTGTTAGAAGTTTTCGGTCAGCCTGGAATGGCAACAGCTGTAAAGGCAGGAGCATGGGCTACCGAGAAAGGCGCAGCGCTTGCAGGGTTGGCTGTCAACGGGCCGGTAGCAGCCGGATGGGGCGCTTTGGCCAAGGGAATTGGAACAGGGATCATCAAGAGCGAAGCAATTGGAATCTCTATCAATACGGGCAAGAACCTCGCACTTGGCAATAACTGGGATGCTGGTCTTAGCCAAGTTGTATTTAGCTCGGCACTCAGCGGATCAATTGGAGGATTGCAGGTTTCAAACCGGATCAGATATTAAGCTTCTTATTGAAAACTGCCTTTGAAGATTCAACAGGTGGCATGACGCTATTTTTCATCAATACACAAATAATTTAATCGGCTTGTATATGCCTGTAGAATATTTCTTTCCAAAAGCATTTTATTATAAGGACGACCTCATTGGTAACGAAGCGAACGGGCGGTTGGTTGAAGCCGCTCATTCGCTGCGGCAGGAGTTCCCTTTGTCTACCAGAGCCAATTTGTATACTTCATACGGATCTGTTCCAGACATTTTTGCACGCAACGAATTTCGTGTTTTGCATAATGTACTGATCAATGAGATCAGCCAATATCTTGATATCCTGGAAACCCGGCCGGGCAACAAGTACACCATCTCCGATTCATGGGTCAGTATTTCCTCCCCCGGAAATTATGAACGCATGCATACACATGACGGATCTTACATCAGTGGTGTTTATTACATTAAGACGGCCCCGGGTTGTGGTGATCTTTCGTTTGAAGAGCTATCGGACAATTTATGGGCATCAGCCCGTACAAAACCTGAAAACTTCAATACGGTAAAGTATGCACCGAAGGATCGGCGTCTCATTTTGTTTAACAGCAAGATACCGCATTCAGTAGGCCAGAATCTTTCATCCAGCGAGCGCATTGCTTTAAGTTTCAATATTATTATCGTATAGTCATTTCACAAAAATGCCTTATCAAGCAAAAGATATTTGTAAACATTAAAAACACGCAAAACAACTTCTATGTCACTACAAAAAATTGGAATGATCATTCTGTAAAATTCAGTGGTATTCGTTGCAAGAATACAGATACGATCCCAGGTTGGAATCGACTAAAAAATTGTCTATCAAAATGTCGATATCACTGCCCCATTCAACGCCGGCTTTCTGAAGAAGCTTATGAAGATCAGAAACCAACAAAATAGCCGGGTAAACGCATTAGAAAGCTTTAGGGCCAAACAGGATCCCGACAATCTCTTCCTTAAACTACCATGTATAAGGCTATGTTTAAATAACCCATGCTGTCATATATTCTTAAATAGTTTGGTGCCCCCGGTTGATAAACGCATCGTAGGAATATCAAACTATTTATTGTTTAATTATCCCAATAACGACAGTCATTTTTTTATAATTATTGTTTCTTCAAACTTGTTAGCAGGTAGGCAATAACCGAGTTTTCAAGCCCATCAGCGAGATCTGTAAGCTGCATGGAAGTACGGAGATAATTACAAAACCCCTTTATAGAAAAATGCTTGATATCGATGCATTGGAGTAGCTGAAAGCCAGCACCGGTGCATAGTTTAGTATAATCATTTATATCGGTAATCAGGTTTGCAGTCGGCACAGACCAGTTTCCAACCCAATCGGTATTGTTCAACAGCATGTCTGAAAAAATAAGTTGACCGCCTGGACGAAGTTTTCGGTAGGCGCAATCAAGAAAATCTTTTCGGGTATCAAAATGAAATGCAGCTTCAACACTGACGATTAAATCAAAATGTTCGTCTGGGAATTCCATTCGCGTAGCATCCATCACCCGGAAATCAATACCAGCATTAACTTCCTGTGCAAAAGAAATTTGCTTTTCAGAAATATTGATACCAACAACGTGAGCGTTGCCGAACCGTCTGGCAATAACACCAGAACCCGTTCCCAGTCCGCATCCCGCATCCAATATACTAATGGGATCCTGCTGCATTGCTACCTGATCAAGATGTTTTATGACGAGCGCTTCACATGCAGCTTCCAGGGTTGCAGGATTATTAGTCCAATCGCCTACATTATAAAAACCTGAATTACCATACATGGCTTTCATGGTTTCAGACAAGATCATGTGATCGTACCTCTCAATAAATCCACCTGCAGTGGCCAATTCATTTTCCATGATTCCAGTTTATATCCAATAAAATAGAAGACGGTCCTCTTTGAACGCTGAAATGACTCCAGCTTATATGATCAGCAACAGGAGCGTAAGTGCTTACATGTGCAAAAAAACGGTGCAGGCCAATACCCCCCTGAATTTGCGCAAGTCTCGCGCCTATACACCTAAAAGCACCCGCACCAAAACCAAGGTGGTTTGGTCTTCTTGCTAATATTAATTGATCCGGGTTGTCAAATTTTGCAGGATCCCTGTTTGCCGCACCTATACTAATGAGCAATTGGCTACCGGCCGGAATAGTAGTGCCGTGAAGATTTATCGTTTCCTGAGTAATTAGCAAAACGGATTGTAGCGGAGAATCATAACGGATCAATTCATCCACGCTACTTATCGCAAACGGCAGGCTTTCGCGAAGCATTGACTGGTCTTCAAGTCTGCTTTGTAGCGCCACCAAAGCGTTTCCCATAAAATTCATCATATTCTGATGGCCGGCATAAAAAAGCAACACCATTAGTGAAATTATATAAGAATCATCCCGGTCATCAGCTGGCACAACGGCGAGGATAGCACTGCACAAATCATTACCAGGCGTTTGCCGTTTCAACCCGATTAGCCTTCGCAATGTGTCGATGAATATTTTTTTTTGTTCGTCCCCACCATTTGCCCATGATTTTTCATCAATAAAACTGAGGTATCCTCCTTGCAAGCGACTCACTATTTTAGAAAACGCATCCACCTCTTCTTGTGGCACCCCCATCACCCTGCAAATCGTTCCGAATGTAAATGGATGGGCATAATCATTCATGAATTCCATACGAGAAGAAGAACGAAGCCCATCTAGAATTTCATCTGCCTGTCGCTTCATCTCATCTTCATCAACCTGGAGTGTTCTGGCAGCAAGCTGGTGCATAATCTGCTTGCGAAATGCAGGCGTATTACCAGGTGCCAGCGCATGTAATGTTTGCGCAATGGCTTTTTCAACCGGACTCAAATACTGAAACGTTTTGCTATCCTGCCCCCAATGAGAACAACGGGGATCGCTTAATAACATCATTGCATCCTCATAGCCTGTGATCATCCACATACCATCGGGCATTCTAAAAATGGGTTTTCCCTGTTGAACCCATTTATACCATGGGTAAGGATCAGCAATTGAATATTGAGGTTCGTCTGCGTTTATTATCATGTTATTAGTAATGGAATAACCGGATGGCTTAAATTTAGAAAATCAGAGATCATGCAGAATGGCAGAAAAACAATAAGATACCATCCATTCTCCTCGTAAATGTAAGTAATTTAATTAACCGCTCAAACCAGATAGCAGGAAAACTTTGGAAAAGTAACCTCCAAGTTTTGCTTTAAAAAAATAGCACACCTAGATAATTCTTCCCCTTAACAGTACCCTTAAAATCTGTTTATATCTAAACAAAAAAAATTAAAGGTAGCCTCGCCTTTTCATCTGTAATTACTTCCGGAACCTACAACAATGTATTCCGGTAATCTGAAGCTGGATCGTACTTTTATCATGTTTCGGCTGGTAGAATTCGCAATTCTCGTATAAGTCGTTAATCTTAGTGATCTTAGAATCACTATTTCAATCAATACTGACCTTATTGAGATTAATGGCATCTTGGTTTATTCACAGGGTATTCCAAAGGCATGCTATTAGTTTACTTATCAAATCTTTTTAAAATCAGGTGGTTAATATTAATGGAATTTACAGCAAAATGTGTTTATTTTCAATGTGCCTGATAATACACTTTGATAAATATCAAGAAATGACAGGAAACCTATGTTTTGTAAATCTATGAATACTATATTTGCCACAAATAAATCTAAATTACTAGCTATTCCCTTAAATAAGCGCCTTATATAAGTAATTCTTTGAGGTAAATTAGAATCATTTTTTCACCATAAAGGTGGATATGTATTTGAATTTACCATTAGATAAATAAGGTTAAATTTTACTAGATAGTGATTGCTAAGTCAATGAAATTCATCTCAGAAACACCCGATCTTAATTTACTCGTTCCGCCTTCATACACGGTTAAATTCGAAAGGGATAAATGGCCGGAAAATAGCTGGTTTCCGGATACCAAAATCATAGCTAAAGCAAAATTCGAAAGCACTCACCCTTTCTTTGGGTTAATCAACCAGATTTCAATAAAGGAATATATTTTTCTGAAAACTTCGTTCCAGGCGATGAGTGTGCAGGTGAATTTCCTAGATATAGAGATGGAGAAAATAAAGGATTTAGTTGGAAAACAAGTAAAGACACTAAAAAAGAGGCTAATACATCTACAGGAAATTTTATCAAAAATTGAAACAAACCACATGGGCATCAGCATAGAGGCGGTCAAAACTTCAAATGAAATCTTAGTTATCCAGTATGAAATAAATAATTTATACCACCATAAAAAATATAACATCCTTTCCGACCGCTTATCCCAGGCAATCATAGCGCCAGTTGATACACTTGAGAAAAATGAACTAGCCAATTTAATTAGATTAGGCCTCCTGGAGAAAATACTACCACCTTTTTCACTAAAAAGGGAATTCAAAACATCGGATAACAATAAAGCTATCGGCGCTGATCTAAATGCGAACCAAAGTATTTATGGTTATTCAAAACTGGGGCTAGCTTTCATGAAAGCATGTGAGCAAAAAAAATCGTAGATTTCTGGAGTAACAAAGATCTTCATAATCCTGTGTTAAATTGACATCCTATGACTGCCCATTCCTATTTAATATTCTATCAGAGAAGCATCGAATTCTTTGATAGATATATCTTCCAAATAGAAAAACTTGGTGTTATGCTTCGCCTTGCATGGCTAAAATTTTTAATCAACCATTTTTTTTAGCAGAATTAAATTAGAAAACGTGTTAACTTTGTATTAATAAATTAACGTATTTACACTATTATATGAAATTTGGGAAAGATAGGGGTGATAAATATCTCAAAGAATTTAAAAACATTAACTTTTCCCAAACCGAAGAGTTTCAAAACATTATAGACCTAGCTATTGAAATCACTGGTAAAAAGATCGCGCTTGTAACATTTCTGAATGAAAAACATACATTTACTAATGCTGTCGATTACCAGAATATTGATTTTATAGCCTTAAAAAACATCTTCAATCACAAAAAACAACAATCGCCTGATATATTCATCATACAAGATGCACAAAAAGACCAGCTGGTAGCTAATAATGCTGCTGTAAAAGAAAGCGAGCATATTCGCTTTTATGCTTGTTTACCAATCATCTCTAAAGATGGATACAAACTTGGCGAACTCTGTCTGTTTGATGCCTCTCCCGGAAATCTGTCGAAGCAACAGCAAAGAATGCTCAATATGCTCTCTAAACAGATTATCTACTTGATGGAAATGAAAAAAAGTCAAGGGCTGTTAGAAGAAGCGCTCGAGCGTACTGGGCGACAAAAATCGGCTTTAAAGCAAATTGCCTTTATTCAGTCCCACGAAATCCGGCATCCACTCACTACCATTATGTCTTTAGTTGATCTGGCGAACAAGGAATCATTCTCTGTCAATCAAAAATGGATTTCTATGTTATATGAGGCAGCAACAACGCTTGATGAACGCATCAGGGCTATTGTTAAAGAAACCTACACTGAAAAAGATGTTAAGCTTGTTCGATTTAACAGGATGGTTCAAGAGATCGAAGATTATGCTATACTTCTTTTAGATGAAGATGGAAAGATAGAAAATTGGAATTTGGGTGCAGAATTGGTAAAGGGCTACAAGCATGAAGAGATCATTGGCAAAAATTTCAGTGTTTTTTATCGTCCTGAGGACATCGCTAGCGGCAAACCTTTAAGCTTTATTACTAAAGCTAAAGAACTTGGTAAGGCTAGAGATGAGGGGTGGCGGGTTCGTAAGAATGGGTCTCGTTTTTGGGCCAGTGTGCTCATCACAGCAATCCACGATGTAAACGGCGAAGTAATTGGTTTTACCAAAGTCACAAAAGACCTTGGTGAGCCTGGTATCACATAGCGGGATTATTGGCTATCCTATTTAAATCTTTTTTTTAGCCTATTTCTTTAATACTCCCTCCCATTAGCCATGAAATGGTTTTTAATAGTTTGATAAACTCTTACTGATTCTACATAAAATCAGATCAAACACAAACCTCACGCATTCAGAACTTTTAGTAAATAAGATGTCACGAAAGATAGCTGCATTAGGTCAACATTTGAAGTGTTAGTGTGAAGATGATATCATGACAAACATTTTAATTATTAAAAAACAAATACTAAGTGGTAAAGGTTAATACATTAACATTTAAACAAATGAATAAAACCGTTTTAATGATTGATGATGACCCTTTTGCGTTATTTATTAATCAAGAAATCATACAACCTCTCATCATACCTTCCCCGAAAACATACTTTCAGGCTAAGGAGGCATTGAAATTTCTGAAAGAAAATCATTCTGAAGATATGCAGATTCTTATTTTTTTGGATTTAAATATGCCGGAGATGAATGGTTGGGAATTTTTGGATGAAATAGACAAATCTGATTTGAAGAAAAATATATTTGTTGTTATTATTACTTCCTCAATCGATCAGCGGGATTACAAAAAAGCACAGCAGTACCCTAATGTAAGTGATTTTGTAGTAAAACCAATCAACCAGCAGCTTATTAAAAACCTAGTGCAAAATCAGCAGATCTCTACTTTCTTCAAATAAAACAATCGCTCTGAGTTGAAAATTGATTGATCTTTAAATTAATGAAACAATCAATTGCTACTGAGTCATTTTTTATAAAATAACACCTAAGTTCATCATCAACAATGCTCTAAAGAAGAATTAAGAAAGATCTCTATTATAAAAAACAGCTATTTAATTATAATGAAACTGCAAGACCGATATTCCACCCTATCCAACTTGCTGAAACATTATTTCCATTATCGTATCCCTTTATTATAGAATCTTTTTGGCCACGATAAACCGAAACATCATTTGATAATCCTTTCAAGTAACTGTAACCCGGACCGGCAAAAACTTCTAGCCTGGATAAAACCTTCAATTGAAGGAGCGCTTGTAACCGGTAAATCATATCTGCAGTTTTAAAATGATCTGGTGATAAGGATTGAATGGATCCTTCTATGGCGATGTTATTGTTTTTGTTTAAAGGAAATTCATGACCAAATCCCAATCCAAAAGTAAGTAATCCTGTAGTATCCGAAAAATTTTTACCCACAATCATTAAGGAATAGAACTTTGCAGTTCCGGTTTTAAAGGCAATATTGGTATTGACCAGTTCATTGGAATAAAAATTAAACTTTCGGTAGCCGTTCTTATAAAGGTTGATTAAACCAACGCCTAAACCAGAAGCCGAATCGGCCAGGTTGAGCAAGCCAAGCTGAAAGCCATCCATCCTTCTTGCGTAATTCACCAGTCCTGAAATCTGCCCTCCCTTTAACCGATTATTTACTTTGTTCAACATGCCTGCCAGTTGCAAACCAGTAATGCTTTTATTGGTATTAACGAGTCCGGCCAACTGTATACCCTGAACCTTTTTGCGGGCAATATTGTAAACGCCTGCAATTTGTATTCCGTTAACATTCTCATCTACCCTATTTATAATGCCTGCTACTTGTATCCCATCGGTATTGAGTTTTACCCTATTATAAATTCCTGATAATTGAAGAGCCTTTACTGAGCCGCCCACTACATTGAATAAGCCGGCGAACTGGATTTTTTTGATGTTACCCTTTGTTAAATTGAACAGTCCGGCAATCTCAATGCCATTCGTTCCACCAGTATAACCTCCAAGCACATTTAAGGAGACTTTATTAATGATGTTAGAACCCATACTGCCATGAGAACTTAAACCCGGCACTAAAGATGCTTGAAAAGGAGTCTGAGCGAAAAAACCTGAAATATTCAGATCCTGTATTCTCTGCCTTGAGGATAACAAAAAGCGCCAGATACCTGTCCCACTAAACGCATACGAAAAAATAGCGCTACTATCCTTATTGCGGTCTTTATATCTTGCAGGCTTTATGTTTACATCTGCCAGAAAAACCAGAGCGCTATCCCTGTAGTTCTCTTTACTGGCCGTTAAGATTACACCTCTTTGCTGGCCTTTAAACCGAAGTTTAAAATAACCATTTTGATCTGTAAGGGTGGATTGGAGTAAGTGCTTTTCGTAAACGCTGGCTTGTCTGACCATATTCCCTGTTCGCGTATCAATGACGAAGCCGCTAATCACATATTCATTTTCAGTATTCTCAATCAGCGATGCCTGAATTGTCAGGCGGTTTTCGGCAGGGCGCAAAATAATATAACCAGCATCTTCTTTGTAATCCACTTTGCCGCTAAAAAGTCGATCTAAAACTTCCCGCACCTGAACGCCTTTTATGTCCATATCCATTAAGCTATCCTGCCTGAACAAAATTCCATTATATGAAAAGTAAAATTCACCGGCCTTACTTATTAATTGCAAAATATCGCTGATGCGCTTCTTTTTTACATTTAATGTTAAGGTTTTCAATAAATTCAACTGGTTATTTACTTTGCCGGACTGTGCAGCGCAAAAGGTTGATAATAAAAGAAAAAAGGCAACTAATATGATCTTCATTAATCTTTGTAAGTGAGTAAAATCTCGTTTCCTTTACGAGATAATTTTAGATCTAATGTTTCACAGATCACCCGCAAATTTTCATTCACAGAACCAAACTTTAATGTCGTGCTGATGCTCAAATGCTTCACGTGTTCGTCAAGTATGATATTGGTATTATAAGCTTCATTCAACGCATTTACTAATTTCGATAGGGCGATATTATTCGCCTGGAAAATATGCGATCGATAATAGTTGTACAGTTGATCGGTACTTTGTTCCTTAATTAATTTTTGCATATTGCTGGTAACTAATATCTTTTCGCCATGATAAAGGCTAAGTTCATCATTACCAAGCCGCACCTTTACAATGCCCGTTTCTACATTTAACTCGGTGTTATTCTTAGCGTGCCTGATGTTGAACGAGGTACCTACCACCTCTACCGTAAGCTGGTCAATGTGGATAACAAAAGGATGGGTTTTATCTTTGGCTACTTCAAAAAATACATCACCCTTTTCCATTTTTAGTATCCTGTTGTCTTTAAAATCTGATGCGTACCTAATTTTACTATGCTTATTTAGGGTAAGGACAGATCCGTCAGGTAAATGATCATTACGCACCTGATTTAAAGCAGTTAATTCGATATCATTATCCGGGCCATAGGCATTGTACATTAGCCAGCAACCAACAGCTACAACAAATACTGCAGCTACCCTTAACCATATCGTCTGGATTTTCCGGGTTTTGAGGCCTTCATTTTTTAGATTTTTTCTTCTTTTCTTAAAGCTTTCCCATGCTTGCTGTTCATCCCTTTTGTTTCCCTTTTTCAGGGTATCGCTTAATCGCCATATCGTTTTAAGCTGGGCAAAATATTTCTGGTTAGCCTCATCAGCATCAAGCCAATACCTAACTTTTTTGTCTTCCTCCTCACTGCTTTCTTTCAGAAGAAATTTAGCCAATAGTTCATCATCCATGCCTCTTATTCATTAATTATAAAATCTTTAAATACCATAATCCGATTAAGAACAGAATCAGGAAATCAGCCAGCCTTAGCCGTAATATTTTCAATGCTTTTCCCATCTGGTTTTCTACGGTTTTGATAGACAAGCCTAAGAGGTCTGCGATCTCGCGGTATTTCAACTCTTCATATCGGCTCATTTGGAAAATGGTGCGGCATTGCTCGGGTAACTGATTAAGCGCTCCACTTAAGTGCTTTTGTAGTTCTACAAGTTCTATTTTAGCAGCTGCAGATTCATGTTCAGTATCCATGGTATGTAAAGTAAATTCCTGATATTTAATCTTGGTTTTTTCTTGTTTAAGGTAGTTGAGGCTATCATGGTATACACACCTGTAAAGGTAAGCTTTTATAGCGTGTATCTGGAGATTTTGCCTCTTTTCCCAGAACTTTAGAAACATGCCTTGTACAATTTCTTCCGCAAGATCTTCATCTTTTAGAATTACCTGGGCATAGGCATGTAAAGCATTATAGTGCGTTTTAAATAACTGCTCAAATGACGTGTCATCATTGTATCGATACCTGTTCCCGGAAGCTTCCGCTGTAAATTCCACTGCGTTAAAAATTTCTCAAATATAGTAATAGAAGGATTGTAGAAGACCATTTGAATTGCAATGCTAGACTTATACAATCAAAATTCCTTAAAAATTAAAGGCTAAACCACCTGTATAGCCAAAGAACATGCCATGTAAAGTACTATTATCACTATCCCAAGTGTATAAATAGTGTTTCTGAAGTGCTTTACCTTCTCTTGTGTTTGTTGAGATTAAGTTAAAAGACGGACCGGCGAATATTTCCAGATGGTTACTAATTCTCCATGCAGGAAACAGTTGCATGGTAGACTTAAAATAGTTGCCTTTCTTAAAATTCTGCAATGAACTTGCGGTTAGCTCGGCATGGAGTCTGAAATGCTGAGACTGAAAAAAATATGCTCCAAATCCAGCTTCAAGAGCATAGATCGCATCTTTGTTTTTAAAGTTATGCCCTGCACCGATAATGCCATACAACACCCTTCCCCCTGAGCGGAAAGTAGCCATGGCAGTTAGATTCTGATCGGTTGTGAAAGCCACGCTTTTTTCTCCATCTTTAACAATGTTGATAATTCCGATCGGATAGTCACTGCTATCAGCCACATTAATAAAGCCTGCAAGCTGAACACCTTTTACTTTTTTTGCAATATTGATAAAGCCTGAAATTTGTGCCCCTTTTACATCTGCTGCCTTGTTTAGAAAACCTGCGGCTTGAACTGCTGAAACATTTCGAGCGGTCCAGTTCAAAAACCCAGCGAGTTGTATACCGCTATTACCTTTCGATATATTGGAAAAACCAGCCAAAGCAGATCTGCTATCATCTCCATAGGTATTGATAAAGCCAGCAAATTGAGTACCTTTTGCTTTACCTCCAATATGATTGGAAAACCCGGCGAATTGAACGCCATATGTGTTTCTATGTATAATATTGGATATACCGGCAAAAGAAAGACCTTTTTCTGCCGCTGAAACACCTATCAAGGCATTAAAAGAAAAAACATTTGTATCAAGTGCTGCATGCCTTCCATTTGTACTTACGGGATATACTAAACCTATATTTACACTTGTCTTTCTATGGTTTTGTGAAAAGCTATTAAGCGTATTGCCCAGTAATATAATCAGGCATAATACTAAATACCTTAACTTTTCCATAATGTTTACATTTGCTTTTAAGCTGCACTTAATTGTTTCTAAAGTTGTTTTCATTTGTCGTTATTTTAAAATGAGACAACGAACTGCAGACTTACCCCTATGTGAAGAGAAAAAATATTTATTTAGTTATTTGAATGAGCGATCAATGCGGAGAAATGATAGTGTCATTAACAGTCTTAAAAAAAAATAAAATAGCAATCAGATTGCACCCCACCAACAGGTGCCGCAGTAAACTGTTTTCTGCTGATACCATTTATTTATACGCTGGTAACTAAATGATCGTGTCATTTACCCTTAAAAATAACACTTCGGTCTCCGGCTCTTTTTAGTTTCGATATAATAGCCTACTGAAATTTCGTGCGAACCGTAATCATAATTACCCAGTTTATTCAGGCTATAATCATAACCATAACCAATGCGCAAGTTAGACTTGATAAAAAATTCGCTGATGAAACCAGCCGCAGCTTTACTATTCAGACCACTCTGCAGATTGTCTTTAGGGTAAAGTTTTACCGAAGTTCGGTAAACTGCACCAAGCCAGAAACGCTCTTTGATCAATAAAAAGGCATTTATATCCATTGAGGTTGGCCCACGCAAATCATCTTTTATTAAAAAGGTGGGTTTAAAAACAAAATCCTCATTTACAGGTAACGCCAGGCCTGCGGTGAGGTAGAAATGTGGTTGAATTTTAATATTAAGCGCATTATAATCGCTAAATACTGATAATGATTTAGCCAGGAGGTTGTTGGCAGAAAAACCGATAAAAAACTTTTCGTTAGAATAATGTATACCGGCCCGTACATCAGGCGTGGTTTGACTTACCACTCCTGTAATGATGCGGTTATCGCCCTCTTCAATAGGGTCTAACAAATTGCCGTTTAAGGAAGATTGGATTACGCCTACGCCTAAACCAAAGGCAAGGATATTGGTTTCAGTACGATCGAGTTTTATCCGGTAGGCAAAGTTTGCCGATGCATTTAAACTATTTTGTGCGCCTATTTTATCTTTGGTAATGATCATACCAATGCCTAAACTTTCATCATTAATTGCTTCATCTGCAGATATGGAAAGGGTTTGTGGCGCACCCCGAACCCCTGTCCATTGTGCTCTTGCAAAAGCCTGGAGGTAAAGCTCTTCCTTATAACCCGCATAGGCAGGGTTAATGTACATGCCATTAAATACATACTGCCCAAACTGGGCATCCTGCTGTGCCAAAAGCTTAACAGCTGATGTAATCATGATTAAAACAAAAAATATCCCTCTCCAAATGTTCATATTTGTATATTTTATCATATTTACCGGATTACGGTTACATAACCTTTATAATCTTGCCAGGCTGAAGTTCCGTTCTTCACCTTAACAATGTAGAAATAGGTTCCATCTGCCAGTCCCGGGGCAGTCCAATCGTTTTTGTATTGATTGGATTGGTAAACCGTACTTCCCCAACGGTTAATAATGGTTACTTCATTTGATTCAAAGGATTCCAGGAGTTGGATATAGAAAGTGTCGTTCTTGCCGTCCCCATTAGGCGTAAAAACATTTGGTATTCTTAAACCTGAAATCTCTTTTTGATCAGTTGATTTATTATTGGCAAGGTTCGGATCAAATTCTGTTGCCGTAACCACTGCCGTATTACTCACCATACCTGGCTGTTTAGACCTTACTTTTATCACCAGTTCAGCAAACTTACCATTGGCCAGCAAAGGGATGTTCCAGGCGATAGACTGTTTAAGCTGATCGAAAGTGGCTAAGCCATCTGTGGGTTGACCCAGCTGTTCAAATGAAAGGTTTTTTGGAAGTGCATCTTCAACCACCAGATGGGTAGCATCATTAGCACCACTATTTCTAACGTTTAGATAATAATCAAAAACCTGGTCAACCACTACAATCTTTGATTCCGATCGCTTTGTTATGGCTACATCAGCAACGGGTCGACGTGGCACAATCACTTCTATTTCATCAGAAATATCAGAGAAACATCCGAGTGTATTCCATGTAGCTACCCTATAAATCCCTGCAGTTGCGGTAATCAGTGTCTGGGTATTTTGCCCATTAACCAATACATTATCCTTATACCAAATATATGAAGCTGCCCCAGCCGAATTTGCACGCAAAACCACTGACGATCCTGGTGCGATCGCAATCGTTTGCCGCCCTTCGGGAGCAGTCTGGCCCATTGCTGTTTGTATAAAAAACAACATCATAGCCAATAACAGAAAGGAGAATTCCCTTCGCTTCATTGATACCTTATTTTTCAGAAAATTTAACCTGCTACCTAGAAAGTAACTGCGCTGGCCGTACCTGTAATGGTTCCTGGCGTAATGGTTGGTTTTGTTGGCTTAGCAGTAACCGTAACATCATGATCAGCAACTTGCGCACAATAGTTTTTGCCACCAATTACATAACCTACCTTTAACCTGTGTTTTTTTGTGCCAACTGTAGCAGGCGCAGATGGGGTATAATCTTTTGCTGTTGCACCAGATATTGCCGTTTCATTTGTGCCATCAACAATATACCATTGGTAGGCCAAATCTGGAATGTTGGTAGCATCCGGATTGGTAACTGAACCTACCTGTGCCAATGGGCTTTCTAAACAGAAATTGGCAGGCGTAAAATCAACCACCAAAGGTTTAAGCACGTACACCGGAATTTCCTGCAATTCAGATTCACAGGCACCTGCTGTGGTAGATTTAGAACTTAAATAATAATACCCGGTATTTAAATCAGCTGCGGCGATTTTTCCTGAAACCAGCGTAATGCCTGTACCTGGCGTAGTGGTTTGTGTGGCACTGTACTTTACAATCCAGTCTTCTCCCGTTGGTGCAGAAGGTAAGGTAAGGTCTGATCCTTGACAAAATAAACTCACCCCAGGGGTGGTTGGGAGTACCTGTGCAGATACTTTTGAAAATGTGCAGATGATTACGAAAATAACTGCGAAGATTGTTTTTGTAGTTGAATTGTTCATGGGGACTTTTTTTTGTTTGATTAATATTGTGATGTAGTTTGTACCAGCACATGCGGTGCTGATGGTTTTGGATTTATTTTAATGTTAAAATTTAGCTGAGTACTGCAACCTGTTGTATTATTAAGGGTTAAAACGCCTGAATGGACACCCAGTGGAGCATTAATGGGGATATTAAATGGAATGTTTCCCGCTGGTAAAGGCTGGTTGGCAATGGGGTCAAAACCTGCTGTATTCCAGGTAATGCTATAGGTTACAGGGTTATTTAACGGATTGGTATAACTTAATGATGATGCGGTAAAGCCCTGGCAAATTTCGGGTTCAGCACCAAGTGTTAAATTTGGCAGGGCACTTACCGATACAATAAAATCTGTTTTTTTCTCTTCACAACCTCTGGCAGTAGCAGTGATGGTTGCGGTACCTGTAAAGGTATTATTCCAGGTTACCTTGCCACTGGCAGCATCAATAACACCAGCGGCTAATGGCAATATGGAGTATACTATTTCTGTTGTATTGGTTGCTGTTGCTACATAAGTATCTGTGCCTGCACCAACACAGCGCTTGTCGGTTAATCCACTATTAAAAACGGGCGTGCTAACCTTTCCATTTACGGTGATATTTCCGGTGATGGTTAATGCATTTCCGGCAGTACCCGTTACAGTGTAAGTTTTTGTTGGTCCTGCGGTAGTTGGTGTGCCGCTAATGGTTAATTTCTTAGTTCTATTATCATAAATTCCGGTTATGCCATCTGGTAATCCGGTAACTTTAACATTAGTAGTACCTGATGGGATATCGAAAATAATATTATCCATTACTGTACCTACACAAACCACTCTATCGCCAGAACCTGTGTTGGTTGTAACAGAACTCTGATCATTATTGATTACCTGATCAGGTTGAGAACCCGTAATGGTAGCGGTGTTTACATTCTGGCCAGTTTTTACCACCTTTGCCGTAATTTTTAAACTCATACTGGCATTGCTTGCCAAATCTCCAATAGTCCATATCCCTGAGCCCGGATCATAACTTGTACCCTGCGGTGCTACGCTTGATATGTAGGTAAATCCACTTGGAAGCAAATCTGTAACTGATACGCCAACGGCATTGCCATCACCTAAATTTTCGGCTTTAAGGGTAAATACTACATTGCTGTTTAGTTCTGGGTAGACTACATTAACCGTTTTAGTAATGGAGCGGTCAATATTACAAAGCAAGATGTTTATAGGTAAAGATGGTGCGCTGATACCACATTCTAATTGCGTAGTTACACTATAATTTCCTGATGATGTGGCCACATACGTATTATTAGTCGCCCCGTTTATCAGCACACCATTTAGATACCACTGATATGGACCTGCATTTACTTTAGCGGTTAATGTAGCAGTAGTACAATCGGTTTGACTGTAAGTAGGCTGTTCTCCTTTTTCAGGAAAACGTGAAATAAAGTTCGACATGGAGAATCCATTACCTTGTTGTACCATCGAAACCGTAAGCCGTTCGGCGCTGGTTATAGTGATTACCTTTGGCGATCCAATATCTGCTTTCGTAAAACTTATTAAATACAAGCCAGACGTTCCGAGAGGTTTCCGGGTACCAACACTTGCTATCGCTTCAATATCACTATTGGTATAATTGGTTGTGCCAAATTGGGTTGTAAGGTAGATTTTAGCAGTGCTTTGTGTAATGATGTAACCAAAATAGGATAAATCACTATTATTATAAGCGGTGAAATTATTGGTTTCTACCCTTTTAGATCCTGAACAACTGGATATCGGAACCAGGGTAGCTACATCAACTTCGCAACCACCGCCGCTAGAAATGCCGGCCGTACCTGAAAATACACCTACATTTTTAGTCGCCTCAATTCTTGAAGACGAATACCTGCCTGTATTTATACCGGGCGGATCTTGCGCACTATAGGTTCCGTTAATAAAACCGTGGTCGAAAGTTTTAAAATCTCCAGCTTGCACCAGCGTAAATGTTACTACGCTTTTCTCCACTCCATTTTTATCAAAACTCGTAACTTTAACAACAGTATTCGGTTGTGTAGCAATAACTGTTGTTTTTTCTGCAGTTGAATTACCTTCACCTCTAACTACCATATATTCCTGCCCCAACGAAGCAATTGGCGGAATGGGATTGTATGCACCATCGCCGCAGCCTCCCGGGGCATCCAAATCTGCAGCAGTGTTCATTACGCTAGATTGCGAAGATTCAACTAAAGTTCCGATAGGTGCATTAAATAGATAACTCTGGCCTGCATTTAATGTAACTTTAGCCACACCGCCTATTTTAACGATGGTGTTATTTTCAGTAGCCATGATGCTATAGATGGGTGGATGTTCAGAACCCGAAAGATTCCCATCGCGATAATAACCTACCCGAAAAGATGTTCCTATTGCCGCATCACCAAAACTAAAGAGCGAAGCATTCCCTTTAATATTTGCATCACTACCATCAGTGCCTAAATTATCAGAGGCTACATTTCTTAAATTCACCGAAATTGTTCCGGTAGCTTTTACAATTAACCCTGCTGCGTTAAGTACAGTATTCAGTTGGTGTGCGGGCACATCTTTAGGTAATCCGCTAAAGCGCTGCACATAAGGAGTACCCTGCGTGCAGGTAAAATTAAATAATATTGTACCGTCACTTTTAGATATGGTTCCGGTAACGGTTCCACTTTCTGATGCAATGACAATTTCGTTGGCTTTACTCCAGTATTGCCATGGTGCGGGGGCAATATAATGTAGAGAATAACTGGGTGGAGATAAAATTTTGCTAATGTTTATAGTTTCCGAATGGGAAAAAGCAGGTAAACTATTTAAGCTGAAAACTGTTTTGGTTTTACATTGCACAGCAGTAATATTTACTGCACCAAGCAATATTAATCCAATTAACCAGTTAAATATAAATAGTAGTAACCCTTTAATCATACACAAACCATTATAAAGCCCATTATGCGCCTTAACATGGTTCTGATATTTATTAAAATGTGTGTCACATCTTAATAAATAAATTTTACAAAATCAGGTCAATAACTTTTAAGCAGTATCGATCTATTTACGTAAACGAAAAATGTATGGTTTTTGGGACTTACAGGCTAATGTAAAGAAAAATTTTGCAGTAAAACATACCATCAATATTAATTTTAAAGCATCTGGAGGCGGTTTAAAATCAATATTATGCAAAATAAAATCGACTGTATTTCTACTGATACGCGAATCAGAAAAAAAAATATTTCAATTTGTCTATTTTTTCAATTCTGATTCTTTTCAAATGTCTTTTATTGAGGCTTTTAAATTGTTTTTGTAGCCTAAATTCACATTAGTAAATGTTTTTTAAGTTTTATATTAAAAAATAACGATGAATACCAACGTCATTTTAAAGTTATAGGCAAATAGAGATAATATGAGGCTCGTGATCTGCATTATTAGTTTTAATTTCCTGAAAACAGATGGTGATTTTTTTGGTTTCTTTGAGATTTCATATGCATCCCATCAGAAATAATACTGCAAATTTCAAATAATTAAATAGGAGATTTTAATCTCCTATTTAATTATTTGACAAAGGTTTTTAAATATGCGAAGCCTGTTGTCCAGTCGATGTATTGATAACGTTGATTAGCTAGTTGATGATGATGGGTTGTAAACATGGAATACATATATTGCGCCTGTTGCCATTTTGCATATAATTCATTTTCTCCAGCAGGATGATCAGCTCTTTGTTTTCTAATAAATGCAGCAAAATCTTCCAGACTGGAAAGTTGCTGCATCCTAAATTCCTGACCTGTTATTTCTTTTGTATCAGCCCAGATCATTCGTGGACTGATCTGGAAACTTGCAATTTGTAAATCCCGGGGTGCGTGGTCATCCATTGCAACCTCAGCCGTAAAGGCAGCAGTATCATCCATAGTGGTAAAATCCAATTTCCAATCTTCCTTTTCGCCCCAATATCCGATACTTCTGTCTTTCAAGTTTAGTATGGGTGTGTTATATTTTAGGATATCTGCAAATGCGCCATTAAAAATGGATGTAGCTTTAATCGAAGTGCTATCCAGGTAAGTTTTAAATTGTCTTCTTAAATCGAAATTCCTGTTTTCACCTGGTACAAGGCTATTGTAGTCTGTACAAAAATCGGAAGGAATAAATTTTGGCACGCCTGCCTGTATAGCACCATCTAAAATTCTTTTCTGCAGATCGATAATCACATCATGCAATCCTGCCAATGCCGATACCACACATGATATATCCGAACAGGCATCAGTGATTTCATCAATATTACTTAAATCTGCCAGGATAACTTTAACACCAATCTCTTTCAAAGCCACCATCTTTTCAGGATCTGTAGCCGTTCGGACGATGGCACTTACGGCTGCGTCTCTTTTTATCAATTCCCTGCAAATTCTATTACCAAGGTTTCCGGTGGCACCAGCCACTAAAATTGTTTTTTTCATTTTATAACTATTAATTAATGCTTGTTATGATGCCAAAAAGTGGAAAACAGCGTCTAATACTTGTTCAGGTTTTTCTTCAAATAAATAATGGCCGCTTTCTAACACAGGGATTACTTTCAAATTATTCGCTACATAAGGTAATCCCATTTTCATATAATTGTAGCTTACATAACTTCCAATACCAAGTACGGGCATGGCCAGCTGGGGGTATAACTTTGCATCTTCAATATCCTGCGTAAAGGTTTGATACCAGGCATTGGAAGCCCTTATGCTTTCTGCTTCATTATAAACTGAAGCATACAAGGCTCTTTCAAACACATTCATTTTGCTTTCATCAATCATCACATATTTAAAAAGCCAATCCATTAAATACTGAAACCGACCTTCCAGAATCTTCTCTGGCAATTCTTTCACCTGATTGAATCCCATCCACCAGGCATAAGGCATATTGGCATCCATTTTCGTTTTGAATGTTCCTATAGCGGGTAGTAGCGGCATTTGCATCATCCCCTCGCTTGGGTGTGAGCCATCCAAAACAATTAATTTTTTGGTAAACTGAGGATAGTTAAATGCAAAACTCATTGCAACCATGCCACCAATATCATGCCCCATGATGTGAACGCCGGATAATCCCAACTGCTGGATCAGTTCCAGTATATCAGTAGCCATGGTTTTCTTATCATAGCCTGAAGCAGGTTTTTCTGAACTGCCCATCCCCCTGATGTCTACTATAATTACTCGGTATGTTTTTGCAAGTGTTAAGGCTACCGAACGGTAAGAATACCAGGTTTGTGGCCAGCCGGGCAGGCAGATCAGCGGGGTGCCACTGCCGCCATCAACGTAATGCAGCCTCACTCCGTTAACTATTGCATATTGATTAGTAAAGCCCGGGAAATCTTTAATCAGTTCCTCATCAGCATATTGAACTTGAGGTAATATGGTTTTATCGTTCATTTGAATCTTACTATTTGTAGACTCAAATGTAGCCTGCTATGAAGTGTTACAAACTACCAATTGGTAGAAAATCAATCTTAACGGATATTTTTCCTGATCCGGCTCAAAGCATTAGGTGTAATACCAAGTACTGCAGCCAGCTGCTTAACCGGTACCTTTTGTAATAACTCAGGGTTGTTCATAAATTCAAGGTACCGTTCTTCGGCAGAAAGAGTCTGAAAGTTTAAAATCTGGTCTATCATTCTCACAGTCACCTCCTCCCATATTTTTCTACCAAACTCTTCCCAAACACTGATGTGTCCGTATAAAAAATCCATATCCTTCTTCTCAATTACGATAAGTTTGGTTTCTTCTATGGCCTCAATGTTAAACCTGGAGGGCTTCTGTGGATTGAGGCTGGATATTTCAGTAAAAAATTCATTTTTAAATGTTACCCAGGTTGTATTTTCCTGGTCATTTAAATCATAATAAAAACGCACACCGCCAGATACAATAAAAAAATATTGATTGGCAATTTGCCCTTTCCTAAGGATTAATTTCCCTTTTGGTACCTGCCTTTCCGTACACCTGGAAATAACGAGTTGCAGATCCAGCTCATCTATCCAGATCATTTTTCTAATAAATAAAATAAACTCTTCCATTATAAATTTTCACTTAAAATTGCTACAAAAATGGGGTTAAACTTAAGGATCAGAAAGTTCATCTAACCAATCACTATTAAAAAAAATTCAGTCTTGCTTAAGCACTCAACCAGAACATTAACAAATCGCTACTCCACCTGGATTTAATAAAGCGGATTTTTGATTAAATTATAAGTATAAGTATAAGTATGCTTTAACATAGTAGGTTAAGGTTTTCTATTCATCTCTACAAAGGCTTTTAAAGCCCTGCTTTGCGACACATTTTTACGGAATATTAACACGGTTGACATAGTGCCCAATTGTTTATTCAGTGGAAATGATTTTAATTTACGGCCTTTATAGTATTCGGCGATCAGTTCTGCAGGCAAGATGCTAATGCCAAGGCCTGCTTCTACAAAGTTTATAATGCCTTCGAGCGAATTTAAAACGATGCTCTTATATTGAATAATGCCTTTTGAATTAAGCCACGATTCCAGCCTGGCGCGAAATATGCAACCTTGATCAAATACGATAATTTTAATTGGCTGATCTGCCAGTAGCATTTCTAATTCCGGTGCATTTGCAGCAGCAAAAATTGCCAATTGTTCATCCTTAATATGCAATTGATCCAACTCAGGCGTATTAATAGGTGCCGATACAAAGGCTGCGTCTAATTTGTAATTCTTCACATCACTTATCAAATCCAGCCGCATTTCAGATTTGAACTCTAAATCTACATTAGGGTATGCTTTGGTAAAGCGCGAGAGCATATTGGGTACCTTAAAAGCCATTGTTGTTTCTATACAACCAATTTTAAGCTGGCCATTCAACTGGTTAGATTTTTCTATATCCTCTTTCGCCTCCTTAATCAGATGGTCAATCTGTTTGCTGTAATGCATCAGCGTTTCCCCGGCACTGGTTAGGGCAACTTTGCGTGAACTGCGTTTAAACAGGGCGGTGCCAAATTCTTCTTCCAGGTTTTTAATGCGCGCCGTCACATTTGATTGTACAGTGAACATGGCTTCGGCAGCTCTGGTGAAACTACCATGGGCAGCTACAGCTTCAAATATTTTAAGATCGTTGGTATTCATATCATTATTTATGATTTATTGAATCTTTATTAATCGTTTTAAGTAATCAAATATCATGATTAATTTTGGATAAACAATATCACATGAAAACGAGCACATTAATTAATATGGGTTTATTGCCATCACAGGTTTAGTCTTTTCAAGCAGCCAGGCATTGGCTCAATCAACAAAAAATATAAATAAAATACATATGGAAACTTCAGAAGTTCATTACCGTAATATCAATGTTAAAGGTTTAAATATATTCTACAGAGAGGCTGGGCCAATGGATGCACCTACCATCTTATTGCTTCACGGCTACCCTACATCATCGCATATGTACCGGAACCTCATCCCTATTTTAAGTAAAAAATACCATGTACTGGCACCCGACTTTCCTGGGTTTGGCTATTCAGACGCACCTGACCATTCTCAATTTAATTATACGTTTGATAACCTAGCCACTACAATGCAAGATTTGATTAACGAACTTAATCTTAAACGCTTCGCCATTTATATATTTGACTATGGCGCACCTGTTGGCTTGAGGCTAGCCTTAGCTAATCCCGAAAAAATTACCGGGATTATTACTCAAAATGGTAACGCTTATGAAGAAGGGCTAAGTAGTGACTGGAACCCTATCCAAAAGTATTGGAAAGAGCCAACACAAGACAACAGGGATGCACTTAAGGATTTTGTATCTAAAGAGGCAACATGGTATCAGTACCATGAGGGGGTATCAGATCCAGAACTGATTGCACCCGAAACGTACACCTTGGATCAACATTTTTTGGATCGTCCTGGAAATATTGAAATACAGCTCGATCTCGTAAAAGATTATAGAACCAACGTAGCCATGTATCCAAAATTCCATGCCTATTTCAGCGATTACAAGCCACAGCTTTTAGCGGTTTGGGGTAACAAAGACCCTTACTTTTTACCGGCTGGTGCCGAAGCTTACAAACGAGATAACCCCAATGCCGCTGTTAAATTTTATAACACAGGCCACTTCGCCCTCGAAACAAATGCTAAAGAAATTGGACAGGATATTCTAAATTTTTTAAATGGATTGCCAAAGTTAGGCATGCTTTGATAGAGGATTGTTCATTTTTGAATGAAAGCTAATGTCGCGTATAATTTATTCAGCAATTGCATACTGAAATCCGCTTAGGCGTGTCTTAATATAAATATTGTTAACAAATAAAGGCAATCATCCGATAGATGATTGCCTTTATTCTTTTGCATTTATTACAAAAAACCTAAATTTACTAAGCTAGCTTTCCTACATTTCAAAACCAGATTAATCCGGCTTTTCATTGTTATAGATTTTCGTTACTTCATCTGCACTTAAAGCCTTATTGTAATACCGGATATCATCCATAGATCCCTTGAAAAAAGCAGCACTCGAGAAATAAAACGGACTGGTTTTATCTGTAAAACTCAATATGCCTTTAGGGAGAATTTGCCCAATCGCTAAATTTACCGGAGTGGTCAGTGCAAAGGCAGTACCAGCAGCACTTTCAGATCTGGTTTGCACACCATCTACATAAAAGGTAATTGATCCGTTCCCCACCGTAACTACCGCATGATGCCAGGCTCCTACCTCCATCTTTCCTGGATTACTGTCTCTATCATAAGTTGCAGCAGAAGTCTTAAGCGTCATAAACAGAAAATTATCAGATTGAAGCTGAAATTTAAAACCATTCCATTTATTCAAAGACAGCAGATAATTATCAGCAAAAGCTTCCTTCACATTGATCCAAAGGCTAATACTCAATATCTGCGGATTAAGTGCTGCACTATATGGAACCTCAATATAAGCACCCTGATCAAAAGCGTAAGCATTGCCAGCCTGTCCAAAGCGATCGGTTGTAGCCGTTGGCAAAACTCCACCATCACGATGATTATCAGCTGTTCCGATAATTCCTGTCATTAATGTTCCATCATGGCCATTGCCAGTAGCATCAGCTGCACTACCATTAAAAAGCCATTTCGCAACCAAATTGGATGCTGCAACTTCTTCAATTTTTCTGGCACCAAAAGCAGTTGCAGCCCGCCTTAAATTGGCTAAGGCGTTATTTACTTCCTCCTGGGTATACGCGCCTGAGCTTACTGCGCCGGCAAGATCAATAGCAGATTTAAGTTGCACCCGTGCTTGTTTAGGGTACTGACCAATATCGTGTCCTTCTGCACTTTGATTATACACCTGCTTTACAGAATCAGTAAGCTGCGTGAGGCCTGATTTATTGGAAGCATAATCTGGCAGATTAGCATCATCTTTACAGGATGCAAAAATCGCGACAGCCACCAACAAGCAAAATGGGTATCTGAATGATGATTTATAATTTTTTAAATTCATTTTAATGGCATTAAAGTTTACCGTTTGCATTTAATTCCGTTTGAGGAATTGGAAAAAACCGGTTATTTGTATAATTGAAATTCGGTGATCCGGGCTTCATTGCTGCATCGGCATAGGCCTGACCATAACGGATGACATCAAAGAAACGCTGAAACTCGAGGGCAAGTTCAGATCTTCTTTCCCTGCGAATTACATCCCTTAAATCTGATTGATTCACCACTGTTACCGCAGCAAGCAGATCAGCCGGAGGTGTACCATCATAATTTTTTCTTGCCCTTTCCCGTACCTTATTTAACGGCACTAATGCAGCAGCAGATTGACCCGATTCGTTCAGCGCCTCTGCCTTAATGAGCAATAGATCGGCGAAACGCAAAGCTTCGTAATTTAGGTTGCCATCGTTTTTAGTCGTAGTGGGTACCTCACTCACTGGTTGAATATGCTTTTTAGAAAGATAACCAGTACTACTCCATGAAGGATCAAAAGTACTATCGTAATAAGGTTTGCCTGCTCTTGCAATAGTAAGATCGAGCCGTGGATCATTCGCTTCAAAATTATTCACCAAACTTTGCGTAGGGAAAAAAGTACCTGCGCCGTTTAAAGTACGAGGTGCAAACCAGTAATTCAAGGAATTTCCTTGAGAAGGTTGCGCCCCGCGAATATGCCACACTGAAAATATGGCCTCACTATTGGTTTTGGCAGATGAATTGAAATTATCTGCAAAGTGGTCAGTTAAGGCATAACCCAAAGCCTCTACTTGCTCACTATATTGAATTGCCTGGGCATATTTCTGTTGAAAAAGAGATGCTTTTGCCAATAAAGCTAATGCAGCTCCTTTAGTTGCCCTCCCCTGATCCGTATTGGATTCCCATTTTTGTGGTAAACCTGCAGCGGCTTCCGTCAGGTCTTTTTCAATCTGGATGTACACTTGCGCCTGTGGCGATGCAGCCAGCGCAGCATCTGCCAGCGTACTCACTTTCAGGCGTAGCGGAACGTTACCGTAAAAATTGGTCAGCATGAAATAATAGTAAGCGCGAAGAAATTTCGCCTGAGAGAGTAATTGAGTTTTGGCTGTTTCAGAGATGTTGGAATTATCAGCCGTAAGCCCGTCTGTAATGACGTTACAGCGGTTAATCCCATCGTAATACCTGGCCCATAGAGATTGCACAGCAGCATTTCCTGGTAAGATATTGTATAGATCAATGGCAGTATAGTCTGCCTGCTCCCCTGCATTGCCTCCAATAACAACATCATCAGTAGACACATCACCCAATACCCAAACAGGATTGCTTGAAGCATCGGTAAACGTAAGCGGGATATAAGCCGCGTTAACAGCAGTCTTCGCTGTAGCCTCATTGCTGAACAGATCTGCATCTGAATAATAACCCAGTGCAGGCTGATCTAAAAATTTCTTGCAACCTGTTATAGAAATCAGCCAAATGGCAAGAGAAAGTATATATAATTTTTTCATCAGATTAGAAATTAAGGTTAAGACCAAGCGTGTAAACTCTTGCAGAAGGATAAGTTCCCCAGTCAATACCAACGGCCCTTACACCATCGCCCTGACCGTTGCTACTGGTATAAATCTCCGGATCAAGACCTGTATATTTTGTAAAGGTTAGCAGGTTTTGTCCGCTCACGTAGATCCGCATTGATGCTATTTTCAAGGCAGAAAGTACTTTCGGACTCAAACTGTAACCAATTTGAAGATTTTTTAATCTTAAATAAGAGCCATCTTCCAGAAATCGGGTTGATGGTCTTTTATTATTGGTAGAAGAAGCAGAACTCCAGGTTAGGCGGGGAAACTGATTGGTACTGCCCTCTCCATTCCAACTGCCAGTAGCTACACGTTCGGTAATATTGAAGGCACGATAGAAACCCTCAGTATCTGTTGCCACCTGGTTATACAGCTTATTGCCATATGCCCCCTGGAAGAATACACTGAGGTCAAACTGCTTAAACTTCAGGTTCCCCGTAAAGCCATAGGTTAGCTTTGGGATAGGACTTCCGGCAAACTCACGGTCTTTCTCATCAATAATACCATCGCCATTGCTATCTTTATATTTCACATCACCTGGCTGAATACCTGTACCTTGGTAAGCATGCGTAAAAATATCAAGATCATTCTGAAAAATCCCTTCCATAGGCAGTAAATAAAATGCCCCAATAGGTTGCCCTACCGAAGTAAGTGTAGCATAATATTCATTATCAATTCTCCCACCAACAATCGGTGATCCAGCTAAAGAAAGTACTTTATTTTTTAGTGTAGCTATATTACCTGACACATCATAGCTCCAGTTTTCAGAAATCTGATCACGGTAGGAGATTTGAAGTTCGAGACCTTGATTACGAACTTTACCAGCATTTACGTAAGGACTTCCGCCCCCACCTGCACTTGGTGGCAAAGGGTTGGCAAAAAGAATATCAGCATTATCTCTGATGAAATAATCTGCACTGAATTGAAGTTTATTATCAAAAAACCCGGCATCTAAACCGAAGTTGGTTTGCGTACTGGTTTCCCAGGTGATGTTTGCATTTCCTCTTGAGGTAAGTGAATTACCTATTACAGGCGTTCCGCCGAATGGATAAAAACCGACAAAAGAATTGAGTGAAGTATAAGCATAATTGCTGATTTCCTGGTTACCGGTTTGCCCGATACTTGCCCTTAACTTTAGCATGGAAAGCGACTTGAAATTTTTAAGAAATGCTTCCTGATCCAATCTCCACCCTACTGATCCGGCATAGAAATTACCATAGCGGTTAGCCGGGTTTAACCTGGACGATCCATCTCTACGTACAGTAAAGCTAGCCAGGTATTTATCTGCATACTGATAATCAGCACGACCAAAAAGAGAGAAAAGTGCCCAACGCGATTCATTTTCGCCATTTTGTTGTATACCTATCCCATTATCTAGATACTGAAAATCTTCAGACTGGTTAGGAAAAATTGATCTGGAAGCTGAAAGGCCATTGGTTCGACTTTTAATATTTTCTGTTCCCGCCAAAATATTCAGGTTATGCTTTTCACCAAACTTCAGGTTATAAGTTAAGGTATTGGTCCAGTTGTAATCCAGTTGGTTCGCATTGGAACGTGCCAAACTGCCCGGCGAATTCTGAGCACGGTCTCCCCAGATTTTGAAGAATTGTTTAAAATCAGTAATCACCAATGTTCCACCCAAAGTGGTTCGGAATTTTAGTCCGTCGATAATTTTAGCCTCCACAAACACATTTCCCAGCGCACTGTAAGCATTGTTATTCCTGTCGAAGTTATCAGCATAACCAACCGGATTTAATCCATCACCAAAGAAATTCGAATTTTCCGGAAGATCTACATAATCGCCATTGGCTTTAAATACAGGAGTTGCTGGTGTGCGGAAAAGGGCATAACGCAGTACACTGGCACCTTGGTTTCCATTACCAAAACCATCACCAGATGCACCTACCTGCTTGGTTTTCGCATAGGAAAGGTTAAGGTTTAAGCCGGTAGAAAATATTTTAGATAAGGTGCTGTTTACCGCTGTACGCAGGTTAAACCGATCATAAGCACTGTTATTGATTAGTCCATCTTGTTTATAATAATTGGCGGCCACCAGGTAATTCCCGGTTTCATTTCCGCCACTTACTGAAAGGTTGCTGTTATTAATGAGTGCTGGCTGAAGCACTTCTTTCTGCCAGTTTACATCAGGCAAACCCGCAGCCAGGGTAGCAGGAATTTGTGTTCGTCCATCGGCGGCGGCAGCAGCATTGAAGGCTGCAACATATTGCGGGGTATTTGCCATTTTAATTAAATTGCCATGAACCTGGACGCCTGTGTATTGCGAAAGGTTAACTGTAGACTTACCCGATTTTCCTTTTTTAGTGGTAACCACTACTACCCCATTAGATGCCCTTGCACCATAAATGGAAGCTGATGAAGCGTCTTTTAAAATACTGATGCTTTCAATATCCGTTGGCGAGATCTGGTTAATACCTGAAGTACTCGGTACGCCATCAATCACATAAAGTGGATTATTATTGTTGATGGTACCTACCCCACGAATCCTTACCGCAATGCCTTCACCAGGAGCGCCGGTACCTTGAGTAACCGATACGCCGGCCGCTTTTCCCTGCAATACCTGATCAACACCACCTACGGGCATGTTATCAATATCAGTCGACCTGATCTGGGAAACGGCTCCGGTGAGATCCTTTTTTTGCTGGGATGAATAACCGGTAATTACCACATCATCTAATTTCTGATTCGATGGCACTAAAGAAATTGATACTTTCGTCTGGCTTCCAGGCTTTAAGGTTCTGGTGGCATAGCCTATAAACAATACCTGAATAGAAGCATTACGATCGGGTAAATTAATCGTAAAACGCCCATCAGTACCAGTGTTAACTTTATTTGGCTTCCCTACTACCTGCACTACGGCTCCAGGAATAGGAGTGCCTTTTTCATCTTTCACAATACCTTTCAAAACCCTTAAAGTGGTATCAGAAGCATTTGGCCGGGAAGTTTTGGTTAGTGTATTCTGACCTGCGGAAGCCGGAATGGCAGTTTTTACAGGATTGGGAGTTTGATTAACGTTAACAGGCGGTGTGGGTGTGGATTGTACTTTTGGAACCGGATCTGTCGGATTTTGTGCTTTAGCCGTGGAATCCGGTCGCCGCTTCAGCGAGTCTGGAGCAGTTTGGGCCTGTGTAGTGGCTGCAGCAGATAGGACAAAAAACAGGAAATACTTTTGTAACAGTAGCTTCATATAAAATTTCGGGTTGATGATCTTAATCTTATCTGCAATACAATCGAGAAGGGGTAAATGTTTTAGGATAGATTCATTTTATTTTTAACACAGAAGGTAGAAATAATAAAACATTAGTTTCCATTAAGTATGTAGCGGGCCAAAAACCCATTACAGATTTCTTAAAGGTGTAAAGCTTTCCGTTAATTACAAGCTTGATTATAAAGAGGAAGAATCGTTGCAGTGAGTATACTTAATTAGTTTATCCAACCTTCACCCCTTTCCAAAACGCAACATAACCTTTAATCTCCTTAGCAGCATCCTTTGGATCTGGATAGTACCAAGCAGCATCTTCGTTCTTTTGACCATCAACTACCAAAGTATAGTATGATGCTTCTCCTTTCCATGGACAAACAGTATGTTTGCTTGATGGCTGAAAAAATTCCTGTCTTACAGAAGACGCAGGAAAATAATGATTGTTTTCAACTACAATTGTATCGTCACTCTCTGCTAAAGTTTGATTGTTCCAGGTTGCTTTCATACTTTTAAAATCTTTTAACAGATTAACCGATCAATCTGGATTTTGTTTGATGAAAATGATTCGAAGTATGAATGACTTTAGCAACTGTTTTAAAATGAAAATTATTCAGGAAGATCAATCAACGAACACCTACCTTATTTCGTAAATATTTTGATTAATGCAATGAGAATTGTTGAGTAGATCAGGGTACAAAACAAAGCGTCCGGATCATCAATGATGATCCGGACGCTTTGTTAATTGGTGAATCAAGATTATTTAGAGAGCATTGCAGATTGATCTGCATGCATAATCGCTTCTGAAGCGTAAGATGCTGATTTTAAACTGGCGAAATCAGCTAGCTTTACATTTTTCATATTGCTGGCAATCATAGTGCTATGGCCTGCAGTACCATTTAATTTCAGAACTGCATCTTCTTTTACTACGGTGTATAAACTGGCTGTAGTGGTTTTGATTCTGGCTGTAGCACTTTGATTGATAAACAACTGAAGGTTTTTAACATCAAAGTTGTTACTGGTAACCACCATTGATTGTCCGTAAGCTTCAATTCTTTCTAAGTCTTTCAGAGTAATGTTAAGGGTTACCTGATTGCTTTCTTCTGAATTGATAAATAAGGTTTTACCATCAGTTGATATCGAAGTTTTAGCTGCATTGTAATTTTCTGCACCCTCAACACTTTGTTTTTCACCTTGTGTTAAAACAATTTTTACGTTTCCGCTTACCCAAATGCGGTTTACTGTTGATAATTTAGAAATTTTTGTTTCAGATACAACTGGTTCAGCTGCAAAAGTAGAAATGGCTGATGAAGTTAATACTACTGCTGTTAATGCTGCTGCGAATAATGTTTTTGTTAAATTTTTCATGTCTTTATGTTTAAGTTTTTTCCTTTTGTTTTTTGATAATAAGACGCCACCACTCCAGATAAGTTGCAGGCAAAATCCTCATATTATACCAGTACGGGTAACATCCAGACCAACGCCTTAAATTTCACGACGAACCGGACGTAACCTTGGAAAATTTTAGCACTTAAATAGAAATGTAGGTTGAGCTTAATGAAAATATATCGTCTGAAATGGTTTAAATCACTACAATTATGCAATCATTTAACAATGTGGTTAAGCTAACCTAATATAGTATAAACATACTAAGGCTATATTTGAACTTAATTGCCTTTCAAATGAAATATGAGCAAGTCCAAACTGCATATCAGTCAGCCGAAACCCATAGAAATATCCAGATGGAATTTCTCAACATCTTTAAATTCAACCAACTTATGCTTATCTCAAAAAAGCTCAATAACGTAACGGATTCTAACTCACATTGCCTGGAGCATAATATTTACACCATGCATGAGAAATAAGTACCCCTTAATTTTATCTAATTATCACTATGCAAAAACAAGGTGTAATGAAGCAGATGACTATTGATAAGGGAAAGATAATAGATTTCGATTTCAGCCGTTTTCGTTTGCCTACATATGTGATGATGTTTAAACCACTACTCTTCCAAGAATACAATACTTATATTGCAGTTCTTGGCCCTGATCTTGAAAGTGGAATAACAGGCTACGGTGATACACCAGAAGATGCCCTGATCAATTGGAACGATAACCTCAGGACACAAATTTATAATCCTGATTTACATAATGAAATCGTAGATGATATTAGAACTAAAATAGCGACTAAAAGTAAAACCATCTAAATCAAATTATTAAATCATTCCATTTAAAAATTTTCCTCTACCATTTTGCCATTTACCACCGCCCCGGCCACGCTACCTGTTGAAACTGCAAGAGCAACAGAGCGCATCATGTTCGTGTTATCGCCACAGGCATATATGCCATTGATGTTGGTTTCCTGAAAGGATCCTACTTTAATATAGCCATGTTCTGTAAGTTCACAGCCTAATGATACGGGTAGATTTGAATGTTGCGTAAATGGCAAAGCCGCATAAAGTGCTTTAAAAGATCTTGAAGTTCCATCAGCAAAAATTATCTGCCGAATAAATCCGTCCTGGTGTTCGATTGCTGTGATGCCTGTTTCGATTATTTGAATATCATGCTGCTTTAATTTTAAGATTTGTTCATCTTTAAAATCTGGCTTGCCATTGGTCAGTAGTGTAACCTGATCTGTAAGATTGCTGACCATAGATGCTAAATGAAAACCCCTTGCGCCATTCGCTAAAATCCCGGTAGCCTTATCTTTAAACTCATATCCATGACAATATGGGCAATGAATTACTGAAATTCCCCAACACTCGGTGAAGCCTTTAATATCAGGCATGGTATCTTTTATACCTGTTGCAAAAATTAATTTCTTTGCATGAAATTCTATACCCGATTGGGTAAGGATTTTAAAACCTTCATCAACTTTTTCAGCGCCAATGGCAAGATCTTCCAAAAACGACACCGTATGATATTTCAACACCTCAGCTTTTGCTATTTTAGAAATTTCGCCTGGTTTTTTCCCATCGTGTGTAATAAAGTTATGGGAGTATGGTGTTTGCCGGTTACAAGGTAAGCCACTATCAATGATTAAAACTTTTCTTAATGATCGTCCTAAAGCCATCGCAGCTGAAAGTCCTGCATAACTTCCGCCAATAATGATTACTTCAAAATATTTAATGTCTGCCATAAACTGATGCTATATCAATGTGATTGATAGAAAAGGTAAAGCTAATACCCGGGCTTTTGTACCTGGTATATAACTTCTATCCTATCCATTTCTATCTGATCTTCAAATATAAACATAGATTTATTAACGCAACAATGATGCATTAAATTATTGCAATAATGTTGCAATATTAAAAGAGATTTGAAATGACCGTAAACCATGTTGATAATATTTATCTTCACAAATAAGCCTACAGTATCTTTTTGAATTTAAACAGGATAAGTTATACTACTTCTTTCTATTTTGAGATCTGTTTGTGAGATATTGCTGCGTTTTGATGTTTTCCCACATGATTAACTTATCCTCAATCTTTGAAAATGCACGAATATCTCCATCCTGAGAAATGACCAGCCCTAAAGCTGTAGGATGGTTCCAGCAATAGGCGATCATAGAACGATGCCTGGTTCCGTAATAACGTGGATCGTGTGCTTCAAGCGACTTTGGTGTAGCCGTCGCTGTAGTGGAAACAAAAATTTTTCTTGGCATTTTTTTGGCACGTAAAACTGCACCAAAACCGTTGGTTACCATGCTCCGGTTAAAAAGCACAACCCCATCTACACAACTTTGTGAGGCGATGAAGTCGATGGCTCCCTTAATTTCATCTGCAGTTCCTTTTTTATTGTAAAAAGATGCCGATTCACGCAAGTAGAGTTCTTTGCTGATGGTTCTCTTACCTGTATGCATGCCACCTTCAATTGTATTTTCCGAAACAAAATTATCAACAGCAGCCTTTGCATGCGCAACCATCGCCAAGGTAAGTCGCTCATAATGAATCCGGTATTTTACATCAAGATCAGCACTATCATCTGCAAGCAGTATGGCTCCACCATGCTGATAATTTTGAATTTTAAGTAATAACCTGGAAAAACTCTGGATCCACAGCCCATCCAGAAAATCTTCCCACTCTGCATATTGCTCGTTTGGATGTTCTTTTTCAAGATATTCTCTGAGATTAATTTTTAAAAATTCTGCATTTTTTCTCAGGATTTTTGAAATCGGGCCTATCGTAAGCACATCCAGATAGCGTTTAACGAGTATATTTTGCTTTAAAGTCGCTAATAACTCGTAATCAAAAAGCACGTGCAGTGTTCCGATATCACTTACTGATACCTGAAACAATCCTGGTTGTTCTGAACCAGTATCCGACTCATAATTCAGGAAATTCTGATAATGCATCGCCTGATCAATCATTCCCCAAATATAAAGCTTGCCTTTCTCATCGTAATAAACAGCCAGAGAAGAACTCGCCGGATCAGCAGCCTTGGAAAGCTTGGCCAATGTTTTAGTATCCATGTTCAAAGGTTGCTCAAAGGCGATACAGCTCCACCTTTCAGGAACAATATGGCTTGGTGGTGCCGGATCTGGGTTTGATGGATCAATAAAAGTTACCGTTACCCTGATCAAATCGCTTTCTTCTTTGCACATGCTCGAATAGAACAGGCAATCAAATAAATCGACTAATACCTCGAGATTGGGAATCGGAAATTTTTGCTTCGTTAGCCTGAGCTTATCGTGTACCAGAATGGCAAGGTCCTGAGGGCGTGAATTTTCCAATTTGATCTTCGTTTTACCTTATAAACACATGCCAATCAAAATCGTTTGGTTACAATGAATAGACATTTCAAATTGCATTGAATTGTGACAATCACCACTTATGCTATCTTAAAACCTGCAAACCTGAGTTTACTAAATCTCTCCAGCAATTAAATTGAATAGTAAGCTAAAATTAAATACACAAAAAAAGGGCAGCCTTTAAAAAGACTGCCCATCCTACTCATAAATCTTATTTTTGTGATTGCTCCGGAGCTTTACCAATTAAATCCATAAACTGATCTAATTTAGGCGTGATGATAATTTGGGTTCTTCTATTTTGTGCTTTCCCTGCTGGCGTATTGTTATCAGCAACCGGGTTAAATTCACCTCTTCCTCCTGCAGTCAATCGCTTTGGATCTACCTGATATTTAGTTTGTAAAACCTGCACCACTGACGAAGCCCTTAGTGCACTTAAATCCCAGTTATTGCGAATATTAGGCTGTGTGATTGGAACATTATCCGTATTACCTTCAATTAATACATCATAAGTGCTATAATCTTTAATAATCTTTGCAATTTTACTTAAGGTTTCTCCAGCCTTGTCAGATACTTCATAACTACCTGATTTATAAAGCATGTTATCAGCCAATGAGATATACACTACACCTTTCAGTACCTGAACATCAACATCACTAAGCTCTTCCCTGCTTAATGAACGGGTAAGGTTATTGGTTAACACCATATTAAGTGAGTCACTTTTATTCTTAGCATTTACCAGTTGCTTAATATATTGATTTGAGCTGTTAATTTCATCCACCAGTTTGGAGATATTAACATTCCCCTGGCTGCTGGAGTTTAGGCACTTATTCAAGGCATCCTGTAAGGCAGCAACATTCGATTTTTCGGAGGCAATTTGCTCTTCCAAACTTTTTACTCTGCTACTGGTACCTGAAAGCTCACGCTGGCTATCCTGGTATTTGTTACTTAACTCTTGATTTCTTTCTCTTAGTTTTGAGTAAGTGTCCTGAAGTTCTGCATATTTTTTATTGCTCACGCAACCAGAAATCATCACTCCAGCCAAGAGCATTATCGGGATTGATTTGTAAAATTTCATAATCTTATCTTTTTTTATAGCTGAACATTCAACAAATTTCTTGCCGTAATGTTTAAAATGGCTTTTCAGCATCGTTAAAGAATGTTAATCTTGATATCAAATTTCTAGTTGACCAATTATGATGAAGTTTTATAGTCCAGAAGCATCATCCAAAATTGATATTGGTTACATTGTTTCATCATTCCAGTATAGCTGCTTCACTATTTAAGTTTACTTTGAATTCATTATAATCTTTAATACTAAAATGTGCCTATAAATTCTATGTTAAACTCATGCAAATTAATGATGATGTGAGAATTAGAAGCTTTTAAGTTAAAATCTGTTTTGTTTTCATCATTATAAATTTTTATTTTGCAAAACAATTTATCATAAAACATTATGCTGGCGAAAACGTTATCAAAGGCGATATCAATAATAACATAATATTCTAAAAATGAACAAGCTTTTCGTTGGTGGCCTGGCAGACAATATTCAGGAAATGGATTTAGCAATTTTTATAAGTCTCCATGGTAAAATCGACACGATTAAAGTTGTTCGGGATCGGGCTACAGGAAAATGCAAGGGTTATGCCTTTATTGAAGTTGAAAGTTTAGATGATGCTAAAAACATCATTTCTATGCTTAATGGAGAAACATTTAAAGGTAATGTGATCACTGTTAAATTATCTGAAGAAGTTGCGCCGAAAAAGCCAGCTCCAAAACCCAGGACAAACGAAGCTTTCAAATCTAAACGGCCACGTTTACAACGTTAGTTGGTTTAATTCTTTTTAAAAATGAAGTGACTGGTGGGTTACCAACTGGTAATTAAAATGGCTTCATTTAGACTATTTTCTATCCAATCTTATATTCCGTTATAATGCTCAACATCTAAATCTGCGTAAATTATCATTTAGATCTGCGGCCAACCTTTGCTCCTAACTTAATATTGCTACTGGCTTGGTGTGTTTACCAAATGAAACAATTCATTAAATTTAAAATCACTAATTTCTGTAAGTGCAATACCGACCAATAGGGTAATGAGACATTAAGGTATTAAAAAGTTAGCCACAATTATTTTTCTTAGCCCTCAATATTTTAATATTTAGCAATAATTCGATAGAATAGATATTGGTATAAAATCAACTGACAATTAAAAAGTTAGAAACATTAATTTATTAAGCCACGCAATCTTGCTTAAACAATTCCCGCGGATTTAAGCGGATTGGAAGTCACTACTTATTATGTCCTGCAGATTAAAAATGATCTGGATGGCAAAATTCTACTATTCATTTGGTGTCTCCACCAACATAAATAGGTCACCTTACTAAAAGAAAATAATTTTAAACAAAAAGGGATAACAACCGAAGCTGCTATCCCTTAACTCATAAAAAAGTATTTGGCAAATACCTACCAGTAAACACTGTAAAGTGCAACCAGCATACCGATGATAATTAATGTTCCAACGGCGAAACTTGTCGACGTTTTAAACATTTTAACATCAATATCCAATCCTTTCGGATTCACACCTTTTCTATTTTCGAATAAGCTGATGATTACCATTCCGATAATACAGAAAACGAACACAAAACCCATTCGATCCAAGAAAGGAATTTCATAAATTCCAGTTGCATTTTTTACAGAAAAGCCTAAACCTGATAACCATGAAAGATCTGTTAAATTTGGCAAAGCCTTAAGCAATAGCGACATACCGAAACCACCTATCGTTGCAAACAAAGCAGCATTTGAAGTAGTTCTTTTCCAAAAGAAACCTAAAATAAACATGGCAAAAATACCAGGTGAAACAAAGCCAGTATATTCCTGAATATATTGGAAACCACCTTTTTTATCAATCCCCAAATGTGGCGCAATTAATACACCTAAAATCATTGCCACTATAATGGAAATTTTTCCGGTCAATACCAGGTTCTTTTCTGTTGCTGCCGGATTGATTACTTTTTTGTAAATATCAAGGGTAAAAATAGTGGCGATACTGTTTGCCTTGCCCGCTAAAGAAGCTACAACGGCTGCTGTTAATGCTGCAAATGATAAACCTTTCAAGCCTGCTGGAAGTAAGTTCAGCAACACTGGATAAGCACGATCTGGATTTACAGAACCATTCTGCAACATTTCTGTCTGGAATGCACCATCCTTATAAAGTACGTAGGCCGCTATACCCGGAAGCACCACAATAATCGGCATTAACAATTTCAAGAAGGCAGCAAATAATAAACCACCTCTTGCAGTATTTAAATCCGCACCTAAAGCACGCTGGGTAATATATTGATTGCAACCCCAATAATTCAGGTTTACAATCCACATACCGCCAATCAGTACACTTAAACCTGGTAAATCGATATAATTTTCGTTATCAGGCTTCAGAATCATATGAAAATGCTCTGATGCTTTAGTGCTCATGAGATGATAACCTTCGAAAATACCGGTTGTTCCGTAATGGGTAGATACCAGATTAAGCGCCAGGTAGGTTGTAGCCAAACCTCCTAAAATTAAGAAGAACACCTGAATAACATCTGTATATCCAATTACCTTCATCCCACCTAAAGTAATGATGATAGCAAAGGCTGCAATGGCATACATACACAATTCCAGGTTGAAACCAGAAATGCTACTCACCGCCAGTGCACCTAAATAAAGAATAGAAGTTAAGTTAACCACTACATATAAAAGCAACCAAAAAACAGCCATAATCATGGCAACTGTACCGTTATAGCGCTGGTGAAGAAACTGCGGCATGGTGGCAATTTTATTTTTCAGGTAAACCGGAATAAAGAACACTGCAACCACGATAAGGGTTAAACTCCCCATCCATTCGTAAGTGGCAATGGCTAATCCCATTTTAAATCCCGAACCACTCATGCCTATAAATTGCTCGGCTGAGATATTCGAAGCAATTAGTGAAGCACCAATTGCCCACCAGGTAAGTGACCCTTCAGCTAAAAAGTAATCTTTTGAACCTGTTGATACAGATTTTTTCTTATTGTAAATGTAAAGGCCATAGGCTGCCACAATTACAAAGTACACCGCAAATACGATATAATCTTTTGTATCCAGAATATTATTTTTCATTCATTTATTTGTTTAGGTTTTTTCAACTGGCCCAAATGGCTTATTAAATTCTAATTATTTTTATTTCAATATCTTTTAAAAATCTAAGTTTTAAGCATCAATTAATGATGATCCGTTTGCCGTTTCTACTAAATATACATCAATCGACAAACCAAATTCTTTTTCATAAAGGACACTCACTTCTGAAATTAAAGCATCAATATTTTCGTTTTTTACAATATTGATGGTACAGCCGCCAAAGCCGCCACCCATCATTCTGGCACCAAGAACATGATCTAAATCTTTCACATAATCAACCAGAAAATCAAGTTCCTTACAACTTACTTCATAGTCTTGACTTAAGCCCTCATGCGTTTCAAACATCAGCTTACCTAATGCAACTAAATCACCCTGTTTAAGTGCTTCAGCAGCTTTTTGAATCCGGCCTATTTCCTCTACCACATATTTACATTTCTGGTAAACTTCCGCATCTTTTGGCTTTACAAATTCCTCCAGCATATTTACATTGGCATCCCTTAAGCTCGTCACTTCAGGGTGGTGAGTGCTAATCCAGGCTACGCCTTGTTCACACTGAGATCTTCTTTTGTTATAGGCAGAATCAGAAAGGGAATGTTTTACATTGGTGTTAAGTAAAACAAGTTTATAGCCTTCTAAAGCCAAAGGGATATATTCATATTCCATGGTTCTGCAATCCAGTAAAACAGCATGATCCTGCTTACCAAAAACAGATGCAAACTGATCCATAATCCCACAGTTTACGCCAGCAAATACGTGTTCAGCTTTTTGTGAGATTAAAGCCAGATCCATTTGTGAAATACCCAGATCATTCAGGTAGTCAAGCGCAAAGGCCGTTGCACACTCCAATGCGGCCGAAGAGGAAAGCCCTGCACCTAGTGGAACATTTCCATCTAAATAAAGGTTGAAGCCACTAATTTTATAGCCTCTTTTAACCATTTGATCGGCTACGCCCAGTACATAGTTGGCCCAACTAAGATTAGATTTTTCTATCGCAGCAACGGAAGAGGTATAAGATACCTGATAACTTTCAGAGTATAAGTGAATTGCTTCATCATCTCTTTTTGATACCGCAACATAAATGGCCTTATCAATAGCCGCCGGCATTACAAAGCCACCGTTATAATCGGTATGCTCTCCGATAATATTAATTCTTCCGGGAGATTTAACCAAAATGGGCTCAGTTTGGTAAATATCTCTAAATGTACTTTTTAAACGCTCAATATCCATTCGCTCTTAATGATGTTTTATTTGGTTAGTTTTAATTTATAATGTTCTGCCGACAATTCTTTCAGTCGATTTGCTGCGAATTCTGGTGTAATATCACGCTGAGGATTAGCCAGCATTTCATAACCGACCATAAATTTCTTCACGGTAGCCGAACGCAGCAATGGCGGATAAAAATGCATATGCCAGTGCCATTCCGGATGATCTCCACCATTTACAGGTGCCTGATGCATTCCTGCTGAATAAGGAAAAGAAGTTTCAAAAAGGTTGTCGTATTTGGTAGTTAGCGTCTTTATTGCATCTGCCAGCGCTTCCTTCTCTACACTATTAAAATATTTGATGCTATTTACTTGCCGCTTACTAATAATCATGGTTTCATAAGGCCAAACTGCCCAAAATGGAACCAGCACAACGAAATGTTCATTTTCGAAAACAACTCTTTCATTCTTTTTTAATTCCAGTTTCAGGTAGGCAGATAACATGCTGGCACGATGAACGGCATAATAATTTTTCTGGCGCTCTGTTTCTTTAACAATTTCCATAGGCACTTCGCTTTGCGACCAGATTTGCCCATGTGGGTGCGGATTACTGCAACCCATAATTTCACCCTTATTTTCGAAAATCTGAATATACTTAATCCACTCATTTTCAGAAAGGCTGTTAAATTCTTTTTGCCATAAGTCTACAACAGCAGTAATTTCACTAACACTTAGTTCTGGCAGCGTTAAATTATGTTTAGGACTAAAACTAATTACCTTACAGATGCCACGCTCATTTTGCGCCACCAATAAGCCATCGTCATTCATGCCAGCTGCAGGTGTATCTTCCAGCAAGGCCGAAAAATCATTTTTAAAAACAAAGCTTTCCTTATAATCCGGATTCACATCACCATCTGCACGATCATTACCCGGGCACAGGTAACATTTTGGATCATACTCCGGGCGGTTATCTGCCGCTAAATCTTCAACCTTACCTTGCCATGGCCGTTTGGTGCGATGAGGTGATACCAAAACCCATTCTCCTGTGAGAATATTGAGTCTTCTGTGCGGATTTGAATCAAGATCAAATGTTGTACTCATATTATATGGTTGATTAGAATGTTTGGGCTACAAAATGGAATTTGAATTCGGCTAAAGTATAAATAAATTATTATTTGTCAAAGTGACATTTAATAATTTGCTTATAATTTCTATTTTCGTAAAATTTTGAAGATATTCAGGCACATTTAATTAATTTCAGCATGATAGAATATTCAGGCCAACCGCATTATCTGGTGGCTGTAGATTGCATTGTTTTTGGTTTTGACGGAGAGCACCTTAAGTTATTGCTGGTGAAGCGTGGCCTGGAACCTGAAATTAACAAATGGAGTTTAATTGGTGGATTTGTTGGTGCCAATGAAAGTCCGGATGATGCAGCCAATAGGGTATTGAAAAAAAATACCGGGCTGGAAGGAATTTACCTGGAACAGTTGCAAATTTATGGTGAACCTCATCGCGATCCAATTGAACGCACATTATCTGTAGGCTATTTTGCTTTAATTGATATTCATAAATATGAAGCGCAATTAAGCGATGAATATCAGGCAGAATGGTTTTTGGTGAATGAAAGCCCAAAGTTAATTTTTGACCATGCAAAAATGGTGGCTGATGCCCGTAAGAAACTACGTTACAAAGCTGCCCTCCACCCTATCCTTTTTGAAATGTTGCCAAAAAAGTTTACCATTCCACAGTTGCAGATGCTTTTTGAAGAGGTGAATGATACTAAAATAGATACCCGGAATTTTAGCAGAAAAATCAGTTCTACAGGTTTACTGATCAAGCTCGAAGAAAAAGATAAATCAGGTTCAAAGAAAGGTGCCTTTTATTTTAAACTGGATAAGAAAAAATACAAGGCCAATTTTCAGGCTTTCTTAAACCTGATCCCCAATTTGAAATTATAGTTATAGTGGTGAGGATGAGCTGCCAGAACTGATCAAAATAATAATAATCACCAATATAATCAGACATAAAACTTAGTTTAATTGATATATTAGCACCATGCAAAAGGAACTGGCGGATGAAAAGTTGATCCTGGCAAAAATTGCCAATGGTGATCAGCTGGCGTTCGGCATTCTTTTTAATTTTTACCGCAACAAAGTTTATGGCTACGCACTAGCCATTCTTCAGGAAGATGCCGCAGCGGAGGAAATTGTTCAGGATGTTTTTATTAAGCTTTGGGTAAAGAGAACTCATTTAGTCCAGATTGAAAATTTTGGTGGATTTTTGCGTACAACTGCAAGAAATGAAACATTGAATGCCTTAAAAAAAGCCACGGTAGAACAAAGAAATATCCTAAAAGCCCACCAAGGAACATCTGATGTAGATTTAGCTACAGAAAATGAGATTCAATTTAAAGAAACAAAGAAGTTATTGGAATCTGCTATTGAAAAACTTTCGCCACAGCAAAAATTAATTTATCGCCTTTGCCATATTGATGGCTTAAAGCAGACCGATGTGGCTAATAAACTTAACCTATCTCCATTAACAGTAAAAACTCACTTGCGAGATGCTGTAAAATCAATTAAAAACTTCCTGATTGCGCAAGATCAAATAAAAGTTATTCCACTTTTATTATTTTTTATAAAATAATCTCTTATTTGACTACCTCCTTTTCATTTTTGTATTGTCATTACTTTAAAAGCGAGGTAGAAAATTCTTTATTTCAATCTCAAAGCCATCAAACTAAACAAAATGCAATTGGATAGAGCCGCCTATTTATTTGATCAGTATGTGAACAGAACATGCTCTCCTGCAGAATTACAAGAGTTTATGACCCTTATAAAAAATGCGGATGATACAACAGTGCTCGATCTCGTGATGGATAATTTTTGGAATAAAAGTCCTGAAACAGAGTTAAATTCAGCTAAAGCAGAACAGATCCTCGAACAGGTAATCTCCATTGATTCAAAATTTATAAAGAAAAAACCAAACCTATCAAGACAATGGCTGGGATGGGCAGCAGCCTTTTTTATCGTTTGTTTTGCTGCAGTACTATTTAAAGATCGAAACAAAATGCCACAATGGGCAGAAAAAACGGCTAGCCAATCAAACCAGATTGTTCATCCAAATCCTATATTAACCATAAAAACCGAAGATGAGCACCAGAAAGTGAATTTACCTGATGGAAGCACGGTGATCTTAAATAATAACAGTTCCATCACTTATCCAAAAGTTTTTGGTGCTGAAAGGATCGTTACCTTAATAGGTGAAGGTTATTTTGACATCAGGCATGATACTAAAAAAAGTTTTATAGTGCATGCAGGCAAACTAAGTACCAAAGTTTTAGGAACAGCCTTTAACATTAAAGCTTATGATGGCAACCATAATATTGAAGTTACCGTTACCAGAGGAAAAGTAAGTGTTACAGATAGCCAATCAGTTTTAGGCATTCTTGTTCCCAACCAGCAGATTATTTTTAATCAAAAAAACAAACGCATTAATCTTGTTGATGTAATGGCTAAAAACGCAATACAATGGCAGGAAAGCGATATTTTCTTTGATGATATTTCACTGGAGGAGGCAACAAAAATTTTATCAAAAAGATTCAATACACCAATTTCATTTGAAAATGAACTTCCAAAAAAATGCAGGTTTACAGCTACTTTTTTAAAGGGAGAATCATTAGAGCAGATTCTTAAAATCATCTGCTCCTACAATAATGCACAATACCAAACTCACGCTGGCGGCATAACCATCAAAGGCGGAGGATGTGAATAATAAAGAACCCTTAATCAACTAAACCAAACCACATGAAAAAAACTTACCAGCTGCGCATTTAAATGAATAAAAAAACTCCTTGTCGCTAAACAAGGAGCCGTTGCAGATACAGCGCTAACTGTATCTACGCGTTTAAACAATTTTCTAGGATTCATTTAAAACATTTAAAATTATGTATTTTTCTGCACAATCGGCAGAGGGCAGGAAGAAATATGTTTTCTTCACTGCATCATCCCAAACACGATATTTAATTCGTCAGCTTATGCGCATCAGCTCCATCATTGCTATCGTATTTATTACCTCTCTCCAATGCCTGTTTGCTACTGAAGTTATTGCTCAATCAACTCAGCAAGTACAAGTTGCAATCGAGTTGAATCAGGAAACAATCACTTCGGCAATCAAAAAAATAGAGCAAAACAGTCCGTTTCGTTTTTTATACCGCAATAACGAAGTTAAAAACCTTAAACCGGTAAGTATTCCTTTAGGAGCCAGATCAGTTAAAGAAACGTTAGACTTAATTTTAAATGGTACAGGTTTAACTTATAATCAGGTAGGAGATAAAATCCTAGTTTCCAAGCTCCCTATAGTAAACACTACTGAAAGTGTAAACGATGTCCGTTTAACAGGAATGGTAACCGATGAAATTGGGAATCCACTCCCTGGTGTATCTATTCGCATTAAAGGAGATAAAGAGTTTAGTACTGCATCAGATCAATACGGACATTATAGTGTTAACATTCCTGCTGGCAAAACCATTACCATCATATTCAGTTATGTGGGTTACGTAACCAGAGAAATAGCTGTTGATGAGAAAACAAACTCCTTAAAAACAGCCTTGGTTCCGGAAGCAGGAAGTTTGAACGAAGTTCAGGTGATTGGTTATGGCACTACGACCAGAAAGTTGAATACAGGCTCAGTTGCGTCAATTACGGCTAAGGAAATTGAAAAACAGCCCGTTGGAAATCCATTAGCAGCGCTCGCAGGTAGAATGTCAGGCGTTTTAATTGCACAAAACAACGGCGTCCCGGGAAGCACCGTTCAGGTTCAGATTCGCGGACAGAATTCACTTTCTCAAGGCGGAATTCCACTGTATGTAATTGATGGTGTACCCTTTACCAATTTCAACGGCGGACAGCCTGCTACAGACAACCTGAATGCGTTTGGAACATCTGGTGCAAGCGGTGGGATCAGTCCTTTCGGTATGATAAACCCTTCTGATATTGAGCGTATAGACATTTTGAAAGATGCAGATGCAACTTCAATCTACGGTTCAAGAGGCGCCAATGGTGTAGTATTGATTACTACGAAAAAAGGTACATCAGGACGTGTAAAAATTGGTCTGAATTTAAATACTGGTTTTACAGAACTTAATCGTTTCATACCTACTTTGGATTTGCAACAGTATCTTGCACTCAGAAAGGAAGCTTTTCAGAATGATGGTGTAACTCCAAATACAACCAACGCACCAGATTTAACTGTTTGGGATCAAAATAACTCAACTGATTTTCAAAAGTTATTGATCGGAAACAGGGGACATGTAAATGAAATTCAGGGATCAATGTCCGGTGGTAACGAACAAACCCGTTTCTTTTTTAACTCTGCTTATCGCAGAGAAAGCACGGTTTTTTTAGGTGATAACAGCAGCAAACGTTTTTCTTCCAGACTAAATCTCGATCACAGCTCAATAAATAAAAAGTTTTTGGCGTCATTTTCAGTAAGCTATACTAACGATAATACAAACCTTCCAACTTCCGATCTTTCATCGGTTTATAATCTTCCTCCTAATCTTCCATTGTATGATGCTACAGGCAAATTATTCTGGTCTAATAACTTTACTAACCCATTAGCAAATTTATTAAGACGATATACAGGAATAACTAATAATTTAATTGGAAATGCTAATCTTAAATACGAGATCTTACCTGGATTAAACGCCAAGGCAAATTTTGGATATACCAATACAAGATTAGAGCAGGTTGCAACCACTCCTGCCTCTTCACAAAATCCAGCAAACAACCCCTTAAGTTCTGCAACATTTACGAACTTAAATGCACAGAATTGGATTGTAGAACCTACACTTGATTATGTAAGAAAGATTGGTCAGGGAAAATTAACTGCCCTCATTGGAACCAGTTTCCAGCAAAATTCATCCAATGGTCTTTCCTTAGCAGGAAGCAATTATAGTAATGAAGCTCTTTTAGGAACTTTAAGTGCGGCAGGAACAACTACTGTTAATTACAACAACATTGTTAAGTATAAATATAATGCTGTTTTCGCAAAAATAAATTATGATTGGCAGGAGAAATATCTAATCAATGCGACATTCAGAAGAGACGGTTCATCACGATTTGGACCAGCAAATCGCTTTGGAAATTTTGGTGCGCTTGGAGCTGGCTGGATATTTACGCAAGAGAATTTTGTAAAAGACAACTTGCCATTTTTAAGTTTTGGTAAATTACGTGGAAGTTTTGGTACTACAGGAAATGATCAAATTTCCAACTTTATATATCTACCCTTGTACTCTAGCACCAATACCTACCTGGGAAATGCGGCTACAGTTGTCACCACGATACCTAATGAAGACATTAAATGGGAAACCACTAAAAAATTAGAGTTTGCCATTGACTTAGGTTTTTTAAACGACAGAATTTCATTTACGGCTAATTATTATAGAAGCAGATCTTCGGATCAAATTGCCTATAATGCTTTGGCTAGTCAGAGCGGCTATAATTCCTACCAAGCTAATTTACCAGCGCTAATTCAAAATAAAGGTTTAGAATTAGAACTAAATACTAACAACATTATCAGTAAGGATTTCAGTTGGAAAACAAATGTTAACTTCACATTTACTGACAATAAGTTACTTGAATTTCCTGATTTAGATAAATCATTTTCAGCGTCAAGTTATGTGGTGGGAGAATCAATAAATCTGTTTCGATTATATCATTATCTGGGTGTTAATTCGGCGAATGGCGCAGCGATCTATGAAGATAGAGATGGAAATGGCACTATAAACATAAATGATCGTTATGTGGCTGACCTTGGAACACCATTCTTTGGAGGGTTTAACAATACGTTCACTTACAAAGGATTTGAACTGGGTATTTTCTTTCAATTCAATCATCGCTTTGGAGTTACTAAAATCTTAAATACCAGACCTGGTGTACTTGCTAATCAAAATGATTACTGGCTTGACAGATGGTCACCAAGTAATCCAAATGCAAATAATCCTGGCGCATCTGCAACAGCCGGAACAGCAATTGCAGCATCTTATAATTTTTACACCTCATCTGATGCGGTATATGGAGATGCATCCTACCTTAAGCTAAGGTCTGTTAATTTATCTTATAACATTCCTCAGGAATGGCTTAAACAAGTGAAAATTTCAAATGCAAGTGTATTCGTTCAGGGGCAAAATCTGTTTACCTGGGCAAAGAATAAATATGTATTAGATACAGAAACTACTGTACAAGGTGGGCCACCGGGTTTAGGAACTGGAACTATTAGTCAGGTTTTACCTCCGCTTAGAACAATTGTATTTGGCATTAACTGTTCATTCTAATCAAAAAAACATGAAAAAAGCATATAGAAATCTATTTTATAAATCATTAGCATTAGTAACTGTATTATCAGTTTCATCCTGTAAAAAATTTGTTGAGCTTGGCGCACCACCCACACAAATCCTATTCGGTGATGCGTTCAAAACAGATGCTACTGCTCAGAGCGTTGTATTAGGTCTTTACTCTAATAATGTAACAACATCAAGTATTGGAAACTTCACTTTCTTTAGTGGAATCTCTGCTGATGATCTTCAATACAATTCAACCGATGCAATATTTCAAGAATTTGCCAATAATGCAATCACTACAACAAACGCGAATAATGCAAATAATTTATGGGCAAACTCTTATTCCTTAATTAAAAATGCCAACAATGCTATTAGTGGCATTAATGCATCCACCACACTTACCCCTTCAGTAAAAAATCAACTTCTGGGAGAGGCTAAATTTATTAGAGCTTTTGTTTACTTCTATTTGGTAAATTTATTTGGAGACATACCTCTTCCGTTAAAAGATGATTATTCTGCTTTCGAGAATGCTACCTTACCACGTACTCCTTCTGCTCAGGTTTATACACAGATTATTCAGGATCTGACCGAAGCTCAATCTGCTTTGCCAACTGCATATGTCGGGACCTTTAGAGGAAGAATAAATAAGCATGCGGCAACTGCACTTTTAGCCAGAATATATCTTTATCAAAAAGATTATGCAAGTGCAGAGGCTCAGAGTACACAAGTAATTAGTAGCGGAACGTATAGCTTACCTTTGCCGGAATTAGCATTTATTAATAGTAGTAACGAAATCATCTGGCAAATTGGAAATCTGACAGGAGTTTCATTATTTGGAGGTAATTATGTTACTGTGGGCGCTACAACGATTCCAGCCTTTTCTCTACCAGAAACTACTTACCAAAGTTTTGAAAGCAATGCTGATTTACGCAGGACAAATTGGGTAGCACCTAAAACAGTTTCAGGCAGGGTATTTTATGGGGTAAGCAAATTCAAATTGTCATCCGGAACTGGCAATGAATACAATGTTGTTTTAAGATTAGCTGAACAATACCTTATTCGTGCAGAAGCCAGGGCGCAACAAAACAACTTGAGCGGCGCCAAAACAGATTTAGATATTGTTAGGGCCAGAGCTGGCTTAGCAGGTGTGAGTGCAACCTTAACCCAGGCACAAATGCTATCTGCTGTTGAACAGGAAAGAAAAGTAGAATTGTTTGGTGAATGGGGTCACCGCTGGCTAGACTTAAAAAGAACGAACCGAGCCAATGTGGTAATTGGGGCTTTAAAGCCAACTACCTGGAAAACGACTTCGGTTTTGTTTCCAATTCCACAAGCTCAAATTATTATTAATAACAGCCTAACTCAAAACCCTGGCTATAATTAATCCATTAAAATCCAGTTTGAGCTTGTTGATTTACCATTGGTATTTTAACAAGCTTTAACTGGTGCTTTACTGCAACAATTATCATCAACCTACACACAAATGAAAACAAAACATATCGCTTTAGCAGCAGCACTTTTACTAGGTGCAACGGCTTTTAAGCCTCAAAATGGCTATAAAATTTCTGGAAATATCAGAGGAGTAGAGAACGGAGTCATCTATCTTACTCCTCAGATTGGTGATCAGGAAATTAAAGATTCAACCAAAATTACTAACGGAAAGTTTACATTTTCCGGGACAACTCCTGAGGTAATGATGTACCGCATTCAAATCCCAAAAATCAGGGAGCAAAAATATTTTCTTCTTGAAAATAAAGAGATTTCGTTTGACGGGCATAAAGATTCTTTATTCAATGCTAAAATTAGTGGATCGCCGGAAACGGATGTTTATTCTGGTTTTTACAACGGGCCCTGGAAAATCATTACGGCAAAAGCTGGAAAGATTTATACTGCGCTGGATAGTGCAACTCAAAAAGGAAAAATAACCCTTACTCCTGAGCAACGCAAGCCCTTTGATGATAAATTTAAAGACCTTGATGTACTTAATCAAAAAGCAATTAAGGATTATTTACTGGCGCATCCCGGTTCTATAGCTGTTGCAGCCATTGTAGAAGAACGTTTAATTAACTACAACTATCCACAACAGGCAGCAGAGATGTACGCACTTTTTAAGCCCGAGGTTAAAAATTCATACATCGGCAAAGCCATTAAGGCGAGTTTAGATTTACTGAATAAAACTGCTCCAGGAAAAGTTGCTCCCGATTTTACCATGAATGATGCGAATGGTAAGCCTTTAAAACTTTCACAATTAAGAGGAAAGTATGTGTTAATCGATTTTTGGGCCAGCTGGTGTGTACCTTGCAGAAAAGAAAATCCGAATGTTGTTGCCGCCTATCAAAAGTATCATGATCAAGGCTTCGAGATTTTAGGTGTTTCGCTCGACAGTAAAAAGGAATCATGGTTAAAAGCCATAAAAGACGATGGGCTTACTTGGAAACACGTTTCAGAATTAAAAGGCTGGACGAATACTGCCGCAACAGCTTACGGCGTAAAATCTGTACCGGCGAGTTTTTTACTCGATAAAGAGGGCAAAGTGATTGCCAAAGATTTAAGAGGCGAAGAATTGACTAAAAAGTTATCAGAAATTTTTAAAAATTAAAATATGAAAACATTAAGCTTCTTGATGGGTACGCTTGGAATTATGGCTGCATCCACTCAATTAAACGCACAAACCAAACCGCTAGATAGCACCAAAAATCATTTGGATCAGTTAATTGTATCTACCAATCCGGCAGATAAAGCACTATTAAACAACAAACTGAAAACACTTGCTGCATCAAACAGTGAAAAGGAAATGGATTTGGCCATTAACTATTACTATAAATTAAAAAATCAAAAAGCAAGTGATTCATTATTAGAAGCTGAAGTAAAAAAATTCCCACTAGGCTCACGCGCCAGAAACAAAGCTGCTACTGATGACATATATAATTTAAAAACACCAGCCGAAAAAGAAAAAGCTTATAAAGTATGGATTAAGAAATTTCCACCATCAAACTTTAGTGGCGAAGATTTAATTACTTACGATTATGTAACCAGCAGCATTGCAAGTGGTTATGCAGAACAAAAAAATACTGCGAAAGCCCTGGAATATGCGGATAAGTTATTGGTCGACTTTTGGAAAGGCAATGCTTATAGTGGTCTTGGTGAAGCTTTTTATCGAAACGGGGATTTAAAAAACGCAGCCCTCTTTTACAAAAAGGCAACTGAAAGTGCAAAAGCTTATTATGATGGAAAATTACCTAATGAGAATTCTTCGAAATTTGCCGCATCAGGTTACCCCTATTTAACCATGAGTTATGCCAATGTGCTCTATGAGCAAAAAAATTATAAAGAAGCGCTTAAATATGCTGAATTGGCATCTAAAAATCCTAAAACGGCATCTCCAAAATCAAACTTCCAATATGCTAAAATTTTAATGGCGTTGAATAGAAACCAAGAGGCTTATGTAAAATTAGAAGAGGCGGTAAAATCGGGCAAAGCCAATGACGAAATGAGTGCTACCTTTAAAACACTTTATACCAAAGTAAAGGGTAGTGATGCCGGTTTTGATCAGTATGCAGCTGAAATTAGAAAGGGAATTGTTGCTAATCTTCAGCAAAAACTAGCTAAAGAAATCGTAAAAAAACCAGCAGTAGATTTCACGCTTACCGATTTAGATGGTAAACAGGTAACCTTAAGCAGCCTGAAAGGTAAAACGGTAATTCTGGATTTCTGGGCAACCTGGTGCGGACCATGCAAGGCTTCTTTTCCTGCGATGCAAATGGCTGTTAATAAATACAAGGATGATCCTAACGTAAAGTTTTTGTTCATCCATACCTGGGAAAAAAACCCAACTCCTACCAAAGATGCGGGTGATTACATCAAATCACAGAACTATAATTTTGAAGTTTTGATGGACAATAAAGATCCTGAGACCAAAATTAATAAAGTGGTGAGTGATTATAAAGTAAATGGCATCCCTTCTAAGTTTGTTATTGATCCACAGGGAAATATCAGGTTTAATTTAATGGGATTTGATGGCAGCAATGAAGCCGCCGTTGATGAAATCTCAATGATGATTGATATGGCGAGAAAGGGATAATACAACTATTGATTTAAGCCATCGCATTCAGACAACCATTTATGGAAGTTTGAATGCGATTTTTTATTTTCGCATATCATAATATCCATCTGAATAACAGCGTGATTATATCATGATGCATAAAAAAGTCGTATCGAAGTACTACAACCGTTTTTAAATTCATTCCGTTATCTATCAGTCGTGTGTCCCGCCGACCGAAATGAATTTTAATTTTCCTTAATGCATGATTTTTTCAAAAATCTGGTTGTAGCGTCTCACTACGACCCACTTATATAGCGATTGCATTAAGATCGCTTCGTACACTTGCAATGACGACGTGTCCAAAATATTTTTATCTTGGCAAAATTCTAAGTTCAGGCGAATTTACCACCTCGCCTTTCATGCACCCCTTCGGAGGACAATCGTGTGGACATAATTAATTTTTAAAGATCTTTTATCCGCTCTTTGCCGCGGAGGTATGGTACTTTGGAGCGCCAAAGTACCCAAAGCGCTTTGTCAATCCAACTAGGGGCCTTTTACACCACCCCACACACATCAAAAAAACAGCGGCACTTCGTTTTGTGTTCAATATTCTTTTAGGCTTGGAACCTTTATTTATGAACACAAAACCACTGCGTTTTAGGTTTGTTAATGCTATACGTACTGTTGTACAACTGTTTTTTGGTTTCTCCGGCCCATGGGATTGACGGCGTTCTTCGTATAGCCTGTTCTTTATTAAAGTTTGTTAGCAAAATGCAGAGAAAACCACGCCTGGAAAATGTGTCCACACGATAAGTTGAAAGAGGGGAATGGCAATGCGCATTAAAAACCTTAATTAGTGCGTAAGATCTTAATGCCTAAATGGTTTATTAATAGTATGGTCGTAGCGAGACACTACAACCAGGAGTAGATCCTCCTGAGTCAAGCTCAGGAGGACAACCTTTATAGGAAACGACCATTCATAATTGGTCTATTAATCTGACCTATTGTCCTATTTTAATCTCCTTTTAAGATGAGTTCATTACTTTTGCACTATGCTCAAGATTGGAATAGCAGAAGATGATCTTAAAATCGCCGGACTGTTAAAATCAGCCCTGGAAGAAAATGGTTACCAGGTCTGGAACGCCTACAATGGAACAGATGCCTTAGAAAACTTTATCAAAAATGACTTTAGTCTCTTGATTATAGACATTATGATGCCTGGTTTAAATGGCATCCAGCTGTGTAAACACTTGCGTGAAAGCCAGATCAATACCCCCATTCTCATGCTCACTGCAATGGGAACAGTAGATGATAAAGTAATGGGCTTAGATGCCGGGGCAGATGATTACCTGGTTAAACCCTTCCATCTAAAAGAACTTTTGGCTAGGGTAACAGCCCTATTAAGGCGGCAGTCACCTATTGCAATTCCTGAAAGCCATCAACTTTGTTTTGAAGATCTTTGCCTTAACACCTCAAGTAAAGAAGTAATTAGAGCAGACAAAAAAATTGAGCTGAGTGCCAAAGAATTTGACTTACTCGAACTGTTTTTAAGGCATCCAAACCGTTTGCTTTCCCGCCAGTTTATTGCCGAACAGGTTTGGAACATCAACTTTGATACCGGCACCAATGTAATAGATGTGTATATTAATTTCCTCAGGAAAAAAATTGAAAAGGGTTTTGATCGAAAGTTGATTCATACCAAAATTAATATGGGTTACATCCTTAAATAATGAAAATAAAAGACCGCATTGCACTGTATTTTACCCTAATTAGCACCTCTATGCTGTTTGCGGTGCTGTGCATGGTCTATTTTACCTTCATGAAATTTCTTCAGGCTGATTTTTTTGAACGCCTGACAGACCGCACCATGGTTACGGCAAAGCTCTACCTGGAAGCAGATGAAATGAGCAGAGATGCTTTAAGCAGTGTTCGACACCAATATTTACAGAAGCTTAATGGCGAAGTCATCCGGATTTATGATTCGCGGGATCGGGCAACCTTTATTGGTGATTCTGCACAATATTGGACAAAGGCGACCATCAACAGGGTTAGAAACCGAAAACACCTGCAATACAAAGACGGCGAGCGGCAGGTAGTTGGCATTTATTATAAAGACAATCAGGGCGACTTTGTGATTCTAGCTTCTGCTACCGATCAGGGTACACATAACCGATTGGAAAAATTGCTAAAGATTATGGTGGTTACTTTTGTTTCCATTTCAATCATCGTTTTATTGTTGAGCAGGTGGGTAGCAGAAAAAATGCTGAAACCGCTTAAAAAGTTCATGGGCGAAGTAAAACAGGTTGGCTCAGAAAATCTGGCTTTTAGAGTGGAAGAAAACCAGACCAAAGATGAAATTAACCTGATTGCGCAAAGCTTTAACCATTTAATGGAAGAGCTTGAACAAGCATTTATTTTACAAAAAACCTTCGTAGCCAATGCATCTCATGAATTAAGAACGCCTGTAACCAGAATGATGATGACCGCCGAACTGGCGCTCTTGAAAGAAAGAGATGTTCAGGCTTATCAAAAAGTTATTCAATCTATTTTAGATGATGCTGAAAATATGGAGCACATCATCAATGGCTTACTGGCTTTGGCTAAAATGGACCTTGAACTAATTAATTCGCAGTTATCATCTGTTAGACTGGACGAACTTTTAATAAAAATTCAGTCTGACTGGCAATTACATCATCATCAACAGTTAGACATTCAAAATTTATTGGAAAACGATACCGAACCCCTTGTCTCCGTGAATGCTGTTTTACTGCAAATTGCCATCGACAATATAATTTCCAATGCTTTTAAATTCTCCCGAAATCAAAAAGTAATCGTGCAACTGAAATATTCACACCCTCAATTTCTGGTTAAGATTATCGATCAAGGTCCAGGGATCCCATCCTCAGCACAAGAGGAAGTATTTAAGCCTTTTTATACTCAATCTGCTGAAATTGGTCAGAAAGGTGAAGGCATGGGCTTGTATATGGCAAATAAGATCATTACACTTTTAAAAGGAAAAATAGAAATATCGGTTACAGCAAACCAACATAATTGCCTCATCATCTACCTGCCTCAACTTTAATCCGCTTTTAATTCCGATTTAATTCGTGTTTAATTCGGCTGAGATAGATTTGTGGCATGATAAGGATAGGTACCCTGATTTTTTTCTTGCTGGGCTTTTTCACCGAAGTTTCCGTTGCCCAAACGGATACTTTAAAATTAAACCTGCCCCAGGCAGAAGCACTTTTTCTAAAACAGAACTTCAATTTACTGTCGGCCAATTATCAAATTGATCAGGCTCAAGCAGAAATCATCACCGCCAGGCTTTTTGATAATCCAGAACTAGAATACGAAAATCTATTGTACAACCATGAAACAGGTAAATTTCTGCAAACTTCATATGCCTATGGTCAGTTTGCAGGTTCCGTTTCACAGCTGATTAAGCTCGCTGGTAAAAGAAACAAAAACATTAAACTGGCACAATCCGGCGTAAGGATGGCAGAAATGGAATATTTCGATGTACAACGAACGCTAAAATTTGAACTACAGAGTACCTTCTACAAAGCATATTTCACTGCACAATCAGTCAATGCTTTTGATGAACAGATCAAATCCACACAAATGCTTATTAAGGCATATGAAATTCAATTAAAAGCAGGGAATGTAGCGTTGAAGGATGTGATTAGAATTAAATCTTTATTGATCGGACTCCAGGCAGAACAAACCAATCTCCTGAATGAGCTGGAGGATGAATACCGCGACCTTCGTATGCTCTGTGGTTTAGCACCGGGTGCAAATTTATCTTTAACCTTACCCTCAGCTGAACCAGAACTTCCACTAAACCAAATCCCCTACCTCATGTTACTGGATTCTGCCAGAAACAACAGAAGTGATTTGAAACTGTCTAAAGCAGCCTTAGATTATAATGAACTCAATTTAAAACTACAGAAAGCAATGGCTATACCTGATGTTGAAATTTCATTAAGCTACGATTTGAAAGGCAATTACCCGGAGAAATACACTGGCATAGGTTTAAAAATTCCAATTCCGCTATTTAACAGAAATCAGGGAGAAATTAAAAAAGCCAAAATTGGCATTGATGCGGCAACGGCCGAGGTTAACAAACATGAACTTTTACTGAGTAATGAGCTTTTTAACAGTTACCAGACTGCACTTCGGAATGAAAAACTTTTTTCGGCAATTGATCCTGACTTTAACGCTGGTTTTTCCAAACTGATCTCTGGTTTGATTAAAAATTTCAGAGAAAGAAACATCAGTTTGATGGAATTTCTGGATCTCTACCAATCCTACAAAGAAAATGTATTGCAGATCAATCAGGTTCAGCTACAAAGACTGAGCTCAAGAGCAGAATTAAATTATGTAACTGGTACAAACCTATTTAAATAACATGATGCATTACATTTACAAAAATACAATAAAGGTAATTTTACTTTCTTCAATTGGTTTAAGCTTTGGGTGTGGCAGCCATCAAACAGAAGCTGCCCCCGAAAAATTTGCCATTACAGATTCATTACTGAACAGGTTGTTAATTGATACGGTACAACAGGCCAACAGTAAAACTGACCTCATTTTTTCTGCTAAGATAACGGCTAATCAAGACCGCAAATCGGAACTTTTCCCCATGGTAAGTGGATTGGTAAACCGGGTAAACGTGCGCCTGGGCGATCAGGTGAATACCGGGCAAACTTTAGCCACCGTAACCAGTTCAGAAATGGCTGGGTTTGATAAAGAGGTGATAGCCGCAAATGCTGAAGTGAAAAATGCAAATCGTGCCTTAAAACAAGCAGAACAATTGTATGAAAGCGGTCTATCATCAGCAAAGGAACTGGAAGAAGCTAAAAATGATTTCCTCATTAAGCAGGCAGAACTGAAAAGAGCTAATGCCGTTTTAAGGCTTAATGGTGGCAGTAGTACAGGCTTATATTCCATTAAATCGCCTATTAGCGGTTTTGTCATCGAAAAAAATGTAACAGACAACATGCAGCTGCGTAGCGATAACGACAAAAGCCTGTTCACCATTGCCGATCTTTCTAATGTGTGGGCGATGATTAATATTTATGAGTCAGATATATCGCGCATCAAAGCAGGAGACGAAGTTAACCTCTCTACCCTATCTTATCCTGAACATGTATTTAAAGGTAAAATTGATAAAATATACAACCTGATTGATCAGGAAAGTAAAGTGATGAACGCCCGTGTAGTTATTACCAATACCCAGGCTTTATTAAAACCAGGCATGCTCGGTACTGTTAAAGTATCTGCACATGCTGGTATTAATCTTCCTGCAGTAAATACGAGGGCTATTGTTTTCGATAATAATAAAAATTATGTATTGGTATTAAATAACGAGCATAAGGTACGCATCCAGGAAGTTGAAATCGGAAGAAAAACGGCAGATCGGGTATATATTAGTAAGGGCTTAACCGCTGGCGACCGTGTAATTGCCTCCAAACAGGTTTTTCTTTTTGAGCACCTTAAAACCCAGTAACCTTCGTTTCAACCAACAGATTTTTCTCCTATGAATAGATTCATCAAAAGCATCATCGGCTTTGCGCTGAAGAATAAATATTTTATTTTCTTTGCCACCTTTATCCTCATCCTTGCAGGTTACTTAAGTTTTAAAAACACCACTATTGATGCCTTTCCTGATGTAACCAATACCAACATTACCATTATTACGCAGTGGCCCGGACGAAGTGCTGAAGAAGTGGAGAAATTTGTGAGTCGCCCGCTGGAAATAGCAATGAATCCTACTGAAAAGCGGACGAGCATCCGTTCTTCATCCCTGTTTGGGCTTTCTATTGTTAAAGTAAGTTTTGAAGATGATGTGGACTATGCCGAAGCCCGGGTACAGGTAAATAACCACTTAGATGAAGCCGATCTTCCGGAAGGCATTCAGCCTGAAGTACAACCTCCATACGGACCAACAGGTGAGATTTTTCGTTATACCTTAAGCAGTGATACCAAATCCGTACGCGAACTTAAAACCCTGCAGGATTGGGTGATTCAGCGGGAGTTATTGGCCGTTTCGGGCATTGCAGATGTGGTGAGTTTTGGAGGGGAAGTGAAAACCTATCAGATTACGGTTGATCCGCAAAAATCAATTCAGTATGGAGTAACGGCAACAGAACTTTTCGAAGCTGTTTCTAAAAGCAACATTAATGTAGGTGGTGATGTGATTATACAAAGTGGCCAGGCTTATGTGGTTCGAGGGATAGGTGTGCTCAATAACATTGATGAAATCAGGAATGTGGTGGTAGATAACATCAACGGAACACCAATTTATGTTAAAACCATCGCAGAAGTAGCAGAATCTGCCTTACCAAGATTAGGACAGGTAGGACGAGACAGCGATCCGGATGTGGTAGAAGGCATTGTCGTGATGCGAAAAGCTGGAAACCCAAGCGAAGTAATTGCCCGCCTGAAAGACAAAATTGAGATAATTAACAACAGTATTTTACCTGATGACGTGAAGATTAAAGCTTTTTATGATCGGGAAGACTTGGTTAATTATTCCGTACATACGGTTATGGGCAACATGCTGGAAGGAATTTTATTTGTTACCCTGATTGTATTTTTATTCATGGCCGATTGGCGGACCACCCTGATTGTTTCCATCATTATTCCACTGGCATTACTGTTTGCCTTTATCTGCCTGAAGCTGAAAGGAATGCCTGCAAATTTACTATCTATGGGGGCGATCGACTTCGGGATTATTATTGATGGCGCAGTGGTGATGGTAGAAGGGATTTTTGTAACGCTGGATATGAAAGCCAAAAAACTGGGAATGGAGCGTTTTAATAAAATGAGCAAACTAGGCTTCATTAAAAAAGCCAGCCTTGAAAATGGAAAAGGGATTTTATTTGCTAAACTCATCATCATCACCGGGTTATTACCTATTTTCACTTTTGAAAAAGTAGAAGGCAAAATGTTCTCTCCCCTCGCCTGGACACTAAGTTTTGCCCTTCTTGGAGCACTCATTTTAACTTTTACCCTAGTGCCTGCAATGGCAAGTGTATTGCTTAAAAAGAACGTCAAAGAAAAACATAATGTGTTTTTAGAATGGATCACTAAAGCGACCCTTAAATTTTACGACAGGTGTTTCAATAAGAAAAAATTGGTGTTTTCCATTTCCATTTTGGTACTGGTTCTGGGAATTTTCAGTTTTAAATTTCTGGGAACAGAGTTTCTACCCAGCCTGGATGAAGGTTCTATCTATGTACGCGCAACTGGGCCATTGAGTATTTCTTTAGACGAAACCAAAAAGCTTTCCAATGAGATGAGAAAGATCTTTTTAAGTTTTGAAGAAGTGAAACAGGTGATGTCGCAAACTGGTCGCCCGAATGATGGTACAGATGCCACAGGTTTTTATAACATGGAGTTTCATGTTGATATTTATCCGCGGAAAGAATGGAAGCGAAAACAAACTAAAGAACAGCTGATTGAACGGATGCAGGAAAAACTAAAAGGCTTCCCGGGCATTAGCCTAAATTTTTCTCAACCTATATCAGATAATGTAGAAGAGGCCGTTTCTGGGGTAAAAGGCTCCATTGTGGTGAAGCTATTTGGCGAAAACTTCGATTTTATGGAGAAAGAGGAAGAAAAAATTGAAAAAATTCTGAAAACTGTAGATGGAATCGAAGACCTTGGCATATTGCGAAACTTGGGTCAGCCAGAATTACAGATCAACCTCGACCAGAAAAAAATGGCACTTTATGGTGTCAGTACCGCTGATGCCAATGCCGTAATTGAAATGGCTATTGGTGGGAAGGCTGCCACACAAATTTACGAGGGAGAAAGAAAGTTTGATCTCATTATCCGCTATCCCGAAGATTTTAGAAACGATGAAAGTTCTATTGGCAAACTGCGGATTCCTACCCTCTCCGGATCAAATGTTCAGCTGGCCGAGATCTCAAGCATCAGAAAAATTACCGGCCCCAGTATGATTTACCGCGATAAACACAAACGTTATGGCGCCATCAAATTCTCAATTCGTGGACGGGATATGGGAAGTGTAATTGCTGAGGCACAGCAAAAAGTGAATGCTGAGATTAAGCTGCCAAAAGAATATAAACTGGAATGGGCTGGCGATTTTGAAAATCAGCAACGAGCCATTTCCCGCCTCTCACAAGCAGTTCCGGTAAGTTTATTGCTGATCTTTTTTATCTTGTTTGTACTTTTCGGCAACATTCGCGATGCACTATTGGTGTTAAACAATGTACCCTTCGCCATGATTGGCGGTATACTGGCCTTATTAGCCGCAGGGGTTAACTTCAATATTTCTGCCGGAATTGGTTTTATTGCCCTGTTTGGTATCTGTGTTCAGAATGGAGTGATCCTGATTACTAAATTCAAATCAAACCTGGCCAACTTAAAATACCATCAAAGCTGGACTTTTACCGATGCCATGCGTGATGGAATCGCCAGCCGATTTAGGCCTGTATTGATGACGGCGCTGATGGCTGCTATTGGGTTAATGCCCGCAGCACTCTCTACCGGAATCGGTTCTGAAGCTTCAAAGCCTTTAGCCATTGTGGTAATTGGTGGATTAATCACCAATACCCTTTTCAACCTTTTTGTTTATCCGATTGTTTTCTATTGGTCTTACCAGAAAAAAGTGCAGAAGTTTAATCCGGTTCAGGCTTGATCACTAACCTAAACAATAGCCAAAAAATTTAGCATTTTAAAAAAGCCATTAACTCTTAAAGGAATTAATGGCTTTTTAAGTTAAAATAATTTTTCTTGTGGAGGGGTAGTTTTAGCCAAACGCAAATAAACAGTGGTTTGTCCGCGGTGATGGGTTTGGTGTTCAAATCCCTTACCTAAGGCTTGTTCACGACTCATATCAAAACGGCCAAAAAGTTTTACCTTTTCATGTAGTTGAGCTGGAGTCATTTTTTTAATGGTGGCGATCATAAAATCATAGCTTTCCAGTACATTTTTAGTAACCACAGCCTTTGTTTTCTCACTGGTTTTCTCTAACTCAGCTTTGCCTTCAGGGCTTTTCTCGCCTGCAGCAGCAGCGGCAAAAACATAGTTATCTGCTGCCAGGTGTAACATTTGTTCAGCGAATGACCTCATTTCTGGTGTAGGTTTTAAGGCATAACCTGTTTCAGGCATGGCATTTAAATATTCCGAAGTGTAAGTTTTAGCACGCTCCCACTCTTTCAATAAATCGGCAGTGGTGGTTTGCGCTTTGGCAACATTCATTAATACAAGAAACATGAATGTGCTGGTGAAGAGTTTTACAATTTTCATCATCTGTTTTTTTTACAAATTTATCATTTAGAAAGTTAATTTTCAGCTTTATATATTATGATCAGGCCGCATAGAAAGTTGTCAATACTAAATATCAATACGAATTAATGAAGGTGCTTAAGCAACTAAGAAAATATTAATCAATATACTTTGATGCTTTATATAGTAAAATTATTAACCACCCAAGAAACCTAAGCATATTTAAACCTAAATCTTAAATGAGCTTATATGTCTATATGGTAAATTATTAACCACCCAAGGAACTTAAGCGTATCAAAGCCTAAATCTTAAATGAGCTTATATGCCTATATGGTAAAAAGATATTAACCACCCAAGAAACCTAAGCGTGTTTAAGCCTAAATCTTAAATGAACTTATATGTCTATATGGTAAAAATTATTAACCACCTAAGAAACCTAAGCGTATTTAAGCCTAAATCTTAAATGAACTTAAATGCCCATATGGTAAAAATTATTAACCACCTAACAAACCTAAGTGTATCAAGCCTAAATCTTAAATGAACTTATATGCCTATATGGTAAAAAAAAAATAACAACCTAAGAAACCTAAGCGTATTTAAGCCTAAATCTTAAATGAACTTAAATGCCCATATGGTAAAAATTATTAACCACCTAACAAACCTAAGTGTATCAAGCCTAAATCTTAAATGAACTTATATGTCTATATGGTAAAAAAATATTAACCACCCAAGAAACCTAAGCGTATCTAAGTCTAAATCTTAAATGAACTTATATGTCTATATGGTAAAAATTATTAACCCCCTAAGAAACCTAAGCGTATCTAAGCCTAAATCTTAAATGAACTTATATGTCTATATGGTAAAAATTATTAACCCCCTAAGAAACCTAAGCGTATCTAAGCCTAAATCTTAAATGAACTTATATGTCTATATGGTAAAAAAATATTAACCACTTGAGAAAACGTGGTATGCTGAATAAATCTAAAATGAACTTATATGCCTATATGGTAAAAATTATTAACCACTTGAGAAAACGTGGTATGCTGAATAAATCTAAAATGAACTTACTACATCCTATAGGGTAAAAAACTAACTATCTAAAGATTTTACAAGCAACTGAATCTCTAATGCTGCAATAAGTTTAGCTTTGCATGCGCTTCCCTACCTATGGCAAAAAACAGAAATACCATCTCAATAGAAAACATATCCTTAAAAGACAGGCTTACTTCGCTCAAAAATTTACCAGATTTTTTCAAATTGGTTTGGAAAAGCAGTCCAAGTAAAACGAGCATTAGTTTCATCCTTCGCATCATAAGATCGGCCATGCCAGTTGCCTTATTATATGTAGGCAAACTCATTATCGATGAGGTGGTTTCCTTAAATAGTCATATCGGTAACGGAGATTTGCAAAAACTCTGGGAACTAGTAGCTTTAGAATTTGCACTCGCTATTGTTACTGATGGATTGAATAGAATGATTAACCTGACAGATAGTTTGCTGGGTGATTTATTCTCGAATTACACGTCGATGCGCATCATGCAACATGCAGCAACACTGGATCTGGATCAGTTTGAAGATTCTGTATTTTATGATAAACTGGAACGTGCCAGGCAACAAACTGTAGGCCGAACGGTATTGCTTTCACAAGTCATGAGCCAGATTCAGGATTTTATTTCCATAGCCTTTCTCCTCACCGGACTCATAGCCTTTAATCCATGGTTGATTTTATTGCTGTTACTCTCTATTGTTCCCTCCTTTTTAGGTGAATCTTATTTCAACAGTAAAAACTATGCCCTCTCCAGAAGTCAGACACCTGAACGCAGAGAACTGGATTACCTGCGTTATCTGGGAGCAAGCGATGAAACAGCGAAAGAAGTTAAAATATTTGGTCTTTCTGATTTCGTGATCGGACGATTTAAAATGCTGTCTGATCAATTTTATACAGACAACAGCAAACTAGCTGTCAGACGTTCGGGTTGGGGTACTTTCTTTTCCGTGCTAGGCACCTTAGGTTATTATGCAGCTTATGGTTTTATCATTTACAATACAGTGATCGGGAAATCTACAGTTGGCAGCCTTACCTTTTTAGCAGGTTCTTTCAGACAATTAAGCAGTTTAATGGAAACCATGTTATCCAGGTTTACCATAGTATCACAAGGTGCTATTTATTTGAATGATTTTATAGATTTTTTTGAGATTAAGCCTAAAATCACTAAGCCAGAAAATGCAATTCCTTTTCCTAACCCCATTCAAACGGGCTTCGTATTTGAAAATGTGGGTTTTCAATACCACAATTCTACCAGGTGGGCAAACAGGAACCTGAGCTTTGAACTTCGCCCGGGCGAAAAACTGGCATTAGTAGGAGAAAACGGAGCAGGAAAAACTACTTTGGTTAAGCTTCTTGCCCGATTATACGATCCAACAGAAGGTCGGATTTTACTAGATGGAAAAGATTTAAAATCTTATGATCTGGATGATTTGAGACATAATCTGGGTATTATTTTTCAGGATTATATCCGTTACCAGATGACATTTTATCAAAACATTGCCGTCGGAAACATCAAAGAAATCGACAACCAGCAATTGGTTAAAAAAGCGGCTGAAGAAAGTCTTGCAGATCAACTGGCAGCCAAACTCCCAGGGGCTTACCAACAATGGTTAGGGAGAAAATTTAATGATGGCATAGAACTTTCGGGCGGCGAATGGCAAAAGGTGGCTTTAGCAAGGGCTTATATGAAGGATGCACAGGTATTGATCCTGGATGAGCCTACTGCTGCTTTGGATGCTCGTGCAGAATATGAAGTTTTTCAACGCTTTGCCGAGTTAACAAAGGGAAAATCTGCTGTGCTCATTTCACATCGCTTTTCAACCGCCCGGCTGGCTGACCGGATTTTAGTTTTAGATCAGGGAACACTTCTGGAATCAGGTACACATGCAGAATTACTAGAATATCAAGGTAGGTATGCAGAGCTTTTTAACTTGCAGGCTAAGGGTTATCAATAGGAATTTAACTGCTGCATGAAAATGGTTGGTCACTTAATTGATTTAAGAATCTGACCAAAGGTCGTCCTCTCGACTGAAGCGCAGCGAAACGGAGAGATCTTTGAATTGAGGTCTATTAATTTATATAATTTAACTGGTTCAAAGATTCCTCGCCTGCGATAAGAATAACGATTTATCGTAAATCGTCCTCTCGACTGAAGTGCAGCGTAACGGAGAGATCTTTGAACTTAGGTCTATTAATTACATAATTTAACTAATTCAAAGATTCCTCTACTGCGGTAAGAATAACGATCAATCGTATAATCGTCCTCTCGACTGGAGCGCAGCGTAAAAGAGAGATCTTTGAACTTAGGTCTATTAATTTATATAATTTAACTGGTTCAAAGATTCCTCCACTACGGTAAGAATAACGATTATCGTATAATCGTCCTCTCGACTGAAGCGCAACGTAACGGAGAGATCTTTGAATTGAGGTCTATTATTTATATAATTTAACTGGTTCAAAGATTCCTCTACTGCGATAAGAATAACGATCCATCGTACAATCATCCTCTCGACTGAAGCGCAGCGAAACGGAGAGATCTTTGAATTGAGGTCTATTACTTTATATAATTAGCTTAATTTCCACTCAGGTCTTTCAAAATGACAGGTATAGCCGTAAGGATATTTCTGAAGATAATCCTGGTGTTCCTCCTCTGCATTCCAAAAATCCTCTGCAGGAACCACTTCGGTAATGATTTTACCTGGCCAGATTCCTGATGCTTCCATTTCCGCAATCAGTTCCTCTGCGGTTTCCCTTTGGGTATCATTTTCAAAGAAAATTGCAGAACGATAAGATGTCCCAACATCATTCCCTTGTCTGTTTTTTGTTGTTGGATCATGAATTTGAAAGAAATATTCCAATAAACGTCTGTATGATAATTTCTCAGGATCAAAAACAATCTCTATGGCTTCAGCATGTGTGCCATGATTGCGGTAAGTTGCATTCGGCACATCTCCGCCAGTGTAACCCACCACAGTGGAAATCACTCCCAGCTGATTGCGAATTAGTTCTTCTACCCCCCAAAAGCAACCGCCAGCAAGAATGGCTTTTTCAGTATTCATATTTATATTATTTATGGATTAAAGTTAAGGCACTCCTATCTAAAACGGAAATATTGATCGTTGATATGACGCCCTTATTGCGAATGATGTCCGTATCAAAATACATCAGCAATTAAAAATAATAACATTACAAAAGGTATAAAGTTTTGCGACTGGTTACTTCATCATTTCTATAAATCACCCGCATTAAAACTGGCGAAGTTCTACTACGCTCAAGGCCTTTAAAACTTCGCATGTTAATCCTCAACTTACGAAGTTTTGATGGGTTGCGCACGAGGGAAACTTCGTCAGTCTATGCATAGAAGCTATAGCATCCTTGTCATCTAACCACCTAAACCACTAACCCTCTAACCAAACTAGTTTTTTCCAAGTCAATCCCCAATAAAACTGGCGAAGTTCTACTACGCTCAAGGCTTTTAAAACTTCGCAAGTTAATCCTCAACTTACGAAGTTT